>Ga0209270_1004301_pt1 | contig 11044 bp, 13 predicted proteins | sample MTBAKSrepl1MetaG_FD_187456 | JGI IMG/M metagenome (GOLD analysis project Ga0209270, IMG submission 187456) | Enrichment culture microbial communities from Arthur Kill intertidal strait, New Jersey, USA, that are MTBE-degrading - MTBE-AKS1... | ecosystem: Environmental > Aquatic > Marine >...
TCCCTGTCGACCCGCCTGACTCGCCTCACTCGCATGGCGGGCAGGTGAAAGGGCGTCCTTGGGGCTTAAACAGACTGTATTTCAAAGCCCTGCTGCCGTTCCCAGGAGCTCTATTCGGTTTTTGCAGCCCTTGGGCAGAGACCCTCACGCGGGCGGCCAGGCCGTTGTTTGGTAGCGGCCGTCAGGCCGCCTTAGGCACACCACACACAGGTCGATGCGACGCGGGTCTCTGTTGACCAAGCGAAAACCGGTTTTTGTCAACAAAGGGATCATCCGTTCAAGGCTGAGACAACACAGTAGCGTAATCAAACCATCTTATTGAATCAAGAATTCCATTGGGAATATCGTCTAAAATAAAGAGAAATCCGTAAGGGCCTACGGGCAGCGGCATGTTGAGCAGGGATGTCGGCGTCAGGTTGAAGAGCCCGAACTGGCCGACGCTGACCGGCGCATTGGACGGGGCCCAGGTGAGGCCCGGCCCGAGCCAGTAGATCCCGAAGGGTGTATAGGCCCCGATCCACCAATCGCAAACCTGGCCTGAATCGACGCCCGGGTCAAGGGCGACGGTTATGTCTACGGGCTGGGTGGTCTTTACCAGGCATTCGTCGCGGCCGTTGGCCATGATGTCCGGACTGGCCTCAGCCGAGTGGAGGGTGTAAAAGGCCGACCTGTTCAAAATGGCGTGGCTTGGGCTCTCTGGTCTTTCAATGGCCAATATTCGGAAGGCATAGGCCGCTCCGTCTGAGAAGAGATCGCCTGTATAGGTGTAAGTAGGCGCGGAGATGGGACCCGAGCTGAAAAGCAGATTGTTGGTATCCGGATATCCCTGGGCATTCAACCCAAAAATATCCACCCGGTACTCCATCGCAAAAGGAACCGGGTTCCACGAGATGGTGGGGTGAATGGATCCCGAGATCTCCACTCTTGGCATGGGAATCTGCCGCAAGGCCCCGGCCGGTATATAGAAATCCTGCGTTGCCAAACCCACAGAAAAGGTATAGCTCTGATCTTCCCATTGAGGTCCGGGGGACGGGAATGGACCGCCCCAGGCCGGTGTCTGCATATCGAAAAACACCCCGACGTACTGGTTAATCCCAGGGTAGAAGGTCAGTTCATAGTTGCCGGTGGGGGTCGAAGCAAGATAGACAGGCTCGGTGGCCGGTTCTGTCAAGGCAGCTACCGCAATCATGAACCAGTAGGGATAGCCGTTGTAAAAAGGGGTCCCCGGGGCGCCGGGAAAACAGCTTGGATCGTACTGGCGCGTTTCTGAAAAAACCATAGACCACTGAATTGAGGGCTGAGAATAGGCTGTTGGAACAAGCAGGACGAACATCACAAAAAACAACAACGCGGTTTTCTTTTTCATAACGCTTTCCTCCTTTTTGTTCGGTATTTTTGCGCTCTTGTTGTTCGAAAAATGGAAATGGAGGCGCTGAACGCTTGCGTCTATTCATCGCGACTGCCCGGCTCGGCCGTTTTTCAGGCTATAATCTATGGAAATCCAAAGAAAAAGGCAAGCGAAAAAGGGGCGTTATTGATTTTTGTTAGGCCATGAAATATGTCCGGACGAGAGCAGGGGTTGCCTGACGGAATACCGACGCCCGCCACAGCCTACCAGGATTGGAGGCTCAGTGTGGAGCAATGAGAAAGGGGAGGCTCTTTTCTCCGAAGAGGCTGAACCGCAGCCAGTCGAATGCAAAATGCATAAGCCGGGTGTCGTCTGTCTCCAGCATGTCTTTCAGATCCGAATCAAGCGGGAACCGATCAAGAAATTTGCTCTTAAAGACGAATTCCCTGAATTTATCCAGATTGTAGGAGGCCATGAAAAACATCTGGTGTTTCTGTGCAAGATGGCCGGGGTTTCCCAATGATCTGGATGATGTAACAATGGCCCGCCAGGGATCATTCATGGCAGCGTATTCCTTTGCCCCTTCGTGCCGGAGCCACTCCTCCAGGGTCCAGGTCCGATCTTCCTGGAACCCCAGGCAGTGAGGTTCCACAACCAGGAAATAGGCGTCGGCAGATCCCGTGGCGCCATCCGGCGTGGCGGATGCCCGTCCGACGGGATAAAGACGACAGGCCTCCGGCCGATCTTCGTAGACGGCGCACCCTGCTTTGGTCACAAATGGACAGGCCCCTCGGGCATCTGCATTCATCTTGAGCTTTACGAGAGGAAAGCGGTGATGGGGATCGATGAGGGTTTCCGTGTATTTTTCCAGAAATTCCTCGGAGGAAAGGCGCAGGCGGCTTTTCATGCGCACGATGTCATAGGGTGTCAGCACAAGCCGCAGCCTGGCGCAGCACTGGGTGAAACAGGGGATGTCCCTGTGGCAGGCAAACTGGAAGGGGCTGTCTCCGACCGGTTTAAAAACGGTCTGTTCCTGCACGCTGTTCATTGGATCAATCCGCCTTGGGCAGGGCGTTCTCTTTCACTTGCAACGTTTTTTGCCCGAAAAGGCCAAATTTTATCCAATCAAAAGAAAATTTAAGAAGTTCCAGGTCGCTTCGTTTTAATTTTTCGATGGCGGCAGGGGCCAGATCGAAGCGATCCAGGAAGGAACTCTCGAAGACAAATCTCCGGAAGGCGTCCAGGTTGTACAAGGCCATAAAGGTCATCTTGTATATCTTGGGATTGTCGATGTCCAGCTCCTGTGCCTGCAAGGGGGCAGTGATCTGAGAGAAAAGGTGGTTCATCTCATCATATATGGGAACGCCCTGTTCGATGAGCCAGCCCGAAATCCGGTGGGTCCTGTTTTCGGTGAGGCCTTTGCAGCGGGAGGGATCGGTGATCAGACTAAACGTGCCGTCGTCATTCATATCCAGTGGATACATGCGGCAAGGCCACGGCCTGTCGGCATAGACAGTGCATCCGTTTTGCGTGACAAAAGGACATTGTTTTGTGTCTTCATCCATCTTGAGCACCACCATGGGGATCAGGCGGTTTTCTCTGGGGATGATCACCGTATAGGTGTCGAGAAATTCGCCGGAGGGAATTTCCAGGGCATTCTTGAGCCGCAAGACATCGTAAGGGGTCAATACGATGGTAACATCCTGACAGCATTGGGTGAAACAGGGCACATGGGGTCCGCAGTCAAAATGGAAGGCATGCTCTGCATCCATTCTTGCACGGGCTGTGTCGGTTTTTTGGCTGTCTGATTTCTCCATTTTTGATTTTTCCTTTCAAATGACAGTAAGTTTGGAGCCGGCCCGATTCGCAGCGGGTGGGATCCTTTGGTCACGGACAAGGCCTCGTCATCTTGCCAAAGCGACTCAACTTCCATGCTCGTGTGGAAAGAAGGCGCCGTAAACCTTATTACCGGCGTGGGAGTTGAAAATTGCTTGACTAATGCCTCGGAGTTATTTCTTATTAGAGGACGGTCTATATCAGCAATCAGCGGATCGGGTCAACCAAATTGTGGAGGAGGAGGATTGTTGGGTTATGATGCAAAGAACGCTGGCAATTATTAAGCCGGATGGCGTTTCAAGAGGCCTCATTGGCGCTGTTATCAGCCGGTTGGAGGAAACAGGCCTGAAAATCGCGGCCATGAAGATGGTTCAGATGACCAAGAAACAGGCAGAGGGATTCTATAAGGTCCATGCAGGAAAGCCGTTTTTTGAGAGCGTCACCGATTTCATGTCTTCCGGGCCATGTGTTGTGATGGTCCTGGAGGGCGAGGAAGGGATTGTCCGATATCGAAAGCTCATGGGGGCCACGAATTACAAGGAGGCCGAAGAGGGAACCATCCGGAGAGATTTTGCCACCGACATCGAGAAGAACGTGGTGCACGGTTCTGATTCACCGGAGACGGCCGATTATGAAATCAGCTACTTTTTCAATGCATTAGAGATCGTTAGGGAGTGAAGACAGGACATGCCCGGCTGTCGGCACTGGAGATTTCTCGAGGCATCCCATTGCAGTGCTTGCCGGCAGCCGGGCGCGTCCCACGATGACGGGCCATGCGGCCAGTGATCTAACACGGGAGTACAGGGCGTAGAAGGCCTTGTCTGCCCTGCATTATTCATCCTTGGCTTCGGTGTCTTTCTTCTCTTCCTTTAGTTGTCTGATTTCCTCCTTGAGGGTCTCGACTTCACTCTTGAGGACCGTGGTGTTGTCGTCAAACGTGTCCGGCGTATTTCGTTTGTCCTTGAGTTCCTCGAATCCCAGGTAAACGGCCAAGGCTCCTCCGAGGATCAACATGGCTGGAACGCCCGCCTGAAGGGCCTTGACAAAGTATTCGAACCACATGACAATCCCAATGATTCCCAGAATAAGAGCCGCCAATCCTCCACCTAATGCTGCCATTCGTCATACCTCCTTTTTGCGTTTAGTGACCAATTTTAATATAATAATCGTTTGGTTAGCAGAGCTATCCGGCAAAGTGGAGAAGACGTTAGCACAAAGGGAGGTGCTTTTCAAGTATTTATTGGCGAGGCTGAGAAAATAGGTGTTGACACCGTTTGGTCGAGGCTTATCTTGAACCGTCGCCGCGCTCAGCCCGGGTCGGCCGCATTGCTTTGTCCCCGATTGGATCTGAAAGGCCCAGGGCTTTTGAGGTGTGCCTGCCATGGAGCCATCAGAAAATGTGTTGAAATAGATAAAGGTATTCATCCCGGTCAACAAACAAGAAAATGGCCTTGGGCTGCGGAGGCGCATGATTGGAGCAGGCCCTGTGGTTTCGCAATAGGATTAGAAGAATATCTGAGAAATTACGTGAAATAGAAAGCTGATGAGAGATTGAGGTCTTATAATGGCGTTGAAATGACCTCTGTGCTTAATTATCGGCATTGAAATATGGCACTGAAAAAAATATATTGACCATTTATGCATCGGAAGGTATATTGCCAGCGTAGCTCAGATGGCAGAGCAACTGATTTGTAATCAGTGGGTCGGGGGTTCGATTCCCTTCGCTGGCTCCAGCGTGTGATCCACCACGGCCTCAGAATGGAGAGGTTCCCGAGTGGCCAAAGGGAGCAGACTGTAAATCTGCCGGCTCAGCCTTCGGAGGTTCGAATCCTCCCCTCTCCACCAGCCCCAAATGAGCAGACAGCAATGAATGACTCATGGATCTTCCTCACGAATTATTACAGAGAAGAGATGATTCGTGCATCGCGTGTGTTGAGTGCGATGGCAAAGGATGGGGTTTTTGGGCCTAAATGATTGAATGATGAAAATGCGGGAATAGCTCAGTTGGCTAGAGCGTCAGCCTTCCAAGCTGAGGGTCGCGGGTTCGAATCCCGTTTCCCGCTCCAACATACAGGCAGGTACAGGAGCAGATTGCCTCCATCGCCATCGAGGGTGAGCGTTTGGGAAGAAAAGGCGTTTCGGCTTCCCAAGGGAGGGCACATACAGTCAGGCGAGGATCCAATCATGCATGCCCACGTAGCTCAGTAGGTAGAGCACATCCTTGGTAAGGATGAGGTTCACCGGTTCGATCCCGGTCGTGGGCTCCATAAACATATGGGCAGTGGACAACAGGTAAGCGGTGCTGGGAGCGAGGGATTTTGAGGGGAGTTTGGCGAGGGCTTATCGGTTGGTTTTCTGCTGAGGAGTAGGAGGAGAGGAGATGGCGAAGAAGAAATTTGAGAGGACGAAGCCGCATTTGAATGTGGGTACGATAGGGCATATTGATCATGGGAAGACGACGCTGACGGCTGCGATCACGAAGCATCTGGAGAAGAAGGGTTGGGCTCAGTTTATTCCGTTTGATCAGATTGACAAGGCGCCGGAGGAGAAGGCGAGGGGGATTACGATAGCGACTGCGCATGTGGAATATGAGACGCCGAACCGTCATTATGCGCATGTGGACTGTCCTGGGCACGCGGACTATATCAAGAACATGATTACAGGTGCGGCGCAGATGGACGGTGCGATTTTGGTGGTAGGTGCTGATGATGGTCCGATGCCGCAGACCCGGGAGCACATTTTATTGGCGCGTCAGGTGGGGGTGCCGAGCATTGTGGTATTTTTGAACAAATGCGACATGGTGGACGATGAAGAGCTGATTGAGCTGGTGGAGTTGGAGCTGAGGGAATTGCTGTCGAAGTATGAGTTTCCTGGGGATGACATTCCGATTATTCGTGGGAGTGCGTTGAAGGCGTTGGAGAGTGATGATCCTGATTCGGAGGAAGTGAAGCCGATATTTGAGTTGATGGATGCGATTGACAGTTATATTCCGGAGCCTGTACGAGACACGGACAAGCCGTTTTTGATGCCGATAGAGGATGTATTCAGCATTTCTGGTCGGGGGACGGTGGTTACGGGCCGTGTGGAGCGTGGTGTGATCAAGGTTGGAGATGAGGTGGAGCTGGTAGGGATCCGGCCGACGATCAAGACGGTGTGTACGGGAGTGGAGATGTTCCGTAAGATCCTGGATCAGGGTCAGGCTGGAGACAACATTGGGGTATTGATACGCGGGACGAAGCGGGACGAGGTGGAGCGTGGACAGGTGGTAGCGAAGCCTGGTAGCATCACGCCGCACACGAAGTTCAAGGCTGAGGCGTACATACTGACGAAAGAGGAAGGTGGTCGGCACACGCCGTTTTTCAATGGATATCGGCCGCAGTTTTATTTTCGGACGACGGATGTGACGGGTGTGGTGACGCTGCCTGAGGGAGTGGAGATGGTGATGCCTGGGGACAATGTATCGATGGAGGTATCGCTGATTACGCCGATCGCGATGGAGAAGGAGCTGCGGTTTGCGATTCGCGAGGGCGGAAGGACGGTTGGCGCTGGCGTCATCAGTGAGATCATCGAGTAGGAGAAGGATATGCGCGATATTGTCACCCTATCCTGTGAGCAGTGCAAGAACAGGAACTATACGACAACCAAGAACAAGCGAAAGACTCCGGACAAACTGACATTTAAAAAATATTGCCCTTTTTGCATGACCCATACCCTTCACAAAGAAACCAAATAGGTTGGGCAATAGAATGCAGGCCAGTAGCTCTAACGGTTAGAGCACCGGACTCCAAATCCGGGTGATGGGGGTTCGAATCCCTCCTGGCCTGCCATTTTCATTGGTGGGTCTGCCGAATCTGTCTCCAGTGATAATGGTGTGCAGTGGATTAGGGCCTGTGATGCTGGCGGTGCTGTTTTGGCCAAGTTTGGGAACCGATATTACCGATGAAAAAACAGAGTCAGAAAACAAAAGGCAAAAACGTCCCCAAAAAGAATGAGCCGGGCTCTGCCAAAAATGACGGGGCAGCCAAGCGGCGAGAAAAGAATGGAGACAACCCGACGTCCAACGGGAAGCCCTTGCGCACGGTCCAGAAAACGCCGAAGAAGAGTCCAGAGACAGGCCGTGCCGCTGTGGGAAGATGGATTGGCAGGGCAGGACAATTTTTGCGGGAAGCCAAGGTGGAATTGAAAAAGGTCAAATGGCCCACACGGAAGGAACTGCTGGCGTCCACGGCCGTTGTCATTGTCCTGACGCTTCTCGTGGCCTTTTATCTGGGACTGGTGGACTTCGGTCTTATCAAGATCATTCGAAGTGTTGTGGGGTAGGGTACCTGAGTGGAACTAAAATGGTACATTGTCCATGTTTATTCCGGGTTTGAGGACAAGGTGAAAAAGAGCCTGGAGGAGCGGATCGAAGCCCTTGGACAGAAGGAGTACTTCGGCAAGATCCTTGTGCCCACGGAAAAGGTGGTGGAACTGAGGAAGGGCCAGAAAAAGACCTCTTCACGAAAATTCTATCCCGGCTACATACTGGTTCAGATGGCCCTGAACAAAGACACCTGGCACACGGTGAAAAATACGTCAAAGATTACTGGGTTTGTGGGAGGCGAGGTCAACCCGACCCCCATTTCTGATGAAGAAGCCGAACAGATTCTCCGGCAGATGGAGGAAGGGTTCAGTCGGCCGAAGCCGAGATACAGCTTTGAAGAGGGAGACGAAGTGAGGGTCGTTGACGGGCCGTTCACCAATTTCCAGGGGGTGGTAGAGGAAGTAAAACCTGACAAGGAAAAATTGAGGGTTTCCATCACCATATTTGGACGGCCTACGCCTGTGGAACTGGATTTTATTCAGGTCAACAAGATGTAAGGAAGGAGGGATCAGGCCCGGTGATGCAGCCGTGCCTGCGCATCCTGTGCCTCCTTAAAAGACAGTTATATCGACTGAAAAAGACGGATTGAACGTGAAAGAGGGTTGTCATGGCGAAGAAGATTATCGGTTCTGTTAAACTTCAAGTGAAGGGGGGGCAGGCCAATCCATCCCCTCCCATCGGCCCGGCGCTGGGTCAACACGGGGTGAATATTGCGGAGTTTTGCAAGGCATTTAATGCCAGGACCCAGGATCAGCTCGGGACTGTCATTCCGGTCATTATTACCATCTATGCGGACAGGTCTTTCTCATTTGTGACAAAGACGCCGCCTGCCCCAGTCCTGTTGAAGCAGGCCGCCAAGATTGCGAAGGGATCGCCTGAACCGAACCGGCAAAAGGTCGGGTCTGTCACCCGCAAACAGATCGAAGAGATTGCAAAGGTCAAATTTGATGATCTGAATGCCATTGATTTGGCCGGTGCAATGAAGATTATTGAGGGAACCGCAAGAAGCATGGGGATTAGCGTGACCTGACCCCAGATCGCGCAAGTGGGAGTTGAGGCCTGTTGGCAGTGCGTTAAGCACAGCTCCTGTACGCGGCTAATGTTGTATTGCGTTATCGGAGCTGGCTGGTACGCCGAATTTGTTGAAATGACGTCTCATGTCAAAAAGTCCTATGGTATGAGTTCAATATTCAGGGGGTAAAACCCTGAGGGGTAAATTCCGGAGTTTAGCCTTTTATCCCGGGTTTTGGTCCGATTCGCGAGGCTCTCCGGATTGATGATATGTTTTAAGTATTACGACCATCAAATAAGGAAATGAGATATGGCCAGGAAAGGCAAAAAATATAGGGAAGCGGTTCAGAAGGTCGACAAGCTGAAACGATACACCTTCCAGGAGGCGGTCCAGTTGGCGATTGATTGCGCCTATGCCAAGTTTGATGAAAGCATGGAGCTGGCGGTCCGGTTAGGAGTGGATCCCAGGCATGCGGACCAGATGGTGAGAGGTACGGTGGTCCTCCCAAACGGTGTGGGAAAAACAGTCCGGGTAGCTGTTTTCGCAAAGGGCGAAAAAGAAAAAGAGGCCTTGGATGCAGGTGCGGATTATGCCGGTTCCGAAGAGCTTGTGGAGAAAATCCAGAAAGGGTGGCTTGAGTTCGATAAGGCCATTGCAACGCCTGATATGATGGGGTCGGTAGGAAAGCTGGGCCGTATTTTAGGTCCGCGCGGGATGATGCCGAATGCAAAGTTAGGGACTGTTACCTTTGATGTGGCGAGGGCCGTAAACGAAATCAAGGCCGGCAAGATCGATTTCAAGGTTGAAAAGGCAGGCATTGTGCATGCCTCGATGGGGAAAGTTTCTTTCGGCCTTGAAAAGCTTTTGCAGAATATGGGCGCTTTTATCGAAACCCTCCAGCGACTGAAGCCTTCTACGAGCAAGGGGACGTATTTTAAGGCCATAGCCGTCTCTTCCACCATGGGACCGGGGATCAAGATAGACCCTATCTATGTGAAGGAACTCTTAAGCCGATAGGCATTGGCAGCGCTCGATCCGGAATGGGCGCAACAGCGGCCGTTGCGGAAGGGTGAGGATCTTTCTGATCAGGAAGGATGCGCCAATCCCTGAAGCGGCCGTGCTGCAAAAAATCATTTTCATCCAACAATTCCAGGCAGAACCCGTTTCAGGACGGGCCAATAAGTCGAGATGGAGATGCCGATCCAGGATCATGTGCTCCGGGATCGTTTCAGGTCAAAGACAGTAGGCGCCCCGGGGATCAAGCGGGAAATATCGCTTGTTTCCTATTGCGGGGCTTAATTGCGCAAGCCTGCCGAGACTGCATTCATTACAATTAAATGCAAGCCCGCACCTTTTGTCTTTGGCGATTTTAATGGTCGTTCAGAGAGGAGGTGAATATGAATAGAGACGAAAAAAAGCAGTTTATTGACGATCTTCATGGTCGCCTCGAAAAGGCAGAGGGGGCCTTTCTCGTCGATTATCAGGGGCTCAATGTTGCAGAGCTGAATCGGCTGAGAGGCGAACTCAGAAAGGCAAATGCCGAATTCGAGGTGGTGAAAAACAGGTTGCTCAAGCTGGCCAGCAAAGGCACGGGCGCCGAAACCATTGTGGATCACATGCGCGGACCGTCGGCCATTGCCCTGACCTACGGGGATGTGGTGAGCCCTGCCAAGGCCCTGGTTGATTTTGCAAAGGAGGTCAAAAAGCTCAAGATCAAAATGGGGCAGATATCGGGGAAGGCGATCAATGAAGAAAGCATCAAGAGCCTGGCGGCGTTGCCGGGTCGCGAGGTGTTGCTGGCGCAGACCCTGTCTGTCATGCAGGCTGTCCCGACATCTTTTGTAAGGGCCTTGAGCGGCGTTCTGACCAACTTGATGAATGTGCTGAGGGCCGTTAGAGAGCAAAAAGAAGGAATGCAATAATCAATCCATGCGGAGGTGAAAATATACTGATGGCAGAGAATATTACCAAACAAGACGTGATAGATTTCATAGCCAATATGACGGTCTTGGAGCTGTCCGAGCTTGTAAAAGAGATGGAAGAGAAATTCGGCGTAAGCGCGGCCGCGCCTGTGGCGGTTGCCGCCGCACCGGCCGGCGGGGAGAGCAAGGAAGAGGCTGCTGAGCAGACCGAGTTCGATGTGGTCTTGACAGGTGTGGGCGATAAGAAGATCCAGGTGATTAAGGTCGTTCGCGCCATTACCGGCCTGGGCCTCAAGGAAGCGAAGGCCGTGGTAGACGGCGTCCCCAGCCCGGTGAAGGAAGGCGTTCCCAAGGAAGAAGCGGAGAGCATCAAGGCGCAGCTTGAAGAGGCCGGAGCTGCGGTGGAGATCAAGTGACGGCCCTGAAGACCAGGGTTCGGCAAGGGCCGAGAAAGTTTCCTGCAATGGTCTGGCTGTTTTCGATTGTCGTTTGTGGACAAGGCGCGATCGCGAACAGTCAGTCGTTATTCATTAGGCAGAAGGAAATGCCATGTTAAGAACGGA
>Ga0209270_1004304_pt1 | contig 11037 bp, 8 predicted proteins | sample MTBAKSrepl1MetaG_FD_187456 | JGI IMG/M metagenome (GOLD analysis project Ga0209270, IMG submission 187456) | Enrichment culture microbial communities from Arthur Kill intertidal strait, New Jersey, USA, that are MTBE-degrading - MTBE-AKS1... | ecosystem: Environmental > Aquatic > Marine >...
ACCAGATCGTCGGCGGGCTCCGGTTTTACGATCGCAAGGAGATCAAGGACATCGTGGCCTATTTGCGGTTGGTGGTTAATCCGGCGGATAGCGTCAGCCTGCAGCGGGTGATCAACGAGCCCAAGCGGGGCGTGGGGCCGGTGACGTGGACTAAGCTGATGGAGCTCGCTGAGCGCGAGGGGATCACGCCGGTGGCGGCGATGGCGCGGGCGGGTGAGCTGAGCGGTGTGGCGGCGCGGACGCGGCAGGACCTGGCCGAGTTGGCGCTGCTCCTGGACGATCTGCACAGTCACCGGGAGGCGTTAGGGCCAGCGGGGGCGCTGGCGGCGATCCTGCAGCGGACCGGGTACCAGACGGCGCTGGTCGACGAGCGGACGATCGAGGCGCAGGGGCGGCTGGATAACCTGGATGAGTTCCAGCGACTGGCTTTGGAGCACGAGCAGGAGGCGGGGGATCCGAGCCTGATTGCGTTCCTGGAGCGGGTGGCATTGGTGGCGGACATTGACTCGATGGCAGAGGCGCCGGACCGGGTGGTCTTGATGACCGTGCACACGGCCAAGGGGCTGGAGTTTGGCAATGTCTTTGTTATTGGGCTGGATGAGGGGATTTTCCCGCACCAGCGCTCGTTTGGCTCGCAGACGGAGCTGGAGGAGGAGCGCCGGCTCTGCTATGTGGCGATGACCCGGGCGCAAAAGCGGCTCTTCTTGTCGAGTGCGACCGCGCGGGTTGGCTTTGGCGGGCAGGCGGAGCCGTTGCGGCCGTCGCGGTTTCTCGGCGAGGTGCCGACCAACTTGATGCGCGTCGACAGCCCCGGCGGGATGACCGGCGGGCGCGAGATGATCCGGCAGTCGGCCGGGGGATCCGGTGGTCGGCGGATCACGTGGCAGGAGGCGGACCGGATCGGCAAGGCTGTTGCGCAGGTTAAGCCGCCAGGTCCGGCCAAGATTGCCGAGGGCGATTTGCCGCGGGCGGGCGAGAGGGTGCGGCACGCCAAGTGGGGCGAGGGCACGGTCATCACGGTCAAGGGTGCGGGGGCGGACGCGGAGATTACGGTGGCGTTTCCGGATCTGGGTATCAAGCGGCTCATGGCGGGGTATGCTCGTCTGGAGAGGCTTGGTGGCGGCGGGGGTGAGTGAGAGTGACGGCTGAGGCAGAGGTGCCGGGCGCGGGGGGTGCGCCGGCGGACGCGGCGCGACGAGCTGCCGAGCTGCGGCGGGAGATCGCGCGGCACGATCATCTCTACCATGTGCTGGACAAGCCGGAGATCAGTGATCAGGCCTATGATGCGCTGCTGCGGGAGCTGGCGGCACTGGAGGCGAGCTACCCTGCGCTGGTGACGCCGGATTCGCCGACGCAGCGGGTCGGGGGAGCGCCATTGGGTGGCTTCCGGCAGGTGCGCCACGCCAACCCGATGCTCAGCCTGGGCAACGTCTTTAGCGAGGATGAGCTGGCGGACTTTGACCGGCGCGTGCGCGGTCTGCTGGATGCAGATGATGTCGTCTATGTCTGCGAGCTCAAGATCGACGGGCTATCCATCTCATTGCTTTACCGTGACGGCTTGTTGGTCCAGGCGGCGACGCGTGGCGACGGCGAGGTCGGCGAGGATGTGACGGCCCAGGTGCGGACCGTGCGCAGCGTGCCGCTGCGCCTCCGGGAAGGCAGGGCCGTGGCCCCGGTCTTTGAGGCGCGCGGGGAGATCTACTTCCCGGGCCCGGACTTTGCCAGGCTTAACCGGGAGCGCGCGGCGCAGGGCGAGGCGACGTTTGCCAACCCGCGCAATGCGGCGGCGGGAAGCGTGCGGCAACTCGATCCGCGGATCACGGCGGCGCGGCCGCTGGATTCTTTCTTGTACGCGGTGCCGCAGGGGCTGCCGGCGGAGGTAACGACCCAGTTGGGCCTGCTGGCGTTGTTGGGCGAGCTCGGTTTCCGGGTCAATCCGGAGCGGCGGCGGTGCGTTGGCATTGAGGCGGCGATTGAGTACTGCCGCGAGTGGGAAGGGCGACGGCACGACCTGCCGTACGAGATCGACGGGGTGGTCGTCAAGGTCGACGAGTTGGCGGCGCGCGAGCGGCTGGGGTACACAAGCAAGAGCCCGCGCTGGGCGGTGGCGTATAAGTTTGCGGCGGAGCAGCAGGTAACGCAGGTGCTGGGCATCGAGGTCACCGTGGGCAGGACGGGCGTGCTGACGCCGACCGCCTTGTTGCAGCCGGTGGAGATCTCCGGCAGCACGGTGGCGCGGGCGGTGCTGCACAACGAGGACGTGGTGCGGGCCAAGGATGTCCGGATCGGCGATTGGGTGCTCGTGCAAAAGGCTGGCGAGGTCATCCCCGAGGTGCTGGAGGTCCTGCTTGAGCGGCGGACGGGGGGAGAGGAGCTCTGGGCGATGCCCATGGCATGCCCGGTCTGCGGCAGCCCGGTTGTGCGTGAGGCGGGCGAGGCGGCACACCGGTGCACGGGTGGCCTGACCTGCCCGGCGCAGGTGGCGGAGGGGATCATCCACTTTGGCTCGCGCGGCGCCATGGACATCGATGGGCTGGGGCCGTCGACAGTGACTGCGCTGCTGGAGGCCGGATTGATCAAGGATGTTGCCGACCTTTACAGCTTGACAGCCGATCAGGTGGCCGGCCTGGACCGGTTTGCACAGAAATCGGCGGATAACCTGGTCGCGGCGATCGATCGCAGCCGTGAGCGGCCGCTGCGGCGGCTGTTATTTGCCCTGGGTATCCGGCACGTCGGCGAGCGGGCGGCTTTGGTCCTGGCCAACGCGTTTGGCAGCCTGGCGGCGATTGCGGCAGCGAGCCCGGAGGAGTTGGCTGAGGTGCGTGAGGTCGGCCCTAAGACTGCGGCGAGCCTGCACGGCTGGCTGCAGCAGGAGCGGGCGCAGGCCCTGATTGCGCGGCTGGTGGCGGCTGGCGTCAATATGGTCGAGCCGGGGGTCGGGCTAAGGGATGCGGTTGCGGTGGGTGATGCGGTCGCGGCGGATGGCGGCGGCGCCGGGCAACCGCTGGTCGGCAAGACGCTGGTTGTCACTGGGACCCTGAGCGGCATGACCCGGCAGGAGGCCGAGGAGCGCATTGCTGCGGCGGGTGGCAGGGTTGCGTCATCGGTCAGCAGCAAGACCGATTTCCTGGTCGCGGGCGAGGCTGCGGGCAGCAAGCTGCAGCGGGCGCGCGAGCGGGGCGTCAAGGTCATCGGGGAGCAGGAGTTGCTCGAGCTGCTGCAGTGAGCGCGGGCTGGTATGTGTCCGGGTGGAAGTGCAATAAGAGAGGCGGGGGCCCTGCGGCCCCCGCCTCGTGGCTTACTCCCCTCGTGCAAGCCGCGCCGGTTTAAAGGCCGGCAACGGTCGGTTGTGTTACTTAACCTTGGCTGCCGCCAGGGCGCGGGTGACAGCCTGCACCCACTTGGTGCTGCTGCCGGTCACTGTGGCGACGACGTCAACGTTGGCAGCGCCAGCCGGGCCGGCGGCCACAAAGCGCTCCTGCATCGTGGCGCGGGCCTCACCGGCTGCGGGATAGGCGTAAGTCTCCCAATCCTTGGCGGCGGCGGTGCCATCCTCGGCAACGACAATGTCGTTAACAACTACCTCGGTGATCTGGTCGTTGGCAATGGTCACCCACGCGACGCCCCAGCCGAAGTCATCACCATCGGACTTGGCCATGAAAGTGCCGTTGAAATACGTGGTCTTGGTGGTTGCCTCACGCTTGCCCTTCTCGAGAGCAAACTTGACGGCTTCCTTGTACTTGTTGCTCGAGCCGGTCGCCTCGGCGACTACGTCGACGTTCCAGTCGTTCTTAGCGACAAACTTGGCCGGCATCTGCTCGTTGGCGGTCTTGGCCTGTGGCCACGGGTAGGTCGCAAAGTCCTTCTCGAGTCCGGTGCCGGTGAACTCCTTGAGCTCGACCGACTTAATCTTGTCGCCCTCGATCACGACTTTGGCCCAGGTGTATCCGTTGGTGTCGGCTGACGAGACTGCCTGATAGGTCCCGTCTGTATATACTTTGGGTTTGCAGGCGGCCGCGAGCGTAATCGCCATCGTTAGCACCAAGATAGCTGCGATGATTGTGCGCTTGCGCAATTTGGTCGTCCTCCTCTTTGGGTTCTGAATATGCCTCTGTTTCCCCGGGCAGCGCGCGCATGCTATTATGGCCGCAGTATTGGGAGGGGATTGCAGATGTCCATTACCGCGGCGCAAGTGGCGCATGTGGCGGCCCTGGCGCGACTGGACTTGGATGCCAACGCCAGCGCGCGCATGGTTACCGATCTGAGCACAATTTTACAGTATGTTAATAACCTTGGCAAGCTTGACGTCGATGCGGTACCCCCGACGTCCCATGCGCTCGACCCGCAGGCCAACGTGCTGCGTGAGGACATCGCCCTTGCCGGCCTACCCCAGGCTGTGGCGGTTGCGGCAGCGCCTGCCGCCAGTGACGGCATGTTCAAGGTCCCGCGCGTGGTGGAGTTGTCGTGATGAGCAACCTGCCGACCATGACCGACCTTACCCGGCTGACCGCTGCCGAAACCGCCGCCCGCATCGGGCGGGGAGAGGTTTCGGCACAAGAGGTCTGGGATGCCTACCAGGCCCGGGCGCGGGCGCTTGACCCGGTGGTCCGCGCGTACCTGCACCTGGAGCCGGCGGAGTTTGCCCAGGTTGACTCCCACCCGGATCCGGTGAGCGGTTACGGCGCGGGGGGCGATGGCGTGCCGCCTGTGCCGGCGAGCAATGTGCTGGCCGGGGTACCGTACGCCCTCAAGGACAACATGTCTGTCGCCGGGGTGCCGATGACCTGCGGATCACGCATCCTGGCTGGCTTTGTGCCGCCGTATAATGCGACCGTCACGCGGCGGTTGCGCGCGGCGGGCGGACGGTTCATGGGCAAGACCAACATGGATGAGTTTGCGATGGGTTCGTCGTGTGAGCATTCGGCTTACTTCCCGACGCATAACCCATGGCGGCTGGACCTGGTGCCGGGGGGCTCGAGCGGTGGCTCGGCAGCGGCTGTGGCAGCCGATATGACGGCGTTTGCCCTGGGTTCGGATACCGGCGGCTCGGTGCGCCAGCCGGCGGCTTTTTGCGGCATTGTCGGCCTCAAGCCGACGTACGGCCTGGTCTCGCGGTACGGGCTCGTCGCCTTTGCCTCGTCGCTCGACCAGATCGGGCCGCTGACCAAGGACGTGACCGATTGCGCGCTGGTGCTCAACCTGATCGCCGGGCATGATCCGTTGGATTCGACGTCGGTTGCGGGTGCGGCGCAGGACTACAGGGCGGCGCTGGTGCCGGAGGTCAAGGGTATGCGCTTTGGCCTGCCGCGTGAATACATGGGCGAAGGCATCCAGCCGGGCGTGCGGGCGGCGATCGAGCGGTCGGTTGCAGCGCTATGCGAGATGGGCGCGATCGTTGAGGAGTGTTCGCTGCCGCATACTGAGTACGGCGTGGCCACCTACTATATTGTCGCTCCTGCGGAGGCGTCCGCCAACCTGGCCCGCTTTGACGGGATGCGCTACGGCTATCGCACGCCGCATGCGGGCGACCTGCGGCAGACCTACGATCTGACTCGTTCGGAGGGCTTTGGCCCCGAAGTCAAGCGACGGATCATGATCGGCACGTATGTGCTGTCGGCTGGCTACTACGACGCGTACTACCTGCGGGCACAAAAGGTCCGCACGCTGGTGCAGCAGGACTTTGCCGCCGCATTTGAGCGCTTTGACGCGATCATCGGGCCAACGACGCCGACCACGGCCTTTGGCCTGGCGGCCAAGATCGACGACCCGCTGCAGATGTACCTCAACGACGTGTTTACCCTACCGGTCAACCTGGCCGGGTTGCCGGGCCTGAGCATTCCGTGCGGCCTGAGCGACGGTCTGCCGGTTGGCCTGCAGTTGATTGGACCGCACTTCGGCGAGCCGACCCTGCTGCGCGCCGCCTACGCGTTGGAGTGCGCGCTGGGCGTCCGCAACCCTAAGCCGCCGATCCAGATACCTGACGTGGCCAAAGGGGGTGCGACGGTATGACGATCAGTGCAGCAGCGGCAGCCAAGGGCGGCAACCTGAGCGTGCTCGAGCGGTTTGAGCCGGTCATCGGCATCGAGGTCCATGTGGAGCTGGCGACTGAGTCCAAGATCTTCTGTGGCTGTTCGACCGCCTTTGGCGCCGCACCCAACACGCATGTGTGCCCGGTTTGCCTGGGCATGCCGGGCGTCCTGCCGGTGCTTAACCGGCGCGTGATTGACTACGCCCTGCGCGCGGCGCTGGCCCTCGGCTGCCGGATCACGCCGGTCAGCCAGTTTGCGCGCAAGAATTACTTCTACCCCGACCTGCCCAAGGGGTACCAGATCACCCAGTATGAGCGCTCGCTCGCCTACGACGGCTCGCTGAGCATTGAGGCTGACCTCGGCGCGCGCGACGTCCGCATCGCCCGCATCAACATCGAGGAAGAGGCAGCCAAGTCGTTTCACGTCGATGAGGCGGGCAGTGACGGTTTCTCGTTGATCGACTTTAACCGCAGCGGCGTGCCGTTGATCGAGATCGTATCGGAGCCGGACCTGCGCTCGCCAGAAGAAGCCCGCGCCTACCTGACCAAGCTGCGCAACGTCATCCTCTACACGGGGGTGTCGGACTGCAAGATGCAGGAAGGCTCGTTCCGGTTTGACGTCAACGTGTCGCTGCGGCAGCGCGGGTCAGCGGAATACGGCAACCTGGTCGAGATCAAGAATCTCAATTCGTTCCGGTCGGCCGCGCGCGCCCTGGAGCACGAAATCGCCCGCCAGGCGGCGGAGCTCACCGCCGGGCGCCGCATCCCGCGCGAGACGCGGACCTGGGACGAGGCCAATGGCCGGACGGTCAGTATGCGCAGCAAAGAGGAGTCAATGGACTACCGGTACTTCCCCGAACCCGACCTGGTCCTGTTGCGGGTCGATGACGACTGGCTTGCCAAGGTCAAGGCGGAGATGCCGGTGCTGCCCGACGGGCGCCGCACCCAGTTGATGCAGGAATACGGCCTGAGCGACTACCTGGCCGGCGTGCTTGTCGCCGACCTGGCGATGGGGCAGTACTTTGATGCGACGGTTGAGGCGCTGGTCAGCAAGGCGGCGAAAGATGCGCAAGGTGGGGTAGTTGACGGGGTAGCGCGCGGCCAGATCGGTGTGATGGCCGCCAATTGGGTCACCGGCGACGTTGCCGCCATGGCTAACGCGGCTGGGCTGGACTTTGCCAATTTGCCGCTTACGCCTGCGGGGCTTGCCGATCTGCTCGGCCTGGTCCGGGCCGGGAAGATCAGTGGCAAAATGGCCAAGGAGCTGCTGCCCGAGGTCTGGGCCAGCGGCAAGACGGCGTCACTGCTTGTGCAGGAAAAGGGCCTGGCCCAGGTCAGCGACGAGGGGCAGATCGCGGCGATTGTCGCGCAAGTCCTTGCTGCCAACGCCGAGGCAGTCGAGTCTTACCTCGCCGGCAAGGATCGTGCGCTGGGGTTTTTGGTCGGCCAGGTGATGAAGGCCTCCCGCGGCAAGGCCAATCCAGCGATGGCCAACCAGCTGGTGCTGGCGGAGTTGGCGCGCCGGCAGGAGAGTTAGCGCAGGTAGACCTTAGGCAGCGCGGCCGCGGCGGTCGCGCGCACGCCCGGCAGTTCGGCCAGGTCTCCTGGCCGAACTGCCGCGAGCGCCGTCACATCGACCAGCGTGAACTGCATGCCGACCCGCCCGACGATCGGGGCGCCGCGACCTCCGATGGTCGCAACCGGCCGGTAGCGCGCCAGGGCGGCCTTGGCCGCTTCCCTGGCCAGTGTGGTCGCAACCACCAACGGTCCTGCGCCTACCTGGACGGCCCGCAACCCCACGCCGTCCGCAAACCCCACCGGTAGCACCGCGACCCGCATTGCCCGTCCAGCCCGATAGCCGCCGTAGCCGATCGACTGCCCCTTGCCGACATCCCGCACAGCAGCAACCCGGCAGCAAACCCGCAAGGCGGCACGCAACTTCACTCCTGCCGGCAGCTGGTCCTGCGTGCCTGCCCAGTAGCCGTAGAGCAAGTTGCCGAGCCGCACCATGCCCAGGCGCGATTCGGGGATCAGGATTGCCGCCTCGCTGCCAGCGGCATGGTGCAGGGCGACCGGGCCGGCAACCTGCTCGACGGCTGCGACGGCCTGCCGGAAAAGGGCCAGCTCAACACGCCCAGCCGACGGGACCCCCGGCTGCGCAAAGTGCGTGTAGACCCCAGCCAGCTCCAGCTCCGGCGACGCCGCAATGGCCTCGGCGACGGCCGCGGCCTCCCGCGGCCGCGCACCATAGCGACCGATGCCCGTGTCGATCAGCAGATGGACAGGCAGAGGCGGGAGCGAGCCGCCGCCCGCGTCACGCACCGCGGCGGCCATTGCCCCGACGGCGGCGACGCTGTCGAGAGAGGGGATGAGGTTGGCGGCGATGTATGCGGCGTCGTCGCCGGGCAGGGGCGGCGCAAGGACCAGGCACGGTGCGTCGATGCCGGCGGCGCGGAGGGCGAGGCCTTCGGCGAGGTTGCCGACGCCGAGCCATGTGCAGCCCGAGTCCAGCGCGGTCCGCGCGACTTCCGGCATCCCATGGCCGTAGGCATCCGCTTTGACCACGGCCATCAGGGCGACCGGCGGCGCAATCAACTTCCGCGCCGTGGCCAAATTGGCGCGGATTGCCCCCAGGTCAACTTCGACCCAGGCGCCGCGCGCCTCCGCCGTCGCTCCCGGGCCTCCGCGCTCTGCGTCCGTCATCTCAATGGGTCCCCTTTAGCTGCGTTTATCTGATCGACCGGTGATTACACGCTGTCGTTGGCGGCGGGGTCGGTTTCGGGTGAATCGCCCGGCACACCGTGGCCACGCGTCCCCCGTCGCATCCTCTGCCACCGGCGATAGGCGGGCATGGCGATCTTGACCGCCGAATACAACGGGCCGGCGAGCGGCAGGTCCATCTCGCCGGCGTACTCGATGACCTCGCCGGCAAAGCCCTTCTTAAACCTAAACAACCCGTACAGCGGATTGTCCGGCGACATGTCACCCGAGATGCCCCGCATGTCATAGACGGCGAAACCGCGTTGCTTAAGAAACAGCATGATCTCCCAATGCAACGCATAGTTGGGCATCAGGTTGCGGCCCTCGTTGTCGCTCGCGCCGTAAACGTACCAGGCGTGCCGACCGAGCGTGAATATCAACGCCCCGCTATAGGCCTGCCCCGCTTGCTCGGCCAAAAAGAGATAACCGCCTGACGACGGGGTGTTGGCAGGGGAGGTTTCGGCGATGCGCGTCGGCTCGACGATCTCGTCCCAGATGGCCTGGTAGTACGAATACGCGCGCACCCCAAATCGATCCCGCTCCGCCGTGATCCGCAGAATCCGATAGAACTCAGCCATGTCCGCCGGCGCGCTGCCCTGCCGGATCGTCACACCCTTGCGGCCCGCTAGCCGGATATTGTAACGGTGCTTGGGCGTAAACGACGCCAGCAACTCCTCCGCCGGCGGCGTGATGTCGATCGCATAAACAAAGCGCGGCTGCACTGCTTCAAAGGACAGGCCTGCCGACGCCACCCGGAAACCGCCCCGCGCCAACGCCGCCTGCCCCGCTTGATTGCCGACCGGCAGGGCAGGATCGATCTTGAGCAACACCGCCCGATCGGCGCGAGCGAGCGCCTTGACCTGGGCCGCAAACTGCCGCAGGATCTCGCTGAGTTCGTCGGGTGGCAGGCTCCAGTCGACGACGGGCCCGCGCGGGGCATAGTAGAGGGCGAGCGGGAGACCCGGCAGCTTGCGCCTGAGGATCAGCGCCGAAAGGACTGGTTGGCCATTGGCATCGCGGAGCAGCACCGGCAGGCTGCGCCAACCAGTGCCCGACTTAACCCGTCCCCAGGCCAGCGTCTGCAGGAAGTCGCCCGAAGGCTGTGCGGCCAGAAATGCCTGGTACTCCTGCTCGGTGGCGCGGTCGCTTACGCGGGTCAACCTGTAGCCTGTCTGTGCCAACAACATCGTCCCCCGGTCTGCCTGGTGTGTAGCGTCCGCGGTCTGGCGCGGATCGTGAGCTGCCTGGTATGTACCGTGAGCTACCTGGCGCGAGCAACATTCGAACGTGCCCAGGGCTGGCCCGATGCCTTCGACGCCGGGCGAGGGTTTACCTGTGGGGCGGGCCACTGGCGGTGCTGGCCGATGTGACGTGCGATTGGAGCTGTTTGCTGCTGTGCAGCGGTTGAGGCGGCCGACCGCTGCACAACGCAAAGCCCGGCGGTTTTGGTGTGTCACTATGCTAAACGTCTAGTTTGGTTTGCCTTGGTGCAGCGGTCGAAGCGGCCGACCGCTGCACAGCGCAACATCCGACGGTTCGAGTTCGCCACTATGCTAAACGTTTGGATTTGCTTGCCGTGACGCAGCGGCCGAGGCGAGCGCCCACTGCACCACGCAAAGCTCGACGGTTTGGGTTCGTCACTATGCTAAACGTTTGGATTTGTTTGCCTTGACGCAGCGCCCGAGGCGGGCGCCCGCTGCACCACGCAAAGCTCGACGGTTTGGGTTGGTCACTATGATAAACCCGCGGGCCGTGACCGCCCACCAGTTCCGCGGTCTGGCGCCATGACTGCGCAGCAGTGGCTAACAATCGCAAATGTTCGTCGCGGGCGCGCACCCGCGGGCGGTGACCGCCCACCAGTTCCGCGGTCTGGTGCCATGACTGCGCAGCAGTGGCCAGCAAACCTAAATGTTCGTTGCGGGCGTGCACCCGCGGGCCGTGACCGCCCACCAGTTCCGCGGTCTGAGGCTATGACTGCGCAGCAGTGGCCAGCAAACCTAAATGTTCGTTGCGGGCGTGCACCCGCGGGCCGTGACCGCCCACCAGTTCCGCGGTCTGGGGCCATGGCTGCGCAGCAGTGGCCAGCAAACGCAAATGTTCGTCGCCGGCGCGCACCCTAAGGTCGCGACCGCCCACCAGTCTATCAAGCCCCCCAACCGGATTGGACAGTAGGTGCTCGTGCGATAGATTGAGATTGAGGGGGGCACGGGTACATGCGAAGGAGTTATTCGGCTGAAGTCATGGAGCGG
>Ga0209270_1004305_pt1 | contig 11034 bp, 2 predicted proteins | sample MTBAKSrepl1MetaG_FD_187456 | JGI IMG/M metagenome (GOLD analysis project Ga0209270, IMG submission 187456) | Enrichment culture microbial communities from Arthur Kill intertidal strait, New Jersey, USA, that are MTBE-degrading - MTBE-AKS1... | ecosystem: Environmental > Aquatic > Marine >...
GACGGAGGCAATGAACAAGACCTCTACATGTCGATCCTGTCGTCGTTCGAGTTCGAGCCAGAAGTCAATACAAGCGATGATCTCCCTTCCCCACCTTTCTTCGAAGCAGGTCCAAACGCATTGGTTCAGGACTGTTGTAACCTTCACGATTCACAATACAACCCTTATCCTTGCTCAGGAGGAAACTGCACCTGGTATGCGGCCTATAAGCGAAGTGATCTGCCGTATCAGAATCAGAGTTGGGGCAATGCCAAAGATTGGATAACGCAGGCAAGGAACGTAGGTTTTCCTACTGGAACGACTCCGCAGGTTGGTGCAATCGTCGTATTCCAACCCGGCATCCAGGGAGCGGATGCGACCTATGGTCATGTAGGGTATGTCGAGCAGGTTTATAGCTCTACATCATTCCGAGTCACTTCTCAATCGTGGAATGGAAGCTGCGGCCTGTCCAATTACACCGCCAATACAGGATCCGGCGTGGACTTCATTTATCAACAGCAAAACAACGCCTGTTCAGGCCCTTCGCTGAAGAGCCCATCGCATGGATATGTGTCCACCAGCCAAACCGTAACCTTTAGCTGGTCTGCCGTTAGTGGCTGCACCTTTGACGGTTATACCGTCCGCGTCAAGGATACTTCCAACATGGACTCGGGAGGCACAACCATTTTTGATGAGGGTGAAGGCGGCACCTCGCGACAAGTATCCATCTCCACTCAGTTTAACAATCGCGATCTATACTGGGGGGTCAAAGCAGCGAATGCCCCCAATGGGGCCAGTTGGTCAGTTCGTCAGTTCCGAATAGAGCCAGGTAGCTCCTGTTCGCCCAATGCCGATCAGGTCGCGCTGTATGTCGATTCCAACTACAGTGGAGACTGCGTTGTGCGGGGCATCGGAGATTATCCGAATCCGAGTTCGTTAGGCATTGCCAACGACAGTGTTTCATCGGTCAAAGTTGGCAGCAATGTCAAAGTGACCTTGTGCAAAGACGATAATTACGGCGGCACATGTGAAACCTTTACCGGTGACGACTCGAACCTGGGGAACAATTCTATCGGCGACAACAAGGTTTCGTCTGCCAAAGTTGAACCGCGTGGCACTGGAAATCCTGTTACTTTGTACGTAGATCCAAATTATGGCGGGGCATGGTGCGCACTCACCGCCACTGGCTGGAACAATGTGTGCACTGACCAAAATGACGCGGCGTCATCAATCCTAATCCAGTCTGGATGGTCGGCACGTGTCTGGAAGGATGCCAACAGACAAGGCGCAAGCCGCTGTTTCACCAGCAGTGTCAGCAATTTCTCGGGGATGCAGTTCAACGAAAATGGAACCTCCAATCTGGACAATGCCATCTCATCTTTCGAGGCTTACAGTCAAACCGCCTGCCCATCCCTCATTCCTGGTACGCCCTCGCTCAGCAGCCCGGCCAACAACGCAACCCTCAACCACACCACCTCGGTTACGCTGTCCTGGAATACGGCCAGCAGCGCGACTCAATACTACGTAGAACTATGGGGGCCGACCACTGACCGCCGAAACTCGGGCTGGACCTCGGCGACATCCTGGCAGTTCAACCAGATTTCAGGCGGCACATACTATTGGCGTGTCCAAGCCCGGAACGCGCACGGTGTGAGCAACTGGAGCACCACGCGCACCTTCACCGTGCGCTATGGGACTCCCGCCAACCTCACGGCGGCTGACGATTCCGGGCCATCGACAACCCGCATCAAGTTGGCGTGGTCCGCCTCTGCCGACGCGCCGGCCAACATCGACGGTTATCGGATCTATCGCGGCGGCAGCGCCATAGCCACGGTCAACAGCGCCACGACGACCACCTACGATAGCGGACTGGCCTGTGGTACCACTTACTCGTATACCGTCAAAGCGTATAAGGGCAGTGTGGAGTCCCTGGCAAGCAACACCGCCAGCGCGACGACGCGCCCGTGCGTGCTTCAGCCGCCGCAAATGCTCGTTCCGGACGCGGACGCGATCATCGACAGCCGGACCGTCACGTTCGCATGGCAAATCGCCACCCCCTGGAGTGCGCAGATCGTCGTCAATCGGAGTCCAGATCCGGAGGGATGGCCTGCACTCGCGTCGTGGTACGTCACCAACGCGGACTCACCGAAAGATTTCTCGGCCCCTGCCGACGGCACCTACTATTGGCACATGCGCACGATGGAAAACCAGAGCACGGGCGGCCCCTGGGCTACCCGCCGCTTCTTCGTTGATACCGAAAACCCCACGGTGACGATCACGTCTCCGGGTGTTGGTGTCTCCTACCTGAGCCAGCGGTCCATTCTGATACAGGCGCAGGCCAGCGACACGGGCTCCGGCATTGACCGCCTTCAGTTCTTCGCCGGATACAACGATACGCTAGGCGCGGGCGCGCAGGGTTTCCCCGAGGCGCCGCCCCCGCCACCTCCTGCCGGGTCACCTGCGGATCTGGCGGTTTCCACACCCGACGCAGTCGCCCAGGCGTGGGACTGGCACGAGATCGGCTGGGATTTGGACGGCAGCGATGGCTGGAGCCTGCTCTGGGATACATCGGGTGTGCCAGACCAGGCCGGAATTTCCATTTTCATATACGCCTACGACAAATCGTGGAAACTCGGGTCGGACAGCCACGGCATGTTGACGCTCGATCGCACGCCGCCTACCGGCCAGATGGTCGCGCCCACGCCGGGGAGCATCCAGGACGACCCGATCATCGTGTTACAGGCCGATGCCTGGGACAACGTGAGCGGCATCCACCATGTCGATTACTGGGGATGGTCCACTTCGCCCTGGTCCGATCAGGAATGGACGTTCCTGGGGCGCAGCTCAACGTATCCGTTCCAGTTTGGGTGGAACGTCGGGCTGGTGGATGAAGCCTACTATCAGGCCATCGAGGCGGGCCTCGTTTGGGTCCTCGCGGAGATCGTCGACAACGCGGGCAATATAACCTCCCTGTGGGGGAACGGTGAATGGACCTACTTCACGATCCGGCACCCCCTGCCCGACGTGGAAGTCCAGGCGCTCGAAGCGCTCTATAACCGCACGAATGGCCCCAACTGGACGGACAACACCGGCTGGCTGACGTCCGATCACCCGTGCGACTGGTTCGGGGTGTATTGCGCTAACGGGCACGTGACAGCGCTGGACTTAAGTTACAACAACCTCACCGGCAGTCTGCCGCCTGCCCTGGGGAATCTCTCCGAGCTCGAATGGCTGGCCCTGTCCAACAACCAGCTCACCGGATCGATTCCGGCATCGCTCGGCGGTCTGACCAACCTTTTCTATCTCTCGCTCTGGGCGAACCAGCTCAGCGGCGCCATCCCGGCGGAGCTTGGCAACCTCTCCGCGCTGCAAATACTCGAGCTGGCTGATAACCAGCTCAGTGGAGCGCTCCCGGCCACCCTGGGCAATCTAAGCAACCTGTACGATCTGTGGCTCTCGTGGAACGATATCGGCGGCGCGATCCCGCCTGAACTGGGGAACCTCTCTTCGCTGGAATATCTCTACCTGTGGGACAACCAATTGACCGGCACGATTCCAGCCGAACTGGGCAATCTGACCAATCTCGCGGTCTTGAGCCTGGGCTATAACCAGCTTACCGGATCGGTTCCGGCCTCGCTGGGCAACCTGTCGAGCCTGGAGAGTCTCTATCTCAATAACAACCAGCTCAGTGGAGTGCTCCCGGCCACCCTGGGGAATCTGGGCAGCCTGACCTGGCTGAATGTCAGCTACAACCAGCTCACCGGCAGCATCCCGTCCCAGCTCGGCAGCCTGGCGAATCTGGAAGGGCTGTACCTGTTCAATAACCAACTCGCGGGGGCGCTTCCACCGGAGCTCGGCAACCTGACCAATCTGATATGGATGAACCTGTCCAACAACCAACTCGCCGGATCGATCCCGGCATCGCTCGGCAGCCTGGGCGGCACAGGGTTGGGAGCGCAAAGCGTCGCGCCTGAGATGATGGAAGCGGCTGAACGCGGCATCGCTTCGGGCGGCGGCGGCGATCACGCGGAAGAGGGCGAACTCCAACCGCTGGCGCTAACCGGCCTGACCGGACTCTGGCTCTCCAACAACCAGCTCTCTGGGACGATCCCGGCGGAGGTGGGCGACCTGACAAATCTCACCACGCTCGATCTGTCCCGGAACGACCTGACCGGAGACATCCCCGCCTCGTTGGGCGATCTCAGCCATCTCGTGACGCTCGACCTGAGCACCAACCACCTCACCGGCGGCATCCCGCCGCAGCTCGGCCAACTGGCTCAACTGGAGCGTCTGCTGCTGGCCGTCAACCGGCTCGAAGGGAGCATCCCACCGGAGATCGGCAATCTGACCGCCCTGAAGATGCTTCGCCTCACGATGAATCAGTTGTCGGGGGAGATTCCGGCTGAGCTGTCGAACCTGAATCTCGAAGAACTGGCGATCGGTTACAACATGCTCACCACCTCTGACGCTGCGCTGGATACGTACCTCAACAGCGTGTCGCCTGGGTGGCGTGTGTGGCAGACGTTGCCCCCGACGAGCGTCCAGGCGACCGCGATATCCAACACCGAAGTTCAGGTATCGTGGAACGAGACATCCATATTCCCCGGCCAGTACCGGGTGAGCTATTCGACCGCGCCCGGAGCACCGTACACGGCTGGCTGCGCGACACCCGACAAGAGCACCTCGTCGTGTATCGTGGATAGCCTGCTGCCTGGAACGACGTACTACTTCGTGGTTCAGAACTTCACCGCCGCTCACGGCTATCAGCAAAACGATCTGCTGAGTGGCTACAGCCAGGAAGCCAGCGCCGAGACGCCTCTGCTGGGCACGCCGCCCCTCGTGTCGCCGGCCAACGGAGCAGTCACCACCGATAATCGGCCTACCCTCGCGTGGAATGCGGTCACCGGTGCGGAGGCGTATCGCCTTCAGGTCGACGACAGCCCGGCGTTCGACAGCCCGGTGCTCGATCAAGTCCTGACCGGCACCAGTTTCCTGGCAGATGTGACGTTACACGACGGCACCACCTACTACTGGCGCGCTCAGGCTCGGACCAACGCGGGAGAAACAGGGGCCTGGGGGCTGCCCTGGTCGTTCACGGTAGATACCGTGCGGCTGCCTGCCCCCAGGCTCAACGCTCCGCGCGACCGGACGACCACGCCGGACGACACGCCGCGCTTCACCTGGGCGGCGGTGCGTGGCGCGGACCGGTATCACCTGCAGGTGTCGGATCAACCGGGCTTCCCGGATACCGATGCACACCCGCTGCTGGTGGACGACGACACGCTGACCCGCCCGAACTTCACCGTGCCGGATGCCTCGCGCCTGCCGTACGGCCCGCTCTACTGGCGGGCCCGGGCGCACGACGCAGCGGGCAACTGGGGCGACTGGAGCACGGCCAACACCTTCACCGTCACGCCCCTCAAGACGCCCAGGGACGGCGACTTCACCAAAGACACCACGCCCACGTTGCGCTGGGCGGGCGTGCGCGGGGCGGCGCGCTACTGGCTGCAGGTCAGCACCAACCCCGACATCGACGCCGATCCGAACCCGCTCATCGATCGAGCCAGTTGGGCCGGCACGACCTTCACGCCCGCCGGCGCCCTGCCGTTCGGCCCGCTCTACTGGCGGGTGCAGGTCGACCTGGGCGGGGGCTACACGGGCGACTGGACGCCGACCTGGACCTTCACCATCACGCCGTCGGTGCCGGTCAAGCCGGTGTTGCAGTCCCCGGCCAACCGCACCGTCACCAGCGCCACGCCGGACGCGCTCACCTGGCTGCCGCTAGGCGACGGGGCGACATACCGCTACCAGGTTCAACTCGACGACCAGGCCAACTTCCGCAGCCCGCTGCAGGACGCCACGCTCGACCCGGACGTTACGACGTACGTCCCTGCCCCGCTGAGCGAGAACGGGCGGGTCTTCTGGCGCGTGCGCGCGATCAACGAATACGGCGTGGCCGGGCAGTGGAGCGCGACGTGGTGGTTCCGGCTGGACGCCCTGCCGCGCCCGACACTGACCAACCCCGCCAATCGCAGCACGACCGAGAACGACAGTCCGACCTTCTTCTGGACGACGGTGCCCGGCGCCGGTGAATATCAGGTCCAGATCAGCCGCGACCGCAAGTTCGGGACGGTCGAGCAGGCGGCGGCGGTGGCGGGCACGACGTATCCCGCCGGCCCGCTGCCGGATGGCCGGTACTACTGGCGGGTGCGCGGGGTGAACGCCGCGGGCATCGCCGGGACGTGGAGCGCCGTCTGGCAGATCACCATCGACCACTACGGGCCGGACGCGCCGGTATTGCGCGCCCCCAGGCAGGACAGCGCCACACCGGACACGACGCCCCGCCTGGCGTGGAAGGCGTCGCGCGGGGCGCAGGAGTACCGCGTCCAGGTGGCCGAGAGTCCGGACTTCGACTCGCCGGACGAGTGGGCCGGGCTGGGCGCCACCAGCTTCACCCTGCCGGATGCGGCGGCGCTGGACTACGGCACCTACTTCTGGCGCGTGAGGGCGCGCGACGTGCGCAACGTGTGGGGCGCGTGGAGCGAGGCCGGGACGTTCACCGTGACGGTCCACAAGAGCCCAGCGGATGGGGGCGCGACGACCAACGACCGCCCAACCTTCAGTTGGGCAGGCGTGGCAGGCGCGCAGTACCGCCTGCAGATCAGCACGATGCCGGACATCGACGCCGACCCGAACCCGCTGTTCGACGAACAGCGGGCCACGAACAGCTACCGCCCGCCCGCCGGGCTGGCCTACGGGACGCTCTACTGGCGCGTGAGCCTGGACGGCGGGGCGAGCTGGATGCCCACCTGGGCGGTGACGATCACGCCTGCGCCGCCGGCCAGAGTCGGGCTGAGCGCGCCCAAGAACGGGACGCTCACCAACGACAGCACGCCGACGCTGATGTGGAAAGCAGCAGCGCGCGGCGAGACGTACCAGGTGCAGATCGACGACGACCGGAAGTTCGGCAGCCCGGCGCAGGACGTGACGCTCACCGTGGGCGCCCTGGCCTACACCGCGGACACGCTGCCGGATGGCGTGTACTACTGGCGCGCCCGGTCGCTGAACGCCATCGGCGCGCCCGGCCCGTGGAGCGCAGCCAGGCGGCTGGAGGTCGACACGACCCCGCCGGACGCCCCCGCCCTCGTCACGCCGGAGGACATGGCGCGCGTGACCAACCGCAAGCTCAAACTGGAATGGAGCCGGGTGAGCGACGCCGCCCGCTACGAGGTGCAGCTCGACTCCGACCCCGCCTTCCCACTGCCGCCGGTCGACACGGCGCGCCGCACGACCTACCGCCCGCCCACGCCCCTCGCGCAGAACGTCTACTATTGGCGCGCCCGGGCGGTCGACAAGGTGGGCAACGTCTCGGCGTGGAGCGCGCCGCGCAGCTTCAGCCTGGTGGCGGGCAACACCGCTCTGACCGAGCCGCTGCCCACTCCCACCCCGACCGCGACGGAAGCCGTCGAACATGTGGAGTTCATCACCGTCGAAGCCGAAGACCCGGCGGTGACCCGCTCCGGCGCGTGGACGGCGCACGACACGCCCGACGCCAGCGGCGGCGCGTACCTCTACAGCAGCGACAGCGCGGACGACGCGCTGAGCCTGCGCTTCCGCGGAACGCGGCTTGAAGTCGTCTACGTCGGGCACCCGGCGCTGGGCAGCTTCGTCATCGAGGTCGATGGCGCCCCGCTGGCGGTCGTGGACAGCGCCACGCCGGACAGCGTCTTCGGGACGCGGGAGACACTCGAGGTCGCGGACGGCGAGCACGTCCTGCGCGTGTATCCGCAGACGGGCACGATAGCCATCGACGCCTTCACGGTCGACGAAGTGATCGCCCCTGAGCCGGTTCTCACGCCCACGCTCGCGCCGGTGACCGCGACACCCACGGCTGAGCCGGACATCGACACACCCACCGGGACCCCGCTTCCGACGGGCACATCGGAGCTGACGGAGACTCCGATCCCCACCGGCACGCCGCTGCCAACTGAGCCACCGACCGCGACGCCGCTGCCGACCGAGCCGCCCACGGACACGCCCGCGCCAACCGTCGAGCCGACGAGCACACCGCTCCCGACCGACACACCACCGCCGACCAGCCCGCCTGAGCCAACCGTCGAGCCGACGGTGGAGCCGCTACCGACCGAAGATGTCCTTGAGAAGAGCGGGCCGGATGACGTGACAGACTGACGATCTTTCGGGCATTCACAACAGACCGCCCCGGAGAGGTGTTCCGGGGCGGTTTCTTTGTGTCCCGCTGCAATAGGAGCAGCGTGTCAGTCGGACTCAGTCGACTCCTCCCGCCGCTCTTTCGGCCCACCGCGCCAGCCGCCGGGCGAGGGGTAGTCCTTGGGCCACGGCTGGCCGGGGGCGTCGCCCTACCGCGCGGCCCGCTCCAGGTTCAGCGCCAGCAGGCGGCGGAGAATCTCCTCCTCGTCAGCCAGCACGTCGTACTCCCAGCCGTAGGCATCGCACACCGCCTCGTCCAGCGCCCGGTGCAGCACGTCCAGGCGGGGCGCGAAGTCCCCGGCGGCGGGCACCACGCGCCCGCTGTCCTCGCCGCGGAAGACCTGCAGCGCGTTGTAGAGGTTGGTCAGCGTGCGCTGCTTGAGCGCCTTCTCCGGCAGGCCCGGCGGGTTGAGCCACGCGTCGCGCTCCGCGTGGAGCTGGCGCGCGGCGTCGCTGATGGCGCGGTAGGCGGAGTGATCGGCCGGCTCCTGGCCGGGCGGCCAGGGGAAGGGGAAGGTTTCGAAGGTGGTGGTCGGCGTGTAGCGCGGATCGTTGCCCTTGCCGAGCCAGGTGCCCATGCGCAGCGCCCACCGCTCGTGGATGCGCGAGTGCAGCACACCGAAGAAGTAGTCGTCACTGCGGGCTACAACTGTCAGAGCTGAATCGGGCAGAATAGTCATATCAAACCACACGAAAACACGATGTTTTGCATGGCGGGGTGTTGCGATATAGCGATCTAGGCCAGCCAATTTTTCTCGCATATCTGGGCGTGATCGCTGATGAAGCCATCAACGTTCTTTGCTTGGAATGTCGTTACCCATCATTCGTTTGGGTTTAACCCTAGTTTCCACGAGCGACATTGGACCAGTGTACTCACGCGCTTTTTCAAGACTTGCTTCATTGAAATCAATTATCCAACGTTTGGCCCATCTGCTCGTAATATCTCGCGCGCCATAGAATGGATATACAACAGAAGCATTGTCAACACCTGTTGGATTTTGCTGTCTGAGCAATTCATGTGCTTCATCTTCGCTTATATCGAAATCCCCACCTTTTTGTGTCCCAATGAAACTCAAAGCAGCGTTTTCTTTTAGACGATGGGCTGTCGTCAAATCGGCAGTTGCCGTCAAGTCCGCATTTATTACTGGAACTAATTTCCCGTCAAGAATTCTAGTTTTTTCCTCTCCACTATCGAAACCAACCATAGACACACGTACAGCAGCACCTTCGAGAATCCAGGGTCGATCACTCCATGCCATGAATATGTCCCCGGTCTGTTTAATCCGATCCAGCACAATGCGATTTGCTCCGCCTCGGATGGAATTGGTTGCTAGTAATCCCGCCCTCTGTACAAACTGCGATTCGATCATTGAACGGGCACGTTCGAACCAATAGCAAACCAGATCACTCTGACCTGGAATCCGTTCGCGATATAACTCCCGCAGAGTGTCTACATATTGTCCGTCCAATTCCCACCGCATACGCTTGTCGCCCAGGAACGGCGGGTTGCTCACGATCACGTCCACGCCCGGCCACTCCGGCTCGACCGGGGTGCCGTCCGCGTCGAACGCCAGGATCGCGTCCATCTGCTGGATGTTGTCCAGCGGCTCGAGGATCGGCTCGCGCTTGAGCAGGTGCTGGAAGCCGTTGTTGTCCAGCCACTGCAAATAGCCGATCCACACCACGATGCTCGCCAGGTCGTGCGCGATGGGGTTGATCTCGATGCCGTAGAGCTGGCGCGGGTGGACCTCCGGGAAGGCCAGCGGCAGGTCGAGCCACAGCGGGTGGTTGATGACCTCTTTCTCCAGGTCCTTGAGCAGTTGCAGCGCCACGTACAGGAAGTTGCCGCTGCCGCACGCCGGGTCGAGCACGGTCACGCTCCGCAGGCGGTCCAGCATGCGCTCGCGCAGGGCGAGCAGCTCGTTGCCGAAGCGGGTGATGGTGGCGCGGGTGCCGCTGCTCAGCGCGTCGTCGTACTTCTCGCGGACCGGCGCGGCCTCGGCCTGGATCGCCTCCCACGCGCGGCGCAGGGGCGCCATGAGCACCGGCTCGACGATCAGCAGGATGTCCTCGCGGCTGGTGTAGTGGGCGCCCAGTTGGGCGCGCTTGGCGGGGTCCAGGCTGCGCTCGAACAGCGTACCGAAGATCGCCGGCTCCACCGCCGACCAGTCGAGCTTGCTGGCGCGCTCCAGGGCGCGCAGGGCTTCGGCGCTCAGCTCCTCGACGGTCACGTGCTCAAACAGCCGCCCGTCGAACCAGGGGATGTCGCGGTACTGGAACTTGCTGCCTTCGGCCATCGCGATGAACAACTGCTCGGCGTAGTGCACGAAATCCGAGGGGCGCTCGCGCGTCTGTTCGATGACCTCGGTGAACAGCCCGCGCCCGGTCAGCCCGGCGGGCAGCAGCCCGACGTCCTCGGCGAACAGGCAAAACACGACCTTGGTCAGGAACTGCGCGATGCGCTCCGGCGCCGCGTCCCAGGCGCGCAGGTTGTCGGCGATCTGGCGGAAGACGTCGGCGGCGTCGGCGGTGACCTGCTCGGCGGTGCGGTCGGGGTGGAACTGGTAGGGATCGTAGAACAGGTTGTACAGCAGGCGCTGCACGCGGCGCGTGGTGGCGATGTCGCGGTTGGTGAAGCGGTGGATCACTTTGGCGGTGCCGGTGAAGTTGGTGTGGATCTCCCAGTTGTCGATGTCGCACACAACCAGCAGCGGCGGGTTGCCGAGGTTCTCGCGGTAACGCTGGAGCTGCTGGTAGGCCGCGTCGAGGTCGGGGTATTTGCCCTTGCCCTTGTACTCGATGGCGAAGTGGTCGCGGTACCACACG
>Ga0209270_1004313_pt1 | contig 11019 bp, 10 predicted proteins | sample MTBAKSrepl1MetaG_FD_187456 | JGI IMG/M metagenome (GOLD analysis project Ga0209270, IMG submission 187456) | Enrichment culture microbial communities from Arthur Kill intertidal strait, New Jersey, USA, that are MTBE-degrading - MTBE-AKS1... | ecosystem: Environmental > Aquatic > Marine >...
AATTGCGACGCAGGAACCTAATATGCCACTAACTGGTACAACCGCAAGGTTGATCGACTCCAAGGCTGCGGTCGACTTCAGCATCGCGGCCAGACTGACTCGCCCGCGCCGCTGAGCAACATGTAAGGCGTTTGCCACCTCGTAGTGGAACAGACTAGGTACCACCATGCGGATTTGCCCGGCGCCGAACTGATAGAGAAGGTGCAGAGCTGCGGCTGACCCTGCTTCGTCGCCTATGAACCACTTGACCGCAACGGATGCGTCAACACATACGTTTGCTACTTGCATGGTGTGGACCTATCCATGAGCTCCTGCCGAGATACTCTCAGCAACTCCTCTGAGTCTAGCCCAGTAAACTCGCTGCGAAGGCGTTTGATGGCGTCGATTGCAAGGGCACGCTCAACCCAGATATTAGACTCCAGGCGCCGTGCGCTCTGAAGTCCAGTGCTCTCAGCGCTCGGAGATGCCCCGTAGGTCATGGGGGTCTCCCTGACGACCAGATCCGAACCAACTGAGGACTCAGCACTCGCCACACGAATGCTGAGTGTGAAGCCGTCAAATAGAACCTCCAGCTCGCTCCCACTGGCGACGCCCCAACTGTCCCTGATCGACTTTGGAATAACGATCTGTCCACGGCTTGAGAGCTTTGTGTGTCCAACCAGAATCATACCGCTCAACCTCCTCTCATATCTTGATCTTACCCTGTCGCCGCCTGGAAATAAAGCCCAAAAGCGCCAACAATGCCCGCCTCACTCCGTGCCTGCGCCGCCCTTGCCCAACACGGCCTCGCACGCGGTCAAGAATCCGTCCAGGCTCTCGCGGATCCCGATGACCGACTGGCGCCAGGCGCGCAGGAAGTCCAGGCCCTCGGGGGTGACCTGGTAGATGCGGCGGGCAGGACCAACGCCCTCGGTGCTCCACTCCGACCGCAGGATGCCGTCGCGCTCCAGCCGTCGCAGGGTGCGGTAGAGCGTCCCGGGGTCGATCGACTCTGGATCGATGCCAAAGTCCGCAAGACGCGTCAGCAGGTCGTAGCCGTGTGACTCACGCTCGGAGATTAACAGCACTGCGCATGGCTCGACAAAACCGCGCAGCCTGCCGACCTCGCACGCGCAGTCGTGGCTGGGGCAACGCCGGTGTTCGTGATGCATGATATTTGCCTCCCGCTGGCCCGATGAAGGGCTGATCGGTGTATGTGTGCGTGATGCATCTATATCGCTGTTCCATCATATGCCTGCCTGGCATGTGAGTCAAATCCCCACCGGACGTCCGGCCGGTGTGCGACGTGTCTGGCCAAAACAGCATTTTGCCGTGCACTTGCGTGACTGTGATATAATGCCAGAGGCTGATTGCATATCGCATCCGCACTATGAATTCAGGAGTCAAGATGTTCTCCAACTACAACCTAGCACCAAGTATCCTCCGCAACCTCGAAGAGCTCGGCTACGCCCAACCAACCCAAGTCCAGGCCGAGGCGATCCCGGCTGTGCTTGGCGGGCGCAACCTCGTGGTTACCGCCGAGACGGGCAGCGGCAAGACCGCTGCGTTTTTAGTACCGATGATCCAGGGCTTGCTCAACAAGCCTGGCCGGCAGATTGGCGGGCTTGTCCTCTGTCCCACGCGCGAGATCGCGCTGCAGACAACGGGTTTTGCCCAGTCGATCGGTCAGGGCACTGGCGTCCGCGCCGCCTCGATTTACGGCGGCGTTGGCTACGTACCACAGGAAACCGCCCTCCGCAACGGCACTGAGATCATTGTCGCAACGCCTGGCCGGCTCCTCGACCTCCTACAAAAGGGCAACGTCAACCTCAAGGGGCTGTCGTTCCTGGTGATCGATGAGGCCGACCGGCTGATGGACATGGGTTTCCTGCCTGACCTGCGCCGGGTCCTGCAGTACTTGCCGGCGACGAGGCAGACAATGCTGTTCTCAGCGACGATGCCGCCCGAGATCATGCAGCTGGTCAAGACAGTGATGACCGATCCGGTCCGGATTGAGGTCGGCACGGTGGCAATGCCGCCGGAGGCGATCGACCAGACCGTCTTTCCGGTGGATCCGAGCCGCAAGACGGACCTGCTGTTGTCACTGCTCAAAGGCGAGATCAACGAAGAGCGCGATACCGTGCTGATTTTTTGCCGCACCAAACGGCGGGCCGATCGTCTGGCGGCAGACTTGCGGCGGGCAGGGCACAACGTCACCGCGATCCATGGTGACCGCAGCCAGGCCCAACGCGAAACCGCCCTGGCTGGTTTCCGCAAGGGCAAGTTCAGCATTCTCGTCGCCACCGACGTCGCCGCACGCGGCCTGGATGTCGAGGGGATCACGCATGTGATCAACTTCGACCTGCCTGATGTCGCCGAGGTGTACGTGCACCGCATCGGCCGTACGGCGCGCGCGGGTGCCACCGGCAAGGCGTTTAGCTTTGCCACGCCCGAGGATCGCGCCAACCTTGGCCGCATCGAAAAGACGCTGGAGCAGCGCATTGCGCGACTGACGATCAGCGATTACGCTGGGCCGCGAGCCGGCGCTACCACTTCGCACGCCCCGGTCGTTGACACCCGAGTGGTTTCGACGACGGCGAGGAGCAGCAGCGCGCGGCGCTCGACCGGCGCCCGGCCGATCACCAACTGGAATCTGCCTAAGTAAACTCAGGCATGGCAACCGTGCCCTGCGGCGGTATTGCTGCAGGGCCGGCGGCCTCCGGTGGCCAAACCTCCATCAATGTCCCCTGCCATCGTCCGGCGGGGGAGAGCGATTCTCAGGATGGGGGGATCCACCTTGGACGTCCAACGCTACGACCGCTTCCGTGAAGTCCTCGCCCGTTCGTCATTTGACGCCGTCGTTGCCGCCTCGCCGGCCAATACCTGGTACCTGAGCGAGTGCAACATCATGACCCAAAAAGCCCTGCCCGAGAGGCTTGCCATCGTCGTGTGGCCCAAAATGGGCGAGCCCGTGTACGTTGTCTGCGGCCTTGAGGCCGGCCAGGCAAGAGCCGAGTCCTGGATCAAGGACATCCGGGACTACGTGGAGTTTGTCCAGTCCCCGATTGATCTCGCTGTCGCCGCTCTAAGTGAAATGGGGCTAACCGGCGGCCGGATCGGCTACGAGGCAACTTTCCTGACCGCGCATTACTACGACCAGCTCAAGGCAGGCCTACCGGATGCGACGCTTTTGCCGGTGGACGGGTTTTTTGACCGCGTGCGCATGATCAAAACCGCGTGGGAGCAATCCCTCTTGGAGGATGCTTTCCGCGCCACCGATCGCGCGATCCGGCGGGCCTTCGAAGCAACCGCACCTGGCCAGACCGAAAAGGAAGTATCCGACCGACTGCAGGTCGAGCTCTTGCGCGAGGGGGCGGAGGGCACGGCGTTTTCGGTCCTCTGCACCGGCGTTAACTCGCTGATCACGCATCCGGTGCCCGCCGGCCGTGTAATTGCCGACGGCGAGCTGATGCGCACAGATTTTGGCGGCATCTTTGGTGGGTACTACTCCGACGTCGCCCGCACTGTGGTGGTGGGCAGGCCCTCTGATCGCCAGGTCGCGACCTACGAATGGATTTGGGCGATGCACGAGCGTCTCATCGCCGCGATGACCCCTGGCCGCCCCGTCGCGGAGCTGTACAACCTGTGCCAGACTACCTACATCGATGCTGGCTACCCATGCGACCGACCGCACATCGGCCACGGGGTGGGGCTTGGCCTGCATGAGCATCCCATGATCGCCCCTGGCACCAAGGAGATCCTGCAACCGGGCATGTGTCTTTGTATCGAGCCCAACCTGACGGTGCCTGGCGTCGAAAAGTACCACACCGAAGACCTCATCCTCGTCACCGAACACGGTCCGCGGGTCCTCTCGCGCTCGGCGGACTGGTCCAAGCTCCTCTGCGTCACAGGTGGGTAGATCACCAATAAGGGGTGTTGAGCATGCCGGCTCCGTTTGACGCCGCCGTCTATCGCAAGCGGCTCGATCTTGTCTACGCTCGGATGAGCCAGCGCGGCATCCATGCGCTGTACCTGCCGCCGAGTGGCGATCTCGAGTACCTGACCGGTTTCCGCCGGCGCAAGGCGGCGCACACCGATATCGTCCAGCCAGCCGATTGGATGTTTGGCGCTTTGATCACTCCCTATGCTGGCGTCTACGTCCTCGCGCCGTACATGGTCACCAGCTACGCCATCGCCCAGGCGGCAGGCAAGGCCTGGATCAACGACGTCGTCCGGGTGCCCGAGCACGGTGACCCGATGGCCTTTCTCGCGGCACTGCCTCGCAGGTTTGGCCTCGGCGACCTGCATGGGATCACGTTGGCGGTCGGCAATCGCATCGCTGCCGAAACCGTCTTTGCCCTCAATGCGGCGTTTCCCGGGTTGAGCGTCGTCGCGGCCGGAGATCTTGTCTCGCAGTTGCGGCAGGTAAAGGGGCCGGACGAACTCGCCCTGATGCGGCATGCTGCGGCGATCGCGGACCGTGCGTTTGAAGCCGTCCTCGGCAAGCTCAAGCCGGGCATCACCGATCTTGACGTTGCGACCGAGGTCGACTATCAACTGCATGTCCATGGGGCGGAGTGGACGAGCTTTCCGACCGGGATTGTGTTTTCCGGCAAGACTGATCCCCGCAATGCCGAGGAATCCCGCGAGGTAGGGCCGCCGGCGCGCCGGCGGTTGGAGCCCGGTATGCATATTGCCTTTGACTTTGGCGCGGTCTATCAAGGATATTGCTCTGACTTTGGCCGGACGGTTTTTTGCGGCGAGCCCTCAGCAGAGGAGCGCCGCATTCACGACCTGGTGATGGCGGCGCAGGCGGCCGGCATGGCCGAGATGCGGGCCGACCAATCGACCGGGCAGTCGGCGGACAATGCGGCCCGCTCTGTACTGGCTGCCGCGGGCTATGCGGAGCACTTCTGGCATCGCCTTGGCCACGGAATTGGCTGTGACGTGCATGAGCCGCCGTTCCTGACCGCCTCGGAGCAGCGCACACTGCAAAGTGGCATGACCTTTACCGTGGAGCCGAGCGTGCTCAAGCAAGGCGTGGCCATTCGCGTCGAGGATGTGGTACTGGTTACCCCGACCGGCGGCGAGAGCTTGAACCACGCATCGCACGACTTGATCGTCATCTAGCGCCGTTAACGGTGCCCGGCCCGGGCACCGGCGGCAATGACAAAGGGGAGGTAACATCAGACATATGCATTCGACCGAGATGCTCAACGCCGCAAAGGCTATGGCCGGCCAGCTCACCGCCTGGCGGCGCGACTTCCACATGCACCCGGAGCTCGGGTTTGAGGAACATCGCACCGCAGGCATCGTTGCCGCGCACCTGAGGGCCCTTGGCTACGCCGTCGAGGAAGGGGTAGGGGGCACCGGCGTTGTCGGCGTCCTCAATCCTGGTAAGCCGGGGCGCATTGTCGCCTTACGCGCTGACATGGACGCCCTGCCGATCCAGGATGCCAAGACCTGCGACTATGCCTCCACTGTCCCTGGCAAGATGCACGCCTGTGGCCACGACGGACATACGGCGATCTTGATGGGTGTCGCCGCGCTCCTGGCGGCCCGGCGCGACGAGATCCCCGGCCAGGTTAAACTGCTTTTTCAGCCGGCCGAAGAAGGCCCCGGCGGCGCGCTGCCGATGATCAACCAGGGCGCGTTGACCGACCCGGCACCGGAAGCGTGTTTTGCCCTGCACCTGTGGTCTGACATCCTGGTGGGTCGTGCCGCTTTGCGGCCGGGTCCGCACATGGCTGCCTCGGATACGATCCACATGACCATCAAAGGCGTCGGCGGACACGGTGCCTATCCCGAGGTGTCGATTGACGCAATCGCTATCGCGGGCCAGGTCATCGTCGGCATGCAGAACATCGTCAGCCGCGAATGTCCGCCGCTCCAGTCGGTCGTGGTAACGATCGGCACGATCCAGGGCGGTTTCCGCAACAACGTCATCGCGCCGGAGGTCAAGATGAGCGGTACTGTGCGGACGCTGCACGGGCCGACCAGGGACGGCATGGAAGCCAAGATCCGTCGCGTCTTTGAGGGCATCTGCCGGACCCATCGCGGCGAGCCCGAGTTTGAGTATAGCTACGGCTATCCGGTGACGCTCAATGATCCTGCAATGGCCGATTTCCTAGCGGGGTGTGCCGCGGACATCTTGGGTGGCGACAACGTACGGACCGACGCGGAGCCGGCGATGGGCGGCGAGGACTTTGCTTACATAGCCGAAAAAGTGCCCTCAGCCTACCTGCGACTTGGCGCGACCAACCCGGCCAAGGGCATCACCGCTGGGGCGCATAACCCGGGATTTGACATCGACGAGGACGCGTTGCCGCTTGGCGCCGCAGTAATGGCCTATGCGGCGATGCGGTTTGTCGGCGGCGACAAGGCTTAGATAGTAGATCGACGGGAATACAGCGGGCCCGGCCAGATTGATCTGGTCGGGCCCGGTCCCATGCGCGGCACCCCGCCGCGGATGCGCGCGCGTTTGGGTTTGGTAAACGCCCTGCTGTCCAGGGCGCAGGCTGGCATTGGCCGTCGTATGGGTGGCCGATGAAGATCGGATCCGCACACAACAAATAGATGTTAACATATCATTGTTGCGTGTGACCAGAAGATATTGATAAGTTGTACGAAATCTGTAATGCGTCCCACGGGAGGTTTCGTTCCGGCGATTCGCGAAAACCTTCTGATTGCCGGGCACACCTCGTCGCGTGCGAGCACGTTGATTTTCGCCGTCGACGCCGACCGGTCAGTTGCCACTCTCGCGGCCCTTCAGCTGCGCTAAGGAGACGTTTTCCCTGACTCACCTGATCACAACACTTGCTTTGATGTTTGGCTCTCTCGCGGTGGGTTATGGCTACCGCCTCCATGTCCACGCCAGTCAACCGGGGCGCCTGCCGGATCTCAAACGCCTGGCCACGAGCCTGCAGCGCGTCTCGATCATCGCGATCACACCCATCGTGCTGATCAACACCTTTTGGGGGCTCAACCTTACCGGTGGTACGCTGGTGCTTTTCCCGTTCGTCGGTGCCGCCTCGCACGTCATCGGGGGCATCGCCGGTGTCTTTGTCGCCGGCCGGATGGGCCTTGGCCGTCGCAAGACCGGCTCGATGTTCACCAGTGGGGCATTCACCAACCTTGGGTCGTTTGGCAGTCTGGTCGCTTACATGTTCTACGGCGAGGCCGGATACGCGCTCGCAGTGCTCTTCCGCCTGTTGGAGCCGTTGCTTTACTACAGCATCGGTTTCCCCGTCGCCAAGCTCTACTCCGACGAAACGCCCTCTGGCACCAAGTTCCGCCTCGATCTCCGTGCCCTGGCGCACGACGTATTGATCCTGTTGCCGATCCTGTCGATCGTGATCGGCACCGCACTTCGCTGGTCTGGCCTCGCCCGGCCCGCTTTGCTGGGCCAGCTAATCTCGCCCCTGATCATGGTCTCGACGGCCTTGATGCTGACTTCGGTCGGCCTCAACATGCGCCCTTCAGCCTTGCGCGATCACCTGCGCGAAGCCAGCGCCGTCGCCGCGATCAAGTTTGTCGTGCTGCCAATCAGCCTTGCGGCCGTCGGACTGGCGCTGGGTTATCATCGCATCGACGGCGGACTGCCGTTTAAGGTCCTGATCACCCTCTCGGCCATGCCGGTCGCGTTTAACGCACTGATCCCCCCGTCGCTCTACAAGCTGGACATGGATCTGGCCAACTCGGCCTGGATCCTGACAACCGGGATGTTGGTCTTGGTGCTGCCTCTGTTGTATGTGGTCAAACTGATTTAGCTAGTCAGTAGCTGCGCGGAGCTGGTGCGCGGTCTGGCTCTCGGACCGCGGAACTGGTGGGCGGTCACCGGCTTAAGGTGCGCAGCTGCGACGAACGGCTGACATTCGTGATGGGCCACGGCGATGCAGCCAATCTTGGCAATACTCAGACGATCGGGAGGATGACCCATGCAGGCATCAACGCAGGACAAGTTGTTTGTGCTGTGGACCAGCGGCGACCGTGATGTCGCGCTCAAAATGGCCCTGATGTACACACTAAACGCGAAGTCGCGGGGATGGTGGCGCGAGGTGTGTTTGATCGTGTGGGGGCCGAGCGCCCAACTGCTGGTGGGCGACACGGAGCTGCGCAATAAGATTGCCGAGCTGCAGCACGTTGGCGTTGAGGTCGTTGCTTGTAGCGCCTGCGCCAACGCCTACGGGGTCGCTGGTGACCTCACGGCACTTGGGATCGAGGTCAAGCCGATGGGGCAGCCGCTGAGCGATATCCTGCAGGAAGGTTACCGGGTCCTGAGTGTGTAGTCTCGGCGAGTGAGCAATCAAACGACAACAGGCCACGGAGCGTGTACTCCGTGACCTGTTCTAGAACACCATCTGCCGGGCCGTTGAGCAGTAGCCGCGCTTGTCCTCAGCCCTATTTGACCCAGTAATTCGACGCCTTATTGTCCTCGACAGTGATGATCTCCAGCACAGCCGGTTGGCCTTTGGCATTGGCTGCGACCGCGCGATGCACCGCGGGGACGATGTCCTCGGGATGCTCGACACGCTCAGCATAGGCGCCGAGGCCTGCCGCGACCTTGGTGTAGTCTCCGGTCAAGTAGCGCGTGCCATAGACCTCTGAGGCGTGGTGCAAGTACCGGTCGTACCCGCCGAGGCAGGAGTTGTTCATGACTATGGTCAGGGTGCCGATGTTATTGCGGGCGGCGGTTTCGACGTCCATGCCGATCATGCCAAATGCGGCGTCACCCATGACGTTGACGACGTGTGCGTCGGGCCGGGCCAGTTTTGCGCCCATGCCGAGGGCGAGTCCGTACCCGAGGTGGGTAGACTTGCCCCAGCCGATGTACGAGTGGGGGACCGGTGCCGTCCAAAATGGCGCCATTTGATCCCGTGGACTGCCGGCATCGTGGGTTGCGATCGTCTTGCGGACGTCGAGGGCCTGTTGCAGCGACCAGATCACCCGGTAGGGGTTGATCGGGATCTCGGCGGAGGTCAGTTTGGGCATCCATTCGGCGAGCCATTCGTCGCGGACCGCCTTGATTGCCTTGGCAGTGGCGCCGTCGCCCTTGCGCCCGTCGGGGCCAAGCAGTCTGCGTACGGCCTCGATGAGCTGGCCGAGCACCAGTTTTGCGTCTCCGAGCAGGGGGTGTTGGACCAGGTATTCTTTGTTGAGGTCGCGCTCGTCGATCGTCAGCTGGATCGCAACCTTGCCCGCGGGGATCGGCGCGGCAAAACCCGAGATGGACATGCTGGCGCCGGCGGCAAAGATGACGTCACATTCGGCCAGCCAGCGCGCGGCCATCAGCGTGCCAGTGCGGCCGCCGTTGCCCAGCGCAAGGGGATGGTCCTCCGGGAAGGCGCTCTTGCCCACAAGCGTCGTCATCACGCCGCAGTCAAGCAACTCGGCAAGCTCGACCAACTCCGGGGTCGCCTGCGCGTAGAGGATGCCGTTGCCGGCATGGATCATCGGCTTGGTTGCCTTGACCAGGACCTGAGCGGCCGCCTCCACCTGACGGGGGTCAGCCATCGAACGCGCTCCCTCGACCGGCGCGTAGGTTATCTGGTCGGCGTGCTCGGCGGCCAGGACGTCCTGCGGCAGCTCGAGCATCACTGGCCCGGGGCGTCCGGTGCGAATATAGGTGTAACTGCGACGCAGCATCTCTGGAATCATGTCGGTGTGGGTAACCCGCGCTGCCCACTTGGTGATGTGCTGATAGTTGAGGGTTGCGTCAAAGTTGGGCGCCGCCGCGACGCGGCGCTGGTGCTCGCCGCGCGGCAAGACAAGCATTGGCGTTGAGTCCGAAAACGCCTGAGCCACGCCGCCAAAGGCGTTTTCGATGCCCGGCCCGTTTTGGCAGGCAAAGACGCCAGTTTTGCGGCCGGCGGTCACCCGTGTGTAGCCGTCAGCTGCTCCGACGGCCGTGCGCTCGGTCCGCACCAGGATCGGCTTGATCCCGTAATGGGAAACCGCCTCGATCAAGTCATTGTTGGGGAAGCAGAACAGGTACTCTGTGCCTTCGCGCTTGAGCACCTCGCCGACGACCATTGAGCCCTTCATGCTGGACATTCCCTCCTTAACCACGTGAGCAAAGATCCTCTGGCAGGCTACTTCGGGCGGGCAACGGCAAATCCCTTGGCGGATCGTGTCGACGCCTGCGACCAAAAAGCGGCGGGCCGGCAGGTCCTACCTCACCTGGGGAGAGAATTGAAGCAGGCCCAGCCATGGAAAGGGGATCATCCGCAACGATGAACGGCACTCGACCGGTACGGTCCGCAACAAGGGTCTCCGGCGGCACAAACGCAGCTGCCCCGTCACTCCTCCCGCCTGGAGGAGCCCCACCCGGTCACCGGCGCGGCTCCGTGCTGCGCCTGCTGGGTATCGTCCTGATCATTGCCTCCTTGGCCTGGTCTGCGCCTTATCTCAGCCAGCGCTGGCAAGACGAGGCCCGCACCTACCGCAACGTCGCCGTGGCGGTTGACCTCGAGGAGTGGGCTGACTTAGCGTATGCGAGCGGCGGCGACTTGTTGGCCTTGCTCCAGCAGATTCGTGCGGCTGGTGTCAACCAGGTATCGCTCAAGGAGCCGACCGTCGGCCGCCTCGAGCGTGAGGGTTACCTTGTGCTCTACGACCCAGCCGTCGGCGGGGAGCCGCCCGTCGACCTGCCATTTGTGCCGACGGCGGGCCGTGTCTACGTCCAGACCGCCGACCCACAGCTTTTTGCCCAGCTCGTCCTGACGCTGCCCGGCCGGCTAAGCCCCGCGGCGGTGACTGCCGCACCGCCCTATATCGAGATCAAGGCCGACGCGGCCGCTGTCCGCGAGCTGCGCTCAGGCTTCCTGGCGGCCGATTTGGCGCTGGCCGAGCAACTCGGGTTTGCCGTTTTCCTGCGGCCATCTAACGCCCGCGGAGTCGATCCAGGGCTGATCCTGCCCCAGGTCGCGCCAGGCACGGTGCTGCTTTTTCAAGGCCAGGAGGTCCTTGGCGCGCCAGATCTGATCGATGCGACCGCGCAGGCGATGGTCGAGCGCGGTTTCGTCCTCGGACTGCTCGAAG
>Ga0209270_1004314_pt1 | contig 11019 bp, 10 predicted proteins | sample MTBAKSrepl1MetaG_FD_187456 | JGI IMG/M metagenome (GOLD analysis project Ga0209270, IMG submission 187456) | Enrichment culture microbial communities from Arthur Kill intertidal strait, New Jersey, USA, that are MTBE-degrading - MTBE-AKS1... | ecosystem: Environmental > Aquatic > Marine >...
CGCAGGGATGCTTTTTCTCAGGAACATCTCGACGAACTGGACCAGGGAGGCGATCACCAGGATGAAAGCGATGGTCCTCAGAAATGCGAAGCCGTAGGGTCTCAAAAGAAAGTATTCGACCACCCAGGTGATGGCGCCAGCCATGACCAGCACGAAGATAACGGCCATGGCCATGCCGACGGCGGTTTCCATCTTTTTGGATGTCCCCAGAAAGGGGCAGTTGCCCAGATACTGCGCCAGCAGAATGTTGTTCACGAAAATGCAGCTGATCGCCAGCAGGATGTAGTCGCCCATATGAGTCTCTCCTAACGCCGCGGGAACAATGCGCCGCGGTTCCTATTTTTTGCCCAGCATGTTCATTCCCGCAAGCATGAGCCCGAGGCACACAAAGGCCCCGGGTGCTTGCACCATAAAGGTGAAGGGCTGGAAAGAGGGGCCGAAAACCGGGATATTGTAAAAGGTCCCGTTCCCGAGTATCTCCCTGAGAGCAGCGAGGGCGGCGAGGGAAAGGGTAAAGCCGATACCGATCCCGAGCCCGTCGGCGAGAGAAGGGAGGAGCTTGTTTTTGAAGGCAAAGGCCTCTGCACGACCGAGAACGATGCAGTTCACCACGATCAGGGGGATAAAGATACCCAACTGCAGGAACAGGGGATAGGTAAATGCCTGCATGAGCAACTCGACGACGGTGACGAAGGTGGCGATAACGACGATAAAACAGGCGATCCGAACCTGTTTCGGGATGACGTTGCGGAGAAGGGACACGAGGACATTGGAGCACACGAGCACGAAGGTCGTGGCGATGCCCATGCCGATGCCGCCGTCTACGGACTTGGTTACAGCCAGCGTGGGACAAAGGCCGAGGACCAGCCGGAAGGGCGGAATCTCTGCCCAAAGCCCTTTTGTAAATTCCTGGACAACCGTTTTTGCCATTTGCCTAGTCTCCCCGGCTTACGCCTGCGTCTTCTTCACGATTTCGGATTTCAAACGTTGATAGATTTGACCAGCCGCATCGACGGCGCTTGCAACGCCTTTGGACGAGACGGTTGCACCGCTGATGGCGTCGACCTGCCCGCCGTCCGATTTGACCTTGAAGGTCTGGGCGATGTCCATCCCCTGAAACTGTCGGCTGAAGGCCTTGTCGGTTTTTGCCCGTGAGCCGATGCCGGGCGTTTCACTGTGAGTGGTCACACCGATGCCGACGATCTTGTCGGTTTCGACATTGACGGCCACTATCACGCCGATGTCGCCGCCGAAGCCGCCGCCGTAGGTCTCGAAGGCGACCGTGTCAGGCTTCCCATCGAACTTGCCGATAAAGAAGCTTCTTTCCGTTTCCCCGTCCTGGAGTTTGAAGCGGTCGACGAGGGGATCGTTGGTGCAGCCGTCGAGGATCTCCAGGATGGCCGGTCCTTTGACGAACAGCAGTTGCTGGTACTCGATCCGGTCTTTGGTGCTGTTCTGCAAGGCGGTCAGGAGGCCGCCGGCAAGGGCGCTGAATATCACCACCGAAAGGAAAAGCTTCAGCATTTCACGCATTTTGAATATCCCTCCCCATCGCTTTGGGTCTGATCTTGTCGAGCAGCGGGTTTGCGGCATTCAAGAGGAGAACTGCGAAGACCACTCCGTCGACGAAGGCCCCGATGTTGCGGATCAGGACGGTCATGACACCGCCGGCCAAACCGTAGATAAGCATGGGCACGAAATTGATCGGAGATGAAGAATCCTCGGTTGCAAGGAAGAAGGCCCCGATCAGCGTGTAGCCGGTGAGGAGGTGGAAGAGGGGCGGGGCGTACTTCTCTGCATCGCTCAGATTGAACAAAAGGGCCGACAGGAAAACGCCTACGAGGAACGAAACGGCGATTTCCCAGCGGATGAAGCCGCGGAGGATCAGATAGACGCCTCCGATGATCAACCCGAGGCCGAATGTGGCCCCGATCGCACCGGATTGACCTGCCATGAGAAACCCCGTGACATCGTAGTCGGCAGCGGCGCCCGCCCCAAGGAATTTAATAGCGCTCAGGGGATAGATCATGTTGAACCCGAGGTTGTAGTCAACCAGCGCGGCGTTGAATTCGACCAGGGATTTCCAGGAGAGCATCAGGATGGCCAACCCGACCAGTGGTGGATTGAGGGGGTTGCAGCCTACGCCGCCGAAGATCATTTTACCGATGACAACGGCTGCGAAAGAACCGATGATAACCACCCACCACGCGACCCCGGCAGGCAACAGCATGCCGAAGATCAGCCCGATCACCGCGGCATCCAGATCTCCGATACTCACAGGGCGACGGGCTGCGAGGTTGAAGAGCCACTCCCAGATCATAGCGGAGGCGATGCTCAACGTTAACACGGCCAGGGCGGGGATCCCATACTGGTAAATGCCCATGGCGACAGCGGGCAAGGCAGCCAGCATGATGTTGGCGTTCTTGCTGTAGAGGCTGCTGCCGTTGTGCCAGAAAGGGGCATGCGAGCCGACTAAGAGTTTCTGGTTAAGCATGGGCTTCCTCCTCGCCCCTCATCTGGGCAATCTCGTGTTTGCCGAGCATGATGTAGTGAAAGAGCGGGATATGAGCGATGCAGACATAACTGCAAAGGCCGCACTCGATGCAGGAGAAGAGGTCCCAGTCCCGTTCGGCCTCATCGTAAAGTCTGTTCTCGAGAAAACGGATCAGCATGTTCACCGGTATTTTTGCAGGGCAGGCACGAACACATTCCCCGCAGTTCACACAATGCGTGTCGTCTGCACTCTTGACCTGCGATTTATCCTGCAGGAGAAGACCGGTTGTGCTCAGCAGAATTGGAAAATCCTCGGAAAAAAGCGTCTGCCCTCTCATCAGACCGCCGCTGATCAGCCTGTCTCCGTGTTCGGTCGAAAGCTGAAGCACCTCGAGGACATGACGGATCGGTGTGCCGACACGGGCCTTGACTTGATGAGGTCTCATGGTCTTATCGAAGACGCTGAAGACCTTGTAAACCGGGATGCGCTTCAGGCTGAACGCCTCTCCCAAGAGGGCCACGGCATCGGCTGTGACGAAGACAGCGCCCGACCCTGCCTGCTCACCCCCGCCGCTCTTGCCGAGGAGTCTTCGCATCAGCAGGGGCTGAAGTGTCTCAGGGTAAATCGGATCGACCAGGTGGACCTCTGCCCCGGTGCGGTTCGCTGCGCCGCCGAGATCGGAGGGGGCTGCCAGGATAACCTTGGCGGATGGCGCCGTCCCCTTGAGCTGTGCAATGCCGTTTTTAAGGGCATCGGCAGCCCCGGTCAAGGCATGGCGGTTGTTCGCGACGAAGAGGTCATCCTCGAGAGCGCTGATGAGAATCGTCGCCGTCCGGTCATTGACGGCAGCGAGGGGTTCGAAGATATCGCCCCCCGGGAGATTGGTCAAATAGGCCAAGGCGCCCTCGAAATCGCCCCGATCGACCTTTTCGCCGAAGCCGGGGTCCCATTCGTCTTCCGGTTTGATGTCCACCGTGAAGGAGGTGAATTTTTGACCCATGTACCCGGTATATTCGTCGATTGCACGGATCGCCCCTGTGAGCGGGGAAACCAGAAAACGCTTCTCGTCGAGGACCGATGAGAGTTTCTGCCCCGTCTTGATGGCGTCTCCAGGGCGCAGGCCGAGGGTATCCTTGAGGGGGCCCTGCTGCGGGAAAAAGAAAGTTCCGGTCTGCGGGGCGGGCATCTCCAGCGGCGCGGTGGACGTCTCGGTCCACAAAACCGGGGGTTTCAGCCTGGGCTTTGTCAGGCTGAAAAAGGATCTCTTCAACATAAACACCTCCTCACCCATTCGACGGGCAGCAAGGTTTCGCAGTGCCCGCAGCTCGAATCGCTACTGAAAGACATGGCATTCACCACATTCGACAGGGCCGCTGCCCCCGTCCTCATGGCACCCTTGGCACAACGTGTGAAAAGCATCGGACGACTTCATGGGGTCCTCGCCCTCAGGCTCGTGGCATTCGCTGCAACGGCCCGGGGAGGTCTCCGGGTCTTCATCCCAGGCATGATGGCAGTCGGTGCAGGCGATCCCGTATTCATCTTCCGAGGCGTGGTTCATGTGGGTGAAGAGAACGCCGCCGGCACTGTTCTGCAGCATGATCCTCACGAGTTCATCCGGTTTCTGGTGAGCCGATGCGACGTAAGACACGACACCGACGACCAGCAGTACCGCTGCAAGGCAGTAAGCGATCATTTTCTCAGATTTGGATCCCATACCAGTATCCCTTCATCAAGCGAGTAGTTCCAGGGGTGAAATTCTCCGCCCATCCCAACAAACATTCCCATCCGGAAATGCATTTCTTTGTCGATTTCTGAGTGAATCCATACGTTCGCTTATGCGGCGGCTTGCAGATCGCCTCCGCGCAACGGTTTGATTTCCTTGATACTGACAGAAAACGCTCCTTTCCAGATCAAAACGGAGTTCTACACTGCAAAAATCTCCCTCCCCGGCAGACCGGGTGCATCCGCTTCCGCTCTTACCGGCAACAGCCCCGGCGCAGGACCGGATCTCCCTGGATTACGAGACAGGAATAGTAAGGGAGGGGGCGCCTCCGCCGCAAAGCGAGCGACGGGGTCGCCATCCGGAGTGGTTCATCCGACGGCGGGCTGTGAGCCGATCTTGGCAAAGCCGACCGGCTGACAGCACCCTGTGAAAGGTCAAGATACATAAAGGCACAGCCTTGTGATCGCATTGGGGTTCCATCAGACTTGTAAATACTGACAAAACCATCAGAAATTTCACAGGGGCATTTCTAGCGGAAACGGTCGCGTTTTGTCAAGCAGTTTTTGGGTCTGTTGAAGGTGCGGAAATCCCGCCGATGCTTGATCGGCGCGAATTTCACGGGAGCCGGTTCCAGCGTCGCCTGGTGCCGGCGGGTTATCATCAAAATGAGAGCAGCGGCCCGGGCGAGAGCGGAGGGTGGGAAGGGGTTTTTGTGTTTGCAAATAGGCAACTCGTTTGCTAATTTCCTGCCGGAAATGGTCTTTTTGGCCAATATCGGCGTCAATCTGCACGTTTGCTTGTGCGGCGACATTCAGGTCGCCTCCGCGCAACCGCTTGATTTCCTGGGTATCGTTGGGAGATTGCCGTTTTTAAGGGAGAAACGCTGCCGTGATGGGGGATCCTTCACAAGCTGAAACTTCCCGGTGTTCAACGCCAAAGAAGCATGTTAAAATATGGCAAAAAATGCGATCCGGATCTTATGAGCAAAGCGGCCTTTACGAAAGGCAACGAGCCCCTGCGCCGGCAAGGTTGCAGGGTCGTATGACCGGTTGTTCATGAGCGGAGAATTGGCCGTCATCGAACTCGGGAGCCACACCGCGCGGATGCTGGTGGGCGGTTGGGGGGCGGCGCCCGGAGCGCTGCGTGAGACGTTTCGGGATCGCGTGTATGTGCGTCTTGCCGAGGGGATGCGATCGAACGGCGGAAGGCTGACCGGCGAAGCCTTCGACAGGGCCGTGGCCGCGCTCAGGGGTTTTCGGGACCGGGCCGGCGCCTCAGGCGTCGAGCGGTTTGTCGTGATCGGCACCGGCGTTCTGAGAGAGGCGCCCAACCGGGGAGATTTCCTGCGGCGGCTGGCCGACTCGACGGGTTTCCGCCTCCGGCTGCTTTCGGGCGAAGAAGAGGCCCGCTTCACGGCGGGCGGGGTGTTATGGGCCCTTGGCATGGGGAAAGGGCCCTTTGTTGTTTTTGACCTCGGCGGCGGCAGCACCGAGTTCATGATCGGCGGGGAGGCGGGTTCGAAGGTTTTTTCAGTTCCGATCGGTGCAGCGGTGCTGACCGAGGCGTATCCGGCTGCAGACCCGCCTTTCGAGCACGAGATCGAGATGCTTCGGCGCGCGGTTGACCGGGCTATCGAACCGGTTCTGAAGCCTGCCCGCGTCGCCTCCCCGCGGCTTGCGGGAACGGGAGGGACCGCTGTGACCCTGGCTGCGATGCTCGATGGCCTGCCGGTCGAGCGGATCGAGGCGTCGACGGTCAACGGACTGCGTGTCGAGAGGACCGCGCTCACAGCGTTGTTCGAAGAGATGAGGCGTCTGAAGGTCTCAGAGAGGGCGCGCATGACCGGCCTGGACGCCGGACGCGCTCCGGTCATCCTCGCGGGGACGCTTTGCGTCATGCGTGTGATGGAGCACCTCGACGCTTCCGTCATGACGGTCAGTCTGTCCGATTTGCTCGAAGGGATTCTGATGGATCAGTTGAAGGGAGAAAAACATGCGTCATAAGGACATTGCATTCGGTTACACATTCGATGACCTCATTCTTGTGCCGGCCCACTCCAAGGTTCTGCCTGCGGAGGTGGATGTCACGACCCGGCTTTCGCGGAAGATCGCCCTGAATATCCCGATCGTGAGCGCGGCGATGGATACGGTGACCGAGGCGGACACCGCTATCACGATGGCCAGGCAGGGGGGGCTCGGGTTCATCCACAAGAACATGCCGATCGAGCGGCAGGTCCTGGAGGTCGAACAGGTCAAGAAGTCCGAAAGCGGCATGATCATCGATCCGATCACCATCGAGCCGGAGAGCCGGCTTCACGATGTTGTCGCTATCATGGAAAAGTACCGGATTTCCGGAGTACCGGTCGTCAAGGACGGCAATCTCGTCGGCATCATCACCAACCGTGACCTGCGCTTCGAGACCAACCTCGACCAGGAGGTCCGGGCGGTCATGACGAAAGACAACCTCGCCACGGCCCGGATGGGGATCACGCTGGAGGAATCAAAGGCCATCCTGCATGCCCGCCGCATCGAAAAACTGCTGGTCGTGGACGAGGAGGGGAAGCTTCGGGGCCTGATCACGATCAAAGATATCGAGAAGATCAAGAAGTACCCCAATTCCTGTAAGGATACACTCGGGAGGCTGCGGGTCGGGGCGGCCGTCGGCATCGGGGGCGACATGATGGAGCGGGTGGCTGCACTCATCGGGGCCAATGTGGACGTGCTGGTGGTGGACACCGCGCACGGGCACTCGGCCATGGTGATCGAGGCGGTCGCGATGATCAAGAAGCGCTACGGCGATGTAGAACTGCTGGCCGGCAATATCGCGACGGCCGACGGCGTGCGGGCCCTGATCGATGCGGGCGCGGATGGGGTCAAGGTCGGAGTCGGGCCGGGGTCGATCTGCACGACCCGGGTCGTTGCCGGGGTCGGCGTTCCACAGATGACGGCCATCATGGATTGCTCCGAGGCCTGCCGCAAGGCCGGCGTGCCGCTCATCGGGGACGGCGGCATCAAGTTTTCCGGGGACTTGACCAAGGCCCTGGCAGGCGGCGCCGATTCGGTCATGATCGGGAGCCTCTTTGCCGGGACGGAGGAGAGCCCCGGTGAGACGATCCTTTATCAGGGCCGAACCTACAAGGTCTACCGCGGCATGGGGTCCCTCGAGGCCATGAAGGAGGGGAGCAAGGACCGCTATTTCCAGGAAAAGGCCGAATCCGACAAGAAGCTGGTCCCGGAAGGGATCGTCGGCCGCGTCCCGTATCGCGGACCTTTGGCCGACACGATCTATCAACTGGTCGGCGGATTGAGGGCCGGGATGGGCTACCTCGGGTGCCCCGACATCCGGACCCTCCAGGAGCGTGCGGAGTTTGTCCAGATCACTCCGGCAGGCTTGAGAGAGAGCCATGTCCATGATGTCATCATCATCAAAGAGGCGCCCAATTACCGGATCGAGTAGGCGAAGGAGGGCCCTGAAGCCCGCCGGGACCCGAACGGGTCAAGACCCTTGCGGAACAGACGGAGACGGATGGATTCATGACCAGTCAACTTTACAAGCAAAAGATCCTGATCCTGGACTTCGGGTCGCAGTACACCCAGCTCATCGCGCGCCGCGTCCGTGAGGCGCAGGTCTACTGCGAAATCCACCCTTTCAACCTGGCGCTTGAAAAGATCGAGGCGTATGCCCCGAAGGGGATCATCCTTTCGGGGGGGCCTGCGAGCATCTATGACGCCGATGCGCCGCTGCTGCGGCGTGAGATCCTGGAGATGCGCGTACCGATCCTGGGCATCTGCTACGGGATGCAGTCCATCACCTTTCTGCTCGGGGGCCGGGTGGCGCGGGCCGAGGACCGGGAATACGGTCATGCGACGATCGATATCCAGGACGACAAGGATTTGTTCCACGGGCTCGGTGAACAGGAAGGCCGGATGATGGTCTGGATGAGCCACGGGGACCGGATCGAGGCCATGCCCTCCGGGTTCACGGCACTGGCCGGGAGCCGCAACAGCCCGGTGGCGGCGATGGCGGACCCTTCCCGGCGCATCTTCGGGGTGCAGTTTCATCCGGAGGTGGTTCACACCCCCGACGGCACCCGGCTCCTCAAGAATTTCCTCTACACGATCTGCGGGTGCGAACCGACCTGGACCATGGCGTCCTTTGCGCGCCGGACCATCCGCAGTCTGCGTGAACGGATCCAGGACGACCGGGTCATCTGCGGACTGTCCGGGGGGGTCGACTCCTCGGTGACCGCCGTCCTGCTCCACAAGGCCATCGGGCCGCAGCTGAGCTGCATCTTCGTCGACAATGGTCTCCTGCGCCTCAACGAGGCCCGGGAGGTGATGGAGCTTTTCGGGGATCACTACGGGATGGACATCCATCTGGTGGATGCCTCGGACCATTTCCTTGCCTGCCTGGAGGGGGTCACCGACCCCGAGAGGAAGCGCAAGATCATCGGCAGGGAGTTCATCGCCGTCTTCGAGAAGAAGGCCAAGGAACTGGGCGACGCGCGCTATCTCGCCCAGGGGACCCTGTACCCCGACGTGATCGAAAGCGTCTCCTTCAAAGGGCCTTCGGCGACGATCAAGAGCCACCACAACGTGGGGGGGCTGCCTGAACAGATGAACCTCGAGCTGATCGAGCCCCTGCGCGAACTGTTCAAGGACGAGGGACGTCAGGTGGGGGTCGAACTCGGCCTCCCGCGGGAGATGGTCATGCGCCAGCCCTTCCCCGGACCGGGGCTTGCCGTGCGGATCCTCGGCGAGGTGACCCGCGAGCGGTTGGAGATTGTGCGCGCGGCCGACGCGATCGTGATCGAAGAGATCCGCAACGCCGGGCTGTACGAAAAGGTATGGCAGTCCTTCGCCGTGCTGCTGCCCGTCCGGACCGTCGGCGTGATGGGGGACGAGCGCACCTACGAGCACGTCATCGCCGTGCGTGTCGTGGACAGCCTGGATGCCATGACCGCAGACTGGTCGCGGATCCCCTACCAGGTGATGGGCCGCATCTCCAATCGGATCATCAACAGCGTCAAGGGGGTGAACCGCGTCGTCTACGACATCTCCTCCAAACCCCCGGCGACCATCGAGTGGGAGTGAACTCCGTTCCGGCCCGCAGGGGGGGCGATGGGACCCCGGACCTCAGACGCCGTTTTTGAGGGCGTGCAGAGCGGCCCCGAAGGCCCCTACGGTGCGCGGTTCGGCGGGCACGCGGACGGGGCGGCCCAGTTCCTCCGATAGCAGGGCGACCACCCCTTGGTTGAGAGCCACGCCCCCGGTCATCGTGACCTGGCCCTGGACGCCTACCACCTTCACCATGCTGACGACGCGGTGTACGATGGAGCGGTGGATGCCACGGATGATCTCCTCCCTCGGGTGGTTACGCGCTACGAGCGAGACCACCTCGCTCTCCGCGAAGACGGTGCACACACTGCTGATCGTGGCTTCACCGCGCGCCTCGAGGGAGAGGCGTCCGAGGTCCCCGAGCGGGACCTCCAGCTTGGCGGCCATCACGTCCAGGAAGCGGCCGGTCCCGGCTGCACACTTATCGTTCATGGTAAAATCGAGGACCCTCCCGCCTGTCCCCACCTGAATCACCTTCGAATCCTGCCCTCCGATGTCGATTACGGTCCCTGTGTCCGGAAAAAGACGCCACGCCCCCAGGGCATGGCAGGAGATCTCCGTGATGCGTTTGGCGGCGAAGGGGACCGATATCCTCCCGTAGCCCGTCGCCACGGCGGCCTCGATGGCCTCGGCCGGCAGACCCGCCTGGGCGAGGGCGGCCTCGAAGGCCTTTTCGGCCGCCCGGGTGCTGTGGAATCCGGTCTCCAGGATGCTTTCCCCGACGATGCGGGCCTCTGAATCCAGAATGACGGCCTCTGTGCTGAGGGATCCGACGTCGATGCCGGCGGCATAGTGCATCGTTCTTTCCTTATGCATTTTCGAGCGCCTCGAAAAAGGCCTCGAGGCGCGTTCGGGTCTGCTCCTCGGCGTATGCCCGCTCATCGGCGATGTCGGCCTCGATGACCACCGACGGGATCGATAGGCGTTCGAGGAGGAGGCGTTTGATATCGTACTGGCCGACGGAGTAAGGCTTGCAGCTCCGGGCCGAGTGGATCACCAGCCCGTCGACCCGGTATTCCCGGATCAGGCGCTCCATGAGATTCAGCCGGTGCTCGAGATGATGGTTCAGGATAACACAGCTGTAAGCCTTCGCCAAGGACTCCAGGGGGCGTCCCGGGTCGAGCAGGGGCGTGGTCTCCGCCCAGGCGTTCGTGTAGGTGGCGGTGACGAAGGCCATCCCGTGCGAGGCGAAGAGGTTCGCGTGCTCCCGCATCCGGGGCCAGATGGCGATATTGTCCCACATGAGGCGCTTGCGCTCCTCGCGGATGGCTCCGATGCCCCGTTCTGCGCGCTCCTCCAATTCGTCCAGGAGCAGACGGTAGTAGCTGCAGGCCGATTCCAGGCCGCGGAGGGACACGATCGGCAGCATGTGGGCGAAGGCGTCGAAGATGGTCATGGGGGCCGGTCGGGCCTTCATCGTGGCGAGCACCCTCCCCCAGAGAAGCGAGGTTTCTTTTGCGAGATCGATGGTCCGTGAAAAGGCCTCCCGGTCGAAGGACCGCCCGCTGATGCCCTCGAGCTGCAGGATGATGGCCTCCATCTGCCCCACCATGTATTCGAGGTCCGGCCCGTCCTCCGCGTCCCCGAAGCGATAAGGGGTGTCGAAAAGAATGAGCGGGATGTCGTAACGCGCCGCCAGGATCTTGTACCAATAGAGCACGGTCTGGCAGATGTTGTTCGAAGCG
>Ga0209270_1004321_pt1 | contig 10997 bp, 8 predicted proteins | sample MTBAKSrepl1MetaG_FD_187456 | JGI IMG/M metagenome (GOLD analysis project Ga0209270, IMG submission 187456) | Enrichment culture microbial communities from Arthur Kill intertidal strait, New Jersey, USA, that are MTBE-degrading - MTBE-AKS1... | ecosystem: Environmental > Aquatic > Marine >...
CGGGTTCGTCAAAGAAGTCGCCCAGTTCGGCGAATTCCTCTATTTCATCCATCTTCGCTTTTATTTCCCGCCGGGACAATCCCAGAATGCAGCCGCTGATCATCACATTTTCCCGGCCGGTCATGGTCGGTCGAAATCCAATTCCCAAAGCGAGCAGCTGCACTTTGCCGTTCACCGTCACCGTACCGTTATCAGGTTGCAACGACCCGCTGATAACCATTGATATCGTACTTTTTCCGGACCCGTTTCTACCGATCACGCCTATGGTTTCACCCTCGAAAATGGTCAGGTTCACGTCCCGCAGGGCCCAGAATTTTTTTTTCTCGCGAAGATGCCTGTTTTTAGAGAAGAAAAAACTTGCCCCCCGTTGGTAACAAAGGCTTACATTTTCAAGTAAAACAGATGGCTTTGGGAAATACTGGGAAGGATTTTCTTCTTTACCGGGATTCTGCAAGGAAGATTGATCGTCACTTATATCTATTTTCGTGTTCATTGGTCGATTGACGACTTTTTTTAATTTAATTTAAGATGATGAGTCGCAAAAAGTCATCAAGAGCGATGGCTAAGCACCCATATTCAAATGAATATGAGTATAAACAAAAAGCCCCAAATGCAAGGCGTGCAAATTCTGAGGAATGAGGCGTACATACGGTACGCCGCAGTGACGAAGAATGCAACACAACGCAGCAATTGGGGAGTTTTTGCGACGCCATCAAAGATTATAACATCCTGACAATCTGCGAAGAGTTTTTTCGAACCCAGTATAGTCCAAGCTGGATCAGAAAAACAGTACAAGCTGATAAAATAAGAACATTTACAACATTGAAAAATTCACCATCCAATAATACCGATCGAAAAGCAGGAACTAAAATTGCCATGGGATTAAGCTGAAAAACCAATTTAACAAGTTCAGGTATTTTCTCATTCTGCAGAACATATTCCGCCGGGTACAGGATTGGAGTCAGAAAAAATCCCATCCGTAGAATATAGTTGAGTATTTGATCCGTATCTCCGATGTAGACGTTGAGGACCGAAACAAATAGCCCCAAACCGTAACTTGCCATACCTGTCAGGAGCATGAGGGGTATTACCAGGAAGGTATGCATTCCGATGACCTTAAAATTCCATATCAAAACTACGGCAAAACCTATTGCGCCAAAAATCATCTGCACCAGGACAGGAATCAGAATCAACATGGGAATGGGAAGGGCAACCTGTTTTATCAGTTGCGTATTTCCGACTATTACTTTTGTAGCACTGCTCAGGGAAACGCTGAAATATTGCCACCCAATAAGTCCTGTGAGCACGAAGAGATGATAGTTATCCCCCCCTCTCCCTAAAACGACACCGACAAAAAAATAGTATATCCCCATCATCACCAGGGGATTAATAACCCACCAGAACCATCCAAGCCGTGTTGCTGCTATATTGGTTTTTAAATTCGCTTCGGTGAGAGAGATTAATGCGGAATAGTTACTGCTTATTTCATTTATGAGTTTCTTCAAGAGGACATCTTAATAGTTGAGATAAGTTGTAGAGATAATGTGATTTGGATTACCTATCATCAGGAAGCACATCACCGTCATGGCCAGCGGATAATAACCCATCAGATATAACCAAGAATGATACCGAAAACCATAGTTTTAAAATCGAACTGAGGTTAAGAAAACATGACGGCATGATCAAAAAAACACTTATAAATATAAGCATGATATGGGCAATATGATTACTGGTTTTATGTGCGCAAGGCATTTTTTCAGTATGCAACTAATTTATCACTGGAAATCTGAACCGGTAATTTATTCCATTGTTGCTGGGCTTGCAAGAGCTTATCCGGAACAGAACACTCTGTAGAAAAATATTGGGTTGGGTTACAATTTCTTTTGATGACCTTAGGAACACTTGGTGCCAAAACCCGGTATCATGCTGCCGGAGGCAGCACTATAAAGATTCCCTTATTTTCTGGATATATTTTGCCCGGTTAAGATGAAATGAACTAGAGGATTTATGCCGGCATGCGCCGTTTCTGGGTATTGGGCTAGGTATTGTTGTGTATTGAATTCCGCCGAAGGATTATTGCCTTGCTGCGCACCATAGCGGACATAATGTTCTGCTGCTGTAATGCCGGCGGTTATTGATTGAGGATAGTTTGAAAAATAAAAATGGGGGTCAACAAGACCAGTGTTACGTATTACTTTTGCCTCATTCAGGATCGGTGAACGCAAAAAACGGTATAAACGTTTCCACGGACTTTTACGAGCTAATCGGTATACTGATAAAATATGTCGATATAAAAGATTTTGTGTCAGTTGGCCTTCCTGCTGCCTTTTAAATAAAACCTTATATTGCTCTTCCTGTTTCGCTATCAGTTGTTCGTATCTGTCAATCTGCTTTTCCTGTCCCGTTATCCTTTGGTCGAGACTGTCAATATGCTTCTCCTGTCCCGTTATCCTTTGGTCGAGACTGTCAATATGCTTCTCCTGTCCCGTTATCCTTTGGTCGAGACTGTCAATATGCTTCTCCTGTCCCGTTATCCTTTGGTCGAGACTGTCAATATGCTTCTCCTGTCCCGTTATCCTTTGGTCGAGACTGTCAACATGCTTCTCCTGTTCAATAATTTTGATAGTATTCTTTTTTAAATCTTCATGTATTTCAGTTGATTTTTTTTCAAAAAATAAGGAAAATAATTGTAAAATAAATTCAGGATTATCGATAGTTACAGGTGTCCATGGTTCATTTTTATCAGGTTCAGGCTCGTAAAAAAGCTTCCCATCATTACGGCCTAAAAACTCACGCGCTATCAAGGCATTGCTTAAAGCATATTGATTCAAAATCCCAAGCCGATCACTGGGTTTCATTATGCTCTGAGGAACATTATTTTGATATTGCCCACTGAAAACAAACTCCTGAAATACATTTTCCAAAAATTGCCTATAAAAAGGTAGCTGAATAGGAATACGATTAATCTGGCGAAGTGCTTCTACCAGAACAATATCCGGAGAAGGATTTTTATATTCTTCACTTGGGATGGCAAACCGTTCCTGCCATTCTATACCTATAGAGTGTATAAAATCCCTGAGTAAATCTCTCTTGTAAAATTGTTGTGTTTCAAATGGACGAACAATAATATTTTCTTTGCCAAAGACATTTGCCCACGATTGAAGCAACTTATAGTAATCTATTTCCGGAAGATGACCACCTTCAAGAAATTCACTTAGAGACCACATTGCTTTCCGGTTGCCTGAAACAATTCCCTCACTGTAAAGAGAGGCTATCAAATGATCCTGCCTCCGCAAATAGATGATCACAATAACATGAAACTTCTCAGACAGCATATGATGGACATTGTCGGCCATCTTGAAAACTTCACAATGTTCTGAAGAAAGGGCTTCGTTAGAGAGGATTACGTTATCAGCCGGGCATTCGGACGGCAGGTATCTTTTTATTGAATAACCTTGCTGTCCATTAAATGCCCTGTAAAGATTCCAATGACCTGAAGATTTCCCTTTTCGTTCACCAAAAAAATCATTGTCAGGGTAATAGAAATCAAGATCTAGGAGAAGTTGCCTGTTCTGCTGACAGAAATTCTGAATAAAGCTTGATCCTGTCTTTCTTGTACCTATATGAAGAAATACTCTTTTTTTTTTAATTGACATTTTCTCAATAACCCCGCAACTGTTTAATTATTGCACGTAACGGCGCGGTTATACGCCATGAGCGGGAAGTATATATGGCATTAATCTGTGATGATAACATAGCATTTAGTTTGTTTTCAGACTCAAGACAGCCTGTCAGTACATTTATTTGAGGGAGCGGGTCATAACGGCCAGGATAAGCTTGGAAATGTATTTCAGACCGTATCTTATCGAAAGATTTTTTTGATATGATGGATGGGTCAAATTCGCGTATGCCTCCGTTTTGAAGGGCTGCAGCTCTCTCCAATAATTGCTCCCACTGATCAAAAATTACCTTCGGAGAAAATCGCTTCGCCGTTTCCATGCCCCCCTTACCCAACCTTTCACGAAGCTCGTCGTCTCTCATTAAACGTTCTAAAGCGCTTGCCAAAGACTGAACGGTCATTTTTTTTACTAACAAGCCATTTTTTTCATTAATGACTATGCTGTTTACCCCAGAACAATCAGCAAAAGCTACAACAGGAATGCCACAAGAATGTGCCTCGGCGGCAGCAAGGCCAAATCCTTCAAAAAATGAAGGCAAACAAAGCAGGTGTGCAGAAGCATACACATTATATATCGAATCACTTTTTCCCCGCAAAAAAGCACGTCCTTCAAGGCCACGGTCTTTAATCTGTTGACTTATCATTTGCTCATGTGGACCGTGGCCCCATAACTCTAAAATCCACTCTGGGAATTCGGGCGCAAGCAAACTGAAAGCATCTACCAGCATGTCAATCTGTTTCGGATAATTATTAAGGCGACCAACGTATAAAAGTTTTTTTACACCTCCTTTTAGATGTTCAGATGGAAGCTTGAAACTGGGTTCGATCGGATTGCCGATGACCACAGCACGTGTTTTATTGACAGGATGTAAAGAATTTTTAAACTCATCCAGCAAAATATGGATAAAATCTCCCATACTCAAAACAGCGTGCCGAAAAGTCATTGAATTCGGTGTGTCGTGAATATAAACAGGATTGCTGTGTTCTGAAAATACAACAGGAATAGGGCAAAATTTTACAACATCATATAAGGGATTTAAATAATTGTTCGAACTGTATATAATCAAAAAAACTTCAGCTCGAAAGTCTTCCAGCCATTGCAGCATTTCACCTTTAACGTCTCCCTCAGCAAAATCAATATTGGCAACGTTTATTTGTGGATCGTGATTATAGATGAGACCTGCATTGCTGTTATTGTTATCTGCAAATATCAATACATCATGACCACGTTTGGCCATCGAGTTAGCAATATCACACACAACTTTTTCCATCCCCCCTTTTACACGGGTAACAGCATGTTCAAAGATAGCAATGCGCATTATCAGATCAAAATCCCTGCTTTTTTATGGCGAAATGAATTTTTTAACTACCAATCTCAACGGAGCAGTTATTCTCCAGGAATTAGAATTATAGAGGGCATCAAGCTGGCGAGCCAATTTTTTATTTTCCAACCGCAATTCCTCAATCTTTCGATTTATTGAAATTTTATCTAAACCATCCACCACATCTCTTTCACGCCAGGCTAAGTATGCCGTTTCAAGGTCATCTGCCAGCAAGGCTTTTGTAAATTTTCGATGATATGGCGGTAATCCATTTAAAATATCTTCTGGAAGCCCTTCAACAAGAGGAGCAAGAGTTCTGATGTAAGAAATGAATTTATCTTTATCTCCCTCATAAACTTTTTGCGCACGTTGAAGGTGGCCAGCAAACATCACGGCTTTACGACGCATTCTTTTTTTTAGTTCGGAACTACCATTTAGTAAAACAAAATTTAGTGTTTCCAGAATATTATCTCTTGCATCAAATAGCTTGACTTCATTCGCAGTAGTAAAATAATTGCCTGCATTATAAAAATATACTGTTTCTTTCGGTATTGTTGAAAGTCTTTTTGAAAAAAAAGAACTATAAAAAGAAAAAAGGACGTCTTCTGCATTTTTCCGTACTGTACTAAATGCAACATTATTTTTTTGCAACATTTCTCGCCTATACAAACGGCCTATTATAGAATGATCATTTATCAACTTAGGATTATCATCTAAACAAAAACAGTGGTTTTCGGGTTCAATCAATGGATCTGTATAATGTCTTGGCAACCAATTCCCTGTTAATTGATCAAATGATTTAATACGACCGTAAACAATATCAGCATTGTCCTCTTCAGCTACCTCGTAGAGGTACATTAAAGCTGACTTTGGTAGGTAATCATCGGAATCAAGGAAAAAAATATAGCGTCCTTTCGCTGTATCCATCCCTCTGTTTCTTGCCATCGCTCTTCCCACATTGCGTGGTAGATGTAACGGCTGAATACGGGCATCCTTATCGGAATATTTATCAATAATAGATCCAGTACGATCCGTGCTCCCATCGTTGACGATGATATGTTCAAAATCGGTGAAAGTCTGATTTAAAACCGAATTAACAGCTCGAGGCAGCAACTTTTCATTGTTTTTAACAATGGTTATGACGCTTATTACAGGTGCAGTGTTGTTCATATTTTTTTCTGATTACCACTAAAGTTCAGCTTCATTTTTTTTGAGGGTTTATCACTCTATGAGTACCCGGGCATGCGATAATTATCCAAAACACAATAAGGAGGTTATCTCATGCCAAAAAACAAGGTCCAGTTTCAACGAGGTTTGAGTTTGCATCGTTTTCAACAACTCTACGGCGCACCTGAGCAATGTGAGGCGGCGCTGTTCAACAAGCGCTGGCCACATGGCTTCGTCTGCCCCAAATGCCAGCACACCGAGTATTACAAGCTGACCACCAGACCATTGTACCAATGTCAACGTTGCCGCTCCCAGGCCTCATTGACCAGCGGCACGATCTTTGATTCCAGTAAATTGCCGCTTACCCTCTGGTTCCTGGCCATTTATCTGATCACCCAGTCCAAAGAGGGCATTTCCTCTCTCAACCTGGCTCGCTTTCTCGGCGTATCAGCCAATGCGGCACTGCGACTCAAACACAAACTGCAGCAGGTCATGAAAGATCATGATGACCGTTTGCAGCTTTCCGGAATCGTCCAGATAGACGATTCCTACTGGGGCGGCAAAAGGCATGACGGCCAAAGAGGCCGTGGTGCCTCCGGCAAAACATCCTTTCTTGCCGCAGTCTCAACAAACTGCAAAGGCCATCCCATTCATATGCGACTCAGCAGGGTGACGGCATTCACTTCTGCTGTGGTCAGCAAATGATCCCTGCAACACCTCCAGCTCGGCAGCATTGTGGTCTCCGATGGGCTCCGCTGTTTTGCCGGTATCGGGCAAGCCGGCTTCCTGCATGAATCAATCGTTACCGGTGGAGGTTATGCCAGCATGCAGATCAAGGTGTTCACCTGGGTCAATACTATGCTTGGCAACGTGAAAAAAGCCATCCATGGCACCTATCATTCTGTCAGCAGGAAGCATTTGCCTCGGTATCTTGCCGAGTTTTGTTTTCGTTTCAATCAGCGGTTTAACCTCGGTTCTATGGTTGGAACCATGGTCAAGAACGCTGGTAAATCCAAACCCATTCCACAGCGCATTCTTAAATTAGCTGAGAAATGGTGGTAATCAGATATTTTTTTAATCAATATTTTTTGAGAAGTTGAATCTATCCGTTGTCTGTAAAAACAGTTAACAAATCATCATGACTAATTACGGGTCCATCTCATCTTTTCTTCCCAAAAAATTGTTTGATCCGCCGCAACGGGTCGGTAACACGCCACGACATTGAATGATAAAGTAAATCAAGTTCCTCAACCAATCTCTTGTTTTCCATGTGTAATTTCTCAATCTCTTGTTTTCGTCTGTTTTCTCTTTGTATCATTGCTGATTTGTCTTGTTTTTGTTCCCAAAGGATTTGAGCCAATTTAAAATCACAGGATTGCAGAGCTTTAGCAAATCTTCGGTAATATGAAATGAGATGAGCTGTTTCTTCCACAGGAAGATTGAGATAACCAAGGGGGAAGTCGGCTAATATATCATCTTCAACATTGTTTACAAATGGAACAAGAGTTGTCAAATATGTCATGAATTCTTTTTCATGATCTGCATAAACTTTTTGTGCCCGATATAAATTCCCCGCAAAAATTACACCTTTTTGAAGCATTCTTCTCTTCAAAGAGGCGGATCCATATTTCAAGGAAAACTCAATTGTTTCAAGAAGATTGTCCCGTGCATCAAAAAGCTTTATCTCATTTACTGCTTCCAATTGTTTGCCAAAACTATAAAAATAACTTGTTTTCCTAGGCACCATTGAGAGACTTTCAGCATGAAAGGCACAATAAAATGAAAAAAGAAGGTCTTCTGCATTATGTCTTGTGGTACTGAACCGTATCCCTTTTTCTTTCAGAAATTTATGCCTGAATAAACATCCAACGATTTGATGATTGTCCACCAAGTCAAGGTGATCGTCCAGTCGAAATCTGTGCCGCTCGGACGAGATTATTCTGTCTGTATAGTAGTGGGGACGCCAATTGCCAGTTGCCTGATCAAAAGATTTAATTCGCCCGTAAACAATATCGGCATTATCCTCTTCGGCAACTTCGTAGAGATCGAGAAGAGCTGTGGAAGGAAGATAATCATCTGAATCCAGAAAAAAAATGTATTGTCCTTTTGCTGCATCCATCCCTGCATTGCGGGCCTTGGCCCGTCCCACATTTTTGCGAAGATGCAGGGGAAAAACACGCTTATCCTGTGCGGCGTATTTATTTATAATGCTTCCTGTACCATCCATGCTGCCATCATTGACAATGTTATATTCAAAATCGGTGAAAGTCTGACTTAAAATTGAATCTACAGCACGAGGCAGCAATTTTTCATTGTCTTTGACAATGGTTATGATGCTAATGGCAGGAACAGGCTCATCCAATTCAATGAACTTATTTCTTACAAGATTCATAAAGTTCTTTTTACTGCAAGAGTAGGTACAGAAGTGATTTCCTTTTATTTGAATTGAAAGTCATAAAATATATAAAGTATTTATTTCTGAATTCTAAATTGCTTAAGCAGAATCGGGTGATTCCTTTCCTTCCATGTCAACAGCTATATTCTTTGTCCAGGTAGAGGTACATATAATTTTATCCATGAGGCATCGATTTTTATATTTATTAGCTATTTCAAATACTTCTTCCATTAACCCTTCATCAAGGGTTGTCGGGTTTAATCCTAAGGAAAGAAATTTTTCCCGTTTAACACGCAGATTATTTTCCGCGGCCTCTGAGCGAGGGTTTTTAAAATACCTAATTGAGGCACCTGTTATCTCAGACACTTTTCTGGCCAGATCACGAACTGTATGTACTTCTGTTGCCTGGTTGAAAATTTTCACACGGTCACCATGATGGGGTGGATTTTCCAAGGCGAGACGGATGCACTGCACTGTATCTTTTAAATGAATGAAAGCCCGAGTCTGGCCTCCGATTCCATGCACGGTGAGAGGATGGCCGACAGCGGCTTGCATCAGAAAACGATTTAAAACAGTTCCATAGTCTCCATCATAATCAAAACGGTTTATCAGTTCTTCATGGCGCGAAGTTTCAGGAGTCATGGTACCCCAGACTATGCCTTGATGCAGATCAGTGATTCGCAATCCATCATTTTTATTGTAGAAATAAAAAAATAAAGCATCTTGTGTTTTAGTGGTGTGATATACACTGCCTGGACCGGGCGGATATATGATTTCCAAATGCGCAAAAGAACCATCATCCTTCTCCACCTGGACGGGAAGATACCCTTCGGGAATGGTCAGATCGGTTGTTTGATAACCATAAACACCCATTGTGCCGAGGTGAACAAGGTGAATATCTACACCGCTTTCCACAATTGCGCACAGAACATTATGGGTGGCCCTGAGATTATTATCGACAGTATACCGTTTGCAGAATGAATCGCGCATTGAATACGGCGCCGCCCTTTGCTCGGCAAAATGAATCACGGCATCCGGTTTCAACTCCACAAATAGTGAGAAAAGTCGATGATAGTTGTCCGCCACACTGAAATTATAAAACGATATCTTGTTTCCGGTTAGTTCTTCCCACCTTTTTATGCGAATCTCCATGGATTTGATGGGCGTGAGTGAATTTGTTCCGAGATCAAGATCAATCTTGCGACGGGATAAATTATCAACCACAATAACGTCATATCCATTTTCAGAGAGATGCAAGGCGGTTGGCCAGCCACAGAAACCGTCACCGCCAAGCACTACTACTTTTTTCTTTTCCATGATTCTATCCTTCCTTCACATTAGAAAAAATCGATCAAATCTTTGGATTACCTATCGATACATATCCATAGCTCCAATTGACCGAATGAACATTACAATATTTTTCATTGTCGGTCTCTGCCGCAAGCTTACTCCTTCATAGTTAACATATAGAATCTTCCTTGCCACCAGATTAAGGGGTAAGATTGGCTGATAGTCCGAATGAAAAACAAGATCAAATCGATTGCGAAGCCTGATATAAGAATACAGACGTCGTATTCTTCCCGCTGGCACATGCAATGATATCTGCCCGGGTACCTGGTTGAGCGGGGCATTTTTCACATACGAAGGCGGCACCAGGCAGTCCACCCGCAGATCGGACCGTTTTTTCATGGCGGCGGCGACAATATCGTGCAGACCGCTCTTTTCCAAGTCGACGGTCCAGGGAATCAGGACCCGGCGAATCCCGTCATTGTTCAGAAGTTCCTCCACATGGGCGCGGGAGAAATAACAGTTGTCCAGGATAATATCCTTCTTGCCGGTTTTTCTCTGGCGATAGTCCTCAAGGGCCTCCAGGTGCAGCCGGGCCAGGTCGTTTTTACCGAGCAGTGTGTAATATAGGCTTTTCTTCCTGATCCAGCGCCGTAATCCCCTTACGTTTTCAGGGGCATGTTTTTCGAGCAAATACTGAACATTCCGGTTGTCATAATAGAGGATCCAGGTCGGGACCTTGTATTCAGCCGGCAGGTGCCAGATGAGGGAACGCGCCGACGCCAGGATCCGATGCCCCATCCTGGCGATGCGCAGGCACCAGTCCACGTCGTCGTAATGAATGAAATAGTCGTCCCACACTCCTGCTTCCCGGGCGACCCGGGAACGGATCAGCAGGGAGGCGGCAGCGATATATTCAACGTCCATGCTGGGACGGCAGTCCTCCAGGTATCCGCTCAGGTCAATGTCCATGTTGTGCAGTTCTTCCAGCGTTTTTCCCTCCAGCCCGGGAACATCCTCCCGGTGCCGGTTGAGCAGGAGCCTTCCCCTGTGCAGATCGACAAAGGCCCCCATTTCGTTGATGCGCCAGGGAGTAGTCAACTGCATCATGGTCGATCCGGCCACGGCGGCGTCCTGTTCGGACTCC
>Ga0209270_1004323_pt1 | contig 10993 bp, 13 predicted proteins | sample MTBAKSrepl1MetaG_FD_187456 | JGI IMG/M metagenome (GOLD analysis project Ga0209270, IMG submission 187456) | Enrichment culture microbial communities from Arthur Kill intertidal strait, New Jersey, USA, that are MTBE-degrading - MTBE-AKS1... | ecosystem: Environmental > Aquatic > Marine >...
TAGGATGTCGCATAGTGTATTACGTATATACGTAATATTAGAATATAAAAAATAAGCAGGAAAGTCAATCCCTGCTTATTCTCCATTAAAACCTATTACGTATTCTTAGCGGAGTTACGGTTTAACCCTTTAAAAATTTATGAATAATCCGGACTAACCCAATAGAGCGGTGGCAAAAACCTATGCCTTCCCTTTTTTATCTAAAATCTCTCTTACTTTAGCTAAAAGGTTATTAGGAGTGCCCGGTTTTTCTATAAAATATACCCCTTCTTCACAAATGCTGGCCCTCGTGATAATATCTGCAGTATATCCACTCGTAAAGAAGTTATGTGAGTTGCCCTTTCGAATAATATGCTCTGATAATCAATTTTGGATATTTCAAAGTTCTGAAATCCTTGTTAATAATATCGGTTGAACATCAATAGTACGGTTTGCCGCATATACCGGATGCTTATGCCAGACTGCAATCCTCTGAATATTCTATCATCTGTATGTATCTACCGTCTGATCTAAACTGGTCTTTTCATTATTCGCTTCATCGAATTCTTCTATATGATTCGTTGAATCGGCCACCGCGGTGAACGTATATTGAGCCCAGTTGTAATTACCGGTTGTATAGTTGAACCATACCTTAGATGTCCCGCCAGGAACACCGGTTTTACGCGGCTGTATCGATGAGACCCGTTTTTCACTAATGGTAGAAATCTCATCCTTTCTTATAGAAGGGACTTGAACCCTGACGTTGAGTTTAAGATAAAAGTCGCCTGTCTCATACTGACCAACGTTTTCGAGAACAACACCAATGTTGTATGTCTTACCAGGAACCCACGGTCCAGATGGCCCTGAGAATTTGAATTCCTTGATTGTTATATCTGGTAATGCCGGACGATTGGACTTGGGTTGCGGTGGCAGTTGAGGTAGTTGCGCGGAAGCTTTCATAGTTGATTTTGGTAAGGTTCCCCCTTTTTTAACCCTACTTGACTGGGCCCAAACTAAAGCAAACCCCACTAGCATAACTATCAGAAAAACTATCAGAAAAAAAATAATTCCTTTTTTCATAGTTTCCTCCCTTCTAATACTGTTATCGGTAATCGTTATATAGAATTTAATATAATATTACTAATGGAATTAGTTGCCTATTTTCTTCAGCTCAGCCGGCAACCTTCTGGGCCTGCCATCTTTATCGATAAAGGCAAGTTTCACATCTGCTTCAACAAGAAGCGTTTCGTCTTTTAATGCATGCTGTTTTAATGAAATCGTAGCATTTTTTATTGCTGTTACTTTAGTGGCAACTTCAATAGTATCACCGAGCCGAGCCGGTTTCTTGTATTTTATATCTACATGGACTACTGCAAAAAAATATCCCTTTTCATGATACGCTGCGACATCGATACCGTTTTCAAAAAGGAATTCCGTCCGTGCCCTCTCGAAATAGCGAAGATAATTGGCATAATAGACTACTCCAGCTGCATCTGTATCCTCGTAGTATATTTTTATTTTAAATCTATGCATAAATTCCCGCTTTCTGATTCAGGCTCATCTATTCCGCCCTCTACCCGGCCCTTTAATTCCCATCGTGGACTTGATAAAGGGGGACACTGAGGGGTTTGTCTTCAGGATTATATAGGTAGCCCCTAAACCACCGTCGCAGTCTTTAGCAGAGGAGTAAGCGAGAATCCGCTTCCTCAATTTTCCCTGAAGCCATGTCTTTAAAGCCTCTTTAAGAACCGGGCCCCGGGGAGACCTTAACCCCCTTCCATGTATTACCTTTATACAAAATAACTGCCTCTTCAATGCCTCCTGAAAAAACAGAAGAAACGCCTCTTCTGCTTCTCTGAGTGTCATTCCGTGCAGGTCAATATAATCCTGGACAGAAAAACCACCCTGATGAAGCCTCTGTGCAATGTCTTTTCTTATCCGGGGGCTTACCCATTCCATATATTCCCCTGTATCAGACAGCCGTATCTTCCTTTCTCCGTTGACTATCCGCTGTAAAATCCCTACTGATTCATCTGTCCCGAGTAACAGCTTTTTATACTCTTTTGAATACTTGAATCGTGGCGGCTCAGCAAGGGGAATTTTTCTGAATTCCTTTATCTCTCTGACGTCAGCCATTGCCTCCAGGAATACTTCCTCATCTGTCTTGCTTGTGACAGGAATATCCCTGCTCTCATCGCATCTAATGTTCACCAGAGCGGCTTTGAGTCCTTTGAACGGCGTGTATATCGATTCAGTCTCCCTGGTTGTTCCAGTTTTATGAAGATTCTTTGAATATGTTTTTCTTCGTTTCACCATAATCTCCGTCCTCTCAATACCATTCCCTCTACCCCGGTGGCCAATGCATGCTCCGGCCTCCCAGTACATGAAGATGGAGATGAAAAACCGTTTGACCTGCTTCCCTGTTACAATTCATAACCAGTCGAAATCCGCGCTCTGCTATGCCCTTTTCCCTTGCAATCCTGCCCGCTGTCTCGATTAGATAGCTGATAAGAGGAAAATCTTCTTCCTTAATATCAAGGCTCGTAGGGATATGCTTTTTGGGTATCACAAGGACATGAACCGGTGCCTGCGGATTTATGTCTTCAAAGGCCAGAACCGAGTTATCTTCGAAAAGTATCTGCGCTGATCGTTTCTTTCTGACAATGTCGCAAAATACACAATGCATGAACTGTTACCCCTTTCTCTAACATCTTTATAAGATAATACCATCTTTTAAACCATAAGAAAAACCCGGACAGGCATATCCTTATTTCCAAAGAAATTGTTCATGAATGGCATTTTTTGTCTCAAATAGAGTCTGTGTATTGGGTTGTACTTTGTCATTATCCGGCTTGCTTGCCCGCCGTCCTTTTGGAGGGACCGGATAATCCAGAAACCATTAAAAATACCGGATTCCGTCCTCCGACTTGATCGGGGGATCAAGTCGGGGAATGACGAACAACTTACTTCTTAGTTCATACATATACACTACAATAGCGTATTGAACAAAACTTATTATCAATTGGACTACATTTTTGTATTGACGAATGAGCCCTCAAAAAGGTATAAATTATACAATCTTAATAAAGCAACTTTACCCGTATAAAACAACGCGGACAACAAATATAAACATTAAGGAGACCTCCTTATTTTATGGCCGATCTAAAGTCAAAAACACCGACGCAAACCCTTGATTTTCTTGGAACAGTCTGTCCGTATCCCATAATTGAAACAAAAAAGGAGATGGCAAAACTCCCGAGCGGAGCAATATTAAAAATCATTTGTGACTTGCCGGCATTTGTCGAAGAGACAATTCCCAGGTTTGCCGAGATGCACGGGTATCAGCTTGAGGTTGTCAGGATTGCCGATAAGGGATTTTGGGAAATTTTCATTCAAAAGACGTAGAGTCTTTATTTTAAGAATATTGAGTGTCACGGGCACTACAGGTATTATTTCCCCGGCCTCGTATTCACATTGTTGATGCTATTCCTTTTCCTCACATCTCTTATGAGCCATAAGATAAAACCAACAACCATGACACCGCCTGCTATCTGCATCTCGTATTCCTTGATGTTACCGAGGATGTCTTTAAGTGCCGAGCCAAAAAAATACCCTGCATAGGTGCAGATAATTGCCCATATCAGGCAGCTTATAAGTAAAAAACTGAAATACTTCGGCTTGCTCATTCCTGAAAGACCAAGGACAGCTGCACTCATTAACCTGAACCCATAAACCCATTGACTGATGAATATAGCGGCTATTCCATATCGTGCCATTAAAGATTCAAGTTTTTGCAGGTTAATTTTTATAAATTTCCTGGCAAAATTAATAAAGGCAGTCCGCCTCTTGAAAGCTATAAGGAAGAAAGCTCCATGACCTATGTACGAAGCCCCTGTCGCAATGATAATAACAAGGTACACTTCAAGATAGCCGCCATATGCGAGGAACCCTGCGGCAATTAGTACACTCTCGCCTTCGAAAAAAGTCAATACGAATATTGCGATATATCCGTATTGCGATATGAATTCTTCCAGAAATCCTCCGCACCGCTATCAGGATGAGATTTACAACATAAAAAAGGGATGCCAGAATATCCCGGCATCCCCCTTCTGCCTAAGAAAACACGCCTCTAAAGTAAGTGTAGCACCTCTATTGTAGTACGACTGCCCCGGATGGACATACACTAATGCATGTCTCGCACTCTTCGCATGCTTCTGCCTGAACAGGCTCTGACTTACCATCAACCATCTGAAATACACCTACCGGACAGTTACTCACGCATTCTTCACAACCCTCGCATTTGTCTTTATCAACGACAGGTTGCAGGCCCAAATTCAAATCACCTCCTTAATTAAAATGTGATCTTTCTCCTGTTTTATGCCTTCCCTATTCAGTTTTGATCTGTTTTTGGCCGTATTTATCGAAAACAACCTCTTCCTTAACAGTTACAGCTGTTTTATAAAGTATGGTGAGTACCAGAAATCCTATTGACCACACGCCCAGGGCAATGAATATCTCAGGCAAAGTAGGCCAGTATTCGGTAATACCTTCAAAAGGATTCGGTACAAATCCGCCGACAATCAGGCCAAATCCCTTCTCTATCCATAAGGATAAAAAGGTCGCAACGCAGGCTATTGTCAGTAACGTCTCGTTCTTCCTGAATTTTGGCGGAACGAGCAAGATAAGCGCTACAACAGCCAGTATAGTAGAAGTCCACATTACCGGGACAAGTTGGCTATATCCATGTAATCCCGTATAAAGATAGATCAATGGAAGCATATGCCCTGGTATCTGGCTGTAAAATGCAGTAAAGAATTCGAGTCCGAGGAAGAATACGTTTGTGATCATAAAGTAAGTGATGATTTTGCCTAATGTCTGGATAGCCTGCTGTCCGGGGTCAAATTTCGTATATTTTCTCAAAATCAGCGCCAAAAGGAGGAGCAGTGACGGGCCGCCGGAAAAAGCTGATGCAAGGAAACGGGCTGCCATAATAGCAGTTAACCACAGATGTCTTCCGGGAATACCCGCATACAGGAACGCCGTCACAGTATGAATGGAAGGGGCCCACGCGATTGAAATAATAATGAAGGGCTTTACCCATGACGGTGCCGGGATCCCCTTTCTCTCCGCACTTAATACTGTCCAACCTACCAATACATTGAGAACAAGGTAACCACTCAATACGAGCATGTCATAAAACATGACCGAGTTCGGTGTTGGATGGAGTATGACATTGAGGACACGGAGCGGCTGACCCAGGTCTACGAAAATGAATAGCATGCACATGAGAACAGCAGCTATAGCCAGGAATTCACCTAAAACAGTAATTCTCCCAAATGCCTTATAGTTATGGAGGTAATAGGGCAAGACAACCATGACACCTGATGCAGCAACACCCACAAGAAAAGTAAACTGGCCGATATATAAACCCCATGAAACATCCCTGCTCATGCCTGTTACGCCCAGGCCAATCATAAACTGATAGATATAAGCAGCAACACCAACGCCGATTAAGGCGAGCAAACAACAGATCAATGTCCAGTATCCTCGACCTCCTCTTATCGCAGCTTCAAGCATATCTATTCCCTCCTCTTATCCGAATATATAATATACACTAGGCTTAGTCCCGATCTCTGGTTTCCGCCGTATGCTGTAATGTTCCTCAAGAACCTTCCTGACCTCAGAATGTGGGTCATCCAGATCTCCAAAAATCAAACCACCGTTTGACTCTTTCACACATGCAGGCTCAAGTCCCACTGCAAGCCTCTCATAGCAAAAGGTGCACTTTTCAACAACACCTTTCATCCTTGTCGGAAATTCAAGGTTTTTTTCTAATCCGGGATCTTGCTTCCGGGGATCCTTGTAATTGAAACTTCTTGCTCCAAAAGGACATGCAGCCATACAGAACCTGCATCCGATACATCGGTGCATATCCATCATTACGATCCCGTCTGCTCTTTTGAACGTAGCCTGTGTGGGACAAACCCTCACACACGGGGGATTAGCACAGTGGTTACAGAGCAAAGGAACGTATGAGTGTTTTATCTCCTCTGCCAGGTGTTCATCCTCCTGTTCCGGGAAAGCATGCTCAAATTTCTCGGGCCATAACCATTTAATCTCATGTTTCTTATACCCAACAGTAGGGACATTGTGCTCGCGATGGCATGCCTCGGAAATCTTTTTAATAGTCTCTTCATCTTTAAATATGCTCAGATTAACGACCATGGCCCACCGTTTTGCTGTAAGAGCATCAGGTTGTCGCATAACTGATGAAGCCTCAACGACGTTTTTACTGAGCCCGGCACCTGCTGTAATACCTCCGATACCCAGTACCGTAGAGATTCCTGCGATCTTTAGAAACTCTCTTCTGTTCATGCTCATAGCTCATTCTCCTTTGGCTGTATATGGCAGTCCCAGCAATACGGGGCAACAGCCGTATAAGTATGGCACTCATCACAAAAATCCTTTTTGTTCGAATGACACTTCATGCAGGTTTTCTGAAGACTCATGGTGTATTGCTTTCCGTCACTTGCTATAAAAATCGTATTGCCGTCGCGCACAACCCGGTCCCGCCAGTCATCCAGCATCTGCATGTGTTCCCTCTTCATGAACTCTTTCGGCTCAACGCATTTTCTCTCGCTCTCAGGCAGTTTCATGATTTCAGGGGTATCAACTTTAGGATCAGGTTGTGTAACTGCCTTCCCCGTATCATAGATAAAGGGGAATGCAATCAGTCCCAGAAAAATAATGATCCCGACTATAATCTTCCATCCGTCGTACATTACTCTTCACCCTCCTTTCCGGGAAGGGGTTCACCACGCAAATCGGTCGTCCTCTCCTTTTCCCCCTTCATTACCAAGGCATTACCTACAAGCTCGTGAACACCCCGGACAGCCACACCGGGAACCCAGTAATCTACAAGGGTCTGAAGGGTAGCCCTGTCTATCTGACAGATATTGCCGAGCGTGTTTACCCCAAACTTCTCGCGGACATGTTTCAATGCATTTGCCCTCGGGAGTGCTCCCCTTAGCCTCAGTTCCATATCTTCTGATGCATTCAGGCCTGAACCGCTCCCGCAGCAGAAGGTGTTCTCCCTGATGGTATTCGGCGGCATCTCATAGAAATTGTTGCACACGCTCTTGATGATATACCGCGGCTCTTCAAGGAGTCCCATTGCCCTCGAAGGATTACACGAGTCATGAAACGTCACAATGTAATTATCGTTTCTGCTTTTATCCAGTTTTATCTTGTTGTGTCTTATAAGGTCAGCAGTAAATTCGCAAACATGGACAATGCTGTTGGATTTTGCATTCTCGAATTTCGTGCCTGTTATAGGTGAGACAGGCGGTTCGAGGAATGATCCTGGCCCGTACCATGTATTATGGTACTGATGCCAAACCCTCCACATGTGCCCACATTCACCCCCCATAATCCATTTTACCTTCAGCCTCTTTGCCTCGGCATATATTTTTGAATGGAGCCTTTTTGCCATCTCATTAGAGGTAAAAAAGCCGAAGTTCCCGCTTTCTGAAGCAAACGTGCTGAAAGTGATGTCCAGCCCGAGCTCATGGAATAACAGCATGTATCCCATGAACGTGACATTGCCGTTCGGGTCGAAGTATTCGCCGGAGGGATTCACGAAGAGGATCTCGGCTCCCTTTCTGTTATACCAAAAATCAACATCAACGCCTGTTACGGTTTTTAAATCTTCCTTAAATGAAGTGACCGTATCTACCAGCGTATGGGGCAGGAGGCCCATGTGATTTCCCGTCATATAGCAGTTTGCAACGGGGCCTGCAATCCACTCGATATTCAGACCGAGAAGATTGATAAGTTCCCGGATCAGTATGGTGACTTCAGCAGTATCGATACCATAAGGACAGAAGAGCGAGCAACGGCGGCATTCGGTGCACTGATATGCATAATACCATAATTCCTTCAGCACATCGTAGGTAAGTTCTCTTGCGCCTGCAAGCTTCCCGAACATCTTGCCGGGTGTTGTAAAATATCTCCTGTAGATCGACCTGAGAAGCTCTGCCCTGAGGACAGGCATATTCTTTGGGTCTCCGCCGCCGATAAAAAAGTGGCATTTATCAGCGCACGCACCGCATCGCACACAGATGTCCATAAAGAGCTGGAAAGAACGGTACTTTCCAAGACGCTCTTTAAACCCTTCCAGGAATATCTCCTCCCAGTTTTCCGGCAGCTTCCAGTCCTCATCGGCAACCGACCATGCCCTCGGGTTCGGGAAGTCAACTGCCTTAAGACTCTTTTCCTTATTACCCCAGCAGAACATGCCCGGCTTGAATACAGGCTTGGTATCCATCCATGATGTCTTCGGTGGTTTGTAGTCAATCTTCGAAAGTTCTTCTGGTGTCGGTGTCTTCGCCATATTTCTACTCCTTTTCTACTGGTAACCCAGCATCTTTCATAAATTCTCTGAAGTGATCTTCGTATTCCTCATAGGTATGAACCTTGACCGGGTAATCCCAGGGATTTATGTGTCTATTCATCCTGTTGTTATTTGCAAGGTTTCGCGTCGGGCTGAGAAATACTCCAGCCATGTGCGTTAGCTTGCTGAAGGGGAAGTATGCAAACAGGATGCTTACAAGAAACAGGTGGATGTAAAAAAGAACACCTATACCCTCTGGAATGGTTGGACTAAATCTGGCTAGACTCATAGCCAGTTCTTTCACTCCAACAACATTCACCTTGAAAAAATATCTCATGAGGACACCGGTAACCCCAATCCCTCCTATGAGAAAGAGCGGGAAATAATCGGCAGGGAGGGAGATATAGCGGAGCTGCGGGATATAGACCCTTCTCAGTAAAAGATATGTAACAGCAACAATAAACACTAAATCAGTTATGTAAAGGAGCGGCACCCCAACCTGGAAAAAGGAATCGAAAAACTCAAGTTTCTCTATCACATATGGTACCGGTTGGGTGAACAGCCTTAAGTGTCTCGTCAGGATAATGAGAAAGGAGTAATGAAATGCCAACGCTGCTAACCAAAGCCACTTTGCAGAGGCATAAGAAATCATAGGCCCGCTCCTCAATTCCGTCCTTGTATTCCTGAAAAGGGAACGGAAAAGCAGTACCTCGAATACCATCCTTATAAAAGTGCCGAGCGCGCTGGAAGGATTATCAATCTTATTTTGCTTAATCCAGGGGAGAGATTTCTCTTGCCCGGCTGTTGTAGGTATTCGAAAGGGGACAGGTCTGCGTGCCCATGAAAGAACACGATAAATAATCCCAAAAATGAATATGGCTAAGGCTGCATACGGGATAATAACCCCGAACAGAGAGTATAAACCTACTTTGTCAACTCCAATATAGGCGATCAAAACAAGTACTATAAAGCCTAAAAAAGAAACAACAAGAGAAATTCCTAAGCCCATTGATTGTCACCTCTTTTCTGCTAATTTATCTATGTTAACCACATCCGCTTCCGGAGCAGCATCCTGCTCCTTAATGTCATATATAAGATTAGCTTTTTTTAATAGACTGTATGTCATGTTTTTCACTTCATTTGCCTTGAGCTCATAAACCTGCTCGCGGCATTTCATGAAAATATCAAACGAAAGGAGAGCCAGGTCATCAATTGTTGACTCCAGTGCAAGAAGCTCATCGGAAAGACCTTTCTCATGTATTTCATTTTTCAGCTCATCCCTGATAACCCTCTTCAGATGGAATATAAAAATAAGAGCCTGCGAGGCAGTAAAATCCTGGACAGCTCTTATCCTGATAACGTTGTCGAGAAAGGTAGTATTTTTTTCAGACTCGCTCTCCTGAAGAATTTGGTCAAATATACCCTCTATCCCCAGGAAAATTGTGGAGCCTACAGGATTGGCAAAACGATCTTTCTGTGATTTTAAAAAGTGTAACGTCTCGGGAGGGTAAGTTTCGAGTATGAGATTAAACCACCTTTCCAGGATAGTTTTCTTCTTTTTTGACAGGAGATTCTTAAGGTTCATAAATCAGCCTGCATCGCTCCTCATAATTAAAATGTAAAGCATTCAGCTAGTAATGTGAAGAGTCTTGTACAGTACTTTTATATCAATAACACAAGTGTAAGCACAAGCTGCAAGCAAACTAAAAATAAGGAAGATGATGAGCAAGCATTGCGACCCATCATCTCCCTGTCATTTTCTTATACACAACCTCTTATACACAACCTGTTGGTTTTGGAAGTCCTGCGTATCTACAACCCTGTTTTGCAGGCCCAGCCGGGAAGAGTTCATAAAGATATTTAGAGTTACCTTTTTCCGGACCAAATGCTTTTGCCATCTCCTTGATAAGCATCTTTATCGGAGGGGCAATATTATACTTGGTGAAGTATTCCCTCAGATACCTGATGAGTTCCCAGTGACGGTCATCGAGTTCAACACCATCCTCTTCCGCCATCTTTTTTGCCATTCCTTCCTGCCAGACTTCCCAGTCCGTAAGAAATCCATCCTCATCTAATTCATACTGTTTTCCTTCAAATTCCCACATTGGCATAGTTTTTTCCTCCTTTTTTGTTATTCAGCCAGTTTTTTTTGGGAAAACCCCAATCGAAAGCAAACTACAATATCATATTCTCTTAACTAAATGCAACAAATAATTAACATCCTTTTTTGGGTCATAAAAGTAATATAAATTATGTGTCAAGGTCGAATTAAAAAAATTTATTAAATAAAATGTCTCGATAAAATTATTAGTTTTTTGATTTATATGCGAGACAACAGATTTTACGTAGTTTCTATATAAAAGTTTTTGTAAAAAAAGTCAACTTAAAGTTAAAATTACTAAAAAACCTAAATCCCTCTATAGAAAATAGAAATAAAGAGACTATATAATATTTTTTTTTGTCATTCCGAACCCTTCACTTGTCATTCCCGCTTCCCAGACTGTGTCACAATTGGCAAGGTGATATAATAGATGGCAAAAAAGGTAAGAAGGGAGAAGGGCAGTTGGCATTTAAGAGAGGAAACAGAGAACAGCTAACGATGTTGCCGCCTACGATAGAGGA
>Ga0209270_1004330_pt1 | contig 10952 bp, 9 predicted proteins | sample MTBAKSrepl1MetaG_FD_187456 | JGI IMG/M metagenome (GOLD analysis project Ga0209270, IMG submission 187456) | Enrichment culture microbial communities from Arthur Kill intertidal strait, New Jersey, USA, that are MTBE-degrading - MTBE-AKS1... | ecosystem: Environmental > Aquatic > Marine >...
AGGCACGGGCGATCCTTGCAGGAATAAAGGCATCAAAACTTGAGAGGATTGCTGCTTAATTGAAACCCTTGCGAACCATTGAGAATGAACCCTTTAAGAGAATTTGCAGAAAAGACTTGACAGTACCTGTGATGATGCATATGTCGAAGTTAAATATTCAGATTCTAAATATGATTCACAAAAGAAATTATTTATTAAGAAATCAAAATTAACGGGTGAATATACAAACACAGCGCGAAAGTTTAAGGACTATATAAATAGTTCCCTGAAAGAGAATCTATTACTTCGATATAAGGATTTATTAAGGTTCATCTTATCAACGAAGGCTCAAAAACTGGAAGAAATATCTCAGATAATAGGTTTTTCCGAAGTATCAAAGGTCAAAACTGTCTTAAAGAAGGCAGTTAATGACCTAAAGCGAGAACTCAAGCAAAGTAGATTTGATGATCGTATAAGCAGCCAACAACGCAACATATTCGAAAAAATCCAACAGAACATTAATGATGACAACCAATATCTCAATGCTGTTAGAGAATTGGTCGCTCCTCTGAAGCTTACCATCGAAGTAAAAGACGTATCCAATATAGATGCTATTTTAGAAGCCCTGAAGAAACCAGAAGATAAAGAAGCAATTGCAAATCAACTTTCATATGAAAGAGTCATCGAGTATTTAAAAAACCTTGGAATTTCTCTTGATAGCATATGCACTTCATATAAAGCTGCTTACGACAAATGCCAGCAGATTGCAAAGGATAAAGACAAGTTCAAGAAAATTAACCTTGAACCTTTGTTATCTCAAGGATTATCAATCCTCGAAAAGAAACTCTATGAAGATGATAAATGCCCGCTTTGCTTGCAGGAAAAGGGTAGAGAGGAACTGATTGATGAATTAAGGAAGAGGATCGAAGAATTATCAGTCTTTAAAAAAGAAAAGGATGCTGCGACAGAAGATATTAATACAACCCTTCGACTTATTCAAGGTGCATTGACAGAAGTAGAAAACGCACTCAAAGAGAAATGCTTACTTTTGGAGGATAATTTATCATCCAAAAAAGAAATAGAGAAAAAAAGAGGCAATATTTCAGCCGCTAAAGAAAAAATTAAGAAAGTCACTTTTGCAGAACTTGAGACGATCAGCAAACCTGAAGATTTCATAAGTTTTGATATTAATGCCCTCAAAGAATTGATATCTCTGCTTACCTCCAAGAAGGATAAAATTGTTACTGGGAAAAAAGACGATTTGACATTTACGGTTTACAGCAAGATAGAATCAGTAAAGCAATCGTATAAGGAGATCAAATCTCTTAAAAAAGCGGAAGAAATTATTACACAGCAGCAACTATCTTTAGAACTCATTTATAACGACTTTGTAAAAAAGCAGAGAAATGGCCTTTCTTCCTTGCTTGCAGTCATATCTAAAGATATGAATCATCTCTACCAATTCATGAATGAATCTGAAAATGTCAGCGAGATTGAACTAATCCCCTTGGATGAAGAAGATGAATTTGTCGGGGTAACTCTACAATTCAAGTTTCACGGCAGGCTGGAAGCACCGCCACACAAGTATCTCAGCGAGTCCCATTTAAATTGTCTTGGGATTTGCCTTTTTTTAGCATCTGTAAAAGCTTATAACAAACTGAATAGATTTATTGTCCTTGATGATGTGATATCCAGTTTCGATACAAATCATCGTGCACGATTCGCAAGGCTCTTGGTAGAGAAGTTTAGCGATTATCAGATAATTCTTTTTACTCATGAAAAAGATTGGTTTGAAATAGTCTCTAATATGGTTAAAGGAAAGAATTGGTTGATAAAGAGGATGTATTGGGATCATGAAAACGGGGCAACAATTGAGCCGCCGCCATTTACTCTTAAAGAAGAAATCGAAAACAAACTCAAGAAGGCAGATACTACAGGTTTAGGAAATTCTATTCGAATATATCTTGAGCACCTATTAAAAAAGATTTGCCATGATCTGAAAGTGAAAGTTGAATTTCGGTTCAACGGTCATAATGAAAATAGAATGTCGCATGAATTGCTTTCTGAACTGAAAAGCAAACTCAAAGACAGGAAATGTGAATTGAAGGATCAAGCAGCCTTTGATAGGCTCAGTTTTTCAATGTTCCTTGGTAACCGAACCTCGCACGACAGTTTTTTTGAGGGAAGCATAGATGACCTGAAAATGTTTTATAGCGATGTTCAAGAACTTGAAAAGCTTTTCAGATGCTCTCAATGCGGCAATCTTGTTTCAAAGAAACATTATGACGATGTAGAAGATAAAGTAAAATGTTCTTGTGGTGCTTTGGAATATAATTGGAAAAAGTAAACACCATTGAGCGGATAATTGCAGAGGTGTGGGGAGAGGAATAAACATCAAATGCTGCATGGGGCGGAACAGTGGAGGCGATGAGATTAATGCGCTGATACTGAAATATAGGCTCGGATATTGATAAGACAGGAAAAAAGAATTTGAAGGGCAAGAGAAATAGGGCAAAGAGGCTTTTTAAAAAAGAGAAAGAAAATATGGCTTTTCGCCTCGGCGAATTGACGAGTCAATAAAATCAGTTGAATCCCAGAACGTGGAATTTAAATTCAACCGGTGGGACGAGGCGGGAGATGTTTAACCCGAATTTTCGGTATACCGACAAAATTGTCGGCGATCTTACTCGGATAGCCGCAGCAAGGGAACTTGTACTGAATTCTCCTTTTATTCCAAAATGGGAGGTTTCTCTCCGCCGGGAAGCGATTATCAGGTCTGCCCATTCATCTACGGCGATTGAAGGAAACAGGCTGTCTCTCGAACAGGTGAGCGATCTCGCACAAGGTCGTGAAATCATGGCAACGCGAAAAGATAAACAGGAGGTTCTGAATTATCTCAAAGTTCTTCAATCCATTGATAAATTGACAAATGGCAAAAAGATAACTGAAAAGGACATTTTCAATATCCATAAAATGGTAACGAGGGAAACACTTCAAAATCCTTCTGATTGCGGCTTGTATCGGAATCGTTATGTTATAGTCGGGAACAGGTTAACTGGAGAGGTTTTTTTTAGGCCGCCTTCAAATAAAGATGTCCCAAAATTGATGAAGGCATTGATTACGTGGCTGAATTCTGCAGAGGCACAGGCTTTTGACCCTGTTATTGAGGCTGGAATAGCTCATTATGAATTTGTGAGAATTCATCCCTTTATAGATGGGAATGGGAGAACTGCACGTGTCCTTGCTACCCTGATACTTTATCTGAGAGGCTTTGATGCAAAACAATTCTTCTGTCTCGATGATTATTATGATTCTGATAGACCTTTGTATTACCGTGCCCTGCAAAGCGTAAATCAGAAGACCCTCGACTTAACCAAATGGCTCGAATACTTTGTCGAGGGCGTCAAGGTAAGCATTGCGGCTGTTAAGGAGAGTGTTGTCCGTCTCAGCAGCGAAAGACTGAGAAAGGCCAAGAAAGGGCAGATTGCTTTGACTGAAAGGCAGATGAAGATTGTGGAGAGAATAATTCGGGATAATAAAATTGCAATTGGTGACGTTGCAAGAGAATTCGAGATTTCAAGGCAGGCTGCTTTAAAGGAGATGAACAAACTGGTCGGACTGAAGGTTGTTAGACTTAAAGGAAAAGGCAGGGGGGCGTATTATGAGCTTATCTAAGCGGTTGGCGATTAAGTTGTCAATTAGGTTGTCATTTATAAAGATGGGCTAATCGAATGCAAAGACCCAAGGAAAATAGATAAGATATTGAATGGACTGTTTCAGTAGGCTACCTAATTCCCAGAGAGCCACGATGTTTACGAATGGAACTCATCGTATTTCATCGTATGCTGGACCTGCGCAGCAGCAGGCGAACTTTTAATCTCTCTTTTTTTCGATGATTCTATAAACCTTTTCCAGAGACAAGTCATTCATGCACTTCATATCCTTGCAGGTTTTTTTGAAACACGGTGCGCACGGGATATCTTCTCTTATGACGGTATGTCCATATCCATATGGGCCTGTTCGAACCGGGTCTGTTGGACCAAAAATTGCGAAAACAGGGATATCAAGTGCCGCAGCGATATGCATAGGCCCTGAGTCATTGCTGACAACGAATTGTGCATGTCTTATGATCTCAATCAATTCCCTGAGGTCTGTCTTCCCTGCAAGGGATAGTGACTTCCCCTCTGAAAGGGAAGCGATCGTATCAGCAGCCTTGATGTCACTCCTGGCTCCTACTATAACTGTTTTCAAAGTTAATTTTGATGCAAGCTCTCCAAATTTTTCTGCAGGCCATACCTTTGTCCTCCACCGTGCACCGGGAATGATCACAGCATAATCCTCTGACGTGAGTGATTGATTGGAGGAAGATACGGGATAGGAAGGCAGTGGGAAACGTACGTCTTTTATTTCGCATCCTAAAAATTCTGCAATCTTCAAATACCTGTCAACAGCGTGTATGTCCCTGCCCCCCTTAACCTTGTGGGTGTAAAAAAATCTGCTCCCTTCACGTGCTTCCCGGAACCCGACCCGCATGGGGGACCGGGTTGACTTGGTAATAATTCCGCTCCGTAAGAGGCCCTGGACATCTATGACTAGATCATATTTTTCTCTTTTGAGTTCTTTCAGTAACAACGTGATTTCGTTCAAGGTATGACGGGCATACGTTATCTTCTTCCACATGTCCTTGTTAATAATAATGAGCTTATCAATCATCGGATGTCCCTCTAGAAGTCCTTCAAGCCCCTTTGCGATAACCCAGTGGATTTTCGCTTGAGGAAGACTTTTCTTGAGTGCGTTGAGGAACGGCAGGCTGTGCACGACATCTCCAAGCGAGCTTGGCTTGACGATTAAAATCTTATTCCTATTTGTAGATTGCATATTCATAAACACACCCCTGCACCCCTCTTGATAGAGGGGAGGGACAAACCCCTATCCTTATTCTTGACAGAGGGGAAGACACTGCTGCCCACTCAAAAAAAAGAGAATCAGGCACGACCATGCTTCGTTGCGTCTTCAATTATATAATGGACTGTCTCTTTGAGGTCTTTCGCAACAAAATCCGCATACTGTGATTCTTCAGACTTTCCTGTTTGAACAAGAATAGCTTTTGTCCCTACCATTTTAGCAAGAATCATGTCTTCTTCTTTATCACCGACAACGTATGACTTCTTAAGGTCAACCCCGTGATCAATGCGTGCCTTGAGGAGCATCCCGGGTTCCGGTTTTCTGCAGGGACATTTATGGTCGGGATGATGGGGGCAATAGTAGAAATCATGGAAGCCGAACTGGTTAATAAACCTGTTGTTTATGTCTTTAACAAAATTTTCTTCAATGAGACCCCTTGCTATACCTGATTGGTTTGTTACGCCGATAAGTTTGAACCCTTTTTCTCCGAGGAGATGAACACTATGGATATCTTCAAAGACCTCGAAGTCATCGGGCTTGCTGAGATAGCCCACGTCTCTACATAAGGTACCGTCCCTGTCAAAGAAGACAGCAGTATTTACCGGTAATATCTTTTTTATTCCAAAATAAACTTCGTCAGAAGTTATTTCATACATGCATCTCATGTGGTTTTCTTTGCAGGTACGTTCGAAACATGGGCTGCAGGGAATGCCGGGGGTTAACACAACGGTCCCCTTCCCGAATGGATCAAGCGGAGGGCCGGTTAAAAGAGGGTCAGTAGAGCCAAATAGTGCTACCAGGGGAGTTTTTACGGCATAAGCAATATGCATGGGGCCTGAATCATTTGTGACAAAGGCGTCACATTCCGATATCAATGCAATAAGTTCTCTGAGAGACGTCCCGCCTGCTAAATTCAGGACACTCTTGTCTTGCCCTTCACAGAGAATGTGGTGAGGATGGGCTGCGGAAATATGCCGGTTATGTTTCCCGATATGCAATTCTATTTCATGAGCGATATCCTGTTCGTTTGTACTACCAAAGATTATCACGCTTCCACCTGTATCCTTCAGAAACCAGCTTGCAATCTCAGCAAACCTTTCAGGAAGCCACCTTTTTGCAGAGCCAAATGTTGCGCCGGGATTCATGCCTAAAAGAGGGCGCTTCATATTATGCAATGTCTCCCGGGCACGAAATTTTTCATCGAGTGTGAGATAAAGATACGGAACTGAATATTCAGCATTTATGCCTATCTGTTCGAGAAGGTTGAGATAGTAGAGGACATGATGGATCTTTGCGTCATTCTTTGGTACGGGAATGCCCTTTGTGAGCAAAAAACCTCTGCCGTCCCTCCTGTAACCGCTTCGTTCCCTGATGCCTGCAAGAAATGTAATCAAGGCCGCATCAAATGCATTCTGCAGAAGAATTGCACCGCAGAATTTTTTCCTGTGAAGTTTCCATGAGAGTTTTAACTTACCGAAAAAACGGTTATATTCATGACCGTAGAGGATAATCTCATCGATATTCGGATTATGTTCAAAAAGAGGAGATACCCAGGGTTTTACGAGCAGGGAGATATGTGCTTCAGGCAGTGCTTTTCTCACTGCACGTATACTGGGAAGGGTCATGATGCCGTCTCCAATCCAGTTAACTCCCCTTATTAATATGTTTCTGCAGGACTTGTCAGACATTGAATTATTGTACCATTTAATCGGAGAATCTTCATCGAGAGACCATGAGCTATAGTTCGGAAGAATTTACGGTGTAAGGGGAGATTTGGGTACGGTTTTCCGATATTCTCTTGGTGAGATTCCATATGTTGACCGGAAAACCCGATCGAAATGTACAACACTTCCATACCCGACAAAATAGGCAATTTCTGTGATGCTTAAATTGTTATTTCTAAGAAGTTCTGCGGCATTCTTTACCCTGATACCATTGAGATACGTTATGAATGTCTGGCCGTATCGCTCCTTAAATGTCCTGCAGAACTTGAATTTGTTCATACATGCAATGGAAGCGGCTTTTTCAAGTGTAATGGGTTTCATATATTTTTCTTCGATATGGGAAACGACGCCATCCAATATGAAATCGTCTCTGCTGTTGACGCTTTCATATTGTTTACTGTTCTGATTCACTCCGAGTATCTCTGATAATCGGTTTTTCAGGTATGACAGTTTGAGGGGTTTTTTCATATAATCGATGATCTCTGTTCTCAGGGCCTTGATCACAACAGTTTCATTTCCGTAACCGGTCATCATTATAGCGGGGAGTGACGGCTTTGAAGCCCTGAGCGTTTGCAGTACATCGAACCCGTCGGCATCTGGTAATACGTAGTCAATCAGGGCAAGATCTATAGAGTTATCGAGGAGATTCATAACTTCTGTGTATGTTGACGCCTCGATGATATTATAATCTTTACTGAGGGAATCTTTTATCATATCCCTCACCACAGTATCGTCATCAATGAGGAGAATGTTTTTCTTGTCCATAAACCGGTTACCCTTGGTGGATGGCGATAATTATAATACATGAGGTAAGTAGATATAAAGTATATTTATTAAACAATTATTGTTTTTTATTAAACATATTTTGCGGTGAACAGGAAAGATTTAGATTATTTCGAGGCTTTGTCAATGAGTGTAATGAGTGAGTCCGCGTCTTTATATCCAGGGATAAGACTGCCGTCGGATAGAATGATCCCGGGAGTTCCCTGTATCCCGAGTTTTTTTGCAATAGTGATAATATCGTCAATCGCTGTTGTTTCACATGTTGGTTCAGGGAGCGGCTTTTTTTCAAACGCATCATCGAGAAGAGAGAGGGATTTTTCACAAATGACAGCCTTTGATTTTTTATAAGCATCTTTATGCATGGGAAGAGGATATAACATGACATAAAAAGCAATTTCGTCCCTCTTTTCTATAACCTTCTTAATCTCCTGATGAAGTTTGGCGCAGTATGGACAGTCAGGGTCAGTGAAAACGATAACGCGATGCTTTGCATCTTTATTCCCCATTAGAAGAGCGTTGTTAAGCGGGATTTGAGAAACATCTATCCTGTTCAGATCCGTGAGTCTTTCCTGTGTCAGGTTTTCTTTTGTTGCGATTTCGATGATTGAACCAGAGATTATGTACTTTGTTGAGGGATCAGTATAAATAATTCCTTTTCTGCCCCGTGTCTCAATGTCAACCTCACATACGCCCTCAATCGGAGCATTGCGCACTTCAAGGACATTTACATCAGGGATAAGTTTTTTGAGCACCGTGAGAAGGTTATCTTTTGATAAATTAGCACAGCCTTTCTGATGCTTTTCGCTGGCGACACTGCAATATGTATTACTGAAAACAAAAATAGTAAGGAGAGGAATGAGAATTAATAAAGCGCTTATATATTTTCGCATTTGGTAATATACCATATCAGGATATTTAATGTATAGCGATCGTATTCCCGCGGTCTCGCCGCATGGAATCTTCCTAGTACGGGTTGTTCATAATGTCTGAAGCTTTACTGACTGATAGTGTGCGACTAAACTATCAATGATTTCCTCGATATTGCCTTCCAGTACCTGATCGAGCTTATGAAGCGTAAGGCCAACTCTGTGGTCAGTAACGCGGTTTTGGGGGAAATTGTATGTCCTTATCTTTTCGCTCCTGTCGCCTGTTCCTACCTGAGATTTTCTCTCGGAAGACCGTTCCATTTCTTTTTGTTCTATTTCAATCTCATATAGACGGGAGCGGAGAACCTTCATCGCCTTTTCTTTATTCTTGATCTGGGAACGTTCATCCTGACACTGCACGATGAGGCCGGTTGGGACATGGACAATCCGTACCGCTGAATATGTTGTATTGACTCCCTGGCCTCCTGGTCCGGACGAGCAGAACGTATCAATGCGGAGGTCTTTGTCGTCAATCTTTATGTCTATCTCTTCAGCCTCCGGGAGTACGGCAACGGTCGATGCAGATGTGTGTATTCTTCCCGAAGCCTCCGTTACGGGAACTCTCTGAACCCTGTGCACACCACTTTCGTATTTCAGCCTGCTGTAAGCATTTTTCCCTTGAATGGAAACGATTGCTTCTTTGATTCCACCAAGCCCTGTTGAATTCAGATTGATTATCTCTGATTTCCATCTCTTCTGTTCAGCATATTTCATATACATGCGCAAAAGGGCTGCAGCAAAAAGAGCTGCCTCTTCCCCCCCCGTTCCTGCTCTTATTTCGAGTATGACATTCTTTTCATCCCGGGGGTCCCTGGGGATAAGCATTAATTTGAGGTCTTGCTCTATGTGCGGTTTCTTTTCTCTCAGTTCATCCAGTTCCGCCTGTGCAAGCTCGCGCAGACCGCCATCATTCTCTTTGAGAAGCTGGTCGGCTTCTTCTATATCATGGAGGACTTTTTTATACTCATGTATTTTTTCAACAAGCGGTCTGAGGTCAGCCTGTTCTTTGGAATATTTTTGAAGTTCAGCCGGATGAGCAAGTACAGCAGGGTCCATGAGCAGATTCGTTAATTCCTCATATTTTTTCTCAATGGTTTTCAGCTTTTCAAACATGTGATTCCTCTAAGCTCAGAACTTCCTGAAGTGCCCTGACAGCAACTTCTATCTGGCTGTCATCAGGTTCCCGTGTTGTAAGCCTTTGCAGCAGTAAGCCTGGTTGTATAAGAAGATGCATAACTATATTTTTTTTCTGTTTCGCAGAGACCTTCAAAACTTCAAAGGAAATGCCCGCGATAGCCGGTATGAGAACGATTCTTGATAACAGTTTGTAGAGGAATGACCAGTCCTGGGGGATTAATGAAAACGTAAAGATACTCACGATCATTACTATGAGGAGAAAGCTTGTACCACAGCGGGGATGCAGTGGGCTATTGTCTTTTATATTGTTGACTGTCAACTCATCACCGCTTTCGTATGCATGGATTACTTTATGCTCCGCACCATGATATTCGAATATCCTTCTCATCTCTTTCCACATGCCGATGGTGACAATATAGCCGAGGAAGACTATTATCCTGATTATGCCGTCAACAACGTTAAAGATAAAGGAGCTATCATTGATCGATCCGAAGAGAGCTCCTAAAAGCTTTGTTGCATATAAGGGGAAAAGGATAAAAAGTGCTATGCCAAGGAGTATGGCTACTCCTATGGTCCCGCCGATTGCCAGTGGAGACAGACTTTTGCCGTCCTCTTCGTATGCCTTGCCGGCAGAGAATTCTATGGCTTTAATGCCCAGGGATAGAGCATAAAAGAGCGCAATGACACCCCGAATGACCGGGAGTTTCAGTATCGCCGGGAGCTCAGATATTGATTCTCTTTTTACGGAGATATCCCCTTTCGGGCCCCGCACAGCCACGGTCCAGCCCTTTCTGCCCTTCATCATCACACCTTCGATAACTGCCTGTCCGCCGATGTTTTTCACGTTATATTAATACCTAAATGTTTCATCTCCTCATTCAGAAGATGTCAGGAATGCCTTTGTATGTTTAATCGTGTACATATACTCAAAAAAAAGCCGTTAGTCCCTTATTTCTTAAACTAACGACCTTTTGCTGTTGGCCTATCTATTTTTCAGTTCCTGTTGAACGAGACTTCGCGTATTTTTTCTTAAATTTCTCTACCCTGCCTTCAGCATCAACGATTTTTTGTTTGCCTGTGAAGAAGGGATGGCATTTTGAGCAGATGTCCACGCGAATTGTTGGTTTTGTCGACCGTGTTGTGAAAGATTCGCCACAAGCACATACAACGGTTGCCTCTTTATAAACCGGATGAATTTTGTCCTTCAACGTTTCCTCCTGAAAACAGTTTTTATAATATTAATAGATTTTCAGGATTTTTAGCAACCGGCTGCTGCAATCTGGTAGTGTCAATCATTTTGTGTAAATTCTTTTAAGGGATGCTTACCCCATTGTTCATTCAGATGACTCAATACTGCATAGACAATTCTCTCGATGCTCTGATCATGATTGAAACAGCTCATGGGCCTTGTCCTTCGCCTCACCTCCCTGAAGGCCCTCTCGATAACATTAGTAGTCCGCACTTTGACCCATATCGCCTTGGGACAACTATAGAAATT
>Ga0209270_1004332_pt1 | contig 10949 bp, 8 predicted proteins | sample MTBAKSrepl1MetaG_FD_187456 | JGI IMG/M metagenome (GOLD analysis project Ga0209270, IMG submission 187456) | Enrichment culture microbial communities from Arthur Kill intertidal strait, New Jersey, USA, that are MTBE-degrading - MTBE-AKS1... | ecosystem: Environmental > Aquatic > Marine >...
CTCCTGGGAAACCACGCGGGCGTTTTGTAGAATTTTTTCAATTTCTTCCGTAATTCGGCGGTTTTTTTCCAAAACCTGGAAAACGGTCCGATGATGGTCCACACGAAGATGCTCGAGGGTGGAAAGGATGTTGCTTCGGGCCGCCGCTTTGGCCGCCGTGAGGGTGAGCGCAGACGCGTTGTTGGTTTGTTTTTGGGTCAGCGTTCCCGTCCCGGTGGCGTGCACCGTGAACCGGGACCAGTTGATTTTGCCGTACGCCGTTTTTTCGATGAGATCCACCGGGTCTTGTCCGAAAACCGGGGCGGCGAAAAGGCAGAAAAAGGCGATAAAAAAAAGGTCCCGGACGGCATGTGGAATCGGTTTTTGCAAGATCGCTCCCTTAAAAAAACAGACGCTGTCGGATCGTGTTGTAGGCCGCCGGGAGGAAAAGTACAAGGCCTTTTTTCATATGGAACGGATCTCTTGCTTCATGAAGACGGTGTATGAAACGGCGAAACAGATCAGCGTCAAGGCGACCAGGAAGATCAGGTGAGGGGCCACCACCAGAATACTCTGACCCAGGGCGAGGGGCCCGGAAAAGCGGGACATGGAGATCTGTTCCATGGGGCCCAGGGCAATGACCGAACGGGCGGATTTCCGTCGGGGGTCGATGACCGTTGCCGTGGCGTCCGTGTAAAGCTCCATGGGGGAAAGGAGGGTGACGGCCTTGACGATCCCGGCTTTTTTGATCAACGATTCCGTGGTTTCGGCATCTCCCCTGTCCGCCAGGGCGTTGGCCAGCACCGATGCGCCCAATGTGATGAAAAAGGAAAAAAAGATCCACACCGCCAGGGCCGCCAGGGCCGACGTGGCCGTACTGCGGAACAGGATGGAAAAGAGCATGGCCACGCCCAGCCAGAAGGCGATATAGATGATGCTGACGAGAAGATAGATCATCATTCTCGAGACTTCTTCGGACCCCGGGACGATCCCGACCACCAAAAGCCCCAACCCGGCGATGAAAAGAAGGATGGAGGCCATCATGACGGTGATCAAAATGACGCCGGCAAGAAATTTTCCGTTGATGACCACATCCCGATGGATGGGCTGGGACAACAGCTTGCTCAGTGTTCCCTGGTTCCGCTCCCGGTTGACGGCATCGAACCCCAACATCAGTCCCACCAGGGGCCCGAAAAAGGCGACGAACTGGACCAGGGAAAACAACGCTCCCGGAGACGTGAAAAGCATTAAAAAGACAAACCGGGGCTTGGCGATCCCTTCCAGTTCATTCCGGATATTCAGCCCCACCATGTACACGGTGATGAGACTCACCATGGTGATGAGAGCGAACAGGATGAGGAAACGATAGCTGCTGAAGTGATCCGACAGTTCTTTTCGAATAATCACCCGGAGACCTTTCACGGTTCAACTCTCCTGAAAATATTTCATGTAAATTTCTTCAAGCGTATAGGTTTCTTTCCCCACACCGAACTTTTCCCGGGCCAGCGTTTCCATGGGCCCTTGGGCCACCATTTTCCCCTTGATCATGATTCCCACCCGATGGCAGATCCGCTGAATTTGCGGGAGGAGATGGCTGGAAATCAAAATGGTCATGCGTCTTTCCCGGTTCAGCCTTTCGATGAGGGAAATCATCCGGTTCGTGGCGTCCGGGTCCAGGCCGAGGGTCGGTTCATCTAAAAAAGCGATTTTCGAATCCTTGATCAGCAGTTCCGCCAGCCCCAGGCGCTGCCGCATCCCCCGGGAATAGGCGCCGATTTTTTTTTGTTCTTCCTCGGCCAGACCCACGGCATCCAGGGTGCGGTCGATCCGGCCGTCCACGCTCTCCGGGGGGATGTCGTTCAATGCGGCGATGAAGCGGAGCATCTGCCGGGCGGTCAGATCCGGGTAGAATCCCATGTTCTCCTGGAGATACCCCACCTTCGCCTTGATTTGTATGGGGTTCCGGGCCGGGTCGAGGCCGAGGACCCGGGCGCGTCCGTTCGTGGGTTCGGTGAGGCCCATGAGCATGAGAATGGCAGTGGTTTTTCCGGCCCCGTTGGGCCCTAAAAAACCGAAAATCTCCCCTTCCAAAATATTGAGGTTCAGCCGGTCCACCGCGGTCTGCCCCCCGTAGATCTTGGTCAATTTTTCGGTTACGATCACAGCCTCTCGATTCATTTCACCGTCTTCCCAACATCCGGAACAATCCGAAAAGGCCGGCGATCACGAAGACGATGATGCCGATGCCGATCCATCCCCAGGCGGCCGATGCCTTTACGGTCGTTCGAAATTCAATGGATTTGCTGGCTTTTTCGCCTTCCACGGTGACACTCACCGAGTAATCCCCCACCAGGGCTTCTTCATAAGGGGTAATGACCAGTTCCACCTGCTTCAGTTCTCCGGGCTCGATGATGTCGATGCGCTCGGGCGCGAATTCCACCTTCCAGTTTTCGGGCTTGAAGGAGAGAAATTGGATGTCATGGTTGGCGGCGGAACCGGTGTTCTTGACGTAAAAGGAGACGTTGGAGGGTTTTCCCTGCCGGGCATCGAGGGACAACAGCCCGTCGAGGGTCCCCACTTCCAAACCATAGGTGCCGGTGAGGATCACCTTGAGTTGTGCTTCGGCCTTGGCGTCGCCGGAGCTCACCCGGATCAGCACGGGGTATTCTCCGGCCGTTGCATTGACGGCGGGCTTGACTTCCACGGCCAGGGTCTGACTCTGGTCGGCTTTCAACCGGACACTCGTGATGTATTTGGACTCATAGGCGGGCTTGAAGTTGATATCCCAGCCGTTGGGACCCTGGGCAAAGAGATTGAACACCGCATCCTTGTCCAGCTTGCTCTCCACTTCCACGGAGAATTCAAACCGCGCATCCGAAGGCCCCCGGATTTCCGGATAGGAGGTGGTGAGTTTGACGCCCCGATCTTTCGTGTCGGCTCCTGTTTCTTCGGTCACCGTCACACGAATGTCCCGGGCCATTCGGAATCGGCCATCCTGCGTCTTGGCCTCCACGCGGAACCGGTAATCGCCGGGCCCGGTCTTTTCCTCCGGGATCGCTTCGAAGGTCACCCGCTTGGTGTCATCGGGGGGCACATGGACACCGGTGATGGTGAACCGGTAGGTTTTGATTTTGGCCTTCCAGCCGTCGGGGGTTTCCGAGACCCGGACAGCCACGTCTTCCCCCGTGCGTCCCCGGTTATCGAAGATGAGATCCATGCTGACCTCTTCTCCCTTGGGGACCACGACCCCCGGATACTCCGCGGACATCATGATGTCCCGCTCGGGCGTTTTGTCTTTATCCGCGGCGGCGGTTGCCGGGACCGGGGAGAGGACCAGGGAAAATACCGCCAGCCCAATGATCAACGGTGCGGCCCATGTTCGGCGTCTCATCGATGTTACCTCCTAAAAAACCGGGCACCCCGGCAAAGGCCCATAGGCCGCAGGGATGCCCGGGTTGCGGGTGATCAATACATGTCTTCGTCCATGCCTCCGCCCGGCGGCATGTCGGGGGTTTTCTTCTTTTCCGGCTTTTCCGCCACCAGGGCTTCCGTGGTCAACATGAGCCCGGCCACGGAGGCGGCGTTCTGCAGGGCGAAACGGACTACCTTGGTGGGATCGATGACCCCGGATTCCATGAGGTTCTCATACGTTTCGGTGGCCGCGTTGAACCCGAAGTCGTCTTTTCCTTCCAGGACCCGGTTCAGGACCACGGATCCTTCCAGGCCGGCGTTCTCGGCGATCTGCCTCAGGGGTTCCTGCAGGGCCCGCTTCAGGATCTCCAGGCCGTGTTTTTCTTCTCCGGAAACCTTGGCCTTTTCCAGGGCGTCCAGACACCGGATCAAGGCGACCCCCCCGCCGGGGACGATCCCTTCTTCCACCGCGGCGCGGGTGGCGTTCAGGGCGTCTTCCACCCGGGCCTTCTTTTCTTTCATTTCGGTCTCGGTGGCCGCCCCGATGTTGATGACCGCCACGCCCCCGATGAGTTTGGCCAGGCGCTCCTGAAGCTTTTCCCGGTCATAATCCGAAGTGGTTTCCTCGATCTGGGTGCGGATCTGCTTCACCCGGCCTTCGATGTCTTTCCGGCTCCCCGCGCCGTCGACAAGGGTGGTGTTGTCCTTGTCGATCTTCACGGTCTTGCACCGGCCCAGGTCCGCGACGCTGATGTTTTCCAGCTTGATCCCCAGGTCCTCGGAAATCATCCGCCCGCCGGTCAATATGGCCATGTCCTCGAGCATGGCTTTCCGGCGGTCTCCGAAACCCGGGGCCTTCACCGCCGCGGCTTTGAGGGTCCCCCGGAGTTTATTGACGATGAGGGTGGCCAGGGCTTCCCCTTCCACGTCCTCGGCCACGATCAGAAGGGGTTTGCCCATCTTGGAGATCTGTTCCAGAAGCGGCACCAGGTCCTTCATGTTGGAGATCTTTTTTTCATTCAGCAGGATGTAGGGGTCTTCCAGGACCACCTCCATTTTTTCTGCATTGGTGACGAAATACGGAGAAATGTAGCCCCGGTCGAATTGCATCCCCTCCACGATCTCCAGGCTCGTCTCCATGCTCTTGGCCTCTTCCACCGTGATGACGCCCTCTTTCCCCACCTTTTCCATGGCTTCGGAAATGAGTTTCCCCACGGTTTCGTCGTTGTTGGCCGAGATGGTCCCCACCTGTTCGATTTCCTTTTTGTCCTTGGTGGGTGTGGACAGCTTTTTGAGTTTTTCCACGACGGCCGCCGCCCCCTTGTCGATGCCCCGTTTCAGGGCCATGGGGTTGATTCCGGCCGATACCAGCTTATGCCCTTCCACGCAGATGGCCTTGGCCAAAAGGGTGGCGGTGGTGGTGCCGTCTCCGGCCACGTCGCTGGTCTTGCTGGCCACCTCCTTGACCATCTGGGCGCCCATGTTCTCGAATTTATCCTCCAGTTCGATCTCCTTGGCCACGGTGACACCGTCCTTGGTCACGGTGGGGGATCCGAAGGTTTTTTCCAGGACCACGTTGTTCCCCCGAGGGCCAAGGGTGACCTCCACGGCGGTGGAAAGGGTGATCACCCCCTTGAGCATCTTTTCCCTTGCAGCGTTGCTGTAAGTAATCATTTTGGCAGCCATGGCAGCTTATCTCCTCCTTAATCCAAAATTGCCAGGATATCGTCTTCTTTCATGAAAACGTGCTCGACCCCGTCGATCTTGATGTCCGTTCCCGCATACTTGGAAAACAGGACCCGGTCCCCCTTTTTCACTTCCGGGGGAACCCGCTTTCCGTCTTTATCCAATTTACCGGGACCCACGGCCACCACTTTTCCTTCCTGGGGCTTTTCCTTGGCCGTATCCGGGATGATGATGCCCCCGGCGGTCTTTTGTTCCTCTTCGACCCGGACCACCAATACCCTGTCATTGAGCGGTTTGATGTTCATTGCAGTTGATCCTCCTTTACCTTAAGGGTTGTTGAAAACAGGTGTTTCCTTAAAGAAAAACCATGGGAGATGGGTGTCTTTGGGAAAAAAGAAAAAGTTTCAAAAAACCCGCGGTGGGAGGGGCGCCCACCCTTGCGGCGTGTTTTCCGGTGCGGTTTGTTCATCCAAGATAATACGTTTTTCGGCATAACCCACAAACGACCGAAAAAAATGATATTTACGGATGCACTGGATCGAAATTTTTCGGGCAAAGAATAATGCCGAATCGGGGTTTGTCAAGAGGGGAAAAACCATCCGCAAGCCATTCCGACACAGGTGGGATGATCACGCTAACCGATTAAAAGTTTTGATTTTTTAAGATAGTATGGTAAAAAGATAGAAAATGAATGCTTTCTTCATAAGATTGGTTGGGGGTCCGATAATCGCGGGGGGATGGACATGAGGAAAACGCCCGGGCTTCCGTTATGGATGAAAGTGGGTCTTGGGGGAATGCTCCTTGTCATGGTCGCGGGCGGCGGTTGGTTTTTTCAGACTCAGCACCGGCAGCAGCGCCGGGCGGTGGAAGACCGCCTCACGGCCGTCGCCGAACTGAAAGCAAAGCAGATCACCGACTGGCGGAAGGAACGTCTCGCCGACGCCGCCGTTTTGATGGAGCGGCGCGCCCTCATCGCCTCGGTGCGACGCTTTTTTGAAACCGGTTCGGAACTGGAAGCCGCCGAGATCGTCCGGCGCTTTCGTCCCGTCCGGGATCGGTACGATTTTGCGGATATCCTCCTGGCCGATTCTCAAAAACAGGTGCGATTGAGTTTGAGCGGAAAAACGGATTTCCATGAAGGGTTTTCGCGCACCTTTGACAGTGCGGTGCTGTCTCGAAAACCGGAATGGACGCTCTTGCACGTGGATCCCGATCATCCCCACCCCCATGCCGCGGTGGTCGCGCCCCTGTTCGATATCCAAGGGCATCAAGCTTTTATCGGTGCCGCCGTTCTGATGAGCGACGCCACCGAATTCTTGTATCCCCTCATCCAGACCTGGCCCACTCCCAGTGACACCGCGGAGACGCTCCTGATCCGCCGGGAAGGAGAGGACGTCCTGTTTTTAAACGAATTGCGCCACCAAAAGGATACGGCCCTGAAGCTCCGGATCCCTTTGCGCCGTGCCGACCTCCCGGCGGCCCTGGCCGTGAAAGGGAAGACCGGCATCGTTTACGGGAAGGACTACCGGGGGGTGGATGTGGTGGCCGCGATCCTTTCCATCCCCGATTCCCCCTGGTTCATGGTCTCCAAGATGGATGCTTCCGAAGCCTTTGCCGAATGGCGGTTTCGTTCCGGCTTGATCATTTTGCTGTTGCTGGGGGCGGCGGCCTTTGCGGGCGTGGCCGGCCTGGTGTTTTGGCAGCGGAACCTCAAGGAACACTACAAGTCCCTCTACCAATCCGAGGCGGCCCTCAGGGCCGCCGTGGAGAAACAGGCCGTGACCCTCAGGGCCATCGGGGATGCGGTCATCGCCACGGATGATACGGGCCGGGTGGAACTCATGAACCCCATCGCCGAAATCCTCACCGGCTGGAGCGAGGAAGACGCCCGGGGAAAGGAGATCGGCGAGGTTTTCCGGATCATCAATGAGATGACCCGGGAACCGGTGAAAAATCCCGTGTTCCGGGTCCTCAAAGAAGGCCTGGTGGTGGGGCTGGCCAACCATACCCTCTTGATCGCCAAAGACGGGAAAGAAATCCCCATCGCCGACAGCGGATCGCCGGTCCGGGATGAAAACGGGGAGATCATGGGCGTGGTCCTGGTGTTCCGGGATCAAAGCGAGGAACGCCTGGCCAGGCGGCTGACCGACACGCGCCTTTTTCTCATCGAATACGCGGCGGAGCGCACCCTGGAGGAACTGATGACCCGGGCCCTCGACGAAGCGGGGGCGTTCGTGGACTCCCCCATCGGGTTTTATCACTTTGTGGAACCCGACCAGAAGACCCTTTCCCTCCAGGCATGGTCCACCCGCACCCTGAATGAATTCTGCAAGGCCGAAGGCAAAGGGTTGCACTACGGCATTGACGACGCCGGGGTCTGGGTGGACTGCGTGCGTGAAAAAAAGCCGGTCATCCACAATGACTATGCCTCCCTTCCCCATAAAAAAGGCATGCCCGAAGGCCACGCCCCGGTGATCCGGGAACTGGTGGTTCCCGTGATGCGGGAAGGAAAAATCACGGCTATTCTGGGCGTGGGGAACAAGCCCGTCGACTACACGGAAAAGGACGCAAAGATCCTTTCCTACCTCGCCGATGTGACATGGGAGATCGTCAGGCACAAACGGGCCGAGGAGGCCCTGCATCTTGCCCTGGAAAGATACGAAAAGACCTTTCAGGCAGCGCCGATTTGGGTTGTTTTAAGCGCTCTTGAAGACGGTCGCTATATGGAGGTCAACGAGGCGTTTTTGACGACCATGGGATATGAACGAAAAGAGGTCATCGGAAAAACTTCCCTCGAATTGAACACATGGGTGGATCCCCGGGATCGGGAACAGGTCGTGAAGCGGATCCAGGGAGAGGGGCACGTTCGCAATCTCCAGGTGCAACGACGGACAAAAACCGGGAAGATTATCGATACGCTGTTTTCGGCAGAAGCGCTTGCCTTGAATGAAAAACGGGTGATGATCTCCGTGACCCAGGATATCACGGAGCAAAAAAAGGCGGAAGCCGAGCGCGAAAAATTAATGGATCAACTCATCCAAGCCCAAAAGATGGAGTCGGTGGGGCGTTTGGCCGGCGGGGTGGCCCACGATTTCAACAACATGCTGGGGGTGATCCTCGGCCGGACCGAGATGATGCTTATGGGAATGCGACCCGGGGAACCCCATTACCAAGACCTGGAGGAGATTCAAAAGGCGGCCAAGCGGTCCGCGGATCTCACCCGGCAGCTTCTGGCCTTCGCCCGGAAGCAGACCATTTCCCCCAAGGTGTTGAACCTCAACGACACCGTGGAAGGGATGCTCAAGATGCTCCGGCGCCTCATCGGAGAGGATATTCACCTGGTCTGGCAGCCGGACGCGGATCTGTGGCCGGTGAAGATGGATCCGGCCCAGATCGACCAGATCCTGGCCAATCTGTGCGTGAACGCCCGGGACGCCATTTCCGGGAACGGCAAAGTCACCATCGAAACGGAAAACGTGATCCTGGACGAAGACTATTGCGCGGTGCATGCGGGGTTTCATCCGGGCGCATACGTCATGCTGGCCGTAAGCGACGACGGGTGCGGCATGGACAAGGAGACCATGGCGCATCTGTTCGAGCCCTTTTTCACCACAAAGGAAGTGGGAAAAGGCACGGGCCTGGGTCTGGCCACTATTTACGGCATCGTTAAGCAAAACGACGGCTTTATCAATGTCTACAGCGAACCGGGAAAGGGGAGCACCTTCAAGATCTATATTCCCAGGCACGAAGGCGACCTCGCCGCCGACGCCGCGACGAAACCGGAAAAGATCCCCCCGGGCAGAGGAGAGACCGTCCTTTTGGTGGAGGATGATCCGGGAATCCTTTCCATGGGGAAAAAGATGCTCGAAAGACTGGGATACACCGTCCTTGCGGCAAACTCGCCCGGAGAGGCCGTGGACAAGGCGAAAAGCCACCCGGATCCCATCCATCTTTTAATCACCGACGTGGTCATGCCCGAAACGAGCGGAAAGGTCCTGGCCGAAACGATCAGGGCCGCAAAGCCTAAGATCAACGTGCTCTTTATGTCCGGCTACACGGCCAACGTCATCGCCCACCACGGCGTACTGGATGAGGGCGTCGACTTCATGGAAAAACCCTTCTCTCTGGGGACACTCGCCTCGAAGGTCAGAAAAGTCCTGGATGGCGCGCCCTCGGGTTCAATGGATTAGGGCCGCCAAGTCAGCCCCGTGTGGATCCCGAAATCCGGGCTGTTGTCGTAGACGATGAAATTTTCAACCAGTCCCAGTTCGAAAAGCCAGCCGGGACGAAGCTCCCACTTCCAGCCCAGGGTGAATTCATGGGAGGCGTCCGAGAAGGGTCCGAGATCCTCGGCCTGGCCTTCCGACGCCAAATATTGAAGCACCAGGCTCTGGGTGTTGAGATACCGCCATTCCAGCGCCAGGAGCCCCGAAAGCTGGGTCCGCTTCAGCTCGATTTTTTCCACCTGATCCCCGCCGAACCACAGGTACCCTCCTGTCAGGTAAGCGTAGACCGGACCGAAACGTTTGGAGATCATGACACTGAGACCGAAATCAAAAGGGATGTCCCGTTCCAGGGGGCTTGCGCCTTCCAACTCATAGCGGGCGGTGAGGGCATAGGCAAAGGCGGGGACCCGGACTTTGCCGCAGGTGACGTTGTGCTGCAGCGTCAACAGGAGGCCCTGGGAATACGCCCCGCTTTCTCCGTATCGATGGACACGGGTGTTTCCCGCATCGTCACGGATGTCGATGAAGACCCGGCCGTTTTCAAAACGGTCCCGGTTGTCCTGGTCGATGTCGAAGACGTCGTGAAAGTCGGAGATGAACCCGTCCAGGATACCGCCGAAGATCCGGCGCTCGTCGTAGGCCAACTCCAGGGTCCATTGATCGGTGATGCCGTAATTGACATGGACCGTGGAATGCAGGCTTTCATAGTCCAGGAGAAACCGGTCTTTTTCAAACGCCCATACATTGGAAAGCACGGTGGAAACGCCGTATTCCCATTGATTTTTGGTCAAAGTCGCCGGCGTTCGGGGGGTGAACCCCAGGCGAAGGGATTGAAAGGGAGACTGGGAGGCGATTCTCAACGGCCCGTACCCGACCTGATCCAGGCAGAAATCACCGGAACGAAAACCGGCCGCATCGAGATCGGAAGATAAAACCGATGGATTCGATTCTTTTGATTCCGGCGGATCGAAAGGCGGGGCGGGGTCTTCGGCGGCGGCGCCCCCGGGGATGGCGAGCACAAGGCAACACCAAAGGAAGAAAAGGCCCGGAAGGTGCCGCCGGGCAAAAAAGGGGACTCCGGCGGGGCCGATGCCTTTGGCCCTTTCCGGGGACGGCGGTGTCATGGGCTTACCCTCCGTCGGTCTGGGGAAACGCGGCGTTGGTGTACAGGTATTCCATCTTTTCCTTGTGCTTGAGCTCTTCATTGGCCATCCGCAAAAGCATCTCCTTGGCCGTGCCGTCGGGATGCAGATCGGCGAGTTCGGTGTAAAAAAAGTACGATCTGTTTTCCCGATGGGCGGCTAAAAGGAAGACGTCTTCCCGTTTCAGGGAGCCGGCGACGTCGGGTTCTTCTTGGTGTTCGGCGATGCGGTAATAGGTCACTTCGGAAAGACGTAATGCATCCGGGGCGATGCGGCCCGTGCGGTAGTCCACGAGGAAGGCCTTGTGTTTTTTTTCTTCGTCGGCCACATAACGCAGGGTCTCCCGGGAGGCATCGTCGGCCACCTGGTCCGCCAGTTTGGAATAAAAACGGAAGGCGTCTTCTTCTTTTTGAATGGCGATATCAATCAGTGCTTCCAGTTTCGAATCCATGTTTCCCTCCAGTGCTCTGTGGCGCCTTCCCTCCCTGCGGGCGGGCAGGGCGGC
>Ga0209270_1004343_pt1 | contig 10910 bp, 8 predicted proteins | sample MTBAKSrepl1MetaG_FD_187456 | JGI IMG/M metagenome (GOLD analysis project Ga0209270, IMG submission 187456) | Enrichment culture microbial communities from Arthur Kill intertidal strait, New Jersey, USA, that are MTBE-degrading - MTBE-AKS1... | ecosystem: Environmental > Aquatic > Marine >...
TTTCTCTCCTGAGGACGGGTCGGTTAACCTGAGGGGCGCGGTTCAAGTTGTTGCTTCGGGTTTTCCCGGTGTCTGGATTTATTTCAACTGGAAACTCATTCCGGCGGCGAGGGCACATAAAGCCAGGGCGATACATCCGGATGCCTACGTGGCCGAAAATGGGTTTCCCGTTTATTTCAACCCAGCCTGGGGAAGGTCAGAAGAAGAATCGGTTACGCACCTGGCCTCTGACTACAAGTGGAAACCTTCCACAGAATGCCGCATGGTGCTTGAAAAGGGTGCGGAATTTGCGCGGGAAGCTTCCGGAAGAATTCGCTGGCTCTTTTGCACGCCTGGTTCGATCCCGGTCCTGAATGGAGAGGAAAAATACCTCGGTGTCGTCGGTTTCGGTTCGGGCAATGCACCACAGGCGGTTCTGCAAGAGATAAGAGAACGTTATGCACAGGGGGAAAAACCTCAAATCCTTGCCTGCAGCCAGGCGGAAGGGGACGTGAAAAACCCGAGGGCCTACCACGGTGTGGGAATAGGCTCGCTCGTGGAAGACGGTTTCACCGTTTGGAACCAGATGGATTACCCGATCGAATTCATCCATGCCCTCGCCTGTTTTGCAGAGGTTGTTTCACCCGAAGATCCTGGGCGCGTCCTTGAAAGGCACTTGAAAAAAGTTCGTTAAGGTTTCAAATAGAGGCGAAAGAAGTCCCGCGCTTAATCTCCACGGTTAGAGGAACAGAAAGCCGAACGACGTTTTCCATGGTTTCGCGAAGTGCCGCCGAGGTCTTTTCGACATCAAGCCCGGGACACTCGCAAACAAGCGAGTCGTGGACCTGCAGGACGAGCGGGTGCTTTCCGTCGGAACCTGGCCCGGTTTTCGAATAGGCGATCATGGCGAGCTTGGCAATATCGGCAGCTGCGGATTGGATCGGCGTGTTGAGTGCGATTCTACGAACCGCGTCGGCCCCTCGGCCGTTGGCCGTCGAAATTTCCGTCAAGGGCCGGATCCTTCCGAATAGACTGCGCGTGTATCCCTTTGCATGTGCTTCCGAAACGGCCCCTTCCAGGTAATCCCTAACGGAGGGGAGAGCTGAAAAGTATCGCTCGATCATCGAATGAGCCTCGTTCCTGCTGACGCCAAGACGCTGTCCGAGCCCATGGCTTGACATGCCGTAAAGGAGCCCGAAATTTACGGCCTTGGCGGCCCTCCTGAGTTCAGATGTCACAAGATCCGGATGGACATTGAAGACCCACGAAGCGGTTTCAGTGTGGATATCCCTGCCCGATTCGAAAGCCCCCCTGAGTTTTGCATCCCCGCAGAGGTGTGCGAGTACGCGCAGCTCGATCTGGGAGTAATCGGCCGAGAGCAGAAGGCGGTCTCCCCCCCTTGGGATGAGGCATTCCCGGAAGCGTCCTGCCCAATCTCCGAACTGGGGAAGGTTTTGGACGTTGGGATCCTTGCTGCTGAGTCTCCCCGTTGCGGTGGCAAGTGGGTCGAAAGTCGAATGGATTGCACCCGTGGAGGGTTCGACAAGTTTTTGAAAGGCCTCGACAAATCCAGACAGCAGTTTCGAGACTTCCCTATGTTCGAGGAGCAATCTTGGGATATCGCCCTTTAACGGATCCGATGCCAGGGTTTCCAGTACTGAAGCGTCTGTCGAAGGTCCCGTCTTTTTCTTTTTAAGGACTCCCAGGCCCAGCTTTTCGAAGAGGAGTCCGGCGACTTGCTGCGGAGAATTGAGGTTGATCATGACTCCGGATTTTTCCCGGATCTCCGATGCAATTTGCGTGATTCTCTTCTGCAGGTCTTCCCTCAAAGCCGCCAAATTATCCAGATTGACCGCGATCCCGACTTTTTCAAGGTCGGAAAGAACAGGGCAAAGCGGCATATCGATGCTCCTTGCTAAAGCCTGGAGTTCGAAACTGCTGAGTTTTGCCTCAAGTTGAGGTGTTTCGGCAAGAAGTTCCAATGCCATCCCTGCCAGGGAGCCCTCGATATTGCACGCAGGCGGTAGTGGCCTTTCGGGATGAAGAAGGTAGCGGGCTACACGAATATCCGTGATCCGGCTGTAATCTTTTGGTTTCCAGCCGGTAGCGGAGCAAAGTTCTTTCAGGCCGCAGACGGAAAGGCCTCCCCGGGAGATGATCTTGTCGAGCATCGGTTCCGTCAGTTGAGAAGAGGGACCGAAAAGGGTGAAACTCCCGTTGGAAGCGGCAAGGCAGGCGCCGGATATCACAGATTTCTTTGCCGGAAGTTCTTTTACTGTAAAGGCGAGACCGAAAGGCGGGGCTGAGAGGACCTCGCTGATTTCGGACGACCTCGTTTCGACCCCTAATTCACCGAGCGAAAGGGTGCCCTGGGCTTGAGGCGAGACCCTTTCCTCAGGCTGCGGCTCCAGTTTCAGCCTTTTAGCCAATTGTTTAAGGCCGAGCGTCCGTGTCATTTTTTCGAGTAGGACCGTTTTTGGAGCTTCCGGGGCCAGGCGAGCCAGCTCAAATGGAAGATCCTTTTTTAAAAGGACGAGTTCCATGTTCAGCCTAAGGCGATCTTTGTTCGAGCGGATTTTCTCGGCCATCTTTGAAGGAAGCCGGTGCAGGTTCTCGAATAGGCGGTCGAGAGTCGGGTATTTCTGCACCAGTGATGAAGCGGTTTTCTCCCCTATGCCGGGAACACCGGGGATATTGTCTACGGAATCACCGGTTAGAGACAGCCAGGTCGTGAAGAACTCCGGCTCGAAACCGAATTTTTCGGAAAAAGAGGCAACGTCCAGGTTTTCAAACTCGGAAATGCCCTTGACCGGCTTGATGATGGAAACGCCGGGCCTCAATAACTGTAAAAAGTCCTTATCAGCCGTCAGGATGACGACATCCCAACCGGCCAGGCGCGCTTTCTCGGAAATGGTGGCAAGGAGGTCATCCGCTTCGACTCCGTCCTGTTCCAGCACGGGACAGCCGAGGAGCCTCAGGAATTCCTTGACGAGCGGAAGTTGGGGTTTGAAGCCTTCCGGGGTCGGCTGTCTTCCTTCCTTGTAGGCGGGGAAAATGCCCTTCCGGAAAGAGGGGGTGGGCGAATCGAAGCAAACCGCGATTTTCTCGGGCGCGAGATCCTGCAAAACCTTCAGGTACATGTTGGCAAAACCGAGGACGGCATTAGTGGGCGTACCGTCCGGGGCGTTCATCTGGGGAAGAGCGTAAAAGGCCCGGAATGCGAGGCCGTGTCCGTCGATCAGTAGAACTGTTTCCTTTTTCAATGGGTTCAGCCCTTTCCTTGGGGGGTCCTGATGTATAATCTCACAGCAAGTATATGCCGAAGGGAGACGGTTTTGATGGAAGGCCCGGTGCGAGTTAGATTCGCCCCAAGCCCGACAGGGGCGCTGCACATAGGTGGAGCCCATACCGCGCTTTTCAATTGGCTTTGGGCCCGACACACGGGAGGGCGTTTTATCCTCAGGATAGAAGATACGGACCTCCAGCGTTCGACAAAGGAATTTGAAGAGACGATCCTTGCAGGGATGAGATGGCTAGGCCTGGATTGGGACGAAGGACCGGACATGGGGGGCCCTTGCGGGGCTTATCGGCAATCGGAACGCCAGGAGATATATCGCGAACATGCCAATCGACTTCTCGAACAGGGCCTGGCCTATCGCGAGGGCGAGGCCGTCATTTTCCGTGTTCCGGAAGCGGTGGAGCTTTCCTTTGACGACGTGGTTTACGGCCGCGTCAGCGTGATGAGCGAAACGCTGAAGGACATTGTCCTGATGAAAAGTGACGGGATGCCGACCTATAACTATGCGGTCGTCGTCGATGACGCGACGATGGGCATCAACATGGTGATCAGGGGAGAAGACCATATCTCCAACACACCGAAACAACTTCTTCTTTACGATGCCCTGGGGTTTGAAAGGCCGGGTTTTGGCCACCTGCCGATGATCCTGGGCACCGACAAGAAGAAACTGAGTAAGCGTCATGGAGCGACCAGCGTCTATGAATACAGGGACCTGGGATATTTGCCGGATGCCGTCTTCAATTTCCTTGCGCTTCTCGGTTGGTCCCCGAGGGACGGGCAGGAGGTTTTCGGTCGAGACGAGGCCGTGAAGCTATTTGAAATCCACAGAGTCACGAAGCGGGCGGCTGTGTTTGACATGGACAAGCTGAATTTCATTAACCAGGAGCATGTAAAGGCTCTCCCGAAAACGGAAAGGCTTGACCTGGCACTCCCTTTCTGGAAGGAGATGGCTCTTCCCGTTGACTGTCATGACCCCGAATACTTGGCCGATGCTCTTGAACTGATGGATGGGAGAGGGCAGACGCTGAAAAAAATGGCGGAGTTCAGCGATTACTTCCTGTCATTCGATGCGGTTAAGAACAGGTATGACGGATCGGCCCTCGATGAGGCCAAGAAGCCTATCCTCCGCAGGTTTTACGAGGAAATGCTGAAAAATGAACCGTGGAGAGCCGAGATGATGGAAGCCCTGGCGAGGAAGTGGGGGGAAACCGAAGGAATCGGGCTTAAGGAGATCGCGATGCCCCTACGCTATATGCTGACCGGAGGCAAGGTCAGCCCGGGCATCTTCCATGTTGCGGAATTGATGGGCAGAGAAGAGGTCAAGGCCCGCCTCGGGCATTACGGAATGGCCTGATGGTGTTGCCGCGTAATTTTGACAGAGGGCAGATGGCACGATTATGATATTCGGGCTGCATCGAGAATGAAGCGGCCACCTACGAAGGGAGTCGAACAGCCTTGCTTATGAACAAGCTGAGAACCCAGGTTAAATGGATCATGGCAGCCATTGTTGTTGTTTTTGTCCTTTCCATCTTCCTGATGTACGGTCCTGGGGGCGGAAGGGGAACCGGTTCCAAAGACTACGCAGTTGCAGAAGTGGACGGGAACAGGATCATGAGGAGCCAGATCGAGTCGGGGCTGGCTCAAATCGCCGACCAGGCGCAAAACACGCAAATCACTTCGGAAGACATTCCTTTTATGCGGCAGAATGTTCTTGACAGCATCGTTATCGAGACCGCTCTAAAAAAGGAAGCCAAGCAAAAGGATATCAAGGTAACGGAAGAGGAAGTCCAGAAAATCGTCACGCAAATCGAAAGCCAGTTCCCGACGAAGGAAGCCTTCATGCAGTACATGGAGCAATCGGGAATCACCGAAAAGAAAATGAAGCAGGACATTACGGACAGGCTTGCCCAGCAGAAGGTTCTGGAAAGCGTAACAGGGGATGTTGTCGTGAGCGACGACGAAGTGACGAAGTTCTATGAGTCGACAAAAGACCTGTTTTTCCGCCGGCCTGCGGGCTACAACGTCAATTTCGCGAGTTTCGGAACCAAGGAGCAGGCTCAGAAGGCCCGCGCACAACTCGTTGCCGGGACGCCCTGGGATAAGGTGATCGAGGCCATGTCCGGAGACGTCAAGAATTCGACCCCTTATGAAAAACCGACATTTGTTGCGGAAAAAGACCTCACGGGGGGAATGAAAGCCCTTCTGAGCGTCCCCGTCGGTAAATTGAGCCCCGTCCTTAACGTGACGAGCGAAGACGTACTGCTGGTCATGAAACGGAGCAAGAGCCCTGAAAAGGTCCTTTCGCTTTCGGAGGTCAAGGGCGAGATCCAGAAAATGCTGAAAGCGCAGCGTGAACGCGAGTTGCAGCAGAAATTCTTCCAGGAACTGAAGGCGAAAACTCCCGTTAAGATTCTCGATGCTTCGATCTTCCCGGCTCCAAAATCTCCGGAATCAGGGGATAAGAGCGAGTAGGAAGTCGGTTATTTGCTGATTCTATCGCTGTTTTGCTATTGACACCTCGGCGAGGGCTGATAGAATTATCCGTGCCTGAGGTGGGATGGCCGAGTCGGCTGAAGGCGCTCGCCTGCTAAGCGAGTAGGGTGGCAATAAACCGCCCTCAAGGGTTCGAATCCCTTTCCCACCGCCATTCGAAGATTAGGCGAAAATAGCCAGGCTTGCGGTGCGCCGGTAGCTCAATTGGATAGAGCATCGGACTACGGATCCGAAGGTTACGGGTTCAAATCCTGTCCGGCGCGCCATCGTATGAAAGAACCCCATGAGCGTTCGCTCATGGGGTTCTTTGTATTTATTTGTGAAATATATTATTAAGTCGAAAGGACTTATCAAAAAGATATTTATCGATATAATGTGTAAAGTGTCTTGAAAAGCACGACACACATCTTTAAAGTGGCATAAAAGAGGGGGATGACCGGTGCGCAAGATTTTTCTTGGTGGGCTATGCCTGATGCTCCTGATTTTTTCCAAGCGGGCCGATGCGGCGGGTTTCGGAATTTACGAGTGGAGCGCCCGGGGAAACGCCCTGGGAGGGGCATTGGTGGCCCGTGCGGACGACCCATCGGCGGTGGCCTACAACCCGGCTGGGATGGTCCAGCTTGAAGGCACGCAGATGATGTTCGGGTTCACTGCCATTTCGCCGACTGCCGATATGACAGGATACGATCTCCCTGCCTTTCTCATGTCTGAGCCTTTTGCTTCGACGGTTGCTTCCTCATGGTTTCCTCCCCATTTTTACTACGTACGGCAAGTCAACGACAATCAGTGGTTTGGGATCGGCATGTTCACACGGTTCGGACTTGGCACGGAATTCGATCCGGATTGGTTCGGTCGCTACAACTCCTACAAAGCCGAGATCATGAGTGTTTCCCTGAACCCGAGCTGGGCCTGGAAAATCAACGAGAAGTTCTCGGTCGGGTTGGGTGTTGAGGCGATGTATTTCGGTATCGACCTGAAAAAGAAGATACCGAATCCATATGCCCAAAATCCTTTTGATCCGGGGGTGGCCTTCAACAGCGAACTGGAAGGAGACAGTTTCGGGTGGGGCTGGAATATGGGCTTTTTGTACAGAGCTTCAGATACGGTCAGGTTCGCATTGACCTATCGCAGTCAGGTGGACCAGGAAGTGGAAGGAGATTTCGACATTTACCTCCCCGACGGGAGTAAGCTTGCCCATAAGGGGGCCGGGGGACAAATCACGCTACCCGACTTGCTTGTGGCGGGGGTAGCCTTTAAGCCGACTGAAAAGCTTAGTGTTGAGATTGACGCGGTCCTGACGCGATGGAGCACCTATGACCGGCTCACGATAAACTTTGATGACGATACGTCCGCCACTTCCCCAAAAAACTGGAACGACACGTGGCGATACCAGCTGGGGATCGAGTACGCCCTTAACGAAAACCTTGACCTGCGCCTGGGTTACGTCATCGATCCTACCCCGATACCCGACGAGACGGTGGATTACATCGCTCCGACCAACGACAGGAAGCTTTATTCGGTGGGCCTGGGATACCGAAAGGGCGACTGGACCTATGACTTTTCCTATACCTACCTGGATATCGAGCCTCGGGATATTGAGGGACGTCCCTCTGATTACGTTTATGACAGCAGGCAGAATAACGGAGACGCGCACCTGTTCGGCATTTCCTTGAGCCGCAAGTTTTAGCCCTGGAGGGGAGAGCAAAGAATGAACCGATTAGAAAAAATCATCCAGCCGAGACTCGAGGCCGAACTTAAGGAAAGAACACTCTGGTGGAAGGGAGAATGGTGGACATCGAGCCGATTCCTGGCCCTTGTCGAATCCTGCGAAAAAACCCTTGCCCAGGGAGGCTTCGGAGAAGGGCAAAGGCTCGTTCTGCTTCTTCCAAACTGTCCCCTGGTGCTGGCGCTTTCAATCGCGGCGTGGAGGCTGAAAGGTGCTGTGGCTCCGTTGAACCTCCAGTCCGGTCCTTCCGCCCTGGTCGAAAACATGGCGGTCCTGGACCCTTGGGGGGTTGTCCTGCCTCAAGGCATGGAGCAGCTAGGCGAGGCGATTTCGGCAGCAGGATATCCGACCGTTGCGACGCAATTGGACGAGCCCATACCGGCGTTTATGGGGAGAATCGGGGAAATTGATTCCCGGGATACGGCTGTCGTCTTTTCGACTTCAGGGACGACAGGGACACCGAAAGCCGTTGTCATCACCCACGCAAACCTGATCGACAACACTGAAAAGGTCTTCGGTTTCGTGGAAGAGTTGAAAAGAGACGATATCCTCCTGAATGTCCTACCAAATTTCCACACGCTCGGATACAGCGTCTCGGGGATATTGCCGCTGACGATCGGTCTTCCGCAGGCCCTTCTTCCAGGCTTCATGCCCCCTCAAAATGCGGTGGAAGCGATACGGGAAGCGGGGGTCACGGTGATGGTGGCCGTCCCGACGATGGTCGCCTTAACCCTCGCGACAGCTGCGAAAGGCGTGGAAATCGGCCATACCCTGCGAGTCATCATCTGCGGCGGAGACCGACTTAACCCGCAATTCGACAAGCGGGCGAGAGAATCCATGAACCTGTCCATCCTGGAGGGATACGGGTTAACCGAGTGTTCGCCTGTTGTCACGGTCAATCCGAGCCTCGAGAAAAGGAAGCTTGGCACGGTCGGGCCCTTTCTCCCCGGTTACGAATACAGGATCCTGGATAGGGAAAGCAAGGAAGTGGGCATTGGGCATGATGGCGTTCTCTGGGTTAAGGGGGCCTCGGTCACGCCAGGTTATTTCAGGAGTCCGGAAAAGACTGCTGAACGCTTCAGGGACGGATGGTTCAACACGGGGGATATTGTCAGGATGGATGAGGACGGATATGTGACGATCCTGGACCGGGACACGGATATCCTCATCGTCGGGGGTTTCAACGTCTATCCGCAGGAAGTCGAACGGGTCCTGCAGGAACACCCGGCAATCCACATGGCGGCCGTGATCGGCGTAAAGCACCCCGTCAGCGGGGAAATCCCGAAAGCTTTCGTCATCCTGAAGGAAAACGAGAGTGTCGCGCAAAAGGAACTGGTCCAGTTTTGCAAGGAAAAACTGGCTCATTACAAGGTCCCTCGGAAAATCGAGTTCGTTTCCTCGTTCCCACTTTCCCCGGCCGGGAAAATCCTCAGGCGTAAATTGAGGGAGATGGAGAAGCAGTCAACCGTCGATTAGTCCCGGACAATGTTCCCTGTTTTTGCCCGGGCCGCCAGGACCAGTTGTGCGGGATCCAGGAGCATTTGCAGCCCCCGAAGACCGGCGCTGACGGATATTTCGCCAAATCGAAGGGCGCTTTCGTCGATAACGACGGGAAAGGCTTTCCTGGAGCCCAGCGGGGAGACCCCACCGCGTTGATAACCCGTGAGGGGCAGGACTTCCTTCAGGTGGACGAGTTCGCATTTCTTGTTGCCCGTCAGGGCGGCTACCGCTTTCAAATCGAGTTCGGCGTCTCCAGGAACAACTGCGAGGAAAACCCCGGTCTTGTCGCCGCGTACGACGAGAGTCTTGAAAACACGGTCCAGGGGAATGCCTATTTTTTCGGCAACGCTTGCAGCACCGAGGTCCTTTTCGTCAAATGGATAGTCGACAAGCCTATACGGGAAGCCCATTTGGTCCAGCTGTCTCGCTGCGTTTGTTTTTTTCACGGGTGACCCTCCGATAACAGGCGCAAAACGCGCCGGGATTCGCAAAAAAAAGGAAAAACGTTATAATGCGCTCATCTTCAGGAAAGGGTGTCGATAAGGGCGATGAAAAAGATCAAACCCATCAAGAAACTCAAACTTTACGGGTTCAACAACCTTACGAAGAGCTTGAGCTTCAACATGTACGATATCTGTTACGCCAAGCTCCCGCAACATCGCAAGGAATACATCGACTACATTGACGAAGAATACAATGCGGAGCGACTGACAGCTATCCTAAGCGACGTTGCCAATATCATAGGGGCGAATATTCTCAATATCGCGCAGCAGGATTACGACCCCCAGGGAGCAAGCGTCACGATGCTGATTTCAGAGGAAAAGGTGGAGTGCAGCCAGACGCCGGACGGTAGCGACATATGTTCGAGCGAAACTCCCGGGCCTCTCCCGGAAGCAGTGGTGGCCCACCTCGATAAAAGCCACATCACCGTGCACACATACCCTGAAAGCCACCCTGACCAGGGGATAAGCACGTTCAGGGCGGACATAGACGTTTCGACCTGCGGCAAAATCTCGCCATTGAAGGCATTGAATTATCTCCTTCATTCATTCAACCCGGACATAGCCGTCCTGGATTACCGAGTGCGGGGGTTTACCCGTGACATAAACGGAGAGAAATTCTTTATCGACCACAAGATCAACTCCATCCAGAATTTCATCGCCGATGACATGCGGGACCGGTACCAAATGATCGACGTAAATGTCTACCAGGAGAATCTCTATATGACGAAGATGATCCTGAAGGAATTCGATCTCGACAACTATCTCTTCGGGACGGGCAAGAATAGCCTTCTGCCTGGCGAGAAGAAGAGAATCAAGCAGGAACTGAAGAGGGAAATGGCGGAGATCTTCTCGGGGAGAAATATCCCCAAGGTTTAGCTTTTGGTTCGGCCCTTGACAACTCGAAGGCGTTCGGATATAGTTTCACAGCCGATGGCGCCATCGGTGAAGTCTATTACGTATATCTCAGGAGGCAGCAAGCTTGAAAACCAACGGTACGGTAAAGTGGTTCAACGGCACTAAGGGCTATGGGTTTGTCACGACTGATGAGGGCAAGGATGTCTTTGTCCACTTCAGCGCGATCAAAATGGAAGGCTTCAAGACGCTTGAGGAAGGCCAGCGGGTCAGCCTCGAAGTCGTGGACGGAGCCAAGGGTCCTCAGGCCGCTAACGTCGAAAAGGCATAACAACCCTACGGCAAGCGAGATCCGGGAGTTGCTTCGGCAACTCCCGGTTTTTTTTGCTTATATTTCGAGTGTCCCCCGCAAAACAAGCCTGGCCTTACCCGTCAATTCCACCCTCTCCGAGTTCAACAGCTTCACATCCAGAATGCCCGTCCTTTCGGAGGCCTGAAGAGCCCTGAAGGAAGACTTGCCGAGCAGCGTGCTCCAATAGGGGGCAAGAACGGTATGTGC
>Ga0209270_1004350_pt1 | contig 10895 bp, 10 predicted proteins | sample MTBAKSrepl1MetaG_FD_187456 | JGI IMG/M metagenome (GOLD analysis project Ga0209270, IMG submission 187456) | Enrichment culture microbial communities from Arthur Kill intertidal strait, New Jersey, USA, that are MTBE-degrading - MTBE-AKS1... | ecosystem: Environmental > Aquatic > Marine >...
ACCCCGAACTTCGCGGGTCTGGAGCCGGCTTCCGAGCCGCCCGCGCCCCACAGGACGCCGCGCCCTACAGGACGCCGCGCATCAACTATCGCGGGTCTGGAGCCGGCTTCCGAGCCGCCCGCGCCCCACAGGATGCCGCGCCATGGTCTATCGTCCATGGTCCATGGTCCCTACCGGGGCAAGTATTTCGCCGCCCAGCCGACGCCGAGCTCCTGCAGCTTGACCTCGCGCGGGACGCCCGTCTCGCGGTCCCAGCCCATCATCTCGTAAAAGATGTGGACCGACTCGCGCAGCTCCTCGCGGTCGATGCCGCCGTCGGCCAGGGCGCCATTGCGCGTGGGCTGGTACGAGCGCGCCGCCAGGTGGTCGTCCTCCACGGTCCAACCCTCGCGCACGTTGAACAGGCGGGCCAGCGTGGCGGCGCGCTCGCCCACCTGCAGCAGCTCGTACTCGCCCACATCCCAGCCGGTGGCCGCGTTGACCATGTCCGTCAGCTCACGCGCCGTCCATCCAGGCATGATGCACATGGTGACGCAGTTGGGCACCAGCGAGGAGATGTGGTTCATCTTGAAGGCATGGACCTTGGCCGGTCCCAGGTCCTCCAGGGGGATGGGGCTGAGTACGCCCAGGCCTTCCATGCCCCGCATCCCGCGTAACGCAATCTTGAGAAAGCCATCGTCGGTGCCGTTCATCAGTCCGGTATCGTGCAGCGAGTGGCAGTGATCCGCGCCGGTGGGCGAGACGGCATAGCCGATGGCCATGCCGCGCTTGAGGCGGGGCTCGTGCATAGGGTAGGCCTGACCCTTGGTGTGCACGGCCCAGGTCCAGGCATCGCCGCCCAGGCGCTCGCCCACCGTGGCCATGTCCTCGGCCAGCAGGTCGCCCAGGCCCTCGCGCCGGGCGATCTTGTCGATCATCGCCACCATCGCCTCGCCGTTGCCAAAGCGCAGATCGATGCCGTCCGTGTCCTCCAGCGTCAACAGGCCCTTCTCAAAGGCCTCCATGGCCAGCGCGATCGTCACGCCCGTGCCGATGGTGTCCAACGAATTGGCGTTGCAGAGCACGTTGCCTCTGGAGACGGCCACCAGGTCGCTGACTCCGCAGCAGGAGCCCAGCGCCCCCAGCGTCTCGTACTCGGGTCCGCCATAGTCCGAATCCACACCCTCGGCCTTGACCACCTTCTTGCAGCGCACGGCGCAGGCCGCGCAGGCCTCCATGCCTGCGCCGATCTTGTCCATGATAAAGCTCAGGTCGCCGATGCCGTCCCACTCGCCGTCGCGGAAATTGTTCACCGGCAAGTTGCCCTGCAGCAACCCGTCGCGCATATCCCCGCCGCCCGTGCCGAACTTGTGCAGGTTCGCGGCACGCGTGCCCGCGCGCACCTCCTCGGCGCACTGGCGCGCCAGCTCACGGATCCGGTCCGGATCCACGCCGTCGATGTTCATCGTGCCGCGCACGGCCACGGCCTTCAGCCGCTTGGAGCCCATCACGGCGCCCATGCCGGTGCGACCGATGGCGTCTTTGAGTTCGTTCATGATGCAGGCATACTTGACCAGGTTCTCGCCGCCGGGGCCGATCAGTGCCGCACGGATGCGCGTGTCCGCCAGCTCTGCCTGGATTCCCACCAGCGTCTCTTTGGTGGTCAGGCCCCAGTAGGCGGTCGCATCCCGAATCTCTACCTCCCCATCCTTGATCCAGAGGTACACTGGCGTCGGCGACACGCCTTCCACGATCAAGGCGTCAAAGCCGGCGCGCTTGAACTCGTGCGGAAAGAATCCTCCCGCCTCGCCCACGCCAAAGCCGCCCGTCAGCGGGGATTTCGCGCCGACGGCGTTGCGGCTGGTGCCGCTGACAGCCAGCCCGGTGAGCACGCCAGGCGCCCACACCAACTTGTTCTCTGGGCCCAGCGCGTCGGCCCCCCTGGGCACCTCTTTGAGCAGCACGTCGGCGACGACATTCCATCCGCCCATGTACCGCCGGAAGTAGATCGCCCCCGGCTCCTCCACGCTGATCTGGCCCGTGGTCAGGTTTACTCGCAGGATCTTGTTGTGATAAGAACGCACCATGTTTCACCCCCCGATGAATGGTATGACGTACTTCCAGTGTACCCGAGGTCGTCGTCCAGGGACAACCGCGGGCAGCGCAGTTGTGTGTTGCTGGCAGCCGACTAGAATCCGAGGCAGTATGTGCGAGCAGGAATAGGCAGGGAGGTAGCATGACCGACGGGAACGGACACGTCACGGGGTCTCTTCGCGCTGCGGATGACTGCCCGCTCTTCTATCAGGTGTGGCGTCCCGCGGGCGAGGCGCGGGGCATCGTGGTGCTGGTGCACGGCCTGGGCGAGCACAGCGACCGCTACCCGCATCTGCGTGAAGCACTCCTCGAGGCCGGTTACATGCTGGCCGCCTGCGACCTGCGCGGCCATGGCCGTTCCGGCGGGCGCCGGGGCCACATCGACAGTTTTGACGAGTATCGCACCGACCTGGCCCTGGCTCTGCAGCATTTCCAATCATTGAGGCCCGAACTGCCACTCTTTCTCTATGGTCACAGCCTGGGCAGCGTGATCGCTTTGGACTTTATCCTCGCGGGAGGCGACGGCCTGACGGGCAGCATCCTCTCCGGTGCCGCGCTGGACGCCTCACAGGTGGCGCCAGCCTGGCAGGTGGCCATACTCAAGGGGCTCTCCCGAATCTGGTCGACCTTTAGCCTGAAGGTTGCGCTCCCCGGGGCCCTGCTCTCGCGCGATCCCGATGTGTGCAACGCCTACGACAGTGATCCCATGGTGCACTGGACACGCTCGGCGCGCCTGGCTACCGAGGGCCTGGCCGCAGTGGAGCGGGTGCGCAGCCACGCCGAGGACCTGCACACGCCGGCACTGTTCATCCATGGCGAGCAGGATCCCATTGTGCCGGTGGGGGCCGCCCGAGCATTCTTCGAGGCCATTCCCGCTTCGGACAAGACGATGTACGTCTACGCGGGCGGGCTGCACGAGTGCCACAACGACCTCGACAACGCACGGGTGATGGGCGATGTGGTTGCATGGCTGGACGAGAGGAGTTAGGGGCGGCGGACGGGGCAATGGCTGGTAGTCAGATGCATCAGGAGCCGGTGAACAGCGCCGAGTCTGACGAGCGGGTAGCACGCCCCGGACTGCGCCAGCGGTTGGAGGCGCTGCAGACCGAGACGCTGGCGCTGTACCAGGCCTATCGGGACCCGCGTATCTCCCCTGCGGCGCGCGTCGTTGCGGCACTGGTGGTCGCCTATGCCCTCAGCCCCATTGACCTGATCCCCGATTTCATCCCCGTGCTGGGCTACCTGGATGATCTGGTGCTGGTACCCCTCGGCGTCTGGCTCGTGCTGCGGATGATCCCGCCGGACGTGATGGTAGACGCACGTGCCCGCGCAGCAGCGAGCCTCGACGAGGGCAGCCCAACTCTGCGCTCTGGAATTGTGATTGTCATCCTGCTCTGGCTGCTGGCCCTGGCCCTTGTCAGTTGGATCGTGTGGCGCGCGACTCACTGAGGCGCGCGGCAACTAGGGCAGAATCAGGGTCTTGATCGAGTCCTGCGTGTCTAGCGCCTCGGCCTCACGGGCGAATACGGCAGGCAGTTCCTCCAGCCGGTAGCTGGCCGAGTGCGCCAGGATGGCGTCCATGTTAAAGACGCCGCGCGCCACCGCGCGATAGGCCTCCCGGGCGTTCTCCACCGATTGCAGCCGGGTATAGTGCATCGCGTTGAGGTTACGCACCGTCAGCCCGTCCTCGTGAAAGCGGTGGAAGCAAAAGCCGTCCACGGGGGCATAGTTGTCGCCATAGATGGCCAGTGTGCCGTTGTGTGCCACCATCGCCAGGGCCTGCTTGAGCCCGACGCCCGTGCCGCCGACTGCCTCGATGGCCACGTCCACGCCGATGCCATGGGTCAGGTCCTCGACCGCCGCCACGGGATCCTGCACGCGAGCGTTGATGGTCACGTGCGCACCCAGCTCGCGCGCCAGGACCAGCTTGCTCTCCACGACGTCGGTGACGATCACCAGCGAGGCGCCCGAGCGCAACGCCCCCTGCATCATGATGTTGCCGGCGAACCCGGCGCCATTGATGGCCACCGTATCCCCCAGCCGTACGCCGCTGTGGCGCGCGGCCCAGGCGGCGCAGGCCAGCGCCTCATACAGGCAGCCTACGTCGAAAGAGACGCCCTCGGGGATCGGTTGGATGTTGGCCACATCGGTGACCCAGTAGTCCGTATAGGTGGGGTAGACCAGGCTGCCCACGCGGTCGCCTACCCGGATCTCGCCCCCGCCCAGGTATTCGCGCACGGCCGATCCCACCTCCAGGATCGCCCCACCGCCCTCGTGCCCCAGGGGGCCCATGGGGTACACGCTGTGCCCGCGCCCGCGGCCCTCCTCATGGCGCAGGTAGGGATCGCGCTGGCCGCGCGCCTCGTCCTCGGGGCGTACGTGGATGCCCCGGTAGTGGTAACGCTCCGAGCCGCAGATGGACGCCTGGTGCGACTGGACCAGGACGTCGTTGGGTCCCAGCGGCGGGAGTTCGACCGTCTCCAGAGTGATGCTGCCGATATCGAGATAGGCGACGCGCGTCTTCATGATGTCCTCCAGGACGAATGCTGCCAATGGGCCGCTTTTGAGTATGGCTCTGGTGTATCGCAGGAGAGGGCTGCCGTCAAGGCAGGCGGGGTCATCGTAATGGGACGCACCGGGCGGGCCGACGGGCAGGCTCAGGGAGCGTCGATGATTACGTGACCCAGGACGACAAGGTCTGCCGCGGCCCCGTCCGCGCCCTCCACGGGCACCCGCGCACCGGTCGCGCGGTCGTACAGGCCAGAAATCATTGTATAGTCGCCGGGGGGGGCGTCGGTGGGCACCAGGATCGCCCGGCAATCCTGGACCGGGTCGCCTGTCGCCTGAGCCCACAGCGGAGCCAGATCGTTCACCGGATGCCCGTCCGACTGCGCAGCGAGGGAGCCATCTGGCGCCAGCAGTTGCAGAAAAGTCATCGTACCTTCGGGGATGGGCTGCTCCAGCGTCCATCGCAGGGCAAGAGTGACGACCCGTCCAGGCTCTGACCACTGGTTGTCTGTCGCGTATGTCAATTCGATACCATTGGCAAAGCGGCGCGACGTCACCAGCGACTCCTCCGAACATTCCGCTACGTACAGGGCCAGCCGCGTATGACCCTGCCTCTGATCCAGGGCGCGCACGGCTTGCTGCTCGAGCCACCAACCGGCCTGGTTGGATGGGTGCTGCAAGGGCTCCTCATAGGTCATTAGCCAGAGGCGCTCGTGAGTGGAAAACAGTCGCTCCATCTCGCGGGATACGTTCTCGTCGGTATACCACCCCAGCTCCCAGACCACGGGGGCTTTTGGCGCATACATCTGCAGCATGCCCTCCTGCCAGATATAGTTCACCACCACGACGTCGCCGGGCCGGGCATAGGTATCGAGTGTCGCCGCGAGGTCGCGCAGGTCTTCGCCCTCCGGGGCGGGCGAGGCGTAGGCCCCCGGCAGGCTCAGCCCCCAGGCGATGGCCAGCGCCAGCACCACAGGCGTCGCTTTCCAGCGCAGGCGTGCCAGTCCCAGGGCGGCGAGGATGCACAGAGCTGGCACGACAAACAGGAAAAAGCGCGCGATGACGATCACCGCCAGCCGCTGGAACAGATAGCCGGCGAGAACGGGCACCAGCACCAGTGCAGCGAGCAGTGTGAAGAGGGGGGCGTTTTGAGCTTCGCGCCGCGAGTCACGCAGGGCCGCCACGGCAAGAGACAGCAGGCTGATAGCCGCCATCCAGCCCCAGAGGGGAGCAGCGCGGAGGCCCGCCGTCAGTTGCGTCAGCATCGAGGCCAGGTACGGGCCGAGTCTCGCGGCGTTGGCCTCCGGTGGGATGGCCTCCGCTCCGGCGTATGCTGTGCCCCAGGTCAAGACCGTCCATGGGGCCACCAGCGCCAGCACGGCCACCTGCGCCAGCGCCCAGGGCCAGAGACGGTGCCATGCGGCGCGCCACCCGGGTCGCTGCGATGCAAGCATGGCCAGCAGCCATACCCCCTGCGCCAGATGGACGAACAATGCGTAGTAGTGAGCTCCCACCGCCAGCGCACTGGCCAGGACGTATCCGGCCCAGACCAGCAGAATCGACCTGCCATGCTGCTGTGGCCCCTTGGGCTCCGTGGCGCGAACGAGCAGGGTGAGCGCCACCCACTCCCAAAGCGTCACCCAGGGATAGCCCTTGGCCTCACGGCTGTAATAGATCGCCGTGGGCGAGAGCGCCAGCAGCAGCGCCGCGAGCAGTCCCGCACCGTCTCCGCCCAGGCGCCGCCCCCACACAAAGGCCAGTCCCACGGTGAGGACGCCGCAGACCACGGAGAGCAGGCGCAGGTTGAACGCGCTATCGCCCAGCAGACGCAGCCAGAGCGCCAGCGCCAGGCGGTGGGCGGGCGGGTTGGTGTCGTTGGTCAGGCGGGACATCTCCAGGATCTGCGCGGGTGTCTGGTGCGCAAAGTAGGCGTTGTTGCCCTCGTCCCACCAGAGCACGTGCTGATCGAGTTGCCAGAGGCGCAGGCCCAGCGCGAGCAGCAGGACCAGGGCCAGCAGCGCCAGGGTGCGCCTGGTCAGGCGTTCGGTCTGGGCAGGCGGTGCGACCGGGGCGGTCATCGGCAGTTACACCGGGCAGAGGAGTGAGCAAAAGAGTAAATATACTGAGTATAATGTATATTGAGCATCACGGTTGTCTTTCCTGCCAAGCCCTCAGGGCGGCCTCAAGCAGCGCCTCCTTTATGGGGCGGCTCCTGGACAGGTCCGAGGGCCTTGAGAAGGCCAGCACGCGGTGCACTTTACCCGCGCCCGCATAGCGCATGATCTCGCGCATCATGGCGTCCTTGCCGTCGATGTAGCCCTGGCGCTCGTTCTCAGGCCGCTCGGCCAGCCGCCATTTCCAGTCCGAGAGGCGCTCGCGCCATTCGGGATGGGCACGCATATAGGCCTGAAAGGCTCTGTGTTTGCCCAGTTCGTGGGCGTCTGTTGCGCAGACATAGAGGTGGTGGGCGGGCAGCGCGGCCGCCGGCGTGCCCTCGACAGCCCGGTAGACGTCGCGCCCCGGGATGCCCTGCTCGCCGCGATAGGCATAACGGGCCCCTTCCAGCGGTTGCCGCGCGGCCGCTGCCTGGCCTCGCGAGACCACGACGATCAGGTCGATGATCGGCTTGGCGGTCATCCCCGCGATCGAGGTACTGCCCACATGCTCGATGGCATGAGCGAGCCCGTCGAGGTGCGGCGCGAGATAGGCCGCGATCCGCGCGAACCAGGCGGGCCAGGCGGGGTTGTAGCGCTCTACCAGTGTGACGGTCACAGGCGGGCCTCCCTGTCGAGATCGTCGCTGGACAGGCGGTCCGCCAGGGCGATGGCATACGCCACAAAGTCCAGCGTGCGCCGGACCTCCTCTGGGTCCGCGGGCTGCCGCACCTTACCCCAGATGTCCTCCTGCCGCTCCTGCCAGGCGCGCTGGATCAGTTCGTGCCACGCCGGCTCCAGATGGGCCAGCCCCCAGGCTACACCAGCGGGCTTGCTGTAGATGCCGCCCTCCTGCATCGTCTGGAGCATCCGGCAGTAGCTGATCACCACAAACTGCTGGTACCAGCGCGAGTTGATGCGCGGCGGGTCGGCGGTGAAATCGGCGGCCCAGTCGCGGAAGACGGCTTGCACCTCAGCGCGCAGGGCGTCCGGCTCCACGGGATCGACGAGCGTCGCGGTGGGCGGGCCGTAGAGCGCGAGGCCGTGCTCATGCAGCGTCCAGCGCACCACCAGGGTGTTGTCGTGGTCCGAGCGCTGCATGACCACCGAGCCGTTGTCCAGGTACCAGTGCTGTTGGGGTGTGTGGCCCAGCCTGCGCAGGGCTTCAAGGGTGATGTACGAGCCCTCCAGATGCTGCGCCCAGGTGGACGGCAGGGAGAAGAGTTGCTCCGCCAGCGCCTGCAACTCGCTCACCTGCTCATCGGTCAGCGGTGCGCGGATAGCGGCCACCCAGTCCACGTCGCTGGACTGGTCCCACTCGCCGGCAGCGAAGGACCCCTGCAGGTAGACGCCCACCAACTGCTCGCCCAGGATGGCGCGCTGGCCGGCGACCAGGGCTGCCAGGACGTCGTTCAGCTCGGGAAGGAGGGTAGGGGACACGACCATTTGTTTACCTCCAGCGACCGGTATCTGGCACGATTGTACGCCAAGGGCGATCCAATCCCAACCCGAGTGCGCGTAGAACCGTCACTCGCCTTGCGCCTTGCACCTGCACGTGGTACCCTGAGCGCACGACTCAACTCACACGAAAGGGGGGCTGACCATGGAATACCGCACACTCACTGGCACGGGCGTGACCGTCTCGCGCGCCAGTCTCGGCACGATGACCTTTGGCAACGAGACCGATGAGGCGACCTCAATCCGCATGACCCATATGGCGCTGGATGCCGGCGTCACCTGGGTGGACACGGCCGACGCCTATACTATGGGGCGCTCAGAGGAAATCGTCGGCAAGGCGCTGGCCGGACGCCGCGACGACGTCGTGCTGGCCAGCAAAGTGGTGAACTATGCCGGGGGCAACCGGCAGCGCGACGTGGGGCTGCACCGCTGGCACGTGATCGATGGGGTGGAGCGCTCGCTGCGCCGGCTGAACACCGATCGGCTGGACATTCTCTACATGCACCGCCCGGACTATGCCACGCCCATCGAGGAGACGCTGGCGGCCTTTGACACGCTGGTGCAGCAGGGCAAGGTGATCTATGTGGGCATGTCCAACTATGCCTCCTGGCAGTTGGCGGAGGCCCGCCTCAAGGCCGAGATGCACCGCTGGGCGCCGCCGGTGGTGACCCAGGTGCCCTACAACCTGCTGACCCGCCGCATCGAGCAGGAGTGCCTGCCCTTCTGCCGTGAGTTCAAGATGGGCGTGACGGTCTACAATCCACTGGGAGGTGGCTACCTCACCGGCAAGTACCGGCCCGATACGCGTCCCGCCGAGGGCGCGCGCCTGGGCGAGAGCGAGGCCTACTATGAGCGGTACTGGAAGGATGCCAACTTCCGCGCGCTGGCGCGCCTGGAGGAGATCGCGGCGCAGGCCGGGGTGACGATGGTAGAGCTGGCGTTGCGCTGGTTGCTGGCGCAGGAGAGCGTGGACTCGATCCTGCTGGGGGCGCGCACGCCCGAGCATCTGACCAGCAACCTTGCGGCGCTGGACGGAAAACTCGATGCGGCCACCGTGGCCGCCTGCGATGAGGCCTGGGAGATCGTCAAGGGCGTGGATTTCCAGTACAACCGCTAGCATATGAGCGCGAGAACAGCGGGGGAACATGACACGTTCCCCCGCTGGTGCGTTCGACAGTCGTTCAGGCCAGGTGCAGCCGGGGAGGCGTCAGCGTCAGGTGCTGCACCCGCATCTCCGGCCACAGGTCGGCGAGCCGGTCGGCGGCGACGTGCCGGTGGCACTGGGCCGGGTCGTGCTCGCTGCACAGCAGGCAGCCGCCATCCAGCAAATCGCGATCCAGTGCGGCGAGCGCCCCCGATTCCGCCAGTTGGCGGGCGTATGCTCGCATGTATTCCTCGTGGGTCAACTCGCGCTTGCGGTAGGCACGAAAGGCCTCTTTCGCCGGTGCCAGCTGCGGCAAGGCGACATAATCGATGCTGGCGATCACCCGCAGGAAATAGGGCAGGTCGCGCTTGATGGCGAACCCCGACAGGATCGTGCTGCCGCCCTGGCGGATGTCGAGCACACGGCGCACGGCCGCGGTCTGCAGCGCGCCAAAGAACTGCTCCGCCGTCCAGCCGGATGAGCCGATGGTGTAGAGAGTGAACACCGAGTGCCCTCCCGTCGTGGCCTACGCCCTCTCCTCGTATGCTTTGCGCAGGATCGGCACGCTCTCGGCGGCCTCCTCGGCCGAGCCGACGCCCAGGGCGATGGCCGCCACGCCGGGCACGGCCACGGCCCACTGCAGCCACTCGGCCAACTTGCCCTCGTCCAGCCGGCCGCAGGCCAGGGTCTTGATGGCCAGGATCGGCCGCTCCGCATTGGCGACCGCGGCCAGCGCGGTCTCGCGATCGGGAGACATCATCCAGCCTGCGCGGTTCACCGGCGTGCCGATGATCGGCAGGTCGTTACCGCCGGCGACCAGCAGGTTCAGCCGGGCGCTGTCGTGGGTCATGGCCCCGGGAACCAGCCCCGCCGCGCGGATCGTGGCCAGAGCCTCGTCGAGGCCCGCCAGCCGCCCGTCGACCTCCGGCCAGGTGTCGGTGGTGTCGCCGTGCAGCAGGCAGAGCGACGCCTGCGCTGCCTTGAGCTCGGCGGCCTGCTCCGCCAGGCTGGCGCGCACCAGCGCCCGGGCCTCGTGGCGCCGGCCCGCTGCCCGCGCCGCCTGCCATTCATCCTCGTGGCCCTTTGGTCCCTGGGTCGCGTTGGTGGTGGCCACCCACATGGGACGCACGCCCGTCAGTCGCTCTGTGGCCTCCAGTGCCTCGATCAGCCGCGGAAAGAGCGGGCCCATGACGGCGTTCACGCCCAACTCCTGGCAACGTGCCCAGACCTCGGCGATGCGGGCGGGCGTATAGTAGGCTCGGATCCAGGCATCGCGCCCCGCGCTGACGTGGCTCCAGCCCAGCAGTGCGTTGGTGCCGCAGATCACTCGCGGGATCGTGACGCCTTCGATCGTCAGGCTCGGAAAGCTCTCCATGCGCGCTCCTTGATGCTAGCGATTGCGGCCCACCAGTAGCGTCACCGTCTCCTTCGCGTTGGCGTGCTCCTGGATGTAAGTCACCGGGAAATCCATCGTTGGCGGATGCATCGCCGCGATCCTGGCGATCACGCCCGAGGTCGAGAGCACGATCCGCTCGGCGGTCAGCAGCACGCGCATCCCC
>Ga0209270_1004351_pt1 | contig 10894 bp, 7 predicted proteins | sample MTBAKSrepl1MetaG_FD_187456 | JGI IMG/M metagenome (GOLD analysis project Ga0209270, IMG submission 187456) | Enrichment culture microbial communities from Arthur Kill intertidal strait, New Jersey, USA, that are MTBE-degrading - MTBE-AKS1... | ecosystem: Environmental > Aquatic > Marine >...
GCAGGTCAAAGATCAGTTGATCGAGGTCCAGGCCATTGATCCAGCCATCGTATCCAAGTGTCATCTGTGCCTGTTCAATGTGCAGCATGATGGCCCCGGCATGGCAGAGGCGGTCAGCTTCGGGGTCCGCGGGGTGTTTTATGAAAATGACCCACTGGAGAGAATCCAAAAAGGGCTCCGCTGCATTTTCAGGGGGCAATACTGGATCGCCCGAAGCATTATGGAAAAGTGCATTTCCATGATGCACACCAACAATTCCAAACCACACAAAATAGAACCCACGACCGATATCCTCACCCGCAGAGAAAAAGAAATCCTCTCCTCCCTGGCAACCGGCTATAGCAACGAAGAGATTGCCAAGAAGCTCTTCATCAGCCAGCACACGGTCAAGACCCACGTCTTCAATGTCTATAAAAAGATCAACGTCTCCAACCGCCTCCAGGCCTCTCTCTGGGCGGCGAAGAATCTTTAGAGACGGGAAGGACGGAAGGAAAACCGGGAACGTTGGAATAATGGAATGGTGGAATGGTGGAATGGTGGAATGGTGGAAAGCTGGGGGGGTGGAAGGATGGGTAGAGGAGTTGATAGCTGATAGCTCATAGCTCACAGATGAAAACAACCTCTGAACCTCTAAACCTTTGAACCTTTGAACCTCTGAACCTCTAAACCTTTGAACCTCTGAACGACTATGCCTTTTTTTCATACTCAAAATCATACTTTCGGCGTATTGCGCTCTTCCAATTCAATAATGGATAATGCCTGGCAAAGAGAGAGGGCGGATGCGGGGGAGCTATTCCAGATCAACAGCACAGCGAGTTCCTGCCGAGGGTTAGTGCCTTATCTCGAGGTTTTCTGTCACAAAAACAAGAAGATGATTGTGAGAGGGGCACATCCTTTCGTCCAGATGTCTGGCAATATCGACCCCCCTTAGATAATAGGAAGCCACTTGAGAGCCACTTTGGTTGCGGTTACCCGCTTTAGTCGGTTACGACAATGTGGTGAAATTGCGAGACGTAGAGCCCCATCAAGAGAGACGACATGGAAGAACGAAGGAAATTCGAAAGGTTCGACCTGAGACTCTCGGCCCAGGTGAAAGTTAATTCGGGCCGGGAGGTTTCCTCAGAAGTCATGGACTATCTGACCAGAGACGTCTGTGCTGGGGGGGCTTATCTGGAAGGTGTGGGTAACCTTCCTGAAGGTACCAGTTTGAGTTTGGACCTGGTACTGAAGCTGGAGCGGCTCAAAAACATAGAGAATGAGCAGGCGTTGATTCAAGTCCGGGGCAAGGTGGTCCGCCTTGACGAGGGAACCGGGATTGCCGTCTGCTTTGAGAAAGACTATCGCATCACGCCGCTCTAAGTATCTGAGGGTCTTACCGTTCCCTGGTCCCCGGTGTCAGGTCTGACGGACCACGGACAACGCGCCACAGCGCTCAACACCGATCCCATATTGCAACGCTAACCCTGACCCCTAAACCTTTGAACCCTTGAACCTTTGAACCTCTGAACCTCTGAACCTTTGAACCCTTGAACCTCTGAACCCTTTCACCGTTCCGTTTATACAACTTCTAATACTTATTGCGTAGTAAATGACCCTAAAAAAATACGAATCAAATTACGACGTGTCCCGTATTGCGTTGATTGTCGAAACTGAATTATAAAATGCGCCAAGCGCGCAAGGAAGTAGAAACCCCAGTGAAGGCTTGACCACCTTTGCGGAACAAAAACCAGCAATCTATAATAGAAGCTTGTTAAACCTTAGGAGGAAAGAGAAATGGCAACGGCAAGAAAGAACTCATTATTGTTAGGGACTTTGTTGGTGGGTATTCTGAGTTTGTTGGTGACTGTTCCCAGCAGTCACGCAACCTATGTTTCTGTGGGTGATACGGTCTATTTCGGGACAGGGGCCGGTCAGTACAATACCGGAGGATATTATTACGCCGGTGAACTGAATGTGTATAATAAGGCCAACAATCAGTACCTTTATACGACCTTCTGCCTGGAGCTCCACGAAAATATTTATCTCAGCAGCGGATACACATACGATGTCTATGACATCTCCGAAACTGCATACGGAGGGGGCAATGAAGTGCCGGCCGTAGATCCTGCAAACGGCGACACTGTGGACTATCAAACGGCCTACTTATACTACCATTTCCTTAATGGTTCATTGAGCTGGGGTACTCATGACTATGGTGATAACGCAAATTCGGATGGGTATAATTTGCAGTTGGCAATATGGTACTTCGAAGATGAAATCACGCTGAATGAAACCCAGATTGCGGCAAACGACTGGGTGCAGGCGGCCAATGCTAATGCCAACTCGTCATACAGCGGGCTGGTGATGAATCTTTACGAGCATGGGACTCAGAATCTGGCCCAAAGTCATATGGCGTATGCCGCAGTTCCCGAACCCGCCACCATGCTCATGTTCGGCGCCGGCCTGATCGGACTGGCGGCTTTCGGCAGGCGGAAGCTTCGGAACAATAAGACGCTGCTCGTCGGCTAAAACCGGATGTGCTCTTTTCCTCCTCGACGTTGCCCCGTAAACGGCCCGGCCGATTTACGGGGCATGGTTCAACGGCTTAGAGGTTCAAAGGTTCATAGGTTCAAAGGTTTAGAGGTTCAAGGTTTAGAGGTTCAGGGTTGTTTTCAACTGTGAGCTGTCAGCCGTGAGCTCTTCCACCCAACATTCCACTATTCCAGTATTCCATCATTCCATTATTCCATTATTCCATTATTCCAACATTCCATTTTCCCACTATTCCACTATTCCACTATTCCATTTTTCCATTATCCCGGGTCTCACCCATCATTCCAGTATTAACCCTGAACGTTGAACCCTGAACCCCCGAGGGTCTTCCCATGCAACACTCGGAAATTAAACGTTACTTAGACATCGCCAGCCGGCGCAAATGGTGGGCCATCCTCAGCTTTCTGGCGGTGCTGCTCGGTGGATTGGCCGCTGTGCTGGTTATTCCAAAGGTCTATAAGGCAGAGACCCTGGTCATGGTCCAGAGGCAAAAGGTGCCCGAGCACTATATTCAGGAGATTGTTTCCACGGATCTCGGCGATCGGCTCGACATGATCAGCCAGCAGGTGACCAGCCGGTCCAACCTGGAAAAGATCATCGCGGAGTATGGGCTGTATGCCGGATCGCAGGGAATGGCCCTGGAAAATAAGATCCAGAAACTCAGAGATCGAATCGCGATTGAGATCGCCAGGGGCGGCCGGGGGAGCACAGCCAATTCCTTTGCTATCGCCTTTCGGGACGAAAGCCCCCAAAAGGCTATGGAAGTGACCAATGCCCTGGCCTCGAACTTCATCACGGAAAATCTCAAGATCCGGGAAGAGCAGGCCATCGGGACGTCCAATTTTCTGACCGAAGAACTTGAAAGCGTGCAGAGCCGGCTCAGAGACAAAGAGACCCTCCTCATGAAGTACCGGGAAGAACACATCGGGGGCATGCCCGAAAACCTGGAAAGTAATTTGCGAATGCTCGATCGGTACCAGGAGGAACTGGAAGGTCTGCATGAAAATTTGCGGGATGCTGAAAATAGAAAGCTCATTATTCAGGAACAGCTCGCGGTCGCAGAGAAAAGCGAACAACAATTGGCGACCCAACAGCGTCAGGAAGACTCCATCATCCTGCAACCCACGCAACAGGGCGGGGCCGAACCCGAGGCGAACAGCCTGCCCGCCCTTCGCCGGAACCTCAAAATGCTGGAAAGCCGGTATACGCCGCAACACCCGGATGTGAGAAAACTGAAAACCCTGATCGCTGAACTTGAAAAAGCCGAAACCGAATCGCCCCCCGTGGGCGCTGCGGCTGACAGACCGGTTCAGGTCCGCGAAACAGGGTCGTCCCGCGCCAGCGACCTCTTAAAAACGCAGCTGGCCGAAATAGAAATGAGCATCAGCGGTTACAAGGCCGAAATCCTGAAAGCCCGCGACCGCCGGACCCATTACCAGCGATTGGTTGAACAAACCCCCCAGCGGGAGCAGGAAATAATCGCTTTACGACGGGATTATGATAACCTCAGGTCCCTGTACGACTCCCTCCTTGATCGGAAGCTGGAGGCCGAGATCTCGGTGAATCTGGAGAAGAAACAAAAAGGGGAACAATTCCGGGTCATCGACGTGGCCAAGGTCCCGCGAATCCCCGTGGAGCCGGATGTCCGCAAAATCCTTCTCATGACCCTGGTGCTGGGCCTTGGCCTGGGCGGCGGTCTGGCCTATGGACGGGAGATGATAGACGCCTCCTATAAAGACCCCGCAGAGGCGGAGAAGGCCCTTCAGATACCCGTGCTGGTGAGCCTCCCCCTTCGCCAAACGCCGGAGGACCTGCGCCGCATCAAAAGGAGAAAAGTCTTTGCCGTGATCGGGGTGACCGTCGGCTTCATCGCCGCGGCCCTCGCCATCATCCTCGCCACCAAAGGGATCCACAATACCCTGGCCTTCGCCAAGGACATCCTGGCGGGAATTGGGAGCTGAACAGCTGATAGCTGATAGCTCATAGCTCATAGCCGCATCTCACCACAGAGACACCGAGGGCACAGAGAAAGATGGTGAGAAGGGCTGGAAGGGTGGAAGAATGGAATGATGGAAGGGTGGAATGGTGGAAGGATGGGTTTTTCAACCCCTGAACCCCTATCAGCTATCAGCTCCTCCACCCATTCTTCCAACATTCCATTCTTCCAATAATCCGGTGTTTTTAACCCATCCTTCCACCATTCCATTGTTCCAGTATTCCAGGTTTTAACCCATTATTCCATTATTCCATCATTCCATTATTCCATTATCTTTCATCCAGTACCCAGCCTCCATGTACCAAAACTACTACGGCTTCAGCCATCGGCCCTTTGACCTGACGCCCACTCCCCAGCACCTCTTTCTGGGGGAGACGCACAAGGAGGCCCTTGCCTTGCTCACCTACGCGGTGACCGAGCAAAAGGGGTTTGTGCTCCTCACCGGCGAGGTGGGCACGGGCAAGACCACCATTGTCAAGGCCCTCCTGGCCAATCTCGACCAACGGGTCCAGTGCGTCTATATCTCCAATCCGCGGCTCACGCCCAATGAGTTCATGGAATACCTGGCGCTGTCTATTTTTAAGACAGAAAAGCCGGTTGCGTCCAAGGCCCGGTTCCTGATCGCCTTTGAGAAGTTCCTGAGGGAATCCAAGGGCCTCCATCGCAGTTTCATCCTGATCGTGGACGAGGCCCAAAACATTTCGGACGACATGCTCGAAGATATCCGCCTCCTCTCCAATATGGAAGATGGGGACCGGAACCTGATCAGTATCTTTCTGGTGGGCCAGCCTGAACTGAACACCAAGCTGAGCCAGCCCCAGTGCCGGCCCGTGTACCAGCGCATCAGCATGCGCTACCATATCCAGCCCCTGAACAAGAACGAAACCAGGGAATATGTGGCCACGCGCCTCCAGACCGCGGGGACCGATCGGGCGGTGGGTCTGTTCACCCCCGGGGCCGTGACAGCCCTCCAAAAGCACTCCGGAGGCTATCCGCGAATGATCAATGTGCTGGCCGACAACGCCCTGCTGGCGGGCTATTCCAATGGCGCCAAACGAATCACCGCCCCCATGATCAAGGCCGCCTACAAGGACACCCAGATCGACCCCAAGGCCGGCGTCCGCACCTGGCAAAACGGCAAACCATCCTGGCTGAAAAAACTCCTCGCCGTCATCTTCGTCGTCCTCCTCCTGGCCGTAGCCGCAGCCCTCACGCCCCCTGGGCAGAAAGTGATCGAGGACGTGCTGAAGGCCTTGGGGGCTTGGGAATGACCGGAAGAGTGGAAGAATGGAAGGGTGGAAGGAAAAGCGGGAATGTTGGAATAATGGAAGGATGGAATGGTGGAAGGGCATGGAAGGATGGGTGGGGGCTCGAACGATAGAGGGTTATTTGGATTGGAAGGTATCTTCCCAGAAACCGTTCCTCTGCTTTTTCTGCAAGGATTCAATCAACTTGAGTAACCCGTTTTCAACTTTGTAATGGAGTTCATCCAAACGCTCATATTGATCGTTTGTGATTTGATCGGCTTTTTTGAAACTCTCATAGCAAGAGTGAAACTCGCCAGACGAACCAAGGGCAATGTTCAGGTGATTCAGGTACTCTTTCAGACTTCGTCGACAGTATCCTTCCGAGATGTTTCTCGAAATACTGTGGGCAGCGTCTATACTATTTGCAGCCACCTTTTTGAGTTCGAATGGAAAACAGGCGAATGTTTTGAAGGCCAACACATAAAGGGAAACAGCATCTTGCCAAACGGTGAGTTTTTTGAATCCCCTATTGATGTTTCTCCGTTCCATAAGCCGCTTATCTCATGAACCGACACTCTTTGCAACACCCGAAACCAGTTTAATCCCCTGTTCCTCATTATTCCAATTTTCCAACATTCCAACATTCCAACATTCCAATATTCCATCATTCCACTATTCCATCATTCCACTATTCCACTATTCCATTATTCCAGTGTTCCATCATTCCGGGTCTCACCCATCATTCCAATTAAAAAGGGAGTTCTCCCATGGGCAAAATCTCAGATGCGATTGAACGACACCAAAAAGAAACCTTCACCGGACAGCCGATCCCGCGACCGCCTGCACCGGAACCGAGACCCCCGGCAGCACCCGAGCGCAAAACCGAGGCCTCCACGGTCCGCGTCGACCACTTCAATCCCAAACTGGTGGTGATATCGGCCCCCGGGTCCGTGGATGCAGAGAGGTTCAAGGCCCTGCGTCGGCAGATTATCTTCAGCAAGCGCGATCCTCAGCCGCGGGTCATCATGGTGACCAGCGCCCTGCCGGGGGAGGGGAAGACCTACGTGACCGCCAATGTGGGATGCAGCATCGCCCAGGGCGTGGATCAGCATGTCCTCCTGATGGATTGCGACCTGCGCCAGCCCTCGCTCCATAATATGCTGGGGATTCCCAACCGCGAGGGGCTGCACGAATACCTGACCGGAAAACGCAAACTGACCGACCTCCTGATCCGCACCTCCATCGATCGGCTCTCGCTGCTCACAGCCGGGAGTGTATCCCCCAATCCGTCCGAACTCCTCTCTTCCAAATTCATGAAAGAGTGTCTGCACGAACTGAGGGAACGCTACCATGACCGCTACATCATCATCGATACCACGCCCACGCAGCTTACCTCTGAATCGAGCGCTTTGGTGAATTATGTGGACGGCATCGTCCTGGTGGTCAGGGCCCACAAGACGCCCCGGGAGGCTGTTCAAAAGTGCGTCGATCAAGTGGGCAGAGACAAGATGTTGGGCATGGTCTTCAACGACTACGCCGCGGAACAGGACACGTATCTCAAATATAAGAGTGGTTATTTCAAATAGGGGTTCAGGGGTTGGGGAAACCCGTGAACGGTTACAAATTTCTAAAGCAAACCCTGCCATTAACCGATATAGGCAACAGCGACGACACTTTTTGTGGAGAAATGGAAATATCTTCATTATTCTATTCTTTATTCTATTCTTCCATTTTTCCGATATTGCAGTTATATTTTTGGCCTGCAGGGATGTAACCCAAGGGGCGGAGCTGTGTCGGAAGGGCGGGAAGAATGGAAGACTGGAATGGTGGAAGGATGGAAGGATGGGTAGAGGAGCTGATAGCTGATAGCTCATAGCTCACAGATGAAAACAACCTCTGAACCCATAACCACCATCATTCCCTTATTCCAACATTCCATTATTCCATTATTCCATCATCTGTGCCTGAACCCTAACCCTCTATCAGCTATCAACTCCTCCACCCACTAACCCAGTATTCCATCATTCCATTATTCCATTATTCCCCTTATTCCATTATTCCCCTTATTCCATTATTCCATCATCTGTGCCTGAACCTCTGAACCCCAACCCCCACCCATGAAGACCCAACGACTCAAATTCGTCTTTGTCGCAGGTGAAGGTCTGTTGATCTTCGGGGCCATCTTTCTGGCCTTCAGGGTATTCCTCGAGCAGTGCGAAGGGACGCAGGATGTCCTGAGCCTGTACTGGCCTAACATGGCCATCATTACCATGGTGGTAATGATCAGCCTCTATTTTCGAGACCTCTACAGCTTTGACCTGAAACAGGGGCTGATCGAACTGGGGGCCCGACTGTTGGAATCCGTGGGCCTGGCCCTCATTATCCTGGCCACGGTCTGCTTTTTCTGGCCGGGCTTGATTAAGGGCCAAAAGACCCTGTTCGCGGGCCTGATCATCATGGTGCTGGTGTTTGTATCGTGGCGCCTATTGTACGTGATGGCCACCCGGCGTCATATTATGTCCCGGAAGGCCATTCTCCTGGGCGGCGGGGGTCTGGCCGCCGATCTCTGGAAAGAGATCAACGCGAGCTGGGACCTTGGGTATGACCTTCGGGGGGTGATCGTGCCCCCGGAGCGGCCGGTGGTGAAAGGGGAATTCGGCACGACCCGCGTTTTCCAGGGATTTGAAGACATCTGCGACCGTGTTCAGGCCGAGGAGGCTGACAGTATTATCGTGGCCCTGGATGAAAAGCGCAATGTCCTCCCCTACCAGCAGCTTTTGAACTGCAAGCTCATGGGCATCCGTATCATCGATGGAGAGAGCTTCTATGAGCAGATCTGCGGCAAGATCATGGTGGAAAAGATCAATCCCAGCTGGCTCATCTTTTCGGACGGTTTTGTCCGGTCCCGGCTGCTGCGAATGTCCAAGCGCGGTCTGGATCTGGTGGCATCGGCAATACTGATGACCCTCACTGCCCCCTTCCTGGCCCTGGTGGCCGTTGCCATCAAGATGGATACGCCCGGACCTGTCATTTTTTCTCAGGAGCGGATGGGGGAGTACGGCAAGCCGTTCCGCCTGCATAAATTCCGGTCCATGCGCCAGGACGCGGAAAAGGAGACCGGGCCGGTGTGGGCCGGCGCAGAGGATTCGCGGATCACACGGGTGGGAAGGTTCATTCGAAAATGCCGGCTGGACGAACTGCCCCAGCTCTGGAATGTGTTTCGCGGGGAGATGAGTTTTGTGGGGCCCCGGCCCGAGCGCGGCTTTTTTGTGCGTCAGCTTGTAAAGGAGATCCCCTACTACAATGAGCGGTTATCGGTCAAGCCGGGCGTGACCGGGTGGGCCCAGATCAAATACCCTTACGGGGCCTCGGAAAAGGACGCCCTGGAAAAGCTCAAATACGATCTGTTTTATATCAAGCATATGTCCCTGGTCATGGACCTCTGGATCATTTTCCAGACCGCCAAGACCGTCCTCCTGGGAAGAGGCGCAAGATAGGGAGGACTGGAAGGATGGAAGAAGGGTCAAAACCGGAATAATGGAAGAATGGAATGTTGGAATGATGGGGAAGGGCATGGAAGAATGGAAGAATGGTCAAAACCGGAATAATGGAATATTGGAATGGTGGAAGGATGGGGAAGGGCATGGAAGGATGGAATGTTGGAATGTTGGAATAATGGAAGAATGGAAGGGTGGATGGGTGGAAGGGCGGGGGTCTCACACAGAGGCACAGAAATACGGAGAAAGGTTCAAGCGGTTCCCGGTTCAGGGGTTAACCCATCATTCCATCATTCCATCATTCCAATATTCCGGTTTTCAACCCATCATTCCAGTATTCCATTCTTCCAGTATTCCAAGATCTTAACCCAGTATTCCAGTTGTTAACCCATTCTTCCAACATTCCACCATTCCATTATTCCAGCGTTCCATAAACCATACCTCCTCCTGGCGATCCTCTGCACTGCGGGCATCATATGTCTCTCATCGATCCCGGGAATGGATATGGTTGGAAATGGATCGCATGAGGAACAGGTGGTTTCGAATCTCGCGCATGTTCCAGCCTATGGTATTCTCGCGCTGCTCTGGCTGAAATCATTTTTCCCCAGCCATCAGAAGACGCCAGCGATTGCAAAGACCTCGCTTGTGTTGGCAGGATTGCTGCTTTTTGCCCTTTTGGATGAAGTCCACCAGTTTTTTGTGCCTGGTCGCTCAGCAGATTTCATGGATATCGGTCTGGATATCCTGGGTATAACACTCGGCTTTCTCCTCTTTAAACGGCTGCAACAGCCTTCAGTCTTGAGGCAGGAACCATGACTCGCGTTGGCGTAGTTCCGTGGTTCCCGGTTCAGGGGTTAACCCATTCTTCCAACATTCCACCATTCCATTATTCCAGTGTGCCACCATTCCATTATTCCACTATTCCATTATTCCAATACCCACTACCCAACTTGAGGTCACCATGCTATTCCACAAAGATATCCTTAAGATCGATCCTGCGGCAGAGACGAAACAGATCGTCGATTTTATGGCCGATCAGGTAGGTAAACGATACCGAAGGCGCGGCATTGTACTCGGGCTCAGCGGCGGTGTCGATTCCGCGGTGATGGCCGCCATTGCCGTAGCCGCGGTGGGAAAAGAAAATGTGGTCGGCCTGATCCTTCCGGAAAAGGAGTCGAACCCCATCAGCAATCAATATGCCGGCCAACATGCGGAATCCCTCGGCATCGAGTACCGGGAGGTCGATATCACGCCCACGGTGGACAGCGTGGGGTCCTACTATTGGCGGGATCAATATATACGGAATCTGATACCGGAGTATCACAGGGGGTGCAAATACAATATCGCACTCCCGACCGACCTTCTGGAACGGAACGCCTACAACTTTTATGTGCTCCAGGTGGCGCTTCCGGACGGGACCGTGAAGAAGAAGCGGTTGAACCGGGAGGCGTTTCACACCCTGACCGCGTTCGCGAGCATCAAGATCCGGTCCCGCATGATTCATCTGTACTGGGAAGCCGAGCGCCGCGATCTGGTGGTGGCCGGGACCACCAATCGAACCGAACTCATCCTGGGCGATTTCTGCAAGTACGGCGATGGCGGCACGGACACCGAGGCCCTCT
>Ga0209270_1004353_pt1 | contig 10893 bp, 8 predicted proteins | sample MTBAKSrepl1MetaG_FD_187456 | JGI IMG/M metagenome (GOLD analysis project Ga0209270, IMG submission 187456) | Enrichment culture microbial communities from Arthur Kill intertidal strait, New Jersey, USA, that are MTBE-degrading - MTBE-AKS1... | ecosystem: Environmental > Aquatic > Marine >...
CCTTGTTCCAGGCGCATTCGTCGAGGAGTTCGAGCAGGCCGTCGCGGGTGAGCGGCTGGGGCGGCCAGCCGCTTTTCGCGGGCGGGGCCTCCTGCGGGAGGGGGGCGGGGCGGTAGGCGAAGCGGCGGATCTCGACCGGCAGATCGAAGACGTCGATGTAGTCCCCGGCGCACAGGACGAAGGCGTGCTCGACGGCGTTTTCGAGTTCGCGCGCATTGCCCGGCCAGGGGTAGTCCATCAGGATCCGCATGGAGCTCTTCGTGGCGCCCTTGATGGCCAGGCCGGTCTTGCGGTTTTGGAGTTCGATGAAGTGGGTGACGAGCCACGGGATGTCTTCCTTGCGCTCGCGCAGAGGCGGGATGAGGATCGGGAAGACCTTGAGCCGGTAGAAGAGGTCCTCCCGGAAGGCGCCCTGCTGGACCTGGGTGAGGAGGTCTTTGTTGGTGGCGGCGATGATCCGGATGTCGATCCTGCGCTTGCGGGATTCCCCGACGCGTTCGATTTCCCGCTCCTGCACGACCCTCAGGAGCTTCACCTGAATGAACGGGCTGATCTCGGCGATCTCGTCCAGGAAGATCGTTCCCCCGTCGGCCTCTTCGAAGCGGCCGACCCGGTCGCGGATGGCCCCGGTGAAGGCCCCTTTGACATGCCCGAAGAGTTCGCTTTCAAGGAGCGTCTCCGAGAGCGCGCTGCAGTTGACGGTGACGAAGGGCATGTTTTTTCGGGCGCTGTGGTGGTGGATGGCGCTGGCGACGAGTTCCTTGCCGGTGCCGCTTTCGCCCTGGACGAGGATGGTGGCCTCGCTCGCCGCGGCCGCCTCGATGGCCGAGAAGACCTGCTGCATGGCGTGGCTCTTGCCGATGATCTGGTCGAAGCGGTGGGTCTCGCCGAGGCGGCGGGCGGCCTCCTCCGCCTCGTGGCGCGCCTTCTGTAGTTCCGTGAGGTCCGTAACCGTCTCGACGACGCCCTCGATCGTTCCCTGCTCATCCCTGACGAGCCGGGCGCTCTTGATGACCGGCACGTCGTACCCGTCTTTGTGGCGCAGGAAACACTCCCTCCCGTCGAGGCGCCCATAGGTGAGGATGCCGCATTCGGAGATGCCGGTCGGGCAGCTTGCCTGAAAGCACTCGGTGAAGTTCAGGAGGGCGCAGGGCTGCCCGATCGCCTCCTCGGCGCTGTAACCCGTGATCCGTTCGATCGACGGGTTCCAGGAGGTGATCCGTCCCTGTTCGTCGAGGGTGAACACCCCGTCGGCCATGGACTCGAGCAGCAGGCTCGAAAATCTGGGATCCAGTGTCCGCATAGGCATTGAAGGACGGAAAAGCGGTTGTTTCATGGCCGCCTTTCCCGGTCCGGAAAATGGGTTTTATCCGTGCCGCCTTTCCCGGTCCGGAAAATGGGTTTTATCCGTTGCAGGATGAACCGGCATAAAGAATAAGTAACGTTACCGGGTTCCTTTGTCAAGGATATCGCGGGCCGAGGGGGAGCCTGATGGCGATGTGCGGCACAATAATTGAAGGAGCTCGAAGGATGCAGAAATTCACAGAGGTGTCGGCGGGTTCGCTTCGGGCGCCTGGGGATGGAGAGAGGATTGGGTTTGATCTCGGAAAAGAAGGCGGGAAAGATACACAGGGGGAAAGACCATGGGTTGACGGTGGTCCATTTCGGCGCCCCCTGGTGTGCGCCCTGCTCCCTTCAGGATCCGATCATGAGGGAGCTTTCCAGGCGGTACAGGGGCAGGGTGCGCATGGCCGCGGTCGATATCGACCGGAACCCGGATGCGGCCGTGCAGCTCGGGATCGAGTGCATTCCGACCGTGGTGATCTTCCGGGATGGCTTAGAAGTGAAGCGCTTCCTGGGACTTCAATCGGCTGACGTTCTTTCGGCCGCCATCCGCTCGATCCAGGGCGCAGAAGAGGCGTGAAGAGTTCTTGGCACAAGTTTTGCTTTTACAATGTGCAACAGAAACAGCGGTTCGTTTGCCATAACCTCTAACCTTAACCCTCCTGATCCAGGGCGGGGCATGCAAGGGAAACGGTGCGCCTTGCATGCCCCGTTTCCCTTCCATGTGTTCCAGAAAACAGCCTCGCCGAGGTCCGGCGGGCTTGACAGAACGAAAAGAAAGACTCCTTCTCCCTGTAGCCCTTCGAAAAGATAGCGTTACTTATACCGTTACGGAACGTTACAAATTGCTGGGTAACGGTTTGCTCTGGAGTTCGAGCGCATGGATCCAAGGGCGTAAATGGTTAGGTAGTTTCCATCCGGAAATGGTCTTTTTGGCCAATCTCGGCGTCAATCTGCACGTTTGCTTGTGCGGCGACCTGCAGGTCGCCTCCGCGCAAACGCTTGATTTCCTTGATATTGGCCAAAAATCCTCATTTCCGGATTGGAAACTGAGTTCTACCGCGAAATCATTTCCGGATGGAAACTAGGTAGGGCCGCCTGGGGCCTGGGAGCCGTCGATGGAGATGCGAACGGCATAAATCTTGATCCATGGTGAGAGAAGAGGAAGGGCGTGATTTCTGCGTCCTACGCCGCGATGATTCAGTGAAAAACGAGCAAGGAGGTGTTTCGATGCCTAGAGGAGATGGAACAGGTCCAAGGGGACAGGGGCCCGGAACGGGGAGAGGCACGGGGGGAAGAGGCGGCGGAGGCGGCGGAGGCCGTGGTGGTGGATTCGGGGCCGGTCCAGGCGGCAACTGCGTCTGCCCCAACTGCGGCGCGAAGGCGCCGCACGAACTGGGGGTTCCCTGCTATCAGCAGACTTGTCCGCAGTGCGGTGCAGCGATGACACGAGAGTAGTGCAGCCGCCCACGGGGGTCATCGAGCGGCGGCCGAGCGGAGCCGGATGGGCCACAGCACAGCCTGTGGGGTGTGCGGGTCCCTGTTCTGCGGTGGGACGCATGGTTCGCGGACCGGGAGGGCGACAACAAGAGGGAAGGAGATCTGTGAATGGACACCGTATCGTTTGCCGAGATCGCTGTGGTCTCATGCGGCACATTGAGTTTAGAGCTGAACTATCTGAGAAAAGAAGGATTTCTTGATACGCAGCATCTCTTTTACACGACCCCGGGCCTTCACGAGGACTGCAAGGAGCTCGAGCGGCAGCTGGTCGACCGGATCCAGCGGGCCAAGGAAAAGGCGGACAAGGTGCTGGTCGTCTACGGCGGCAAGTTCTGCTACGTCAATGCGGACAACCCGACGCGGACGATGCGCACGATCATCTCCGAGCAGGGGGAGGGGGTGACGCGGATCGAGGCCACGCACTGCATGGACATGATCGCGGGGGAGGAGGAGCGCGAGCGGATCGCCCAGGAGATGGCAGGCGGCGAGAAGGTCTGGTGGATGACGCCGGGCTGGATCCAGTTCCGCCACCAGGTGTTCAAGGGCTGGGATCAGGGGCTGGCGAACGAGAACTTCCCGCGGCACACCGGCGGAGCGATCGTGCTCGACGGCATCGGCTTCCTCGATACGTACATGGCCGAGAAGCCGGAGGAGTTCCTGGAGTACTCCGACTGGATGGGGATCCCGATCCAGCCCTGTCCCGTCACCCTCGACCGGTTCAAGTCACTGCTCCTCGATCAGGCGAAAAAGCTTCTGGCCTGAGTCGTTTCCATCCGGAAATGGTCTTTTTGGCCAATCTCGGCGTCAATCTGCACGTTTGCTTGTGCGGCGACCGCCAGGTCGCCTCCGCGCAAACGCTTGATTTCCATCCGGAAATGGTCTTTTTGGCCAATCTCGGCGTCAATCTGCACGTTTGCTTGTGCGGCGACCACAGGTCGCCTCCGCGCAAACGCTTGATTTCCTTGATATTGGCCAAAAATCCTCATTTCCGGATTGGAAACCGAGTTCTAACGGAAAATCATTTCCGGATTGGAAACTGAGATCTACCGGAAAATCATTTCCGTGCCCCCCGGCATGCCGGCCGGGGGAGAGGGGCCTGCTTGTCCGCACCGGCCTGCACAGAGGGGTTGCGCAGCGTTGCAGCCGACTTATTTTCAAAAGGAGATCGGACCGGAACCGACCCACGACATCTTCGAACCGGGGGCAGGCCATGCTGAAGACAGCGATCGAGGCGGCGCAGCAGGCGGGGCGGCTGATAGCCGAGCGGTATCCATCGGAGCGGCGCTTTGCCCTGAAGGGATTCCGAGACCTGGTGAGCGATGCGGACACCGCGGCAGAGGCGCAGATCATCGAGCTGATCACGCGGCGCTTCCCCGGCCATGCGATCTTGTCGGAGGAGGCCGGCGGCCCGGACGCGGCCGCAGGCGAATACACCTGGGTCATCGACCCGCTGGATGGCACGACCAACTACGTCCATCGCCACCCGGTGTTTGCCGTCTCGATCGGCGTGCTTCAGCGCGGCCGGCCGCTTCTCGGGGTGGTGCACGACCCCCTGCGCAACCACACCTTTGCGGCGCACAGGGGTGGCGGGGCGCGGCTCAACAACGAGCCGATCCAGGTGAGCGCCTTTCCGCAGCTGGGTGAGGCCCTCCTTGGATTCGACTGGGGGCACAGCGACGAGATGCGCGGCAGGATCGCCGGGTGTGCGGGGAAGCTGCTCACGTGCTGCGGAGGGCTGCGCGTCATGGGTTCCGCGTGCCTGGCGCTCGCCTATGTCGCCGCCGGATGGCTGGACGGGTATTTTCAGGCCGGGTTGAAGCCCTGGGACACGGCGGCCGGCATCCTGCTGGTGTCGGAGGCCGGCGGCTGCTGCAGTACGCTTCAGGGGGAGCCCTTCCAGGTGGGGGAGCCGGGCTGCCTGGCATCGAACGGCGCGATCCACGATTCCTGCCTCGAGATCCTGCAGGGCGTTCTGGCCTGAGGCGCCCTCCGGTGCGGGCAGAGAAGGGCCCCGGACGGGCCGTCCTTGCTTTGGACGGCCGGAGGGGGCGGGCGCATCCACAGACGTCGGAAGGGTTTGCTTGCGTGCCGTTCCCGGGGTTTGCCCCGGGAGTGGAAAAGACGGGCGGCGGCCGTGGACATCGAGCCCCGGGGCTGCCTGAGTGAGCGCTTAAGCCTTGGGCCGCCCCGCCGGGCGGTTCGAGTGCGAATGATTTGCTGCAACTGCATCGAGCGCCGTTGGAGGAGGAGATGGAGGGGACATTCTGGCCCGCCTTCGGGGCGAGCTTTGTGGCGGCGGTGGTCACCTCGATAGGGATCTACGTCATCCGCCGCTTCGAGCGGTGGGGGCGGGAAAACAGCATCTATTTCGTGTGCTTTGCGGCCGGGGTGCTCATCTCGGTCTCGTTCATGCACATCATCCCCAAGGCCTTTTCCATGAACGCCCACGCCCCGTTCTATTTGTTCGCGGGGTATATCGGCCTCCATCTCTTCAACCGCTTCATCAACGCCTTCGTGTGCGACAAGAGCGGGGACGAGCAGTATGCGATCGGCCTCGTCCCGATGGTCGGGATCGGCTTGCACTCCTTCATCGACGGTTTCATCTACTCCATCACCTTCACCGTCAGCGTGTTCACGGGGCTGCTGGCGGCCACCGGCATGGTCCTGCATGAATTCCCCGAAGGCATTATCACCTACCTGCTGCTCGTCCGGGCGGGGTTCAGAGAAAAAGTGGCGTGGATCCTCGCCTTCTTGGCCGCAGCGGCCACGACCCCTCTCGGGATGCTGGTTTCCTACCCCTACATCAGCCGGATCGACAAGCCGTTCCTGGGTGCGCTCCTGGCCTTTTCAGCCGGGGCCCTCGTCTACGTGGGGGCCACGCATCTCCTGCCGCAGGCCGAGGTGGAGCGGAAAAGATACAGCCTCCTCGCCCTGGGTGCGGGGGTCCTGATAGCGTTGATCATTATTTTTTCGAAGTCATAGGGCAGGCGCGCCGCGCCGGTTCTCGGGGGATTCCGACGTCAAGTTTCCATCCGGAAATGGTCTTTTTGGCCAATCTCGGCGTCAATCTGCACGTTTGCTTGTGCGGCGACCTGCAGGTCGCCTCCGCGCAAACGCTGGATTTCCTTGATATTGGCCAAACCGGGACCCGCCCCGCAGGGGTGGGACTGAGCACGCGCAGCGTGTAAAGAAAAATCCTCATTTCCGGATTGGAAACTGAGTTCTACCGCGAAATCATTTCCGGATGGTTACTAGATATTGACAAAAAATCCTCATTCCCGGATTGGAAACCGGGTTTTGCCTGGAAATCATTTCTGGATGGATCTAAGTGAGGGATCACGCCATTTCAAAGGATGCAAGCCGATGGAACGAAGAGCGAAAAAAGCGGAGGCGCAGACCAGGAAGGGGAACCTTTCCGATGTCACATTTTACAGCTTCGTGATGGACAGCCTGCCGGTCGGCATCCTTACGGTCGACCGGGATATGAGGATCACGAGCTTCAACCCGTGGGCGCAGACCCTGACGGGCTACACCGAGGAGGAGGTGCTCGGCCGCCAGTGCGGGGAGGTGCTTCGGGGGGGGCGGTGCGGTAGTGACTGCCCCCTGAAAAAGTCGATTCACGAGCGCGCGCCCATCGTGTGGATCGAGACCACGATCCGGAAGAAGACGGGCGAGACGATCCCTGTCAGGATCCACACCTCGGCGCTGACGGACCAGGACGGCAAGCTGATGGGAGGTGTGGAGGCCTTCCAGGACATGACTGTGGTGAGGGCCATGGAGCGCGAGAAGGACAACATCATCTCCATGTTCGCCCACGACATGAAGTCGTCCCTGACGATCATCGGCGGCTTTGTGCTGCGGCTGCTCAAAAAGGCCGTGGATCTTGACGACGAGACGAAGGCGAAATACCTCGAAATCATCCAGAAGGAGACCGGGAAGCTCGATTTCCTGATCAACGACTTCCTCGAGTTCGCGCGCCTGCAGACCGGCAAACTGAAGCTGAGCCTGCAGGCCGTCTCGCTCGACAAGGAGCTCATGGAGCTTTTCGAGGCGTATCAGTCGAGGGCCATGCAATCCGGGATCGAGCTCGAGTTCCGGAGCGACATCATCCTGCCGGTGATCCTGGCCGACCCCAACCGCCTGCGCCGTGCCTTCACCAACATCCTGGACAATGCCTTCAAGTTCTCGAAAAAGGGGGATGTCATCCGCATTGTGCCGGATCTGGGGCAGAAGGAGATCTCCGTCCGGATCGAGGACCAGGGCCCCGGGATCGCGGCGGAGGATCTCCCGTTCATCTTCGAGGCCTTCTACCGCGGGAAGAAGGTCGAGGGGAAGCAGGAGGGGGTCGGGCTGGGGCTGGCGAGCGCCAAATCGATCGTCGAGGCGCACGGCGGCCGCGTGAAGGCCGAAAGCAAACTCGGGAAGGGCTCGGCCTTCACCATCATCCTCCCGAGGACCGAGCGGCTCGAGAAGCGGTGAGAGCGGGAACGATCAGCGGATCAGCAAAGTGGTCTTCCCGACCTGCCTGGCCCCGGTGAGCAGAAGGACCGGAAGTTGTGAGTGACATTCAGTTCAGGACTTCACGGATCTTGCTGGAAAGCTCGCGCATCCGGAAGGGCTTCTGGATGAAACCGTTGCAGCCGCGCTCCATGATCCGGCCGGCCTCTCCGTCCAGGCTGTAGCCGCTCGAAAGCAGGACGCGCACGTCCGGATAGCGCTCTTTCAGTTGGTCGAAGATCTCACCGCCGCTCATGCCTGGCATGATCATATCGAGAAGGACGAGGTCGATTTCGGCACGGCGCTCGGCGAAGAGTTCGAGGGCTTCATCCCCGCTTCCGGCCGTAAGGACCCGGTATCCGAGCGCCTCCAGCAGCTCCCGCCCCACATCGCGGATCCGCTCCTCGTCGTCGATCAGCAGGATGCCTTCCCGGCCGCTGAAATCCCCTGCCTGGGCGATGTGAGACGCTTCTTCTTCCGCCTCCTCGAGCGCTTCGTTCCGGGGTTTGCCTGCCGGCAGGTGGATGGTGAAGACGCTTCCACGGCCGAGTTCCGATTGAACCTCGATGTGTCCGGCATGCCCTTTGACAATCCCGTAAACGGAGGTCAGACCGAGGCCGGTTCCCTTTCCGGCCTCCTTGGTGGTGAAGAAGGGTTCGAAGACCCGCTCGATGGTTTCCGGGGTCATCCCGCAGCCGTTGTCCCGCACGGACACCGTGACGTAGCGTTCCTCGGGGGCGTCGAATGTTGGGCTCATGACCTCGGCCCGCATAGTGTTGCGGGTCTGAACCAGGAGCTCACCCCCCTGGGGCATGGCATCGGCCGCGTTGACAAAGAGGTTCAGGAAAAGCTGCTGCATCTGGCTTTGATCCGCCTCCACCTGGAGAAGATCCGCGGCGAACTCGCCCCTGAAGGTGAGCTGTTTGCGCGTCTTGACGAGGGTGTCGGCGGATTCACGGATCAACGGGTTCAGGTCGGTCGGGCGGACATCGTAGCGACCTTTCCGGGCATAGCCCAAGAGCTGGGAGGTGAGCCGGGAGCCGTTCCGGACCTGCTTTTCGATCTTCCTCAACCGCTCGTAATGGGGATGGTCCTCCGAAAGCGCCCAGAGCATCAGGGAGACGTTGCCTTGGATATTCATCAGAAGATTGTTGAAGTCGTGCGCGATGCCGGCCGCGAGGGTGCCGACGGCTTCCATCCGCTGCGCGGACAGGAGCTGTGCCTGCAGTTCGACCTCATCTGTTACATCGTTCAGGATGGCCACCCACTTTTTGGCCGATCTCGGCAGGGGGGAAAAACTCAGAAGCGTTTTGTGCCGGTTGATGGAATAGGGGCCTGCCCGCTGGATGGGGATGCGGGAGGCGAGTGCGCTGTCGAGGAGTTTGCGGATGGCGCCCCGTTCACGCTGGACGAAGAGGTCCTCCATCCTCCCGCCGAGCAGGCGGTCCTCCGCGTTCCCGGATATGGACAGGGCGGCTGGATTGACATAGACGATCCGCCTGTCGGTCGTGACTTCGAAGACGGCCTCGGACATATTGGCCAGAATCTGTTCGAAATGCTCCTTGAAGGCGAGCAGTTCCCGGGTGACCCCCCGTGAGTAGATGCCGTCGATGCCGAGGACCCTCTCCGGGCAGCTCCGGCGGGGCTCGGAGAGGGCGGCATCCAGCACGGATGAGAGGCTGCGCGCCAGTTCGTCGAGGGGCGTCTTGGCGATCTGGGCGTCGATGTCGAGCTGCAGGGGATGGTCGCGCTGTTCGGCGGCGACATCGGAAAGGACGACCAGGTAGGCGTTTTCGAGGTGGGGCATTCCGCGGATGATCCGGCAGAGCGTCTCGCCCGAGATGTTCGGCATGACGAGGTCGGTGAAGATGATGTCCGGGCTTTGCCCCCGCAGCAGGTCGAGGGCCGACAGGCCGTCTTCGGCGGTCAGGACCTCATGGCCCTGTTTCTGCAGGAACTCCCTCATGAACGCCAGGAGGTGCTTGTCGTTATCCACCACCAGGATTGTGCGCATTTCCGTTTCTTCCGCCCCCTCTTCTACGCCGCCGAAAGGTTTTTTTCCAGGACGCCACGAAACTCCTTCAGGTTGAAGGGCTTCTGCAGGACGCCGTCGATGGGCGCTTTTTCGAGCTTTTCCATGTGGGAGGACGTGGCGTGGCCTGTGATTACGACGATCTTCGTTTCAGGGCTGGTCTCTTTGATCTTTCGGGCCAGTTGATGGCCGTCCATGTTCGGCATGACGATATCGAGCAGGACCAGGTCCGGCTTGGACGACCCGATGAACAGTGCGGCTTCGAGCGGATCGAGAAAGGTCTGCAGCGTCCAGTCGGGTTCCAGGGGGACTTCCGTGAAATAGCCCTTCAGAACCTCCAGAATCCTGGGGTCGTCATCGACTGCCACGACCGTCTTCTTCCTGCTCGGGCCGAGCGATGCGGGTATCGCCATGCCGCGCTCCGTCAGGAAGCGGCGAAGGGCATTGCGGCTGACGAGATAACGGCCCCCGGGGGTGCGTGCCGCTTCGAGCGCGCCCTGTTTGATCCACGAGGCAACCGTAACCCTGTGAATACCTAGGATGGCGGCCACTTCAATCGATGAGAACGATTCATCGAAAAGGCCCATAGCTTGTATATTCCTCTGCGTTGAGGTATGCTGGATGAACATCGCCCGGCCGCCGATAGGCATGGGCCTCATACAGCCGATATCGGCTACAAAACTAACGTAAACTAACACGAACTGCCTTGTCAATTTTTTTCTGAGCAACCTAATGAAATGACAGGGCGTTTTAGTGCCGAACGCGTTTTTGGCAGGAGATGGAAGTGAAACCGGGAGATATCGAGGCGCTTCGCGCAAGAGGCATGCAACCGGAGGAGGTCGAATCACAGATCGAGCGCTTTCGAAAGGGCGCGCCGTTTCTGGATCTCGTCCGCCCGTGCACGGTCGGCGACGGGATCGTGCGGCTGACGGAGGACCACCAGGAGCGCTGTTTGCAGATCTTCGAAGGCCGTGCGCGGGGGCGCAGACTCGTCAAGTTCGTCCCCGCCTCGGGGGCCGCGAGCCGCATGTTCCGGGATCTCTTGAAGATCCGCAAAGAGGTCGAGCCGGTTCGGATGGACCGGGTGCGGGTGCTGGCCGAAGAGGGGGACGGGGCGGCGCGGGCAGGCATCCAGTTCATGGAGGGGATCCGCCGCTTCGCGTTTTTCGCGGATCTCAGGGACCGGATGGCCGCCGGCGGACTGTCGATCGAGGAGGGGATCGAGGCCGGGGATTTCACCGACATCCTCGACTATCTACTGACTGACCAGGGGCTGGACTACGCGTCGCTGCCGAAGGGCCTTCTGCTTTTTCACGCCTACCCCGAAGGGCCGCGGACCGCGTTCGAGGAGCACCTCGTGGAGGCGGAGGGTTACGACCGCTCGGGCGACGGGGTCTGCAGGCTGCATTTCACGGTCTCGGAGGAGCACCTTTCAGGATTCGAGCGGCGTTTCACCGAGGCGAAGCCCGCCTTCGAGTCCGCGTACGGGGCCTCCTACGCCGTGGAGTTCTCTTTTCAGG
>Ga0209270_1004357_pt1 | contig 10878 bp, 6 predicted proteins | sample MTBAKSrepl1MetaG_FD_187456 | JGI IMG/M metagenome (GOLD analysis project Ga0209270, IMG submission 187456) | Enrichment culture microbial communities from Arthur Kill intertidal strait, New Jersey, USA, that are MTBE-degrading - MTBE-AKS1... | ecosystem: Environmental > Aquatic > Marine >...
ATTATTACCGGGTCAAGGCCGCCAAAACCGGGTATACCGACAGCGATTGGAGGACCGGTTCAAACGGGTGTGCGGTGAGTTCCGTGCCCCTTCCGGTAACAGAGAACTTTAACGCATCCACCCTGCCGACCGGCTGGACGACCCAGAACATCGGAACCGCAATTACTGAACGCTGGGACGTGTCAAATACTGCCAACGCGGGCGGTTCAGCCTATGAGATGAAATGCCATTGGCAGGCGGTCAATCCGGGCGCCACCCGTCTGATAACCCCCTGGATCAATACCCTGGGGATGGATCAGATAACCTTATCCTTCAGACATTTCTTGAATGCCTATGGCACTGGCGCCACGTTACGGGTCCAGACCTCAAACAATAAATCCACCTGGACCAACACACTGTGGTCGGTTGCTACTGGCAGTTCAAACATCGGTCCTGCGACCGTCACCGTCCCCATAACCACAAATCTGAATTCGAGCACTACCTATGTTGCTTTTGTTGTTGACGGCAACCTGTACCAAATTGACGACTGGTACATAGACAATGTATCCATCCGAAGTCGCATTCACCATGTGAGCAAGGACGGGGTCTGCGGTGGCAAAAGGCCCTGCTATACCACCATCCAGGCGGCTGTAACTGCGGCAAAGGATGGGGATACCGTCAAGGTCACCCAGGGGACCTTTAGGCAAGGACCATTAAGAAGCACGACGGGCACGGTCGCCATCAGCGGGGGCTGGAACACCGATTTTTCGTCCCAGACAGGTACAACCGAGATGTATGCGCCGGGCGCCACAGGAGGGGGAGGCATCAGGGTGCAGCCGAACGTGAAGGTGATTGCTCCTTAAGGCAGCATCATTGACTTACGCCGAAACCGGGGACGGGGAGGTTCGGTCTGGTGTTTTTGTTTTCCCCGTGTCATGAAAATCTGTGAGAGTGGCTTCCAGGCCACGATCCACGGTGAACTGTTACGGCTAGCCGCTCCCACAGGAAAGTAATAAAGGGCCGCCTACATCCCCAATGCCGCCTTGATTCGGGCAATGTCCTCTCTCATGGCCGTATTCTCGGCTTTCAAGACCTCGTTTTCAGCCTTGAGTTCCTTGACCGCGTTGACCAGAGCCACATTGATTGGGTGCATATTGAAATCGAGATACCCGTCCGGTCCCTCGCTGACGGCCTCGGGAAAGACTTCCGCAACTTCCTGAGCGATGAAGCCGACGTATTCTTCTTGGGTGGGGAGTCCTCTTGGATTCCCCTCTTTGTAGTGAAACAGCACAGGTCGAAGCCTTGTAACCGCATCCAGACCGTGCTGGTATTCACCGGTGACATCTTTCAGCCGCTCATCCGAACTGTTGGTCCAGGTGCCTCCCCCGGGCTTCGCCGCATCGCCATTCACCTCCAGCAGATAGTTGGGTGCTGGCGTGCCGATGCCGACATTCCCGGCTTCAGTGATGACCATGTCATTGCTTGATGCCGTCCTTCTGAATAGAAGGTTTTGGTCGTTTGGGCCCATGCCGATGAACCATTTCTCGGCCGCATCTCGGTCGAATCGCCACCCGAACCAGCGATCCGTTCCGACCTGATTCAGCCTTCCCAATACCATGGCATCTGCTTCCCCGCGAATGTCCAGTGTGTGCTCCGGAGCAGGCGTGCCGATCCCAACCCTGCCTGCTGTCCCCGCTGGGAAGATCAGAAAGGCGTTGGCGGCGGATATGGACTGTGGGCTGTCAGAATACCCCCAGACAAAGGTGTTGTTCGCAGCGCCGGTTAGCTGCATGTACGTGCCACCCGCGAAAGAATTCGAGCCGCCGGCTATTGTGTAATAGCCTATGGCGGTGGAATAAACCCCGTTGGCTTCGGTAGCACAGCCCATGGCAGTGGAATGATCGCCGCCGGCCGTGGTTGAATTGCCCATGGCGGTAGAACCATGGCCGCTGGCTATGGTACTAACGCCCATGGCGGTGGAATAATCACCCGTTGCCTGACAGCCTTCTCCGATGGCTGCCTTTGTGGGCGTGATGCTCGCTGCCAGGATATGACCGGGAAGGCCGACCAGTAGAGCAAATACAACTGAACATACAACTGACATGTGGCGTTTCATCATTCTCTTTCTCCTTTTTTCTGGACGTTCCTATTGCAGGGAATCCGGGTTTCTCATGCCTTGGAATAAGCCTGTTCAGAATCGGTCCTCACAAAGTCATCGGCGTTTATATACGCCGCAGCGCCGTCAACCCTCTCCTTGACAAGAGGGTCATGTACCGCTTTGTCGTGAGAGCGTCTTTCAGCCGCGACGCCCGGATATATCGAGGTTGAAGGCCGCTCTCCCAGAGGCGGCCCGTGGAATCATGACCGTTACTGCTTGATGCGAACCACGGCGCCTGATTCAAATTTTGCCCCGCTTTGGACCTTCACCTGTGGCGATATGAAGTGAACGGTGGCCTCGTTCTTTACTATCGTGCCGTTCCCCACGGTAATGGATGTAGCCGCCCTGCATTCACAGGCCCTGCCGGCCGGAAATGTCACATTGGTGAGCACCACAGGATTCGTGGCGCACTCGGGGCAGGGCGGAAAAGGGGCAACGGGTGTGGGAATGTGACGATTAATGGTATCTTCCAGCCCCAGTCGCCCATCGAAGTTCCCCCCCCACGCCCAGAGGCTGCCGTCCGAGTGGATGCCGAGGCTGTGAAGGCTGCCAGCGGTGGTGCTGACCCAGTCCGAATAAGGCCCCACCCGGGTGGGGATGTGCCGGTCGGTTGTATCTCCAACGCCCAGCCCCAGCTGGCCATAGTGGTTATACCCCCACGCCCAGAGGGTGCCGTCCGAGCGGATGCTGAGGCTGTGATAGAAGCCAGCGGCAATGCTGATCCAGTCCGAATAGGAGCCCACCTGGGTGGGGATGTGCCGGTCGGTTGTATCTCCAACGCCCAGGCCCAGCTGGCCAAAAAAGTTATGCCCCCACGCCCAGAGGGTGCCGTCCGAGCGAATGCCCAGGCTATACCATCTGCCAGCGGCAATGCTGACCCAGTCCGAATAGGAGCCCACCTGGGTGGGAGTGTGTCGGTCGGTTGTGTCCCCTACCCCCAGGCCCAGCTGGCCATAGAAGTTATCTCCCCACGTCCAGAGGGTGCCGTCCGAACGGATGCCGAGGCTATGCCAATCACCCCCGGAGATGCTGACCCAGTCCGAATAGGAGCCCACCTGGGTGGGGATGTGCCGGTCGGTTGTGTCCCCTACCCCCAGGCCCAGCTGGCCATAGTGGTTATACCCCCACGCCCAGAGGGTGCCGTCCGAACGGATGCCGAGGCTATGCCAACCACCCCCGGAGATGCTGGTCCAGTCCGAATAAGACCCCACCTGGGTGGGGATGTGCCGGTCGGTTGTATCTCCAACGCCCAGCCCCAACTGGCCATAGTAATTATACCCCCACGCCCAGAGGGCGCCGTCCGAGCGGATGCCGAGGCTGTAGAGGCCAGCGGCAATGCTGACCCAGTCCGAATAGGAGCCCACCTGGGTGGGAGTGTGTCGGTCGGTTGTGTCCCCTACCCCCAGGCCCAGCTGACCATAGAAGTTATCTCCCCACGCCATCAGGTCAGCACCTGAAGGGGCGCCGGCGTAGTAAAGCCCAAGCGTATGGTCACTCCCCCCTGAAACCGCTTTCCAGTATTTCTTTCCGCTGTCAGGTTCAGGGGGCTGGATTCCGGATGGGGTCCGGGTGGAGGCGTTTAGAAAAGATCCATAGATGTCGCCAATACCGAAGAGGTTCCGATGATCCTCCCACGCGGTCAGACAGGCGTTGGTTGCAGTGCTTGCCGCAACACAGGGCATCTTGGGGTTCTCAGTGCCGCCGGTGGATGAAATGATCAGATTCTGAAGGGGTGGCAGGCGGTATCCGTCCGAGGTGTTGGCCCGGATATGATTCACGGTTGTCGGGTCTCTGGGGTCGGTCCCGGGGGTCTCCCTCCAGACCACGACAAACCGGTCGGCCGCAGCGTTATAATCCACCGCAGGATGCCACTCATTGGCATATTCATCCGTGGAATAATGACTGTATTGATAGGATATGGGAAATACATCGTTCTGGACCTGCTCCTCTTTATAGTACATCTCCTTTTCCGCATTTACGATGCCCCCCCAGATCCCGGACCAATGTTGACCAGATGCCTCATTATCGGTATCCCCCCACACAAGGAAAAAAACAGGGCTTTCATTGATTAACCCATAGGCCATATCGATATTGAGCGCCCTGCCCACAAGCGTATTCTGAAAGGGAATGGTGGCTTCACAGTTCACCGGCCCGTAATTGCACACCGTATTCATGGCCTGGCCCTGGCTGTTGAGCATGCTGAGGGAAAGGCCGTCCATGACGATGCGCGCCAAAAGATAGCGGCCTTGAGGGGTATTGGCGGAAACAACAGGGGCATAGGCAATGGCGTACCTGCGGCTGTATTCGCAGGGCTCACTGCTCACCAGCGCCACCACGGATGCAGAACCCAAAGGCTGTCCGTTGCCGTTCACCTGCCGGCTGTATATCTGAATGTCACAATCGCCCGAACCCGTGGGCCAGGCCCCGATAACCAGATAATTCTGTGCCAGGCTGTTGTAAGCCGCCTTGGGGAACCGCGCATTGGTGAGCAAGATGGTGGGCCCCCCAATCACCAGCCCCAGGGCGCTTACCCGCTGACCCACGGTGTTGTTCCACCGCTCCGCCACCACCAGGTATTCGTTCCTGGCCGAATTGTAGACCACATCCGGCAAAACGCCCCCGGAATGGATGATCTCAAAGGGCGGTCCGATCATGGCCCCGCTTTCCTTTATCAGCTGGCCCATCAGGGGACCATAGAATCTCTCGTCACTGGTGGGGTATAGATAGTTGTACATGTTCCACACCACCAGAAACTCCCCGTTCTTGGAGTTATAGGCGGCTGCCGGGGCACTGTCCCACATCCAACCCGTATAAATCGGCGAATCGGCCAGGGCGGGGAGGGAGCAAAGCGAAATCGCAAAAAACATCCATGCCAAAACCCACTTTTTCATGCCGGATCTCCTTTTAAGGTGGACCTGAACCATATGGCGTGTCGTTACCGCCGAGCCCTTTGTGCAGGATTAACTATTTAATTTTACTCCCGAAGGTGAATCGTTCATCATTTCCTTCGGCACCTTGGTGACAGGCGTGCTGATCAAAGGACGCCCCGTGGAAAATGTTGGAGGAGAATATAACAAAGAGGAAAGCGGGGAGGATCGCTCGCAGAAACCATTGAAATCCAGGAGTTCCCATGGCTTCACCAGAGAGGGGTCTGTAGCACACGACAGGAATGGCTGCCATCAGTGGACTGAACGCCGCGTTTATGGAATACAGATTATAGCGGAAAACGGCAGACAGTCAATTGATATTTGATGGGCTTGCTCTCAAGAGGTTCCTGTTCCTATGGAGGTATTGAAGGGCTGATATAGGCCAAAACTCCTGATGTTGGAATCTTGGGATATCTACGACTCCAGAGAACTGGCTGAAGGTCGGGACTATTGATTTTGCCTTGCAATTGCTGGAACTGCTGAGAGATCTTTTGGAACAAGGGATCTTTACATCGCCGGGCAATCATTACCGTCCAGATCCAATGTTACTGTTGCTGGATAAGAACCACAGCGCCTTCTTCCGCATGAAACCCTGGCAGGACCGTCACCGTGGGCGATATGAAGGTCATACTGGCACCAGCCTTTACAGTCACCCCTGGACCGATGGTGATGGATGTGGCGGCCCTGCATTCGCAATCCGTGCTGCCTGGAAAGATGATGTTGGTGATGATCGGGGCCTGGCCAATACACTGGGGGCATGTCACGGCACCTGACCCCGGATCCGGCGATCCGTTGCGGAGATAACTGCCACGGCCGGTTCCCCACAGGATGCGGGCATCAGCGGTGCCGGGGAGGTCGTAGGCCACCACCCCTGAGTGGGCAGTGTTCAGAACCAGCTCCAGGTCCGGATCGGCGTCGATATTGGCAAGGGTGGGGGCCGCAAGGGCCCCGTTCCAGTCAGGGCCTCCATAGGCGGCCGGGAGATCGATCTCGAAAAGGGGAGCGCCGTGATAATTCAGGATGTGGAGCTTTCCCGTCTTATGGGTTCCTTTTTCGACCCACGACCCAAAAATGACCTCTGCATGTCCGTCATTATCCAGGTCGGCTATTGCCGGCTCCGATGCAAAGCGATAGAACCCTTCGCTGCCCTTGTAGATCGAATATGGCCAGTTGCCGTGCTCCGTCTTATCCAGCCAGAAGGCGTGCATCCTTCCGTCGTAGGAGGGGAAGATAATTTCGAGGCTGCCGTCGCCTCCAGGTCCGCTACAGCGGGAGAGGAATACCAGCCTGTCTCGCACCATGAGGCATAGCACCCGCCGTGCTCCCATTTGAGGACTGGCACCTGTACCGCTGGGAAAGCCGTGGGTGCCCCTGACAGGACGCAGAGGACAGAAATGAAAAACAGCACAGACGATATTTTGCCTCCCTCTCTCTTATCGGGCATAAGGCCTCCCATTCTTTTGATACGGCAGCAAACAACACATCCTCCACAAGCCGGCACCGCCCTTGGCCGTGAAGACCCTGTGCCCACTAATACCGCGCTGATCTTGATACCTTTGAAAGTGGGGCCCGCGCCACGGCCCCCGTTTTTACTAACGCGGATAACTGCAACCAAGCTCTCAGCGAGCTGACCCGTCATTCCGGCATGCCCTTAGCCGGAATCCAGTCCGGCGTATTTCTGGATTCCGGCCAGAATCGTGCCGGAATGACGGAATGCAGGCATGCTGTTGAAGTATGGCCATATTTTCTAGTTTTTCATGACAGAAAACCCAGTTGCTAAAGACCCAATGCCGCCTTGATTCGGGCAATGTCCTCTCTCATGGCCATATTCTCGGCTCTCAAGGTCTCGTTTTCCGCCTTGAGTTCCTTGACCGCGTTGACCAATGCCACATTGACCGGGTGCATGTTGAAGTCGAGGTAGCCGTCCGGCCCTTCGCTGACCGCCTCGGGGAATACCCGCTGCACCTCCTGAGCGATGAAGCGGTGCTTTCTTCGTCAGAGGGGCGGCTGTTTGATATTGACGTTAGATCCTGATGGCGCATTGAATCCGGGCTCGACCATGACCACGGGGGCCTGGAAGGTCACAGTCGCCCCTGTTTCGATCACCACGTTTGCGCCGATGGTGAGCGAAGCCTTGTTGTTGCAGGTACAGTTACATCCCTCGGGAAACTCCACATCCTCGATCCTGGGACCGGAACAGGGAGGGCAGCCTATGGTCCGCTCATAGCAACCCCGGTCCACGCCCGCACCTCCGGGCCGGGGATTGTTCTCCAAATCATGGTTGGGCACCAGCCCGCTCAAGCTCCCCACTGGGAGGCCGCTGTCGATGGCCGGGCTCCCGGCTTGCAGATGACCATTGAATGTCTCCAGGTTTGAATCCAAGACCAGCGGATTCTGTGTCAGTTCGTGGGCGGCAAGAGCCACATTGCCTATCTTGGTGCTGTAGACCACGTTGTAATCCGCGCTGACTGTTCCGAAAACCGACGGCTCGAACCAGATGTAGCAGGACTGCTCCGAAGGGTCGCCGAAATCCGGATAGCCCATAAAGACGTTGTTTTGCAGAATCAAGGTTTCGGAGTTGTCACAATGCCCGCTGTCGCATTCGGCGAGGCAGAGGCAATCCCCTTGTCCGGCGATGGTCGAATTGATCACCGAAACCTGGTTTCCTTTTCTCAGATTGAGGGCAAGGGCACTGCCTCCGGCCCGGCAGTTGTCAACGTTATAGGTGAAGGATTTTCCATCGAAGAAGGCGCAGTTGCTTACCATGAGGCTGTTTTCAATCCGGGTGGGTCCGTTGACCTTGATCTGGTCCCCGGCATTCCCATACGACTGTGTTCTTTTGATCTGAATGCTGGAAGGGTCGAGGCGGACATACAGCATGTCCAGGCCGTCAGAGGTGTTGTAGCGGAAGATGCTGTCCTCGATAAGCCAGTCTCCCCCTGTGGTGTTCAGTCCCACGCCATCTCCCCATCCTCCGGCGGTTTGTGCCCAGCAGCCGGTGGGGGTTTCCCCTGGATAGGTTTCCCCGCAGCCGTTCCATTCCACGGTAAAATTCCGAAAAACCATGTTCCCTGTGCAGGCGCTGCTTCCTGCTGTAGTGTCTGTATCACCATCCCAGCCGACCCAGCCGTTTCCGGCGATCCGCACATCCTGCACAGTCCAATCCGACAACAGCCCGGCATGAACACCGAAATTGGCCAGTCCATGGATATTGAGGTGGGTGAGCGTCACGTTAGACGAATTCGCTACATAAATCCCCCCGGCAGCCCAGTCCCCGAAAGGCGGGGTGTCCCTTTTGCAGTTCAGGGACGGATCACCCGAGTAGCTCTCAATACACCCTGAATGGTCTGTAATCTCCAGGCAACTGATGACCGCGTTGGATGTTCCGTCGAGACTGAGGATCTGCCAGGGTCTCTCGGCGCCCCACAACTCAGGAGGGTTGCTGCACCCCTGATTCCAGCCTGAGCCCAGGATACGGGTTGGGTGAGCGGCGTCGGGTCCGGAGGGGAGGGGAGGGAGGTGACAGTCCCAGGAATAGCTGGAATCACACCAGCCGGTGTTGGGTGCACCGAATCCCATGCGGTAACTGCCAGGATAGATGATGATGGTATCCCCGCCCTGTATCTTCCAGTTGCCCGAGTCATTCAGTGCCCAGAAGGGATGGGACCAGGCGCATGCCTGGGCTATTCCCGAACCCGGATAGGGTGCGTTGGACAGCCCTGTACATTGGGTTGCTGTGCCGCCGTTGGTATGAACATAGTAGGTTGTTGCAGCCGGGCATGGGGAATGCCACATCAAGAGGGAAAAAACCACAAACGGCCAATATGCCTTACAACCGAAAAGACCCCTTTTCATAACCAAGCCCCTCCTCGCGAGTCACGCCTGCGGTCGCTGACCAGCCAGATTAGACAGGGGCTTTTGTCGCCATACCAAGTTTTTATGAGGGCGGATTTCCAGCAAGGCTTCCTTTTTTCATTAGCTGATCTTGAGTGGTGGCTCCATGAACTGACCTCCGGGGAAGAGGTTATGGGTTGGAGGTATTGTGTTCCCTATGAAACAACAAACCGAGGGTTGAGTCAAGAAAAATGATTTTGGTTGGGGATGCCAACGCCAGTCAGTAAGTGGCTCTTCGGACGCTGCATTTGCGCCGAGGACGAATGGATACTTGCCGTTTATCTGTTTTCAAAACGATAACATGGGTAAAACTGGAACGATACGAGAATAAGCTGTACCAAAAAAATGCCGAATACGACAGAAGAGGGTTTACAACCCACCATGGCGATTTCTGGATCGGCACCTACGAAAAGTACCAGGAGGTTGCCAGCCAGAAACCGGGACAAATTCAGAGGGATAACCCCACCGGCACGCTCACCTCGATACCGTTTGAGATTGTTGGAGATCGCATCGCGTTTCTCATCGGCGGTGGAAGGCATCCGGATTCGGTGTATGTGGCCCTGGTGGTGGACGGCCGCGAGGTTCTGAAGGCGAACGGAAATAATAGCGAAAGCATGCAACGCCATGTCTGGGAGGTAACGCCCCACAAAGGCAAATCTGCCTAGATTTTGATCAGTGACCAATGCAGCGCGGGTTGGGGTCATATAAACACAGATGACTTCAGGTATGAGACAAAGCAGTAGTGAGAAGCCGCAAAGATTTGAAAAATCACAGCGAGTGCCTTCCCCGTTGCTTGCCGTCCCGCAGCGGGATTAGCGAGCGAATTTAAAATGTAAAGGATCCTCCTTAAATCTGGAAGATTCCCCGTCCCGCTGGTCAAGCGAGACTGCGGGGTTCTTCAGTTATAAGCTTTTCGATTCCTTTATCATTGAACGCAATCCTTCAATCTCGGCCTTCTGTTTCTCCAAAAGGTCCTTTTGTCTCTGATTTTCGGCCTTCAACTCCTTGACCGCTTCAACCAGCACAGCGGTCAGCTTGGTGTAAGATACGGATTTGTAGCCGTCTTCGTCTTCAGACACCAATTCCGGGAGCACCTGCTCCACATCCTGGGCAACGAGACCGATCTGCTTGCCCTCAGTGAGCCCGAAGTTGGGATACTCTTCTCTCTTCCATTCATAGCTCACCCCTTGAAGGCTAGATATCTTGTCCAGAGATGATGCCAGCGGTTCGATGTTCTTCTTCCATCGTCCATCCGAAGAACTGGAAGTTGCGACAGCCCGGAAGTCCCCGTTGATGACCACCTTACGGATGTCAAAAGCGCCCCAGATCAGGGGGCCGGGGGTATCGGAGTTATCAATGTAAAGTCTATTGGAGCCTCCCTCATTAGATCCCGCGGTGTAGCCTAGAAAGATATTCCCCGAACCAAACTGGTTACCACTTCCTGCCCGATACCCGAAAAAAGCATTTCGCGATCCCTCGTTACTACCCCCCGCAGCTTCTCCGAAATAGCAGTTACCCCACCCATCGGTGATGTTGGACCCGGCATTGTATCCAAAGCATGAATTACTAAATCCTTTTTTGTTCTGTCTCCCGGCTCCATATCCGAAGAAGGAGTTGTCGTATCCCTCGGTGTTCATATATCCCGCCCCATTTCCGAAAAACGAGTTAAATGGTCCGGTGGTGTTCGAATACCCTGCATGGCTTCCAAAGAAGGAGTTGCCTGCTTCTTTGTTGTTTTCTCCAGTGTGTTCACCAACAAAAGTGTTCCCTTCGGCCACTGTATTAAGATACCCGGCATAGTATCCGACAAACGTATTTCCCCCCGATGTGGTCTGGTATCCGGCATTTCTCCCTATAAAGGTGTTGGCCCAGCCTACCTTGTTACGGTAGCCGGCCTGGCTTCCGATGAGGGTATTGGAC
>Ga0209270_1004359_pt1 | contig 10874 bp, 12 predicted proteins | sample MTBAKSrepl1MetaG_FD_187456 | JGI IMG/M metagenome (GOLD analysis project Ga0209270, IMG submission 187456) | Enrichment culture microbial communities from Arthur Kill intertidal strait, New Jersey, USA, that are MTBE-degrading - MTBE-AKS1... | ecosystem: Environmental > Aquatic > Marine >...
CGATCGACACGGAAAAATTCAACAATCTTATCGCCTCCATGAGTTTGGACCCGACCACCGACGCCTTTATCTTGAACCGGGAAGGAATTTTTCAGACGCCGTCCAAGTTCTACGGCCGAACCCTGGATCAATTTCCTTTGCCGCTGCCCCCGGTCAGTTATGAGCCCAACGTGATCAGCACCGTGGACCACCAGCGCGAAGAAGTGCTGCTGGGTTATACCTATTTCGTCAATCCGTCTCTTATTTTGGTCATGATTAAACCCAAAAGCGAGGTGCTCAAGAGCTGGTACACCCTTAAGAGCGAACTTTTTCTTATTTTCGCCGCCAGCGTCATCGGTATCTTTGTTGTGGTCTTTCGCTTGACCAATGTCTTGGTCAGACGGATCGAGGAGTCGGATCAAAAGCGGAAAATGGCCTACCATGAAATAGAATACACTAATAAACTGGCCTCGTTGGGCCGATTGGCCGCCGGGGTGGCTCACGAGATCAACAATCCTATGGCCATCATCAATGAAAAAGCCGGCCTGATGATGGACCTGATCCAGGTGGCTCCGGACTTCCCGGAAAGAGAGAAATTCATGTCCCTGACCGCTTCCATCAGTAAATCCGTGGACCGGGTCCGGGAGATCACCCATCGCCTGCTCGGCTTTGCCAGGCGGATGGACGTGAACATCGAGATAATGAATCTCAATGAAGTCATCAAAGAAGTCCTGGGCTTTCTGGAAAAGGAAATGATGTACCGCAATATAGACCTGAGGCTGCAAATGGATGAAAGCCTGTCCAAGATCGCCTCGGACCGCGGCCAACTCCAGCAGGTTTTTCTCAATATTCTTAATAACGCCCTGGAGGCGGTCAGCGACGGGGGTACGATATCCATCACCAGTTTCGACCGGGATATGGATACCATCGGAGTTTCCATCCAGGACAACGGCCCGGGGATGTCCCAGGAGGTCAAGGAGCACATCTTTGAGCCTTTTTACACGACCAAAAAGATAAGCGGCACCGGACTGGGTCTCTCGATTACTTACGGCATCGTCAAGAAACTCGGCGGGGAGATCGAGGTCCAAAGCAAGGAAGGGCGGGGGACCACCTTCACCGTAATTTTGCCTAAGAAAACCAAAACGGCGTAGAGAGGGATCATGTCGGAAATGAAAGTTTTGCTGGTGGATGACGAGGAAGAGTTCGTAAACACCCTGGCTGAAAGGCTGCAACTGAGAGGCTTTCAAGTGCTGACCAGCACGGATGGTGAAGCCGCCCTTCGGGTGGTCAATGAAGATGGGCCTCAGGTCGTGCTCCTGGACGTGATGATGCCAGGGCTGGGCGGGCTGGAAGTCCTCCAGCAGATTAAAAGCGCCCACCCGAACATCCAGGTCATCCTGCTCACCGGCCGGGGCTCGACGAGAGAGGGGATAGAGGGAATGCGTCAAGGGGCCTTCGATTTCCTGATGAAGCCGATCAAGATTGAGGAGCTGATGGAAAAAATGAAAGCGGCCTTTGAACTTTTTATAAAAGGGTCGACCGAACCGGAGGTTAAACCGCTGTGACCGACCAAGAAATCGCCTTCATGGGCAAAATGACCGCGGGGATGACCCACGAGATCAAAAATGTTTTGGCCACCATCAAGGAATCATCCGGCTTGATGCAGGATTTTCTCAAACTCTGCCAGGACGGTCCCTTCCCTTACGGGGAGAAATTCGCGCAAATTCTGTCCGGCATCCAGGGGCAAGTGGCCAGGGGGGTGGAGATCAGCACCCGGCTCAACCGGTTCGCCCACAGCATGGATGAACCGGTGATCACCGCAGACCTTAACGAAATCATAGACCAAGTGGTCTTTCTCAACCAGCGCCAAGCCCGCTTGAAACAGATCGAACTTAGGGGAATTCCCTCCGGAGAGGACGTTCGCATGGCAACAGACTCTTTCCGGCTTCAACTGGTTCTGGCCGCCGGCATCCATTATTTATTGGACCGGTCGAGCCCGAAAGACCTGATCATCCTCAGACCCCGCAAAACCGAGCAAGGGGCGGCCGTGGATATTCAAATCACCGCGGCTGAAGAAACGGCGGAAACCATCGAAGCGCCACGGCCGGAGCTTCGGCCCGAACTGGCCGAGATTCAAAAGATACTCGACCAGATGCAGGCCCAAATCCGGCCGGGGAACGCCGGCGGCCGGGAGGGTTTGATTCTGGTTTTGAATAAGTCCGGATGAAAACGCCCGGCCCTTTTGGCTCCGAGCCTTAAGCTCGAGGCCAGGGGCGTGCCCTGGGGTTCCTCGCCGGCCGGCGCAGAAACGTTCCCCCAATAGTTAGGTCCCTTTGGCGGCCTGCCCCTGTTTTTTAATTTTGGTCTGCCCTGTTCCGCCCTTCAGCCCACAGACCTTTTCTTTTTGTATTATTTTGAAACATCATTATTGTGTCATAGTGTCTTAATGTGTTTGACTCGATAAGGGTCGTCTGGTTGATATATTGAAATCATTGACTATTTAAGATGGCATAAACTTTGCCCTATTATTCACCAAGATATTTCCAAGGAGGGCATCATGGGTGCGTGGCGGGAAAGGTTCCAAAAATATTTTGCCGCCGTGGCTTTTGCCGAGGCGGGCGAGGCGGATACGGCCAGGGAGATGGTCGGGGCGGCCTCACCAAGCAAATCATTTTCTTTCGACCGTTTAATGGCGGCGGTGACTTTTGCCGAGGCCGATTGTCCGGAAATCGCCCGCGGGTTCTTGACTCCGGCGCCGGTGGTTCGGCCCAGGCCGGTTCGAGTGGATGAATTCCTGACGGCGGTGGGACTGGGCGGCGTCCGGGTTTGTTACGGCATGGCCAGGATGTAAAACCGGTCGAAAAGGGCCGCCTTTTTCCGGTCAAAGGAATCGGTCAGTCCAAAGTGAATGCCCGCGGCTCGGGATCATGAATTGTAAAGTCCTGATTTTTGAACGAGAAGTTTCCAGGCGCAGCAGTCTGGCTGCATGGCTGCTTAAAAAAGGCTGCCGAGTCTGGCAAACCGCGCTTCCGCCTGAAGCCGCTGATATCCTTCAAGCGGAGGATATCGATGTGGTTCTTTTGGACGTCCGGGAGATAAAGGAAGAAGGTCTGATCCTGCTTCGGAAAATCAAGAGCCGCAGTCCTCTGACCGAAGTGATATTACTGACCGCTCCGGGCCAGATAGCCCTGTCCATTCAGGGTATGAAGCTGGGCGCCTTCGATGACCTGCTTGTTCCGGTTGATATCGATGTGCTTACGGCCAAGCTTGATGAGGCGGCGGGACGCAAAAGACAAAACCAAGGGGCCCTCCAAGTGACCGGCCGTGTCTCTTCTCAAGCGGGTGTTCCAAACCCGGGGTTTTCCGATTCACTGATCATTTCCCGGTCCGGAAGCCCGATCACCCCGAGGACTTGAACGAATCTCCAAGGAAAAGCAAAAAATGTTTGACGAATTCGACGGGAATCAAGTACCTTTAGAAAAATCCAAGGTGACTGGCCAGGGAGAGATTAGATGGAAAACATCAAGGTTCTCTTAGTGGATGACGAGGAAGAATTCGTCAAAAGCCTGTCGGAACGACTCCAAATGCGCGAGTTGAAGTCGGAGACGGCTTACAACGGGGAGCAGGCCCTCCAGGTGGTCCAGGACGAGTTGCCGGACGTCATGATCCTGGACTTGAAAATGCCCGGCATTGATGGCTTGGAGGTGCTCCGGCGGGTCAGGAAGGCCTACCCATCGGTCCAGGTGATCATTCTGACCGGCCACGGGACGGAAAAGGACGAGGAACAGGCCAAGAAACTCGGGGCCTATGCTTATTTACAGAAGCCGGCTGATTTAGACACCTTGGTCCAGATGGTCAAACGGGCCTATAAGAGCAAAGTCGAAGCTTCTCTGGTGGCGGCCACTTTTGCCGAAGCCGGGGAGTTCGACACGGCCCGCCAGATCGTTTCCGATCAGGACAAAAAGAAGAAATAAACTCGTAAGCTCTTGAATGCCAAAAGAAGCAAGGTGTTGAGCGGATAGGGGGGCAAGGCAGATATGGGTGTTAAGGTTTTGCTGGTTGACGATGAAAATGAGTTCGTGGAAGCCCTGGCCCAGCGCCTTGAGGTTCGTGATTTTGCCGTGGCTACGGCGGCCAGCGGCGACGAGGCCCTGGCCCGTCTGGGTCACGAAGATTTTGATGTCATCGTTCTGGACGTCCTGATGCCCGGCAAGGACGGCATTCAGACCTTAGGAGAGATCAAGCGGCTCAAGCCGCTGACCGAAGTGATCATGCTGACTGGCCACGCCACGGTGAAGACGGCCATTGAAGGCATGAAGCGGGGGGCTTTCGATTATTTAATGAAGCCCACCGAGACCGACGAGCTGGTGGACAAAATCAAAAAGGCTTATAACCGCAAATCCGAACAAGAAGACCGCATCCGGCAAGCCGATATAGAACTTTTGATCAAGAGGCGGGGATGGTAAAGGCTGGAAGGTCACGGAAGAGGGTCCTGAGTGCTGAAAGCCGAAATCGGGAGAGTCGTTGATTTCCTCGATGGGGAGATATATTTTTTTACTTAATATTGTGATGTTTTTCACCTAAAAAGGGAGATGGACTATGCAGAAGGTTAAAGTCAAGGATTTGATGGTTCCCCTGGCCGAATACGCCACGGTCTCCCAGGAGGCCACGCTCTATGAGGCGGTCGTGGCCCTGGAAGAGGCCCAGGCCAAATTTCATCAGCGAAAATACATGCACCGGGCCATCCTGGTTTATGATGAAAATAAAAAGATTGTAGGCAAACTCAGTCAGCTCGATGTGCTCAGGGGCCTGGAACCGGGTTACAAAGATATCGGCGACTTTAAAAATATCACCCGTTCCGGGTACAGCGCCAGTTTCATCAAATCGATCATGAAGAGCCACGCCCTGTGGCAGAAGCCCCTGGATAACATCTGCGCCAAGGCCGGCCAACTCAAGGTTAAGGAACTCATGTACACCCCGGCCGAGGGTGAATACGTCCAGGAGGAAGCCACCCTGGACGAAGCGGTGCATCAGTTGGTTTTCGGCCATCACCAGTCCCTCCTGGTGACCCGAAATGGTGAAGTCGTGGGCATCCTGAGGCTGACCGACGTCTTCGCAGAACTATGTAAAGTCATCAAGGCCTGCCAGCTTTAACCCCCAAGCCCCGCTCGGGGATGACCCTTTAAAAGACAGCGGTTTGGCCCTGGAGGAGATATTTCTATGAGTCCTGAACGTGCGGTAGCGCTTGACAAACCCAGGATCAATTGGTTCCGGCTCTTTTTCATGTTTCTCGGTCTGGCCCTCTTCACGGCGGTCTACTTTTCCCCGCCCTGGCCAGACGCCGTGGACCCGATGGGCAAACACTTTGCCTTGACCCGCGAGGCCAAGGGCGCCCTGGCCGTCTTTCTGATAGCCGGCATCTGGTGGGTCTTCGAGGTGGTGCCCATCGGCGTGACCAGCCTGGTGATCGGCGTGATGCAAGCCCTCTTCTTTGTCCGGCCGGCCAAGGAAGCCTTCAAGGATTTCATGGACCCCTCCGTGATGTTTATTTTCGCCTCGATTGTCATCGGTTTGGTCTTCACCAAGACCGGCCTGACCCGGCGCCTGGCGTACAAGATGCTGGCCATCGTCGGGGAGAAGACCAGCATGATCTACCTGGGGTGTTTTATCGTCACCGCAGCCCTGACCCACTTCATGGCCCACACCGCGGTGGCCGCGACCATGTACCCCTTGCTGCTGGCCATCTACAGTCTGTACGGCGAAGGAGACAAGCCGACCAAGTTCGGCAAGGGATTGTTCATGGGCATGGCGTACGTGGCCGGGGCCGGCAGCATCATCACTTTGCTGGGCGCGGCCCGGGGTCCGGTGGCCATCGGCTTTTATAAGCAAATCGTCGGCAAAGAAATCAGCTTTTTCCAATTGAGTTACTATATGTTACCCGTCGGCTGGTTGATGGTCTTTGTCCTGTGGGGCTTCTTCATGTTCTTCTTCAAACCGGAAAAGGCGGTCATTCCGGGTCTGAGGGAGCGGGCCAAGCGGCTCTATAGCGAATTGGGGCCGATAACCCGCAACGAGGTTCTGGCCGCGGTCATCGTCGTGGCCATGATCTTGACCATGTCCCTGCAATCGTTCGTCCCGGCCTTGCAGCAGGTCAACAAATCGGCCATCATCCTGATTTCCACCATACTTTTCTTTCTGCTCAACATCCTGGACATTCAGGACCTGGAAAACATCCCCTGGAACATCATTCTTCTGTTCGGAGGGGCCATGAGCATCGGCTTTTGCCTGTGGGAGACCAAGGCCGCCCAGTGGCTGGCCATCAACTGGCTGGTCTTGTTCAAGGAAGCCAATTGGTTCGTCTTTGTTCTGAGCATCTCTTTCTTCGTCATGATCATGACCAACTTCATTATGAACGTGGCGGCCATCGCCATTTCTTTGCCGGTGGCTTTAGTCATCGCGCCTTACCTGGGCGTGGCCGGGGAAGTGATCCTTTTCGCCTCTCTGGTTACCGCGGGCATGCCCTTCCTGCTGCTGGTCGGAGCGGCCCCCAACGCCATCGCCTACGATTCGAAACAGTTCACCAGCGGCGAATTCTTCCTGTACGGCGTCCCGGCCAGCATTATGCTCATGGCTTTGGTGGCTTTGGCTGCGGCGGTGATTTGGCCGATCCTCGGCATGCCGGTTACCATCCAATAGGCGGGGTAGTGTTCGGCTGAATCTTAGCAAAAATACGACCCTGATAAAAATATCGGCCGCCCGGCCCAAAACCCGGCGGCCGTTTTAATTTAGACCATCTCTTTTGGGGTTTAAGTGAGTTGGAAGACGATTTTTATTTCCAGATGCAAGGGTCCCCGGAAATGGCCGGGGGGCGGAGGCGGCAGGGGGTTGGCGGCCTGGACCGCGCTCAGGGCGGCCATATCCAAGGCCTCGTGCCCGGACGTTCTGGCCACCGCGGCTTTCTGGATGTGACCATCGGGTGAAATGATGAAGCTGATGGTCACCGCCCCTTCGATCTGTTTGACCCGGGCCGCTTCCGGATATTTCTTTTCCCGTTCGATCTTGATTTTGACCATTTCCAGATAGCTTCGGGCCGTGTCGTACTGGTCTCGGGCGGCGACCAGATCGTTTGGATTCCATCCGGTTACAGCCTGAGGCGGGGCGGACGGGACCTGGGGCGGGCTGATCTTCTCCACCAAGGAGTCCGGAAGATCACGGTCAACGGGTTCCAGTTTGAGGGGTCGGATCGTTGGTAATGGTTTAAGGTCGAGAGGCAGGGGTTTGGCCGACCGGGTGTCGGGCGGGGGAGTGGGCTTGTGTCGCGGTCGGGGAATGTCCCGGACCGGCGGTGTATCGCGCATGGTTAGTTCGATGTAGCTAAGCGCCTTGGAGCGGTAAATGCCGGCCACGTGGAGAAAAACAAAAAAATGGATGACCAGGGAGACCAGGACCAGGCCGCGCAGCAGCCAGTTTGGATTATTCCGGTTTGAATTTACCGCAGACATCGAACCCTACCCCGGGCAACCCGCTTCACAAATTCTTTTCCGTGGCTAAAACCAGCCTTTCGGCCCCGGCGGCCTTGGCCACGTCCATGACCTTGACCGCGTGGTTCAAGATGACCGACCGATCGGCCTTGACCACCACCAGTTTATTGGTCTTGGCCCCGATCAGTTCTTTTATTCGGTCGAACAACCGGCCTAAGGGGTATTCCTGGTCGCCCAGGAAGGCCCGACCCTCCCGGTCCACGTACACGGTGATGGTTTCCTCGGTCTGGGGGGCCGCAGCTTGGGCCTGAGGCAGTTTGATCTTGATGCCTTCTTCCACCATGAAGTTGGTGGTCAACAGGAAATATATCAGGAGCAGGAAGACGATATCGATCAATGAGGTCAGGGGAACCTGAACCCCTAGACGCTGTCTTGGCCGACGTCTGACCAGCATAATTCCTCCTTCACGACCGCTTGCCCAGACTGGTAATAAAGGTCACCAGGCCTTCCTGGAGCCGGGCTTCGAACCGATCCACCCGGCCGATCAGGTAACTGTGGGCGACCATGGTCGGCAGGGCCACGGACAGGCCCAGGGCGGTGGTCAGCATGGCTTCCCAGATGCCGCCGGCCAGGACCGCGGCGTTGACCTTGCCGCCCATCTCCTGAATGACCATGAAGGCTTTGATCATACCCAGGACCGTGCCCAGAAGTCCCAGGATGGGAGCGATATTGCCGATGGTGGCCAGGACTTGGAGATAGCGGGAGAGAGTTCTGACTTCTTCATCCGTCGAGTGGGATATTACGGTTTCCAACGTTTCCCGGTCTTGATCCACGACCTCGATCACCCGGGCCAAAACACGGCCCATGGGCGAATTGCTGCCTCGGGCCGTTTCCAGGCCTTGATCCGGCCGGCCTTCGCGAAGATGACGGGCCACCTGCTCGGCCAAGCCCGAACCCCGCTCGGGGATTCGGGCGTACCTGATGATCCTTTCCAGAAAAATGGCTAGAGCTATGACTGAACACAGCAGGATGGGAATGACCAGCACCCCGCCCTTGGCTAAAAATTCGATCATACGTCTTGATCCTCCTCACTAATTCATCCTCGGCCGCCGTTTTTGGTCAATAGGTCTTGTGAACGTCAGGCTGGCCGTCAAAATTCATGTCCCGGGATTGTTTGACCAGCGTTTCGGAATCATCGTATTCTTCCCAGACATCGGGTTTTCCGTCACCGTTGGTGTCCAGGGCCAAGGACTTGAGCCTTCCATTTTCATAATAATACCAAGCCTCGGTCCGGCCGTCGCCGTCGCCGTCTTTTTCGGCCCGGACCGCCTCTTCATTTTCATCATAATACCAAGTTATATCCAGGAAATCCTTGGAATCGTGTTTTCCCCGGCTTTTGATCAGTTTTCCCTCTGGGCCGTAATGCTCTTCCAGGTCCACCTTGCCGTCGCCGTCCTCGTCAACCTCTTTGAGGGCCAGCTTGTCCTTTCGATAATAATAGCGGCCTTCCGGACGGTCGTCGCCGTTGAGGTCCAACTCAACCACCATCGACCAGCCGGGACGGTCATACCACTGGGTCAGCTCGAAATGTCCATCCCCGTTCTGATCCTTGATTAATCTGACTTTTTTCCCGTTTCGGAAAAACACTTTCAAATTGACCGACCCGCCGCCCCCTTCGTTTTTTTCCAGCCGGACCAGCCGTCCATGCTCATAAAACTCCCAGGTATCGGCCGCCCCGTCCCCGGTGGTGTCGGTTTCCACCTTGTCCTTCTCACCATCCTTGGTCAAGTATATCCTGGTCTCCGGCCGGCCGGCCTTGGAAGAATCCTGGGTCTGGAGATACGGCCGGCCGTCCCGGTAATACACGATGGTTTCATTGTATCCGTCGCCGTCGCTGTCATAGACGACCTTGACGATTTCCCCGTTTTCATAGGTGGTAATGCGGTCCAGCCGTCCCGCGTGCTTAGTGTCTTCCTTCGACTCGGCCGGGCGGCCGCTCGGGTCGAATTGGATGAAGACGTCGGGACGGCCGTCATGGTTGGTGTCTTTCTCCTGATAGACCGGAGAACCGGCCCTAAAACGGGTCAGCAGGTCAAAACGGCCGTCCCCGTTCGAGTCCTTTCGCTGCTCGACCGGCTGGGACTTCTCAAACCTGGTGACCAGGTCGAACCGGCCGTCGCCGTCCAGGTCCTTTTTCTGCTCGACCGGTTCACTCTGGTGATAAACGGTCAATTCTTCCAGCGCTCCGTCGGGGTGGAATCGCCGATTTTCCTTAATGCGGCCGTGGGCGTCGAAGAAAGTTATCAGGTCCCAGCGGCCGTCCCCGTTCGAGTCCCGGCGTCTCTCCACCGGCCGGTTGTCCTGGTAAACGGTCCATACATCAGGCCGGCCGTTCTGGTCCGTATCCTGCTCGGAACGGCTGAGCTGACCGGCTTTAAAATGATAAACCGTATCAAAGCGTCCGTCACCGGTCGTATCCTTTTCGATCTTCAAGGGCCGGTCTTGGGGATCAAAATGTATAATCTGCTCAATCCGGCCGGTCTTCGGGGCGGCTCGTTCATGGCGGACCCGCCGACCGTTTTCAAAGAAATCCCAGGCGTCTATTTTCCCGTCATGATCACTGTCGGTCTCGACTTTTATAAGCTGCTCATTCTGGTAGGACTGGAAGCGGTCCATGACCCCGTCCGCGTTGGTGTCGACCTCCAGCTTGATCAGGCGTCCCTGCGGGTCCAGATGAGCGATCTGATCGGTCCGGCCGTCCTTGTTGGTATCCCGCTCCACGGTCCGTCCGGCCTCGGCCGAGACGCCGCCCGGCCGGAACATCAAGCAGATCATACCCAGAACGATCAAAAAGCTGAGACGATGATGGGTCATATTCAGCCGAAACCTCAATCTTCGGCTATTTATACAGTCGAAATTGATCTAATTCAAGCCGGCACGTTTCTTCTGGACTTGAGCCAGCAAACCACACCGAAGATTCCAAAGATAATGGAAATTCCGACCAGAATCCCTTGGTACCCGGGCATGGGCCCCGTTCCGGAAGGAGCATGGCCGGGCCGGTCAAGATTAAGATTCTCCGTGACCGGCACTTCCATTTCCAACAAGTGGCCCATTTCGTCGTTCACGGTCATCCGCCAGGCTCCGGCCCGGTCCGGAAAGAAACAGAACCGCCCGTTCCGATCGGTCCGACCTGTTTGGAAAGTGAGGTCCGCCTCGGGAGCGAAGACCTTGACCAGGGCGTAACTCATCGGCTCGCCGTCGCTGTAGGCGGCGCTGACCACCAGCCCGCCCGGAGCGACCCGGCCTTGAACGCCATGGGCGGACAGAGGTCCGGGCCATAAAAAAGCGGCCGAGATGAACAGCAAAAGGATGGATAGAATCGCCTTCAAGGAATAATCCTTTCCGATGGGGGAC
>Ga0209270_1004362_pt1 | contig 10871 bp, 9 predicted proteins | sample MTBAKSrepl1MetaG_FD_187456 | JGI IMG/M metagenome (GOLD analysis project Ga0209270, IMG submission 187456) | Enrichment culture microbial communities from Arthur Kill intertidal strait, New Jersey, USA, that are MTBE-degrading - MTBE-AKS1... | ecosystem: Environmental > Aquatic > Marine >...
GTCCGCTTCCACCATGTCCTTGAGCTTCTGGAGCCGCTGTTTGCTGTCGAAGAATTTGCGGCGGGAAGCGATGTGGTCCCGAAGGTGGTGGTTGGCGAGGCCCAGTTCATCCAGGATGATGGACGCCCGATCTGCCCGGAAACTGCGGCCGTACAGACGGATATCGAGGAGCCAGTCGGCCTCGTAGTCCGGTTCTTCGGTCGGGGAATAGAGGAGATAGCGGCCCTCCGGATCGTTTCGTTCCAGCAGAACCTTGGCCTCCAGGGCGCCGATCTGATCCAGACGCATCAGATTCACGTCCTCCGGCAGAGAAAGGGAAGTAAGTGTGATGTAAAATTCCCGGTCCGGGTCGTTCCAGAAGACGATGCGGTGGCCTTCGTCAATAAAAAGGCGGTGGAGGGCTTGTTCGATCTTAGCGTTTTCCATTTTCAACCACGAATCACACGAATAGCACGAATAGGTGTTACCCGCTATATATGAAACATGCAAAAAAAGTTATGGGAAATGTCTGTAGATATCTTTCCTGTGCAAGGCCCTTTCCAGAATGACCTTGTCATTTTCCATTTTGAATCCGATCCTGTAGGAACCAAACCTTATCTTCAAGTATGTGGGATACCCCTTCATTTGCTCAGCATTTCCAATTTCGAATATCGAGTTTGCCTTGGGGAGATCCTCAAAAACGAAAGTTTCCATGGTCATCCTTATAGGTGCAGGAATCTTGGAAAGCTCTTTGAGAAACCTCTTTCGATAGCTTATTTTCATTGCGCCTTTTCCAACCCATCGTAATAGGATTTGGCCTCGCTTATGCTGAGGACTTCACTTCCTTCATTCTCTTTCATCAACTGAACCAAGCCATAATTCTCCAGGGTTTCCTCCAACTTCTCAAAAACATCAATCGGAATCTGAACAGCCACCCTTCGATTCTTTTCATCAACAATATATTGTTTACGAATCATTTCCATATCCTATCCCCCTTCGTTGTCCAATCCGGACGATCCCCAATTCCGTCCTTCTTTCAACCACGAATAGCACGAATGTTTTCAGATAGTTGTAAAAGCCAGGAACAGGCTCGCTGCACCGCGCAGCCCCTTCTTCCTTATCAGTTTTATTCCCCTTAACACTTTGTTTTTATTCGTGTGATTCGTGTGATTCGTGGTTCTGTTTTCAGTTGACGATGCGTTCGTACTGGAGGTTGGGGTGCGAACCGAAGTTGACCAACAGCCCCAATCGATATCCCGTCGCCTTCAAGTAGTTGTGGACCTGTGCCCGGTGTTCATCGCACAGCTCCTTCACCGCCTTGATCTCCAGGATGACTTTGTCGAAGCAGGTAAAGTCCGGAATGTATTTCTGGTCGAGGACCTCGCCCTTGTATGTCAGTTCAAGTGGGACCTTGGGTTTGAAAGGGATTGTCTGATTCGTGAATTCGATGGCAAGGCATTCCTGATAGACAGATTCAAGAAATCCAGAGCCCATGGTGTTATAGACCTCAAAACACGCCCCCACGATGCGGTAACTCTCCTCTTTCAATACAATCTCCATAAAAAAGCCCTTTCAACCACGAATCACACGAATGGCACGAATAAAAGATCCGTTAGGGTCTCGATTCACCAAAATAAGTGGGGCTAAGGCGCAATTCCATTTCTTCTGGAGGGACCTCCTTGATCTGACCGTCCTCCCAGATGACCACGGATGTGCCCGTCTGTTTGGCCCTTTCAAGGATCTTTCTTGCAGCCTGCCGAATTGCCCCGTCAACTTCCTCAACCGTTAGGCTATCTTTGTTTGACTGGTTGTTCATTATTTTTTCTCCTCAAGGATTCTCTCAATTCTCTTAAAAAGAGGCATGTGAAAGACATGCAGGTTGCCTTCTTGGATGTGGGCAACCTTTGTTGGAGGGAACTCGGATCCATCCAACAACCATACTATATTGGCGATGGGCCAATAGAGATTTCGGAGATTGCTAAGCCCGCTCGTATACCTTCTTCGAACAACATGTTCGGGAACATGATGTCCACCCTGTCGAACTCGCGCTCTGACACGAGAAACCGCCATATCCGCACTCGGTAGCCAGAGAAAAAACAGGATAATCTCATACCCATTCGTTCTCAGCCTCTTGAAGAGATTTACGTAGCCTCGTCCTGAAAGGGTCGTCTCAAACCCAAAGTTTTCTCTTGCTGCGGCAAGTTCCTTGATCCTTGTCAGAAGCAGGCGCCCTGCTCTGACATTCTGTGTCTCCGGAGCGAATGGCGACAGACCTGCGGCAATCAGGTCGGCGTTCAGGAATTCACGGCAGTTTACAAAATCCGGCAAAAACTCCGTGGCAAAGGTGGTTTTCCCCGCCCCGTTCGGTCCTGCAATCACATAGACCGTCGGATGTTCATCGCCAGGCTTGTTTGTTTCTCCATTGGTTCTTATAGTTTTCATCTGCGTAATCTGCCTGCCCCGTTGAACCGGGGCCCCTCTTGGGGTGTTCAACCGGGGCGGATCACTTCTTGCCGGTTATGGCGTCTACCTCTGCCAACAGATCTCCGAACTTGCCGTAATTGACCTTCACCCCGTCATCCAGATCCAGGCTGATCCGCATGTCCGCATAGTGTCTGAGCTTTTCATCAAAGGTCTGGAGTTCGGCCTGCTGTTTGATGAGGGCACCCCGCTCCTTTTCCAGTTTCTTGCTGTGGGCCGTGGAGGTGGCGGCCAGGATGTCCCCGGCCAACTGCTCGATCCGGGCGGATATCTTCCCCTGCAGCGGGATCACGTATTCGGTCCGCATGCGGGACAAGGTCCCTTCATTATACCGATGGAGATAGACCAGGCACTGAAAGGCCCGAAGCTTGCCGGTCGAAAAGAGCCAGTAGATGGGCCGCTTCTTGTACATCTTCAGATGATGCTTGAAGAATCCGGCGGCCATGTACCGGCGGATGGTCTCGCGGGGGGATTCACCCCGATTGGGAGAGAGGCTTTCGGCAATGAATTGGAGGTTTTCTTCCAGGTGCTCTTTGGGCCAGGCCACGGAGATGAAGTGGATGAAGCGGTTGGCGGCGTCGTCCGGGAACCAGTCCGTGTCGGTGATGGGAATGATGCCGTCCGCATCCGGAGGAAACTTTAACCACGAATCACACGAATTACACGAATTACACGAATGGTTTGGGGGGTGGAGGGGGAGGGGTTGGTTGTGTTTCGCCTGGTAGATTTCCCAGAATTGGTCGTTTCCACTGTGGGCGTAGATAAGCCCGGGGGCGTCCAGACTGTACCGCCCCATCATGCAGCCGACAGCGTATGACACCAGTTCCTTCATGGTGTCAGCCCGCAGCAGTGCCTCCAACTCCTCTTCACTCTTGCCAGGACCGTAACGGTAATGCGGATTGCAGGTCAGGGTAATTTCAGAAAGCGGCACTTCCGGCGTCAATTCATTCTGCAGGCCGGATGCTTCGATGAAGATGCGGTTGCTTTCCTCCTCCAGCTCCCTAAGCTGATTTGTAACAACCTGCGCTCCACTGTGAAGGAGAAAGACCGTTTCTGCGATTTCGGGTGCGTGAAATTCTTCTTGAAACAAAGTGTTACCAGTGAAATCCCACGAGCACTCCATAGAATCCCAGTCGGATTTTGCGTAAGAGATACACTTCTCAGCAATATCGCTTATTTTCTTATTGTCTATATATTCAAAAACAAAAGGAATTGACTCAACGTCTTGTATTAAAAAATTCAACGTCGGATTCAGAACAGAAAGGACAAACGACGAAACTTTAGAATTTAGGTAGAGTAAAAGATTTCCTATTAGAAATGAATCCGCAGAACTAAGAGTAGGCGAAGCTTTATTAAAACTTTCATGTTTAAGAACTTTCCGAAACGACGCCTTAGAGCAAGTAATTGTGGACCAAGTAATTCCTTCTAGATCCCACAAGTATTCTTTGGGGATGCGGCAAGTTTTGTCTTTCTTATAATAATCTCGGACTTCTGGACTCCAAGCAACGACCCATTCCACATTCCCATACCATTTCCGATAATCTCCCCCTTTATGATGTAGTTTCCAATCCTTGGAAGGCCCTACAGTTGTTTTATCTAACTCCCAGAAATAGCGAAGAAATTTTTCGTTGTTTCCTGTAATAATTTGTCCGTCTGACCTAAGCGTATCCCTTACTTTGTTTGCGCCAAAAATACAACGAAAGTTGTTGCTTACCCAATATGCAATTGGACTTCCCGGGATTTTCTTATGGTCTGCGCCCGATGCACGATAAAACCAGCCGCAGTTGGGGTTCTGGATCGCCTGCAAAGCCTTTGGACCTTGATTCTCAGCTCCTCTGAAATCAGAAAGACGGACATAGCCTCCCTTGAAATCTGGATCATAGGCGTTTTGGAGGGTAAAGGTACAGATTGGCACTGTTGCGCCATCGAATCCCGAGTATTCAAGCTGAACCAGTGAGGTGATGATTTGGCTGTCGATCAGGAAATTCCTGAGGTTTTCGTACGATGAAATAAACATCCAGACAAAGGGGGACATGAAACCGATGTGGCCGCCATTTTTCGCCAGCCTGTGGCTTTCTGCAATGAATGCGGAAAAGAGATCCTTTTCATAGCCTGGATATGCCAGTTTGAGGAAAGCTTTCAAACGAGGATTTTGAAATGCGCCTCCCATGTATGGAGGGTTTGTGACGCTCGCGTCATAGGTCCCAGCCAGAATCCTTGCCTGGTGAACGATCGGCAAAACGGCCTCTGCGGTCGCCCTGCCGAACATTTCTCCGTGCGCCAGCACATCCTCCACCCGCTTGGCAATCAGCGGCAGCTTGGCCCCCAACTCCTCAGGCACCCGAATCAGCGACCCAAACGTCTTCCCATGCTCAAACAGCTCCAACAACCCCCGCAGATCCCCAACCCCAACAACAACATCTTTCCCGTCTTTCCCGTCTTTCCCCTCATTTCCCTCATTCGTGCTATTCGTGTAATTCGTGGTTAAAAAAACCTCCAGCGCCCCATCATCCACCACCGGGCTATTCTGGATAGCCATCACATTCAATCTGATTCCCCTCTCGAATATCCTTCGATCATCTGCCCGCGCCTTCATCATCAATGCAAAGGCCGCCAACTGGGCTGCCCGATCATCGATATCCAGCCCGTACAGATTCTTTTCCAGGATCAACCGTGGGATATCCTTTGCCCTGTACCCCCGTTCCTGATAGATCGCCTTGAACAGATCATACCCCTCCACCAGAATATGGCCCGAGCCGCAGGCCACATCCGCCAGGGTCATCTCCTCCGGATTCAGACTGTCCGGCGTCATGGCCCTGATCTGTTCCATCACCTCCGGCGTCTGTTCCCCTGGCTCGATATAATATTCCATCAATTCCTTAATCCGCGATTCAGGATAGGTGGCCAACCACATCCTGCCGATGGTGTTATGAACCATGTATTTCACGATCCAGTTGGGCGTAAACAACTGCGTGGCCGCCGGGATGTCCTCGCTCTTGACCACCTTGCCGATGACCTGATCCTTCTTCTCCGAGATATAGAACTGGTAGAGCCACCCGAGGATCTCCACCTCCTGCCACTCCTCCTCGGGGACCTCATTCACCATCCGCCGAATCAGCGAATCCGAATGAAGCAGGTTTTCCGGCAGCAGCAACTCCGTAGCATCCCCGATCCGCTCAAACAAAAACGGCATGGCCCTATGGAGCGCATTGCACTGCCCCACCAGCAGCATCCGATACAATTCCTCATCCCGATTCCCCGCCAGCTTCAGCTCAACCACCCGCTCCCGATCCACCCCCGGCAACTCCACATGCTCCCCATACAAAAGTATTTCCGGCAGCCCCCCATTTCTTTCATTCGTGCTATTCGTGTGATTCGTGGTGGATAAAACTCGATATCCATGATCCAGATACCCATGCACCTCCATGAACCGTATGGCTGCAAACCGGTTGAACCAGGTATAGGCCACCGCCTCCATCACCTGCTCAAACCCATCCCGCTCAATCCGCTCCACCAACCGCTTCCGCTTCTCCGTCACATCCCTGCGAAACGGTTTCCCTCCAATAAGGCCCACGTCTCCCTGCACGACAACCGGCTCGATTCCCTTTTTAGTGAGCCCGTACACCGCAGCCCGATCCGTCACCGCCCTGATAAACTCCCGGCGTGCCCTTGGTGCATATGCCTTTAACTTATTCCGATTCATTTCTTTCAACCACGAATCACACGAATATCACGAATGATTTTGGTCTATAACTCAGACTTCATGATCGCTCTTATTGACGCTTTTGCCATACCGGCTTTGGGGTTCTTTGACCTCGAACCCAATTCGTTTCTTTGGTTTTGTCGGAGAATCTTGGGGTGGAGCAAGAAGGGCCATTACTCGTCTGAGTACCTCAACGATGGCTGTTTCATGAATGTCCAGACGTTCCGTCAGCCTCAGTTCAAGAGCCTCCAGTTTCTTGGCAAGATCGCGTTGTTCAATCAGCATCTCCCGCATTCTCACAAATGCCCGAACAATAAAGACGCTCATTTGAACAGCGTGAGGGCTCTTAAGGATATTCGCAGCCATTACTGCACCATGCTCAGTGAATGCATATGGTAAATAGCGTCGTCCTCCACGGCCCGCTTTTGAGATGCCAGTTTGGCATCTCAAAAGATCCCATTCTCCTTTTCTTGACCACGAATAGCACGAATAACACGAATATATCGAATGATTAGGATTAGGGTTCAGACGTCGACAACCTCCACGGCTACCTTGCTTTTGTTGATATGGTAAAGGATCTTCTCTGCCAGTTCCTTTTCATCTCTGTAGGCAAGCGGTGAAAAATGCACTACCCGAACTCTGCCATTTTAAGATCAGCCATACGGCAATAACGACTGATATGAACATCACTATTATCACGCCAATAATTTTGCGAGGGTCCGGAGAATAGGTTTTTATGCTCTTCTTCATTCGTGTTATTCGTGTGATTCGTGGTTGCCTTCTTCCAGGTCTATGTCATTCTCCTTGCACCATTGGCGGAGAGCCGCTTTCTCACGCTGGTTCTCAACCTCATACCACTTTTCCAAAAGCCCCCTCCTACCCAGCAAATCCTTGTAGTGCGAGTACGCCCCTTCGTGCCGGAAGAACTCTCGAACGCGATCAACATCATCCGGGAGGTATTCCTCCACGAACTCAAAGACCAGTTGCCTTCCCAGGTCAAGGTCATTCTTGTGCGGGATTTCGAGGCACTCGTCCACATCAAGATCATCCACCTCTTCCGTTTCATCGATGCCGCTCATATCCGAGCGGTAATAGATCTCCCCGGTTTCCTTGCACAAGAGGGCAGAGTTCGCCGCATACCCTGCCGAGGAAACATACATAAACGCGTTTTCGATATCTGAAAACAAAAATCTCGCCATTTTCACCTCCTTTTTCGACCACGAATAACACGAATATCACGAATAGAGGAATTTTCCGATAGAAGCCTTGCAGTCAATCGGTTCGGGAATGGCCTCTGTGTTAGCGTCCATATCCTCAACAACTACTGGGACCAGTTTTCGTATGCCTTTCAGCGCTGCTTCAGGCGTCGCAGCAAGCCAGCTCAAGCTTGGGAATTCCGCACACAGACCGACGTGCTCCCCATCTTCCTCAGACCATGTTACCCTATAAGTATATCGATCATTTTGTAACATGCTAATGCCCAAAAAATCTCTTAAATCCTATTATATCCATATATTATATTCGTGCAATCCGTGTTATTCGTGGTTGCTCTTAACGGATCTGAATGCGTTGACCGGCCTGTATCGCCTTTTCCAGCCTCTCCCGAAGCTGCTTCAGGAACCTCTCCATATCCTCCTCGGTTTCCAGATACGCGCTGGCAACCAGTTCCGCTGGTTTGAGGATATACCGGGGCTTGACCATCACCTTGGGCTTTTCAATTGGCTCCCCCTCGCCAATCTTTTCTTTTTCAGGTGACTTAACAAAGACCTCAATCTTCTCGATCGCGCTGTCGAGTGCCCTGACCCCCTCGTGTTCAGCCTGGTTCAAATGAGCGACGCTCTCCTGCCTCACGGCCTGTTCCATCAGTTTTTCCAAAGGTCCCAGACACTGCGCCCGCAGGTTCCCATCTGCGGATACCGCCTCCAATTCCTTTTTGATCTCCTCCACCAAACCTGAAATTTTCTCTGCGACCCTTTTCCGGGCCTGCTCAATCAGCCCCCTGTTCACCTGTCCAACCGTCTGAATCAACCCCTCTACCTCGTAAAGCATCCCATAAGGGGCAGGCGCCCTGAGGATCTCGCCCATGCGTCTCAAGGACGCGGCTGCCGCTTCATCCTGCTCCAGCTCGAGACGGTTCAACTGAAACTTCCCATAGGCCGCCCGGAGCTTTTCCCAGGTGGGCCGCTGGTCCTGATAAAACTGGGCCAGGTTATGAAATTCATCGGAGAGATCCAGCAAGTCATTTCTGCAATCGTTGAATTTCTCGATGAATTTGTAGCTTTCGTCATGGGCCAGGAGCGGCTTGATCACCGCCAGGGCTTCAGTGATTTCACCTTTTCCGGGATAGTCCCCCGTATCTGCCAGGGGCTTGAAGCTGCTGAGTGCCGCCTCCCAGCCTTGCAGTCTTCCTTTCAAGAAAGCACAGAGGGCATCCTCGTTATCCGGTCCCATTTCTGCAAAGACGTCTTTTCCCAATTGACGCGCCTGTTGAATGGCCTTGGGGTCGGGGGTTTTGCGTTTGTGGATCGTGATCTTCCGCCATTTCGCAGGGGTCTTGATCGTGTCGTATACCTTGTCCAGGGGGAGGGCGGCCCCTTCCATTCTGAGGCTGATCTCGCCCACGGCCAGCAGGCGAGCCATCAGGAGGATGACCTCGAGATCGGGCCATCCATAGGGCCGAACCGCATATCGTTTCGTAATCACGTCGTAAAGCACCATGGCATGATGCTTCATGGCACAGAGTTCCATATAGTTGCGGAAATCCTCGATGGCCTGCGGGTTGCTCTCTTCCAGGATGAGGGCAAGGGTCTGCTGGGAAACATCATTGCTCCTGAGGACCGCCTGGATTTCCTTGAGCGGATCCGAATGGAGATGCTTGAGGTAGCCCATTTTTGAGAAGGAGTTGGCGATCAGGTATTCCAGGGCCTCGTACAGGCAGGCCATGGGGGCGGCGGCCTTGAGCTTGAGCTCCTGTCCCACAGCGAACCAGGATGCCTCAATGAGCATATCGCCCAGGAGATGGGTCAACAGGGCCCTTCGCTCACGGTTGTCGTCGGCGTTGTCCCGAAGGATTCGCCTGGCTGAATCGGGGAGGCCGCTGTCGCTTTTGGTTTTGAGGTATTTTTCGGTTTGTGCATAGGTGCGGAGTTCCCGGCCCAGCCTTTCGTTGTCCGGCAACCGGATGATGATCTGACCGCCTTCGTTATTGCTTTCGAGGACGCATTTGCCGTCGTGGTACAAGGTGTATTCATCGGCCAGGGGGGAGATGACAGAGACGATCAACCCGCCCTCCACACGGCCCCCCACGGGGTGCATGTCGCAGATCCGGTTAAAGGCGAAATCCATGTTGTTCCTGGAGTAGCGGTGCTTGCGCTGCCCCCTGAGGACATCTTCGAAAATAAGTTCACCCAGCAGTCTGGCCTCTTCGGGGCCGCTGATATCGACGTTTTTGACCTCCCGGTTGACGTCTCTTTCTTCGTTGGTGAGGAAAAAATAGTTCTCGCCGCTGCGGTTGATCAGGGTCTCGTTTTCAAGCCTCTGAAGGCTCTCTTCAATCCGTCGGCGAAGGGCCAGCCGATCCGCATCAATCTCGCTGATGCACAGGGTGACCAGGTTGTCCACGTTGCCCTTGATCTCTTCCACATACCGGATCAGGAAGAGCACCTGCAGCACCTTGGTATCGAAGGGCTCAAGGCTCGGGTTTTCGGCCGCATGATCGATGGTCCGTTTGACCGTGGTATCCAGGAAGCTCTCGATGGAGGGATAGAAATCATACAGGGGGACCAGAACGCCCACTTCCTTCAGGGCCACGGTCTGGGCCGCGGACTGGAAGGCATCCAGCATGGATCTTTCGCCCTTGGCCAGATGAAGCCCGGTGGCGCCCACCCGGCGAATCACCTCGAAAACTTTCTGGAGAAGACGAAACTGGTATGGGGCAAAGGGGTAGTTGGCAGCAAAATCATCCCCATCCACGTAGGGTTTGAGGGTCATGCCGCAGTCCCTGAAGGTCAGTTGGTGGCGAAGGATATCGCCCTTTTCGGCAAAGATGGCCTTGAGGTCCCCTACCACAGCGTCTTCCTTTTCAAGCAGCCGTTTCTGGATCACCTCGTCGGCATTGGCGCTGGACAGGGATAACCGGGTCTGAAAACGGCCCTGGATCTTGGAGAAATCATTCTTGGTGGCCGTTCTGAGTTCACCCAGGACCTTATCGATCTCCTCCTGGGATGTGACGATCACCCAGGCCCTCCCCTCACACAGTGTGCCAAGGTCTTCTGTGACCGTCTGAAGATTGAGCATGAGATGAGCGTCCGTCCCGATGAACTGGCCGATTTCATCCACCAGAAAGACGAGTCGGTGATCGGGACCTCTGGCATCCAGGTATTCCTTGACCCATTCGGCAACGTTCTCAACGGTAAGCGAAAAGTTGTTCTCGGCGTTATCGATCCACTTTTCCGCGGTTTCCCGGCTCTGCCCCAGGGTCCGAACAAAGGCATCGATCACCTGATCCCGATTGAATTCGTAGGCATCCCGCTCCTCAGTCCATTCGGTCCCGGTGATGTCCCGGTAGGCGTCATGAAAGGCCTTGAGCTTTCCCTGATTGTCTAAGTAACGCTCCAGGTGGGCGATGTGCGGATGGTCCCCGTCATACCCCTGCATTTCGTTTAACACCTTCAGGAATACGGCGAGAATGGCGTCCCGACCTGCCCGG
>Ga0209270_1004363_pt1 | contig 10869 bp, 9 predicted proteins | sample MTBAKSrepl1MetaG_FD_187456 | JGI IMG/M metagenome (GOLD analysis project Ga0209270, IMG submission 187456) | Enrichment culture microbial communities from Arthur Kill intertidal strait, New Jersey, USA, that are MTBE-degrading - MTBE-AKS1... | ecosystem: Environmental > Aquatic > Marine >...
TAAAAGGGGTGCCTTTGGAAATCATGGTCCGGGACTGCGGGGGCAAAATCGACGTCGGTGTGAATATCTACATGCAGTACCGGGAAATGGACCCCAAGCCTTTCATGATCTACGGTGTTCTCTCCGGTTTGGGTGAAGCCCTCAAAGAGAGGATGAACGAAGACCGGATTCCCGGCATGTGGGTTTGCAGCACGGAAGTGGTTTATCCGTCTATGTATATTTTCGGCGCCTATCCGACTTATGCCGATCTCTGCGGGACCTTCATCGACTGGCTGGCCGCGACCTGGAAAGAGAGCCGGCCGCCCCGGCTGGCCTTCCTGACCTGGGACACCACCTACGGCAAGGCTGTCCTGTATGACGAAGTCAGGGCCTACGCCAAAGAAAAAGGGGTGGAAATTGTGGCCGAGGAACTCTTCGGCGTGCGCGACGTGGACGTGAGCAGCCAGTTGACCCGCATCAGGGCCCAAAAGCCGGATTGGATTTACACCAACACCGCCGGGGGAGGCCCGGTTCTCGTAGCCAAAGCCGCCCAGGAAATGGGCCTCCAGGCCAAGATAGCCGGATCGATCGGCCTGGATGATTCCTGCCTTTACATCAACCGCAGCGTTTTCGAAGGCGCGGTCACCGTGCATCCCTTCGCCAACTGGAGCGAAACCGATAATAAAGGCATCCAACTCATGAACAAATACATCGAAAAGAACAAGCGCAAACCCGAATACCGGACCATCATGTACCCCATGGGCTTTACCGGCGTCCTGGTGCTCAAGGAGGTAGTGGAAAAGATAGTGGACCAACAAGGCTGGGACAAGGTCGACGGCCCGAACATCAAGGCGGGAATGGAAAAAGTGCAAAACTTCAACCCCCATGACCTGGCCGTCTTCTCCTACGACCCCAAGCGCCATTCGCCCAACATGGCCCGGGTTTTTCAAGTTCAAGGAGGCAAATGGGTGCCGATCACCGATATGCAGCAGTGCCCGGACCTTAGGCCGGCCAAGTACAGATAAAACGGACGCCCCAGGCCCTCCGTATTCCGCTCCGGAGGGCCTGGACCATGGTTCATGTCCGGCCTTGACCCTCAGGCAAAACATTACGAGGTCCCTATGCTTATCTTGAGCAATATCGAGGTGATGTACTCCAACGTCCTTCTGATCCTCAAAGGCGTCTCCCTGGAAGTGGGAACCGGGCAGATCGTCGTTTTGCTGGGGGCCAACGGGGCCGGCAAAACCACCGCCTTGAAAGCGGTTTCCGGTCTGCTTTACACCGAAAACGGCCAGGTGACCGACGGCGACATCCTGTTTGAAGGGGCCTCCATCAAGGGCGTCAAACCCCACCGGATAGTCAGGATGGGGATCGTCCAGGTCCAGGAAGGCCGCCGCATCTTCGAGCATTTGAGCGTGGAGGAAGAGCTAAAGATAGGAGCCTACATCGCCGGCCTGAGCGCTCATCAAATCCACCGCGAACAGGAGGTTATATACAAATATTTCCCCCGCTTGGGCGACCTGCGGAAAAAAACCTGCGGCTGGCTGTCCGGCGGCGAGCAGCAGATGCTGGTCATAGGCCGGGCCCTGATTACCAAGCCTAAGTTGATCCTCCTGGACGAACCGTCCCTCGGTCTCAGCCCGTTGCTGGTCAAGGAAATCTTTGCCATCATCCAGCGCGTAAACCGAGAGGAAGGCACCTCCTTTCTGCTCGTGGAACAAAACGCCATGATTTCCCTCAACATCGGACATTATGGCTATGTCATGGAAAACGGGCGCATCGTCCTGGACGGTCCGGCCGATCACCTGAAAAACAACGAGGACATCAGGGAGTTCTATCTGGGCCTCTCCGAGGTGGGCCAACGCAAGAGTTATAAGGAGATCAAGCATTATAAACGCCGGAAACGCTGGCTGGGCTGAAATCTTCCAGGCTATTTCACCGCATCCGGCCTGAAAAGGCGGACACAGTGGGAAAAATATCTTCGCCTTCCTCTGCTGCCAAGACCGATGAACATCCGGCCGAAAGAATTGCAGGGGCTCAGGAAGAAATCCGCCGGCTCGATCTGGAAGGGGTGATACTTTTCCATTCCCGGGACCTTTTTTACTATACCGGCACGGCCCAGCCGGCCTACCTGGTCATCCTCCCCCGGGACTGCCGTTTGTTCATCCGTAGCGGCCTGGAATTCGCCCGGCGCGAAACCTGGCTGCCCCCGGAAAAAGTCATTCCCGAACGGCGTCTGGAAGCGGCCGTCCGGCGGATGTTCCCTCCGGACAGGGCCGGAGGGAAGGTGGGGGTCGAGCTGGACCTCCTGACCGTGCCTCACGCGGCGCATCTCCAAAAAGCCCTGGGCCGCCGGGAAGTGGTCGATTTCACCCCGGCCGTCCTCCGGCAGCGCATGATCAAATCCGGCCGGGAAATAGACTCCATCCGGCGGGCCTGCTCCGCGGTCCACGCCGGCCACGAAGCCGCCGTGAATTTCCTCGGCTCCGACGGGGACAAGACCGAGCTGCAACTGGCGGCCGCCGTGGAAAACGCCCAGCGCCTGGCCGGCCATGAAGGAATCTTCTTCATGCGCCGGCCGGATTTCTTCATGGGCCGCGGCCCCTTGGCTTCCGGGCCCAACCTGCGGGAAATCAGCGGCGTGGTCTTCAACATCACCGGCCGGGGGTTGAGCCCGGCCGTGCCCGCCGGCGCCTCCCGCCGCACCATCCTCAATGGAGACTTGATCCTCATCGACATCCCGTCCTGCGTCCAGGGCTACCACGCCGACCAGACCAGGATGTACTGCCTGGGCCGCCCGCCCCAAGGCGCCCTCGACCTGCACCGCCGACTCCGGGAAGTGGCCGATCACCTGATCGACCATGTCCGCCCCGGTCTTTCCTGTGACCAAGTCTATCGCCTGGCCGCCGGAAAAGCCGCTGACCTGGGACTGACCGACTCTTTTCTGCGATTTCCTTCCGATACCAGTGCCCATTTCGTCGGACACGGCCTGGGCCTGGACCTCAACGAACCCCCCTTCTTGGCCCAAGGAGATGCGGAGGTTCTTCAACCCGATATGATCCTGGCCCTGGAACTCCACCTGATGACCCCGGACGGCCTGACCCTGAAACTGGAAGATACCGTCCGGCTGACTGAGGCGGGCTGCCGATTGCTGACCTTCAGTCCTCGGGAATTGACCGTGATCTGAACCCAGGTATTGACCACGCGACGGTCTGAAAACCTCTTTGCCAATCCTGATGAAAACGTGGTAAAAGGTTTATTGGTGGGAAAATTACCGAAGCGGGTTGGCGGAGGTGTCGATTATGCGGCCGGTCTGCATCATCATCCGGGATGGCTGGGGATACAACGAAAATCCCAAGGGTAACGCCGTGATGGCGGCCGGAACCCCGAACATCGACGCCTTGAAGGCCCAATACCCCTGGACCCTGCTGGACGCCTCGGGTGAACCGGTCGGCCTGCCCGCCGGGTACCAGGGCTCCAGCGAAGTCGGCCACCTGAACATGGGCGCCGGCCGGATCGTCATCCAGGAACTCAAACGCATTGACGACGGATTGAGGGAGGGCACGTTTTTCCAGATCGAAAAATGGCGGAATCTGATTAAAAACTGGAAGACCAACCAAGGCCGCCTCCACCTTTTCGGCCTTCTTCAGGATGAAGGGGTCCACGCTCACCAGGAGCATCTTTTTAAAATCATGCGCCGGGCCAGGCAGGAGTATCCCGAGGGCCGAATCATCGTCCACCCCTTTTTGGACGGACGGGATACCCCGCCCCGGAGCTGTCTGGAATATCTGGCCGGACTCGAACGAGTCATGGGCGAAGTGGGCCTCTGCCGGATCGGCACGGTCATGGGCCGGTACTACGGCATGGACCGGTCCCAAAACTGGGACCTGACCGATAGGGCCTTTCATTGCCTCGTCCTGGCGGAAGGCCGCCCGGCCCCGGACGCCGAGACCGCGGTTAAGAAATCCTACGAAAATGACCTGACCCCCGATAACCTGGAGATGTTCGACGAGTATATCCCGCCCCATGTCATCGAGGGATACCAAGGCCTGCGGGACGGCGACTGCGTGGTTCACACCAACTTCCGCCAGGACCGGGCCATCCAGCTGACCATGGCCTTCGTCGAACCTGATTACCCCGGACATCTCAAAAAAAGGCCCCAGGTCACTTATCTGGGCCTGACCCGGTACTATGATGAATTCAAGGAATACATGATGGGGCCCATGAGCGAGGGCGGGGCCATGGACCAACTTCTAGGCCAGGTCGTCTCCGAAGCCGGCCTGCGCCAACTCCGCATCTCCGAAACCCAAAAGTTCCGCCATGTGACCAGTTTCTTCAACGGCAAAAACACCACCCCTTATCCCGGCGAGGACCAGGTCGAGATCAAGGGGCGCTTCGATCCGGCCACCTTCGCCACCCATCCGGAAATGGAAGCCTATATCGTCACCACCGAACTGCTCAAGCGCCTGGAAGACAACCCTTACGCCTTCATCGTCATCAACTACGCCAACGGTGACATGGTCGGCCACACCGGCGTTTTCGAGGCGGCCCGGAAGGCCGTTGAGGTCGTGGATGAATGTGTGGGCCGGATCGTCCGGCGCTTGCTCGAACTGGATTTCCAAATACTGGTCACCGCCGACCACGGCAACGCCGAACAGATGGTCGACTACGGCACCGGGGTGGTCAAGACCAGCCACACCACCTTCCCGGTCGAATGCATTTACGCGGCCAAGGATTCCCCCGGCCGGAAGATGATCGACCACGGCAAGTTATCGGATATCGCCCCCACGGGCCTCAAATTGCTGGGCCTGGACATACCCAAGGAAATGACCGCCGAAGTCCTGGTCAAGGATTAAGGCTTCGTCGGATATTACGAGCATCGGCCGATGGCGGCCCAACTCAACCTTCAACCGTCGGGAGGTTCTTATGATCAACAGGGAACTGGTCGCCCCGTGCGGCATGTACTGCGGCGTCTGCGGCGTCTTGATCGCTCACCGGGACAATAATCAGCCCTTCAAGGAGAAGCTGGCCCAGTTCTACGGCTGCCCCGTGGAAGACCTGAACTGCCAGGGCTGTATGTCCAGCGAACGGGCGGCTTTCTGTGAAGTCTGCAACATCCGGTCCTGTGCCATGGAAAAGAATTACGAGGGCTGCTACCAGTGCGACGACTGGCCCTGCCAGTACATTGAAGAATTCTCGGTGCCGGTGGGCAAAAAGGTCATCATGCGGGCCGTCCCCCAGTGGCGGGAATGGGGCACGGAAAAATGGGTCGCGGAGGAAGAAAAGCGCTATCTCTGCCCCAACTGCGGGTACCCGTCCTTTCGGGGTTCCCCCCGCTGCCGCCATTGCAAGGAGCCGCTGGACTTGGATTAGCCGATTGTTCTTTCGGGGGCTCCGCCCCCTACCCCCCAGGGAGCGGCGCTCCCTGGACCCGCAACTTTCACTTCGCCGGGCTGAGGCCGCCGAAGCCAGGGGTTGACAAGGTCCGAGGGTTTATCCCCTTGCGGGGCATAAATAAAAATCAGCTCCAGCCCTGAGGCTGGTCAGGAGGACTAGATGGTCAATAGGGAACTGCTGGCCCCCTGCGGCCTTTATTGCGGCGTCTGCAGCATCCTGATCGCCCACCGTGATAATAACCAAAGATTCAAGGAAGTCCTGGCCCCGGTCTATGGGTGCACCCCCGAGGAAATCGTCTGCCAAGGCTGCCTGTCCGACGAAATCTTCAAATTCTGCCGGATTTGCCGGATAAAATCCTGCGCCCTGGAGAAAAATTACCAGGGCTGCCACCAGTGCCCCGACTGGCCCTGCGTTTTCTTTGACGACTTGCCTTTTGAAGTCGGTAAAAAGGTCATCATGCGGGCCATCCCCCAGTGGCGGGAATGGGGTACGGAAAAATGGGTCGAGGCCGAGGAAAAACGGTACCATTGTCCCCACTGCGGCTATGCCCTCTTTCGCGGGGCCAAACGCTGCCGCCAGTGCAAAGAGCCGGTCGACGTGGATTGATCCCTCCTGATCGGTGAGCCGACCTGCCGGCGGTTGTGAGGACGGATAGAGTCGGTCATGGGTAAAAAACGGTTCCTGGTTGCCCTTTTCCTGATACTGGTCTTGGGTCTTTCCAGGGTGGGGCGGGCCGCCGATCAAGGGCCTTCGGCCCGTCTTTACGCCTCCGCCGGCCCTTACCAAGTCCAAACGCATGAAGACGAATGGTTCGACCAGAAGCGCGGCCGCCAAGTTCCGGTCCGCATCTACCGGCCGGCCGACGCTCCCGGCCCCCGGCCCGTGATTATCTTTTCCCACGGTCTGAGCGGCTCCAGAGAGGGCTATGAATACTTGGGCCGCCATTGGGCCTCCCACGGCCTAATCTCGGTCCATTTGCAACATCAGGGCAGCGACATCCAGGTCTGGCGAAACGACAGCAGCCCCGTCAAGGCCCTGCGTCAAGCGGCCCTGAACCCGGAGGCGATCATCAACCGGCCCCTTGATGTCAGTTTCGCCCTCGACCAACTGCAAAGACTGAATCGGGAAGACGCCTTTTTTCAAGATCGACTGGCCCTGGACCGGATCGGCGCCGCCGGGCATTCCTTCGGCGCGCACACCGCTTTGACCGTCGCCGGCCAGATCATGATCGGACCGGGAGGCTCGGAGTATTCCTGGGGCGATCCCCGGGTCAAGGCCTTTATCGCCATGAGCGCCCCGGTCCCTCAGAAAAAGGAACAATGGCCCCTTGCTTACAGCCGGATCAAGATTCCCGGCCTGCACTTGACCGGGACCAAGGACGACCTGCCCGTCGGCCACTCCCCGGCCGCCGAGCGGCGGGTGCCCTATGACCATATCCATGGACCTGATCAGCACTTGCTTATCTTCCAAGACGGCGACCACATGGTCTTCGCCGGTTTGGAGCGGCGGGCCGAAAAAGACGCCGTTTTTCACGAACTTATCCAGATGAGCTCAACGGCCTTCTGGCAGGCCTATCTCCAAGACGAGGCTCGGGCCAAGGCTTGGTTGGCCGGAGAAGGTTTCAGGGAATTTCTGGCCGAAAAAGGGACTTTTGAGCGTAAATGATTACGGTCGGCCCATGATGGATTTGATCCACCCGACATTAACCCGGAAACCTTCCCCGATCCCCGACCCAGCCCACGGATGTTGGTTTCGAGGCTATTGGTCAGAACGTTCAGGGAGCCTCCCGCTGTTTAATCATAGTCACTGATATTAAAAATGGATAATTCATGGAGTGGTTAGTCTTTCAATCCCTCGGCGGTCTCGGTTTGTTCATTTTCGGCATGAAAATCATGTCGGAAGGGTTGCAGAAGGTCGCCGGTAAAAAGATGCGGAAGATACTTGGGCTGGTTTCCAACAATCGGTTTGTCGGCTGCGCCGTGGGCTCTCTGGTGACCAGCGTCATCCAGAGTTCCAGCGCGACCACGGTCATGCTGGTCAGCTTCGTCGACGCCGGTCTCATGACCCTCGTCCAGGCCACCAGCGTGATTTTGGGGGCCAATGTCGGGACCACGGTCACCGCCCAACTGATCGCCTTTCAAATCGAAGCCTTTGCCTTGCCGGCCATCGCCACCGGCGTCTTTTTGAAGTTTTTTGTCGGTCGCCGACGATGGGGCTACCTGGGAGACGCCCTGCTTGGTTTCGGACTGGTTTTTTTCGGGCTGAGCACCATGAAAATGGGGTTTGCTCCGGTCAGACAGGACCCGGCTTTTATCTCCTTTTTCACTCAATTCAGCGCCGATCATCTGAGCGGTCTGCTCCTGTGCGTCCTTATCGGCACGACCATGACCATGATCCTGCAAAGTTCCAGCGCCACCGTCGGGATCACCATGGCCCTGGCCAGCCAGGGGCTCTTGGACTTTCCAACCAGCGTGGCCTTGGTTCTGGGGGACAACATCGGCACAACGGTTACTGCCGAGTTGGCCGGCATCGGGGCGGGTTTGAGCGCCAAGCAGACGGCCAGGGCCCATACCATTTTCAATGTAATCGGGGTTATCTATATCATCGGTTTCTTCCCCCTGTTCATTGACCTGGTGGTCTGGATGACTTCATCCCTCATGAAAATGGGGCCGCCGGATGTTTTTATCGGGGAGGAAAGGCCGTACATGGCCAGATATATCGCCAACGCCCACACTTTGTTCAATATGATTAACGCCTTCTTTTTTCTCTGCTTTCTGAAGTACTTGTCCAAGCTGGCCGTCTGGCTCACCCCTCACCCGAAGGATAAACCGGACCTGGACGAACTCTACCATATTAAATTCATTGATTTAAAATACATAAATACACCAGCCGCGGCCCTGGGACAGGCGCGGGCTGAAATCGTCAGAATGGGCGAGTCCGTCCAAGTCATGTACTCGGAAGTGATCAAGTCCCTCAAGGATAGAAAACTCAAGGACCTGCCCAGATGGAGAAAACTCGAAGACGCCATCGATAACCTCCACATGGAGATAACCGAATTTCTCGTCAAGGTCATGCAAGGGAGCAGCACGGCGGAAGACTCCGGGGAGGTGGCTTCTTTAATGAGGCTGGCCAATAATCTCGAGAGAAACGGGGACGCCATCCAGAACATCATTGACATGATTGAACGAATGGTTGATCAAAATTTATATTTTTCCGAGTGGGCCTTGCGTGACTATGACCTGATCTCCGACGAAGTCCGAAGATTTTTGGCCCTCGTGGTCGAGGCCATCCGCAATGAGGAACAGGACATTATGACGGAAGCCGAGGCGATCAGGGAAAAGATCAACCGGATGCGGGAAGAAATGAAAACGGATCACATTTTGCGCCTTAAGAACGGTTTATGCGATACGGACGCCGGAGTCGTTTTAGCCGACCTGCTGGTGACTTTTGAAAAGATGGGGGACTTTTGCTATTATATTGCCCAGGCCATTTCCGGGCTCAAATCCTGATGAATCATTGTTGGACCTTAAGGGAATTTCTAGTATGCCTGTTTACGTCTGTCCGGCCTGGCTTGGTTACTTCCTGCTTTTTCCCTGGCGGAAATGGCTGGAAAACCCGAACCAAATCCTGGGCCCCCTGGTCCGGCCGGGGATGACCGTCCTGGAACCGGGCTGCGCCATGGGTTATTTTACCTTGCCCTTGGCCCGGATGGTCGGGCCCGAGGGCCGGGTCATCGCCGTGGACATTCAGCCTAAGATGCTGGATGTGCTCGGCCGCAGAGCCCAAAAGGCCGGCCTGGCCGACCGGATCGAAATTCGGCTGGCCCACGCCGACCGCCTGGGGGTCGAAGACCTGGACGGGCGAGTGGACCTGGTCAGCGCCGTGCACATGGTCCATGAGGTCCCGGACCAAACGTCTTTCTTTCAGGACATCTGGCCGACCCTCAAACGGGGCGGCCGATTTTTTATCGTCGAACCCAAGGCCCACGTCAGGGCCAAGCAGTTCGAACAAAGCCTGGCCAAGGCTGAAAAGATAGGATTTAAGAGGGAAGAGTGTCAGGTTAAAGTGCGGGGCTGGAAGGCCCTGCTCAGAAAACCTTAGCCGTATGACCATGCCTCCGAGTTGAACCATACACCGGGAAATTATACTGAGTTGCCTTCATGCCTAAGAATAAAGAAACTATCGGGTCATGGCGAGGTTCGTCCCCGACGGACCGAACCAAGCCATTCACTGACCGACCCTTCCGGCCAGGTCTTCTTCGCAGCCCCCTTGTCCAAGGAATAATTCTAAAAAAAGGTTCATTTTAGTGTAATTTGATGCCGCTTGCTTAACCATTGGAAGATAAAATTATAAGCTATATTATCCAGTTATCTGTTTGCTTAATTGCAGCCTACCTCCCGCCTGCAATCCGGTCAACGATCAGAAATTCCTTGACCTCTCGGTTCAAACTTGAGTAATTTAAAAGATATAGGGATTACCGAAAAATATTCCTTTCCCCTGGCGGGAGGGGATAAGGACGAGGGCGACATCGAGGGCGGCCATGAACTTATTTCCCGGGCGACGTATCTGTTTAAGCTTGTTCATTTTAACCCTCGCCGTGGCCTCGACCTCATGCTGTTCGGTCGCCGACCTGCATAAGAACCAGGACTTTGTCGGCCTGGAGCGGAAGGTCGACCGGCTGGACAGCCGGTTGACCGAGGAAGCGGCCGCGTTGCGGGGCGAGGTCCGTCAGATCAACGAGCAAGTGGCCGCTTTAAAGGCGCCCGCCCCGCCGGAAGACAGGGCTCCTTCCGCCCCTGAGCCCGCCCCGCCCTTGCCGCCGGCCGAAGTGACCGGCCTGTACACTCTGGCCAGGGAAAAATATGTCCGTGGTCAGTACAAGGAAGCGGCCGAACTATTCGACCGCCTGGCCGCAGGCGCCCCCCAACACAAACTGGCCCCCAATGCCCGGTACTGGCTGGCCGAATGTCATTACAGCCAGCGCCGGTTTCAAGAGGCCGTGACCCAGTTCGAAAAAGTCATCCAGGACTACCCGGCCTCGGACAAGGCCCCCGACGCCATGCTCAAACTGGCCTATTCCTTCCACATGCTCCAGGACGGCCATGCGGCCATGACTCACCTGCGCAACCTGCTCCAGCGCTATCCCAAGTCCCGGGCCGCCGAGATGGTCAGAAAAGGCCAGACCGTTTTCCAGTATCCTTAAATCCGGCCCTCAAAGTTACACTGGTTACCGCACGGCCCCGCCCCCGCCGCACCCCCGCCGGGTGGCCCCGACCACTCGTTAAGCTGGTCCCCAAGCTCCGGCTTGGGAACCATTTAATACTACTACGTTAAGTAATAATAAGTAAGTGCTCCAATGCTTAGGTGAAACCTTTCTACGGCAGACCGGACACTGACCGATCCAGGTCAGGACTATGATTTGGATCATCCGTCTGATCTTCGGCAGGGTCCACCCAGAAGTTTTTTTTATGCCGCAGCATTTCCAAGAGCAGG
>Ga0209270_1004365_pt1 | contig 10868 bp, 7 predicted proteins | sample MTBAKSrepl1MetaG_FD_187456 | JGI IMG/M metagenome (GOLD analysis project Ga0209270, IMG submission 187456) | Enrichment culture microbial communities from Arthur Kill intertidal strait, New Jersey, USA, that are MTBE-degrading - MTBE-AKS1... | ecosystem: Environmental > Aquatic > Marine >...
CCGCAGGCGCGCAACCGCCGTCGGGCCGCCGTCATTCTCGATCTCGGCATGCAGATCGCCGGTCATTGCGGCAGCCTCGTTTGCAGTTCAGGCGGCCAATCCACCCGCGGGTCGAGCCGCACATAGGCCATGCCCGGCAGACCGGTCTTGACCTGGCGGAGGTGCTGCCTGAGCAGGCCCGGGTCGATCCGCGCCTTGATGCGGAACATCAGCTTCTGCCGCTCCTCGGCCGTCTCCACCGTCTTGGGCGTGAACTGGGCGACGTCGGCGACGAAGGAGACCTCGGCCGGAACCACGTATTGGGGGGCGGCATCCAGCACCAGGTGCACCTCGGTACCGATGGCGACACGTCCTGCAGCAGCCGTTGGGAGGAAAAAGGTCATATAGACATCACTCAAATCCACCAGGTTCAGCACCGGTGCGCCGGCTGCAAGCACCTCGCCGGCCTGAGCTACGCGGTACTGCACCCGCCCGTCGCGGGGAGACGTGAGGGCGCTGTCTTTTATATCTGCCTCGATGCGTTCGACGGTTGCCTGCGCAGCCTCGACTGCCGACTGTGCGCCAATAATCTCGGAGCGCGCCGTCGCAACGGTCGCGTTGGCGGCTGCCACTTGGGCACGGGCCGCACTAACCGCGGCATCGGCACTGTGAACCCGTGCACTGTCATCATCGGCCTCCTGTTGCGACGTCGCGCCTTCAGAAGCCAGAATTGATGAGCGGCCTGCACGCTTTCGGGCAACACCCAGTTCGGCCTCGCGCTGTACAACCAGCGCCTTGGCTGCCGTTTTTTCACTTTCGCGCTGGGCCAGTTGGCTTCGCGCGGTCTCAACCGCGCTCCGCGCCTGTCTCAACTGTGCCTCGGCCTGCCGATGCTGGGCCTCGAGGACCTCGGTATCCATCACGGCCAGTACCTCTCCCGCCCTGACGAAGTCGCCCTCCCGCGCCATAAGCTCCTTCACCCGTCCAGCCGTCTTGGCCGCAATGTCGATTTCCACCGCCTCGATGCGGCCATTGGCGCTGACAAAACCTTTAAGGGTGTCCTCCCCGGCAAATTTCTGCCACACGACGACACCCAGCACGCCCAGAATCAGCACGCCTGCGACTCTGATCAACCATTTCTTCCGTTGTTTGGTCATGGCGCTCTTTCTATCCTTTTGTGGCGCAGGCAAGGCCGGCTGAGCTATTGCGCCTTCTGCGCAGTTCCCCCTCCCAGAGCGGCATAGAGGGTTACGCTACTTGACAGCAGTAACCGTCGTGCCTGCACCAGTGCCTGTACGGCCACAAACCGGTCGCGTTCGGCGTCGAGTACCTCAAGGTACGGCGCTGTGCCGTTTTGATAACGCAACTTGGCCAGACGTGACCGTTCTGTTTGGGCCGCCACGGTTGCCTGTTGAGCAGCGACCTGCTCTGCGAGCCAGCGACGGTCGGCCAGGGCGTCGGCCACCTCGCGAAAGGCCCCCTGAATGATTCGTTCATACTCGGCCACGGCCAGATTGCGCCGCGCCTCCGACACGTCGAGGTTTGCCCGATTGCGGCCAGCATCGAAAATTGGCAGTGTCAAGCTCGGAGCAAAACCCCAGGCACCACTGCCTGCGCCAAACAGACCGCTTAGTTCGGCGCTGGCAGTACCCAAGTTGCCGGTCAGGGCAATGCGTGGGAAAAAGGCGGCCCGGGCAGCACCGATGTTGGCGTTGGCCGCTTTCAAACGATGTTCCGCGGCCAAGACATCCGGACGGTTCAGCAGCAGGTCCGAGGGGAGTCCTACGGATATGTCCTGCACAAAGCCTGTTTCGATTTGAGACAGAGGCTGATCCACAATATCGACGGCGGAAACGCCCACCAAAAGCCTCAACGCATTGCGGTTTAGATCCCGCTGGCGCTGTAACACAGGCAGATCGGCCCGCGCCTGATTCAATAATGTTTCAGCCTGGACTGCATCCAACTTCGATGCAGAGCCTACTTCATATCGTCGCCTGGTAATGCGATAGGACTCCTCCCTGGTGGCAAGAGTATGCTTTGCGATGTTCACTCGCTCGTCTAATTCTCGTTCACGAAGATATGTATTGGCGACCTCTTCTATCAGGCTGATGACGACAGCGCGCTGCGCTTCCTCCGTAGCAAGGTAGGATTCGAGGGCTGCCTCAGTGAGGCTGCGCACCCGACCCCAGAAGTCCAGTTCCCAGGCACTGAGACCCAGGGTAGCGGTGTACTTTCCAGAGGTTATGGAGCTTCCGGTTCCTGACAAATCCGCTGGAACCCGAGATCGACCGGCTGTAGCGTCGCCGCTGATGTTGGGTAACTGGTCCGCGCGCTGGATCCCGTATAGGCCGCGTGCCTCCTTGACCCGCTCCATGGCGATCCGCAGATCGCGGTTGTTCTCAAGGGCCTGGGCGATCAGTTCCCGCAGCCTGTTGTCGGTGAAGAATGCGCGCCAGCCAAGCTGCTCAACGCCCGGAATAGCGTCGGTCGGTGCAGCAGTCATTTCCGGATAGACCGCCGCTGTGGGTAGGCTGGGCCGCTCATAGGAAGGGATCAGCGAACACCCGGCCAACGCAGCAATCATCATTGCAAGTAGGATGTTTGTTGGATTCATTCTTTATGCCTCAAAAACCGTGACACTGTTGACAAGTTGTATGATAGGTTAAAAGTTGGGGATGTCTCTTTTCCCACGCAGTCTCAGTTGCTCAGAGCCCATCAAAACCTATTTTGCCCGTTGTTTTGTCAGGCGCACTATCAATCGTTTCATAGAGTCGACATCTTGTGATAATCCTCAAGAGAATCTCGTCTTCTAAATCCAGGGAGGCTTTCAGATCCCCCAGTGACTGGCTCAAAAGCCGTTTTATCCCCGATAACGAGCGGCCGGGATGTTGAGCAAACTCCCGGGCCTTGCCCAAGGCCCTTTCTTTGAGCTGATCTGCAGGTACGACCTCGTCCACCATTCCGAGGCTCAAGGCCTCTTTCGCAGGGATGTCTTGATCGGAAAGGAGGATCTTAGAGGCCTTTCGAAACCCCACCATTTTGGAAAGGAAAAAGGCGACCCCGCCCTTGGGGACCAATCCCAATTCCAGGTGTGCAAAGCTGAAAACCGCGTTTTCTGAAACAATCAGGTAATCGCAGGCAAGATTGATACTCAAGAGCATGGGGATCACATTTCCGGCCGCGACGTGAATGACGATCTTTTCTGACTCCACGATGGTCATGACGAACTGATTGATGGCATTGAAAATCTTGTGGAACACTGTTATATCCAGGCCAGGATGCGATGGTCGACTGTAAAACTCAATATACTCGTCATACCAGGCGTGATAGGGGCATTCAATGATGATGACTTTGATGGCATTACTACTGGAAATAAAATCAAAATAATCGAACACCTTGCCTTTGGCGTGCCATGTGGAAAGTTGAAGGAACAGTTTTTCTTTAAGGCTGAGGACAGCTATCTTGTCGATTTGTCTCGCTGAGAAAAAATCGGTCTGCTGCTCAAAGGCTTCTTTTCGTTTCATTTCATCCCCCCTTTCCTGGTGCATAAATAGAACGGGCTAAGCAGCTGCGACAGCCCGCTTTTCATATTATTGACTGCCTGATGGATTTTCCTGAGCCCCGTCGATTGCTTCGCTTTTCATCTTTTTGCCTAAGATCTTTTCAATCAACACGTAGAAAAGGGGCGAAAAAATAACCACCAGGACAGTGGCGGTTACCATCCCCCCGAGCACGCTGGTACCGATGGCATTTTGTGCCCCGGCCCCTGCGCCGGAGGTCAGGACAAGGGGGAGAACCCCGAAACCGAAGGCCAGGGAGGTCATGATAATCGGTCGGAAGCGCAGCTTCGCGCCCTGAAGCGTGGCGTCGATGAGCCCCATCCCCTTCTCAAGCCCCTCCTTGGCGAACTGAACGATCAGGATGGCGTTTTTAGTGGCCAACCCCAGGGTGGTCAAGAGTCCGATCTGAAAGTAGACATCGTTCGACAGGCCCCGCATCATGGTGGCGAGAACGCCGCCGATCAGCCCGAGGGGAAGGACCAGGAGGATGGAAATGGGAACGGTCCAGCTCTCGTAAAGGGCGGCCAGGCAGAGAAAAATCACAATCATAGAAAACGCGTAGAGGAGCGGCGCCTGCGAACTCGCCATCCGTTCCTGGTAGGAAAGGCCGGTCCAGTCAAAACCGATGCCCTGGGGCAGTTTTTTCACGATCTCTTCCATGGCCTGCATGGCGTCCCCGCTGCTTTTTCCGGGCGCCGGCTGTCCCCAGATGTTCAACGATGGAAAGCCGTTGTATCGTTCCAGCCTCGGAGACGCAGAGGTCCAGCGTCCGGATGCGATGGAAGCGTAAGGGACCATCTTCCCATCCGTATTGCGCACATAAATCTTTTCCAGGTCTTTGGGCAGCATGCGAAATGGCGCATCGGCCTGAACATACACCCGCTTGACTCGGCCTCCCTGAATAAAGTCGTTCACGTAAGCGCTGCCGAAGGCCGCGGCCAGGGTATTATGGATGGAGTCAATGGGCGCCCCCAGGGCGCCAGCCTTTTCCCAGTCCACGTCGACCTTGTATTCGGGGACATCTTCCATGCCGTTGGGCCGGACAGCGGTCAGCCTTGGGTCCTGTGCGGCCATATCGAGGAGCTGGTTGCGCGCCGCCATCAGGGCCTTGTGGCCCAGGCCGGCCCGGTCCTGCAACTGAAAGTCGAACCCCGTGGCATTGCCCAGTTCCATGACAGCCGGCGGCGGAAACGCAAACACCCTGGCATTTCGGATCTTCGAAAAAGCCGCCGTGGCCCTCCCGGCAAGGGCCTTAACCCTCAGGTCCGACCGATCGCGGAGTTCCCAGTCCTTGAGGTTGACAAATAGCAGACCATTGTTCTGTCCCCTGCCGGAGAAACCGTAACCCGAGATCGTCATGCAGCCTTCCACTGCCTCCTTTTCATCCTCCAGGAAATAATCCGCGACATCCCCCACGACTTTCTGCGTCTGTTCCAGGGTGGATCCCGATGGCAGCATTACCTGAACAAACAGCGACCCCTGGTCTTCATCGGGGAGGTAGGCGGTGGGCATGCGTAAGAACAGGAAGCCCATGGCCACCACAATTATTACAAATACAATCAGATATCGTAGTTTTTTGGAAAAGGTGTTGCTGACCACTTTTATGTAGACGCGTCTGAAGCGAAAAAAGATGCGGTTAAACCACCTGAAAAACGGGCGCAGGAAAAAGACGGCATTCTCGGCCTCACGCCCTGCGGGGACCGGCTTGAGGAGCGAGGCGCAGAGAACCGGCGTCAGGATCAGGGCCACCACTACCGAAAGGAGCATGGCGGCGATAATGGTTACGGAGAACTGGCGGTAGATCACGCCGGTGGAGCCGCCGAAGAATGCCATGGGGCCGAAGACGGCCGAGAGCACGAGCCCGATGCCGACCAGGGCGCTGGTGATCTCACCCATGGATTTGCGGGTAGCTTCCTTGGGCGGGAGTCCTTCCTCACTCATGATCCGCTCGACATTCTCGACCACCACAATGGCATCGTCCACCAGAAGACCGATGGCCAGTACCATGGCGAACATGGTCAGCATGTTGATGGAAAATCCGAAAAACCCGAGAACGGCAAAGGTCCCCAGGAGTACGACCGGAACCGCGATGGTCGGGATCAGGGTGGCCCGGAAGTTTCCCAGGAAAAGATACATGACCAGGAACACCAGCAGGATCGCCACCAAGAGGGTCTTGACCACCTCGTTGATCGCCACCTTGATGAAGGGGGTGGTATCGTTCGGATAGACAACCTTCATGCCGGGGGGGAAGTATCGGCTGAGTTCCTCCATCTTGGCCTTTACCGCATCGGCCGTGTCCAGTGCATTGGCGCCCGCGGCCTGCCGGATGGCAAGAGCGGCGGCAGGGTTATCGTTGTAAGTGGTATCGATATCATAGGTCTCGGAGCCCAATTCCGTCCGTCCCACATCCTTGATGCGCACGATGGAACCGTCCCGGTTAATGCGCAGGGGAATGGCGGCGAACTCCTCCGGGGTCTTGAGAAGGCTCTGAACTACGATGGAGGTATTCAACCTCTGGCCTTCGACGGCCGGGGCCCCGCCTAACTGGCCGGCGGAAATCTCCACGTTGTAGGCCTTCAGCGCAGTAACCACGTCCTGAATCGTCATCTGATATTCGGTCAGCTTGTCGAGATTCAGCCAGATGCGCATAGCGTACTGAGAACCGAAGACCTCGACCTCACCGACCCCCGGCACCCGTGCCAGGACCTTCTCAATGTTGGACACGGCATAGTCGCCCAGATCATCCTTGCTCATGCTGCCGTCTTCCGAGACCAGGCCCACAATTAAGAGGTAGTTTCTGGTGGACTTGCCGACCAAGATGCCCTGGCGCTGCACCGTCTCTGGCAGACTCGCCATGGCGAGCTGGAGTTTGTTTTGCACCTTGGCCCAGGCAAGATCCGGATCGGTCCCTGGCGCAAAGGTCAGCTCGATGCGGGCCATACCGGACGAATCACTGGTGGCGGACATGTACAGCATATCGTCAAGACCCGTCATCTTCTGCTCGATGATCTGGGTGACGCTGTTTTCAACGGTCTCCGCCGAACCTCCCGGATACATGGTCCGAATATAAATTGACGGGGGCGCAATAGGGGGGTACTGGGATACGGGGAGATTGTATATGGCCAAGCCGCCTGCCAGCATCATGATGATGGCGATGACCCACGCAAAGACCGGGCGATCCAGGAAAAACTTTGATAACATCATGCGCCTCCCTTAGTTGGATCCGATGGACGTTGAGGCCACATTGGCCGATTTTGGGCGCCCGGGATCCTTTTTGCCCGGGGCGCCAAAAGGAACTTGGTTCACCGAGACGCCGGGCCGGACCTTCTGCATCCCTTCGACGATCACGCAATCGCCTGCCTGAAGACCTGACGCAACGAGCCATTGGTCTCCGATCGCGCGACGCAGAGTGAGCATCCGCTGCTCCACCTTCCCCTCGGGGCCCACGATCAGCGCAAGGGGATTTCCCTTTGCATCGCGTGAGATGGCCTGCTGGGGGATCAGGAGGGCCTCCTCTGTGACGCCCTCTTTCACCACGGCACGGACGAACATCCCCGGCAGGAGCATTCCTTCCGGATTCGGAAAAATGGCCCTCAGGATAGCGGACCCTGTAGTCGGGTCCACTGTTATATCCCGAAATTGAAGGGTCCCCTCCAGGGAATAGGGCGTGCCGTCTTCCAGCACGAGCGCGACCTTGTTCTGGTCGGCCCCACGGTTGTTGATGCGGCCGCGGGCCAGGTTGCGCTTCAGATGCAGCAGTTCAGTGGTGGATTGGGGCACATCCACGTAGATGGGGTCCAGTTGGTGAATGGTGGCCAGGGCCACGGCCTGATACGCGGTCACAATGGCGCCCACGGTGACGCTGGATCTGCCGATCCGGCCGGAGATGGGCGCGGTGATCTTGGTGTAGTCCAGATTGATACGGGCCGTCTCCAGGGCGGCTTTTGCCTGCTGGATGGACGCCTCTGCTGCGCCGACGGCCTTCCGGGCGCTGTCCACTTGTGCCTCGGCAGACTGCAAGGCGGCCTCTGCGACCTTGGCATCGGTGACGGCCTGGTCGCGCTCACCGGCAGAGACGGCCTTGTCTTTAAGGAGCGACTCAAACCGTTCCCGGTTTATGCGGGCCAGTTCAAGGGTGGCCCGCTGACGGGCGACCTCGGCGAGGCCCGCTGCCACCGCGGCCCGTGCCTGCTCAGCCGCTTTATGGGTGGCGGCGAGATTGGCCTGGGCATTGTCGCGGGCTGCCCGAAAAGGGGCCGGGTCGATTTCATAGAGCACCTCCCCGGCCTTGACGTCGGAACCCTCCGTAAACAGGCGTTTCTGGATAAGGCCGCTGACCTGGGGACGGATCTCCGCTGTCAGGTAAGAACACGTGCGGCCCGGCAATTCCGTTGTCAGCACAACGGACTGCGTTGACACTGTCATTGTGGCTACTTCCGGAACAGCGGGGGCAGGCTGGGAGTGTGTCGATTGCTCGCAGCCTGCCAGCATAAGGCCGCCGGAGATAATACCGATGGCGACAATGAGCGTTACCCCGTTCTTCATGATAGATTATCCTCCTTCCGTTCAGCAGGAACACTGGCTTCCTGCGCCCACGCCGAATGATTGATCTGACCGAATTCCGAAAAAGCCGCAGATAGTTGCAGCCCCAGAGGACTCTTTCCCCTCCCGGGACCTTCACCCTCCCAGTGAATGAAGATGCAGAGGTCATTCTCCAGGGTAATGCGGCGCAGCAGAGTAATGTCTTGAAGATCACTTTGCTGGTCAGATACCGTAAGTTGTTGAAAGGCTGCGAGCGCATCATCCCGGTCCGGTTGCGAATAGGATCGCAGGTGTATCATCTCAATCCATTTCATACGCACCTCTTCCTTTCAATTCAACGCATGGCATCATGTGACAACTCCGTAACCTTTCACAGGTTCAAGGCTCAAGGTCCAAATCGGTTTTCAAATGCCACATGTCGACAAGAATAAAACCCCTGAACCTTTGAACCCATAACCGGTTCCATAAATGGTTATAGAGATCTATAGCGAAATTCGTGCCGGATTAATTCATGTATAGAAATCATAAGGTTATGAAACAGAAAGGCTGATAACTTCCATATCGAACAGTTTTTCCTTTCTTATTTGACAGAAACATGCTAAATCTTTCAAATATGAAGGTGTGGCAGGGGGTGTTCTGGAGGGTTATCCTTAGATAAGGAGCGAGGCGCTGGGTTTGGATGAAAATGAATTCTTCCGTCAGGCGACATTAAAGATCTTCAGCAGTCTCAACATTGAAGCCGCCATGAAGCGGTGCATGGACTATCTGCAAATATCCATGCCGATTTCCGGTATGTTCTTCTCTCTATACGATCCTGAACTGAACCTCGGCAGGATACTGGCCGCCATCTGGCCTCCTCATTTGCAGAGGCCGGATAATCCCATTTCCATGCCCAGGGAATTTTGGCGCTGGATAAAAGAGAAGTGGGCCAAGAATCCGGGAATAACCATTTTCAATGACCCGGATGAGGAGGAACCGCCAGTGCGCCACGCACTGTCGATGTTTTGGCCGGCAGATACATCCCATCTGATGATGGATCTGGAGATTGAGAAGAAACGGCTGGGCAACATCGGCCTATTCGCGGAAGGCAAAAACCGCTACACTGAATCCCATGCGAAGTTGATCTCCGCACTCCATGAGCCTTTTGCCATAGCCATATCCAATATCCTTCAACACCAGGAGATCCTCCGGCTGAAGGATATGGCATCCGACGACAACCGGTATCTTCGCCGACAGATGCTGGAGATGACCGGCGACACCATCATCGGCGCGGATTTCGGCCTCAACGAGGTAATCGAAGCGGTGCGGCAGGTGGCCCCCCTGAACAGCCCGGTCCTCCTTATGGGAGAGACCGGGGCGGGCAAAGAGGTCTTTGCCAATGCCATCCATTATTCCTCCCCGCGCAAGGATAATCCATTCATCAAGGTGAACTGTGGGGCCATCCCCGAAAACCTGATTGACAGCGAATTGTTCGGCCATGAGAAGGGGGCCTTTACCGGGGCCATATCCAGAAAACGGGGCCGCTTTGAAAGGGCCCATACCGGGACCATCTTCCTGGACGAGATCGGAGATCTTCCTCTTGCAGCCCAGGCGAGATTGCTTCGAGTGCTGCAGCAGCATGAAATCGAGAGGGTGGGCGGCACCGAACCCATCCCCGTGGATGTCCGCATCATCAGCGCCACCCATCGGAACCTGGAGGAGATGGTCCGATCGGGTCAGTTTCGGGAAGACCTGTGGTTTCGGATCAACGTCTTTCCCATCATGATCCCCCCGCTCCGTCAGAGGACCGAAGACATCCCGGCCCTGGTCGGCCATTTCATTGAGCGCAAATCAAGGGAACTCAAAATCCGTGCCCTTCCGTCGGTGGACCCGGCGTCTCTGAATCGCCTGCGGAGCTATCACTGGCCGGGAAATGTGAGGGAACTGGAGAATCTGGTGGAGAGGGCGCTTATTCAACACCAGATTGCTGGCAGGAACGGTCCACTGAGCCTGGACTTGTTGCCTGCATCCTCTTTCTCTTCAGGGGCCAGCGTCCGCGAAAAGGGGAGTGATGCCATGCTTCCCCTGGACCAGGCCATGAAGAACCACATCCGTCAGGCCTTGATCCAGGCCGGGGGAAGGGTGGAAGGAGTGGACGGGGCCGCACATATCCTGGGGCTCCATCCGAGCACCCTGCGGGGTCGGATGAAGAAGCTGGGCGTCAGTTATGGTCGAAGGCCCAAGAAACGCACGTCTGATGAATCTCGATGAATTGATGAAGAACAGGCGGTTTCTCTCCGGACGCATCCAACCTATGGCGGCGGAAAAGCGAACGACGCTAACCGGACGGTCTAATTTTGGTTTTCATTGACTATTTGCAGTTTCATGTCTTAGGTTTAACAGGTGAGCGAACCTAATACCGGCACGGTTTGCCTGTCGATTCGCCATGTTTCCTGGTCGGTTCACTTGGTTGATCAGCCTCTGTAACTCTCAAGGGCTTAACACCTCAACACCGGAGGAAGAGGCAGCTTTGAGCCTGCCTGGTTGAATCAAGGTGCGGTACAGGGAAGAGATTTTCAGAGTTTTTTCGGTTGTTGATATTTGAAGTGAAACCGGCTATTGTGAAGGTGTTTAATGAACCAAGTGGCGTGTCTGTAGCTGGTCAGCTTTGTTAAAAAAGGGGGGTCAGCATCCGCCTTTAAGAATTTTTGACTTCAATTATGGAGGGAACCCGTTGAAAGCACTTCTGATCTACCCCGAATTTCCTGATACGTTCTGGAGCTTCAAGCATGCGCTGAAATTCGTTCA
>Ga0209270_1004367_pt1 | contig 10867 bp, 7 predicted proteins | sample MTBAKSrepl1MetaG_FD_187456 | JGI IMG/M metagenome (GOLD analysis project Ga0209270, IMG submission 187456) | Enrichment culture microbial communities from Arthur Kill intertidal strait, New Jersey, USA, that are MTBE-degrading - MTBE-AKS1... | ecosystem: Environmental > Aquatic > Marine >...
GCCGGATACCAGGTTTTTCAGGGTGTTGTAATACGCCGTGAAGCTGCCCTTCTCCGTTTGGGGGTTGGACAGAAAAAGGCGAATATCATCCCGGGCCAGGTCCGATACCGAGCAGATATTTTTCGGATTCCCCTTGTGTATGAGCAGGACATTGCCCCGGTTTTGCGCAAAAGGGCAATGTTCGGCCATCAGCCCGTCCGCCGCAAGTCCATCCAGGACCTCCGGAGGGCCGATAAACACATGGGGAGAAACGCGAAGAACCAGGTTGCCCAGCAGCAGGCCGCCCTGCCTGAGCAGGGTGGCAATGGGGCCCGGTGGTGTTGTGGCGTAGAAAACCCCTGACAGGTCTCTGTTCTGCCGAACAAACAGGTCCAGGCAGTCCCTGAGGGCCATGTGATGGTTCCCGTCGGAAAAAACCACCAGCCGGGCATTCACCGGGTCCCCGTGAAAATCAAGGCAGATGTTCGAGGCCGGCTGAGACCAGCGCAAGTATTGCGTGTCCCCGGTACAGACCTCCTCCGGCCAGTCAAGGGACATGCTTTTCGGGCAGGTTTGTTGTCTCGTGCTTTGCTTTTTCATCGACCTCCCGGCTGTCCTGAATGCAGTCTTTCATGGTTCATAGACCAGTTCCGGCAGCACCACTTCCCACCGGGTACATCGTATCCTGTCCTGGAATGCAGTCCCGGCCTCTTCACGCCTGCGGACGGAAATTGCCCCAACCCGGGCCTCGATGCATTGCATTCCCGCCGGCGGGGAAAAATTCCGGGCAAGCCTGCCGATCACCTTTCCGCCACGGTCCAGCAGTTCGCGCCGTCCCCCTTCCTGACGGAGGACAAGCGGATCATCGACCGAGAGTTCCGCAATCGCTTTATGGACTTTATTTTTTGATCCATAGCGGCCGGCAAAACTCAGATCAACATCCGCAGGCGTCAAGCGCCGATAGCGGCGGGCAAGTTCGGGCGGCGGGGGCGGCAACCGCATTTCCGAACGCCGCACGATGCATGGCTCCTCGGGCAGGCGGTCAAGCAGTGCATGTCCGGAGGCAAAACGGGCCAGCATCAAAGTCTGCCGGGCACGCGTCATGGCGACGTAGTACAGGCGCCGGCCGGCATCATGATCTTCGTTGCTGCCGATTCTCTGCCAGCCGCCGTCAAGGACGGCAACGTGATCAAATTCCAGCCCTTTGGCCCTGTGTCCGGTAAGCAGCATGATCCCGGTCTGCCTCCGCCGAGCCTCCCTGCCCCAATCCACAAGCCACTCAATAAAATGGCGGGCCGGCAACTCCACCCCGCCCGTTTCCAGCGAGTATTCCTCAACCGCCTCCCGCAGCAGGGACCACCAGTTTCCATCCGGCCGACAACTCAGCCATGCCCTCAGCCCGGCAGCATCAATGAGGCTGCTGTTTCTGTCCTGCAGCCAATCCATCATGATTTGCGTTTCCCGCAGACGCCGGAATGCGAGGGTTGACTCATCGGCCATTTGCACGGGGATGCGGTTCAGTTCGCAGAAACTCCGCACCGGTTCAAGGTATTTCCACTCCCGGGCGATCACCGCCGCCCGCGCCCAGTCCCAGTCAGGCGCAAGTGCCGCCAGGCGCTGCAGTTCAGTCATCACCGCCATGGCCTGGGTCATGCTATCGCTTCCGGCCGGCAGGATCTGGACCCGCCCCCGGGAGACAGGGTCAACACGCTGCCAGCGGCCGCCCTGGGGATCTTTTTTGCGTTTGCGATCGACGGTGATCGGATAATTGGTTTTCATGCGCCGGGCCGCAGGGGCGATAACAAGATTGGCGGCGGCAATGATATGGGCGGTTGAACGGTAATTTTCCACCAGATAAACGGGCCTGGCCGCATAATCCGCCTCGAATCTGCGGATAAACTCCACGGAAGCGCCATCAAAGGCGTAGATGTTCTGATCGTCGTCGCCGACGGCAAACAGGGTAAGCCTGCCGTCCTCATCCAGGCGGGTCCGGCCGGCCAAGGCCGAGATCAGCTCATACTGCTCAGGATCGATATCCTGGTATTCATCCACCAGGATCCAGCGGAAACCGGCAAGCAGGCGGTCCCGCTGTTCATCGGCATCTTCCGGCGGCAGCCCTTCTCCCTTGAGCAGGGCCACGGCCTGGCGCAACACCTCCTTGAAGACATCTCCTTCATCCTTTCGCAGTTCCCGTTCGACGAAGCTTGACCCGGTCAGGCGCATGGCAAGGGCATGGCAGGTCAGTACGGTCACGCCCCTGGCATCAGCGCCGATCAATTCTCCGAGACGGCGGCGGATCTCCACGACCGCGTGCCGGTTGTAAGCCAAGGCCACGATTCCGCGCGGATTTTCCCGTCGCACCCGCACCAGGTAAGCGATGCGGTGGACCAGGACCCTGGTTTTTCCCGAGCCGGGACCGGCGAGAACCAGGATATTGGTCTGCTCCCGGTCATCGGCGACAATTCCCTGCTGGATTGGATTGTGCAGCGACTCAGCAATGGCGCGCCATGACTCCGGCGTGGTTTGCCTGGACAGTTCCTTCTCCCGGCCGGGCAGCCAGCGGCGGATAAATTCCTCGCGCTTCAGGCTGAAGTAGTCCATGGTCAGCCGCAGAGCCTCCGCCATTGCCTGCAGCCCGCGATGCACGTACTCGGCCATGACATGGATCTGCACCACCTGTTCCTGGTAGTGCAACTGCAGCGGGGTAAAATCAGCCTTGCGGAAGTTCCTTCTTTCCTGGCTGATGCGGATGGTCATGGCCGGCCGGAATACCGCCAGGCCCTTGTTGAGGCGGATAACCTCCTGTTCGTGCAGCCAGAGCAAGGCCCGGTCGACAAGTTTCTGCGGATCCTTGACCTGCGCCTTGAGGACCAGGTTCCCCTCAAGCGCGCCGGTCAATCCGCCCAGGGTCGTTTCCGCCAGGAGATCGGTGCCCCGCTGGCCCTGGGGCAGGCAGGCGAGCAGATGTTCAAGCATCTGCAGAGCGGCCTCGCGCCGCAGGCGGGCTGTTCTCTCCAAAGACGGCCAGTCGCGCTGCAGCTTCACCGCCACCGACTCCGCGTCCAACCGCCGCAGATTCAGGCTTCCGGTCCCGCCATCCTCGCTGCGGCCGTCCTGGGAGATGCTCCTGAGGATCCGCCAGACCTTTTCCGGCAACGCAAAGGCATGTCCTTCGTCCTTCAACCGCTGGGTTGCATGACGCAGGTGCAGGACCGATGTCTCGCCGCTGTCCAGCTCAGGGGCTGCGATCCGCAGCGCATCGATCAGGGCCGTTTCCAGGGCTGCGGCTTCTTGAAGACGTTTTTGGGAAGATCGTTCCACCCCGGCATGCACAAAGGCGGTCAATACCGTATCGTTGCTGGCTATCCCCACACGTTCAAGGTCATACAGCGCCCGGCGCACACCCTCGGCCGTGAGCCCGCAGGAGCCCATCAATTCATCGGTCGAGATTCCTTCATCGGCATCAGCGGTGATCAAGGCTTCCACCATGTTCAGCAGTTGACGCCGATATTCGTCGGTTATCCGGACCTTGAGCAGTTTCTTTTCCGCCTCTTCCAGGGTGGTTATCCGCAGCGAGGAGGGAAAGACCTGGACCCGGTTCTCCTCCCGGCTGACCAGAGCCGCTTCCTCCAGCCAGGAAATGGCGGTGCGCACCCGGGTATCGTCGGTGCCCGAATCCCGGCTGAATGCCCCTTCTTCCTCCTCGGCAAGGATCTCGCCGGCTGTGGCCACCACTTCCCCGCCCATGCGTTTCCTGCGGTCCAGGTTCTTCAGAGCCTTGAGGATCGCCTGGATCTCGCGGCGACTGAGCCGCGAATAGGCCGACATGCCGAACTGCCTTTCGACATCTTCGGGCGTGTAGAGCAAAACACAGAATGCCGCCTGCCTGTCCCGGCCGGCCCGGCCTGCCTCCTGCAGGTAATTTTCCAGGGACCCCGGGATGTCGGCATGGACAACCAGCCGCACATCGGGCTTGTCGATTCCCATGCCAAAAGCATTGGTGGCCGCTATCACCCGCAGGTCGCCGGCAATGAAGCGGGTCTGGACGCTTTTCCTGGTTTCGGGCGGCAAGCCGGCGTGGAAATGCGCGGCGGCCAGTCCCTTTTCCACCAAAAATTCAGCGACGCGCTCCGCCATCCCGCGGGTGGCACAGTAGACAATGGCACCGCCGTTTTTTCCCGACGGCAGGTAATGTTCCAAAATCTGGTGGATATGGGCGAATTTCTCGCCGGAAGCCGTCGGCACCACGGAAAAATCCAGATTGGTCCGCTGCGCACCGCCGTCGTAAAGCTGGAGATTGATCCCCAGCTTGTCCTGAAAATAATTGCGGATATCGGCCGCCACATCGAGCTTGGCGGTGGCGGTCAGGCAGAGGACGGGAGGGACGGCATCCGCCCCGGCCTTTTCCTTGATAAACCGCCCGACATACCGATAATCGGGCCGAAAATCATGCCCCCACTTGGAGAGGCAATGCGCCTCATCCACCACCCAGGCGCCGATTTCCCTCTGGGCCAGCACCTTGCGCAGTCCTTTATTCCGCAACTGTTCGGGAGAAATGATCAAAATTCCCACATCACCGAGCCGGATTCGGTCAAGAACATCGGCACGCTCCGGCATCGACAACAGGCCGTTGAGAGCGGCGCAACAGGTTACCCCCCTTGCTTCCAGCCCCGCCACCTGGTCCGCCATCAAGGCAACCAGCGGTGAAATCACCACGGTCAGCGCCCCGGTCTTGTCATACCGGGACAGGGTGGGCAATTGATAACAGAGGGACTTGCCGGTACCGGTCGGCAGAATGCCCAGGACATGTTCGCCGCGCATTGCCGCCTCAACGATGACCTGCTGCAGGGGCATCCCGGCGGCATCAGCAGGCTCCGGCCGGAAACCATCAAAACCGAACCAGCGCTTGAGCTCTTTGCGGGCATCATGGCGCTGCCGGCACCAGCTGCATGCCGGATCACCGCAGGCGCTGTCCCGCAGCCGATTCACCATTATTCCGGCTTCAGGAAACTGGTGGCGGACCCACGGCGGCATCACCGAATTCCCGCCGCTCACCGACAGCCAGGCCAGCGCATAGGCCAGAGCCCAGCCATTCAACGGATCGGTTTCCAGGATTTCGCGGGCCCGGGTCCGGCAGGAAATATCCTGCAACAGATGTCGAATGACAGTCCGGGCCAGGATACTTGAAGGACGAGGCTTCCGCCGCACCACGGCAAAAAGGGCGTCAACCCCTCTGTTTTCGTTCGCGGCGGTTTCGCCCCTGGTGGTCAGCCAGTGCCAGACGGCAAGCAGTTCCGGCGATGTCCGCCGCAGGGCCTTGCACTGATCTTCCAACAGGGTTAGTGTCAACCGGGCGTCAAGCTCAGGGTCGTTCAGTCTGCCCCGCTTGAGCTGGCCGTCCTGATAGTGCTTGACCAGGTGGTGATAGGGATTGCGGGGAAATGCCAGGGGATTGAGACGCAGGGTGTCCACCGGGGGCTTGGACAGGAGGAGAAGATCGGGTTGTGCCGCGGCAAGATGCGGCAGGTCAAAGGCTATCAGGTTGTGGCCCAGCAAGAAAGAGGTTTCCCGGGCAAAGTCATCCAGTCTTTTCAGGGCTTCCCGCACATCTCCCTGCCGGAAAACACAGGTCTTGCCGGTTTTCCCATGGATGCCGGCAAAAGCGTGGATGCGCCCGTCATTCATGCCGACTTCAAGATCAAGGGACAGACAGTTGGGCGAAAAACCCGATATGTATTCCTTCTCCTTCTTCAATTCAGGCGAACCGGATTGCAAACCATATCGTGGAAAATGTACAGGTGATCGGGATAAATCATTGAGAATTCATGAACCGGGTTTCCATCTCGGCAATCAGTTCATGCACCTTGGCGGCTGGAAAGACCAGGGTTCCTGACCGTTGCTGCTGCTCATCCCCGCCGTAAATCAATCCCCGGCCCTGAGACAGATCGAAAATTCTGCCGAACCGGTCCAGCCCCTTGAAGTATGCCGCGGTAAGGGTCATTCCGGCCTTGATCTCCACCGGAAACAGGTCGGGATTTATACTGAACAGCAGGTCAATCTCGTTGCCGTTGCTGTCCCGGTAAAAAAAGAGATTGCTGCGCTTGCCCCTGTGCAGCCGGTACTTGAGCGCTTCCATCACCACCATGTTTTCGAAGAGATTGCCCCTGAGCGGGTCGCGGCTCACATGCAGGGTGTTTTCCAGGCCCAGCAGGTACGAGGCCAGGCCGACATCATAGAAGTAGAGTTTCGGTGACTTGACCAGCCGCTTGCCGACATTGGCAAAATAGGGCGGCAGCCTGAACACGACATGACTTGCCTCGAGCAGCGACAGCCAGTTGCTCGCCGTTTGCCGGGAGATGCCGGTATCAGCGGCCAGGCTGTTGAAATTGAGCAACTGGCCGATCCTGCCGGCACACAAGGTGACAAACCGCTGAAACAGGGACAGGTCCTTGACGGCAACAAGCTGCCTGGTGTCCCGTTCGACATGGGTTTCCAGGTAGCTTCCCAGGGCTTCTGTCGGATTGAGCTGCTCCTTCCATATCCGCGGATAAAAACCGGTCAGCAGGAGACGGTCCACTTCCGGGCCCGTCCGCTCGACGCCGAGTTCCTCAATGCTGAAGGGCAGCAGTTTGAGCAGTGGGGTGCGGCCGGCAAGGGACTGGCTGACAATGCCGGCTCCCTCGAATTGGCGGCTGCCGGCCAGAATATAAAGCCCTTTTCGCTCATCCGTATCGACAATGGTCTGGATATAGGAAAGAAGATCCGGGCAATGCTGAACCTCATCAAGAATACCGCCCTCAGGGAGGCCGGCGAGAAAACCCCGCGGATCTTCCGTGGCATACAGACGGGTGTCAAGATTTTCCAGGCTGACATATTTTTTGCCGGGGAACACCATGCGGCACAAGGTTGTCTTGCCGCTCTGGCGCGGACCGGTGACGGTCACCACCGGATACTGCTCCGCGAGGCGCGCGAGATAGGGCCCCATGGTGCGATGAATAAGCTGCATACAAAATGAATACGATGGATTTATGCAAAATACAAATTGAATTTGCGATTTGCATTAATCGGCCGCCCGGCGTTTCCAAGCCGTCGATGGCCAGAAACTCGTACCCGAGGGCATGGATCAGCTCTTCCTTGAAGAGCGCCGGCTGTCGTCGGACCTCCTTGACGGTTTTCGGGAAATTTTCGGGTCGGAGGATCATGGCCATTGGATATCTCCCGCTGATTGGACCAGGCGCAGTAGAACGGGCGAGACGTACCACTGGTGGCGTCGGTGGTGGCGACGTTGAAGTTCTTCATAATGTGGCACAGCGCGATCCCTTCCATCGCTCAGGCACCGGGAGCCAGAAGACCTTCGATCTTCCTTGGTGAAAGATGGCCATGAGGCCGGCAGTACGGGTCAGGGAATTAAGTCTGAGTAACTCGCCGAGCAGGCGGTCAAGAAAGAGCTGGTATTTCTCATTCAGCCATTTTGTTGGCTGGATCGCGGGAACGGTTCAATGACCTTTACGCCTCAGGGATTCATGACTGCACCTCGGTCTTCAGCGCCTGCAACAGCTGCAGCAACTCGGGCACATCATCCTGAATGATGCTCCAGAGTGTGTCGTCATCGATGCCAAGGTAGCCGTGAATGAGGCGGTTCCGGGTGGCCATGATCATCCGCCAGGGGATTTGCGGATAGGCGGCTCGAACCTCGTCCGGGATGTGGGTGGCGGCTTCGCCGATCAGCTCCAGATTACGCAGGGTGGCGTCATAGGTGAGTCCGCTGGTCACGAAACCGGCTTGGTCGAGTCCGTCGGTGTAGGCCAGCACTTTTCCTGGCGAAATCGATCATATCGTCGAGGTAGAAACGCCATTCGCGCTGGCTGGCATCAGACATTGACCCGCTCCTGTTCGATATAAGAGCGCAGTTCCGGGCGCAGGGCCTTTTCGGTCACCAGGTCGACCGGGCAGCCGAGGAGGTCCTCCAGGTAGAACTGCACTCCGAAATAGCGCTTGGAGGTGGCAGGACCGTCGAAGGCTACCAGAATATCGATATCACTGCTTCTGGTCGCGGTATCGCGGGCGATTGAGCCGAACAATGCCAGCCGGGTCACGCCGAAACGGGCCTGCAACTCCGGCTTGCTGCGGCGCAGCAGTTCAAGGGCGCGCTGTCTGTTCACCGTTGTGTCCGAAATCCCTTTGGTTACACAGATTGTTTAAAACTATTCGACACTATAACATCTGCCATGGGGCGTGCAATAGGAATAGCATCGGAGGTTTAAGCCTGGAGGACGTATACGCCAAAAGATATAAAAAAGCCCGTCCATTGCTGGACGGGCTGGAATCTGGCTCCCGGGGAGGGACCTCCGCCGCGGTGGAGCAAGGTGGTTAATCCCGCCCAAGGCGGGACTCTACCGGCTGAGCTGCAAGATACCTTTGTATACCGCGTGACTTTATCCGTTTTTCTTCCATCATGGCCTCGGCGCGGTTTGAGAACTCTTTATGCCATATGAGTATCCAAGGTCCTGGAAAACGTTTGGTTGTCTTGCTGCCATGGTATTCAGGATCGTTGTGTTGGCGGAGACGCCTGGCAAGGTCATCAGTGTAACCGCAGTAATAACGGCAAGTGTAGGGGGTCACAAGGTATGAGACCAGGAACGAAGGGGGTTTTTGGTTTAAAAGGTTGGGGGATGGTTGGTGAAGATTATGAAATAGTCCCAAAAAATTAAACCTGGGGCTAAGCGAGCAGTGCTTATACCAGGTATGGAACCGAATTTCAAATTTTGCAATAATTAACGCAAGGTTTGAGACCAATTTTGCACCTATTGTCCCTGAGAAATAACCTCCTCAATATTACAATCCAAGTCGGCTTTTGCCATAACCCAGTTTTTAATAACTCCGCCAAAAGCATTCTTGCCCCTGAATGTTGTTTTTACAACGAGGTGGTCACCTTTATCCCAATAAACGGTTTCAACGTGGTCATAAGAACCAGGATCGTTCATTGATTTTTTGATCAGCTTTACCAATTCACGGTGTGATCCATCCCAACCGCTAAAACAGTTTTTTATTCTCTCCTCTCGCAATTCTTCTGGCGTTTTAACCTTGGCGGGAGCGGTCACCTTTGTCTTTGAAGGAGATTTTGTTTTGGTATCAGGGCTACCAAAGAAACTCGCAATAATGGCAAAAAAAATCATTAAAACAAGTATGCCGCCGCAACCTAAATTGCCACGTTTAATTTTTGCACCACAATGAGGGCAGCTGTCTGCTTTTGTACTGACATCTTTCCCGCATTCCTTGCATTTTTTCAAAGCCACTTTCCCACTCCTTATTCTTCAGGTGGTTCATCAATCTCAAATATGATTCCGTTTTTCTTCAAATCATTTATCATCTCTTCGGTAGCATCTTTCGCAGACAAAACAGTAGCTCTTGTAATAGCCCCTCGAATTTTTTTGACATTAATTTTTAGATAGACAGGCAACCGATTCCACTCGGCATTCTGTATACATTTTTTATTTCTGCCAGATAAAGTGTCTTGGACCTCTGCGGTGAACTGATCAAAAGTGGCAAGATCACGGACGGTTACATAAAATGAGTCAGTTCTGGAACTATCAACCCTGATAATTCTAAATAATCCATCAATTCGATCTTCTTTTGCCTTTGCCCTTTCTTGGCGAACCATATTCTTTATTATTTCCACTGGAATTCTCTCTGCACCAGCTATTGAAACATAATCAGCGTCCAAAGTTCCCTTAATTACTTCATTATACATCTCATCTGTATTTTCATGTATCCTTCCAAGAACCGGCTCTTTCTGTACAGCCTTGGCCATAATTTTCATTCGTTCGGTCTCTTGTTGAGAGACGAACTGCCTGCTTTCTTCTTCAACCTTTTTTTGTTTTGTTCTCTCCTCTTCCTGTTTCACATCTTTTCTATGCTGCAGCCAACTTCTCCAGCAAACAGTTCCACCCCATAAAAGGCCGGCGCCTAACACGAGAATTATATAGTGAGAAGGTTCCATTTTATCCGCCATATCTTTTGAAAGTGTTTCAAGGGCTTTCTGCAAGTAAGCTTCAATTCCTGAACTACCCTTCGATACCCTGTAGACTACCTCAAGGCTATTTTTTTCATCAAGTGTTAATTTGTTGATATTTGCAGTGTTATATTTGGCTAGTGCATAGGAACGGTTGATTGTTCTTTGGATCTCAACCAACCCTTCCATGTTCTTGGCGGTCAAAGAAGCTTTAAATTTTTCTCCATTTAATTCGATGTCGATTATTGGCCAGTTTTCAAATACCAACTCAAATTCATCTTTATTATATGCGCCCTGTAGAGCATTTTCAAAAATAGACCAGGCATCCTCTTCATTACCCACAATCAGTTGATTTCTATCATGCTCAGGCGTCATCATTCCCCCCTTAAAATGAAGCAATATTTTCCATTAGAAGTTGATTTATTTTTTGTAGAAGTTCCATTGGGTTAGGTTGGAGGGGGTGGGGGTGGACGAATAGGTGTCCCAAAGGAGGTGGCCGGTGGTGCGGGAAGAGACGTCTTCGGCGGCCTGGTTCGGGGTGTTGTAGTTGCCTAAGATCTCTTCGTTGATGCCCAGGGTGAAGCGGAGTTTTTCGTTGGGCTTGATCCAGAAAATACCTACTTCGGTTTCATACGTCCAAAGCATTTCTTCCTTCCCCCCTCAGGAAAGACGTTTGAAGTTTGTATGTTCAGTCGGTTTTTACGAGGGTGCGGGCGAACCAGACGACTTGGCCGAGGACTTGGATGTCTTTGCGGTCGGCTTCGTAGGGTTCGTACTCATCCTTGTTGTCGGACATTATCAGGATGCGGTCGGCCGGGCGGAGGGCCAGGCGCTTGACCATGACGGTGCTGTCCATGCGCAGGGCGTAGATTTTGC
>Ga0209270_1004370_pt1 | contig 10856 bp, 10 predicted proteins | sample MTBAKSrepl1MetaG_FD_187456 | JGI IMG/M metagenome (GOLD analysis project Ga0209270, IMG submission 187456) | Enrichment culture microbial communities from Arthur Kill intertidal strait, New Jersey, USA, that are MTBE-degrading - MTBE-AKS1... | ecosystem: Environmental > Aquatic > Marine >...
AGGATGCCGTCGATCACATCAATCGCTATGGTTCCCGCCACACGGACGTGATCGTTACCGCCGACCGGGACAGGGGAATCCGGTTCATGGACTACGTGGATTCAGCCAATGTTTTCATAAACTGCAGCAGCCGTTTCAGCGACGGCTTTAGATACGGATTGGGAGCCGAGGTCGGCATCAGCACCAGCAAAATTCACGCGCGCGGACCGGTGGGTTTGGAAGGGATGGTGATTTACAAGTGGCGTCTGATCGGCAACGGTAATATTGTTGCGGACTATTCCGGAAAAGACGCCAGGGCGTTCACGCACCGGCCGCTGCAAAAGAATTTCAAGCCCTAATGCCGGAAAACTCAACATTTTTATATCGATGCAGCTCCAGTAAAAACCGCGTTTTTGGCCTCAAAAAACGTGATAGCGGACAATTTTAGCAGGTGCAGATCTGACGTTAAGACCATGAAATTTTCGGATAACGCCCAAGGTGTTCGCATCACGGCCATCAGCCTGTCGCTGCTTATCGGAACGGTCCTGATGCTGGCCAAATTTTATATTTACACGACCACCGGCTCGGCCGCCGTTCTATCCGACGCTCTCGAATCCATCATCAACGTTGTCGCCAGCGCCTTTGGCCTTGCCAGCATCCTGATCGCGGGCAAACCCCCCGACCGGAGCCACCCTTACGGTCACGGTAAAATCGAATATTTTTCAGCCGGCTTTGAAGGCGCCCTCATTATACTTGCCGCCGTCGGGATCTTCTTCACCGCCTGGCCGCACCTGCTCCATACCAATGAGTTGCCGCACCTTGAAAGCGGCCTGTTGATCCTCTTCGGCATCTCTTTAATCAATCTCCTGCTGGGCGCCGGGCTTGTGGTCACAGGCAAGCGAACGGCTTCGCTCACTTTGATTGCCGACGGCAAGCATGTTCTGACGGATGTTTACACTTCCGGCGGCGTCGTCCTGGGTCTGCTATGCGCCTATCTGACGGGATGGTTCTGGCTCGACGGCGTTATCGCCTGCCTGGTGGGTTTGAATATTCTCTATTCCGGCTGGCAACTGGTGCGCCAATCCTTCACCGGACTGATGGATGCCGCCGACCCTGAATTCCTGAAAAATATTGCCGAGCTGATCATTCGGCACCGCAGGGAAGTCTGGATCGATGTCCATCAGCTGCGCGCCTGGCGTTCCGGCAATTTTGCCCATATCGATTTTCATTTAATACTCCCGCAGGAATTGTCCCTGGAGGAATCCCACCGGGAATCCAAAGCGCTTGAAAAAATTATCATCGACCATTTCGGCGGAAAAGCGAGCGTTCTGATCCACACGGACCCCTGCGAAGATCCGGACTGCCCGGTTTGCCGCCGCCACCTCTGCACCATCCGCGCAGAAAGTTTTACAAGCGCGTCCGCCTGGAATCTGGAGACCCTGATCCGGCCGGGACGTCATTATGCGCCGCCGGGCGGAACTCAAACCGATTAGGTTAAATTTCCTTGAGCCTGGGAATGCGCTTTTCCTGCAGTAGCAAAGATGCGATGATTCCCAGCACCAGCACGCCCGCAAAAAAAATAAAACAGGCCTTGAGTGAATAGGTCTGGGCGATCCACCCGCCCAGGATGGGTGATAAAAACTGGATTTCGTAAGCCGTGTAGATCATCCCTACGGTGCTGGTCCGGACGGACTCGTCCACCAGCGAAGTGGCCGCAGTCATTATGATCGGGCTGATAAAGCTGACTACCCCCAGCACCCCCATCAGGATCACCATCACGGACATATGGGTTGTGGCGGCCAGAGCCGCCGTTATGGCCGCCCCCGTCAGAAACAATCCCGCCAGCAGCAGGCGCACGCCAAAGCGGTCATAAAACATTCCCAAAAGGGGCTTGCTGACCGCGCCCATGAAAAAATAGACGCTCAACAGAAAACCGACCGTCCTGGCATCGGCCCCCATGGTGGCGGCGATCAAAAGGGGAAAGAAAGTGATGATGCCCCGATAACCGATCCCTCTGAGCGAATAAATGATCATCAGGGTCACCACCGGCCGGTTGCAGCAGACTTTATCCCAGATACCGGAAAACACATCCCTGGCTTTCTGGCGTGAACCTCTGCTTTCGGGTAAAAACCGGTACATCAGAACGGCCAGCACAATGACCGGCAGCATGATCAATTCAAGGCCGGTGCGCCACCCCAGGGTCAGGGCCAGGGAACCGATCATCACCGGCATCAAGGCGCTGCCGATATTTCCGCCCAGGCTGAACATCCCCATAAAAAATCCCGGCCTGGTCCTGAACGCCTCCGAGACTAGCGCCGTTGCCGTGGGATGGAACGTGCTGTTGCCCAAACCGGCCAGAAACCCCAGAACCAGAATCATATAATAATGTTTCCCGACAAGCCCGATCCCCATAAAAGAAAGCGAAGCCAGGATCAAACCCGCCGTCAGGATGGCCTTGCGTCTTCCCAGATAATCCGACAGAAGCGAAGCCGGCATCAACATGAGAAAGATAGCCAGCCCCTGGGCCGAAACGATCATCCCGGTCTGCAGAATGGAAAGTCCCAGCTCCTGCAGGATCATCGGCAGTACCGGGACCAGGAGATACTGGAAACCGTCGCTGAACCCGTGGGCGGTTGAAATAGAGATCAGATTCAGGCTCTGAGCGGTCCGTACTTTCGGCATCAGAACTTCACTTGCGGCGCGGCTGTTTGCGCCTCCGGAACCTCATAATAGGCCCCGCTGGAAACGCCCGCCAGCGTCGCGAAAAAGCGTCCGAAAAATGTCCGGATGTATGTATTTAAGACCTGAACGGTTTCATTATAGCGTTTTCTTTCAACCGCGATTCTGTTTTCAGTACCCTCCAGGCTGTCCTGCAGTTTCAGAAAGGACTCGTTGGCCTTGAGCTGGGGATATTGTTCCTGGAGCAGCAGCAGCCGGGACAGGGCGCCTTCCAGCCGGTTGGAGGCTTCTATTTTACCCTTTGGATCGCCGGCCTGGAAATAGCGGGTCCTGGCCTCGGCGATATTTTCAAAAAGCTCTTTTTCATGCCGGGCATACCCCTTGACGGTTTCAACCAGGTTGGGAAGCAGGTCATAGCGCCGCTTGAGCTGATTTTCCACCTGGGCCCATTGCCCTTTGATGGTTTCATCCATTGCGATGACCCGGTTGTAATTGCCGATGATCCAGCCGCCGACCATAAGCCCGATAATCAGGATGATGCCGGCAACCACCAGTACAACTTTTAACGTTTTTGACATGGTTTCCTCCCTTAAAGTAAAAATCCGGGCCCAGAGGGCATGATTTACGCAAAAGTCCTTGGTAAAATTCCAAATCCGAACCATGTTTTTCGTGGTAGTAAAGACGGCCCGCGCAGCCCCATACCTACCAGCTGCCGGAAGCGCCGCCGCCGCCGAACCCCCCGCCGCCCCCACCGCCGAAGCTGCCGAAACCGCCGCCGAATCCCCCGCCGCCGCCCCAGCGCCGGCTGCTTCCGCCCATGGAAGAAAATAAGAAAAACAGCAGAAATGCCTTCGGGTTTTTTATAAACGCAATGATGAAGAACACAAAAACCAAGAGGGAAATAAGGGTTCCAAGAGAGCTGCCGGAACCGTCTTTTTTCCCGCTCCCCTCAAGCTTAGGCATACCGGTGACGGCAACCCCGGCTTCAGCGGCAATTTCTCCGGCCAGGGCCAGGGCGACCATTAAAATTCCCTTTGAATAATCGCCCTTTCGAAAATACGGAACGAGATAATCCCGGCCGACACTACCGACAAAACTGTCCGGCAGAACCCCTTCGAGGCCATAACCGACTTCTATGCGGTACTTGCGCTCTTTAACGGCCACCAGCAATAAGAGGCCGTTGTCTTTGCCTTTGAGGCCGAGCTTCCATTTGTTATGGGCCACCTCTAACGCAAAGGATTCTATCGCCTCGCCTGCAAGGCTTTCAATCGTTAAAATTACAAACTGGGCGGTTGTTTTTTGCTCGAGCTCCTGCAAATATCCGTTTAATTCCCTTTCAGTCTGATCATCCACAATTCCGGCCAGGTCCACGACATGGCGCGCCGGTCTTTCCGGAACCGCTGCACTCTGGGCAGAGGCGGCCGGCAACAGACACAGCCATGCCAAGGCAATTAAAACGATCGGTTTATTCCACCGCCGCATCGGTCAGGTCCCCCAGTTTTTCCGTGGCGTTATAGTAGTCTCTGAACAGGGTGTTCAGCCCGGCCAGGGATAAACGGCTTCTTTCATTTTTAAGTCTTAAAATCGCCTGAAACGCGGCCGTATCGATTCCGGTCCGTTCGTGCAGCGCCGCAAGGACCTCGTCATTGTTGACCGGAGGCTCTTTTCCCAGGAGAAAAATAATTGCCCTGAATAACGGGATGTATGCGGGGATCGATAAAATAATATTTTCCGAAAGCACCTTAGGGTCTCCGGCCGACCGGAGATAGGCCTGCCTGAGGGCGATCAGCTTGACCTTTAGATCGCGTTCGCATTGATGCCGGAGGTCGGTTCGCCCGATTTCAATATCCCGGAAGATATCTTCACCCAAAACCGTATGATGGAGACGTTTCAGATTTAAAAATTCAATCGGAAATACATCCAAAGACCTATTAATGTAATCCGGCGTCATGATCAGTGGGGCTGCAATTCCCTTTTTGCCGTATTTCCGGCCCTTGGGCGCCAGCACGGAAAGAAATTCCAGATCCATCTGTTTTAAAACAAAAACAGAATTGATGTCCGAGTGTTTGGGATCAAACTCTGCCGTGAGGGCGCTGCCGGTGATAACCACACAATGCAGCGGCCGCCGGTATTCGGCCAGGACTTCTCCCAGAAACTGGTTAAACAGATTCATGACCTTATCATCTAAATCAGCAGCACTCATGCAAACCTCCCCGGTTGTTCGACCGCTCCGTCTGGGCAGAAAATCAGGTCTGGAATATTACCCTTAGCGCTTATAAGGTGCAATTACTATAAATGAATTTCACACATACTCCCTCTTACGATCGCTTAGCAGAATATAAAGCGTTGCCCCCACCGGGGCAAAGGACAGCAGCAGCAGGTTGAGCACCGGTATTAGAAACAGCAAGCCGAACCCCAGGTGAAAGGAGACGTTTTTCAGAAGATAGACAAACCGTTTTTTAAACGGTTCCCGCCGCCTAGCAGGGATAATATCTGTATTGTCCCAGGCAATAAAAATGACCGCGACGACCGGACCCACAAAGGTTAAAAGCGGCCCCAGGGGCGTCAGCCAGCCCAATGCCATCAGGATCAGCGCTGACAGAACCGGCAGGACGGCCCTTGGAAATTCCTGCCCGATCACAAAAAAGAACTGTCGCCCCAAAGAAATGCCGGCAGGTTCTTTTACCCGGCCGCTGATCATTTGTTCGGTGATGCGGGACATATAATCCATTATCAGCGCGCTGAACAGAATTTGTGAAACCAGATAGGCAATGATGGCGGCCAGGGCTGCCAGCACCCCCGCAAGAATCCATGACAGCAAATGCCAAAACCAGAGTATCCAGCGGCTTTCCGGTTTTACCCACAGAAGGTTCATGATTTCCTGATAATAGAAAAGGAGCATCCCGATACTCAAACCGGTCAGGATGACTACCGCAGCAAACCGCACCAGACCCAGGGCCAGCAGTTTCGGCGTTTTCAGCCCCATCCGGAAGCCCTTTAGATTATATCGTATTCCGTCCAATAAACCCATCGTCAGCTCCTTGTGAAAATATACCTATGTACGAATGGTGCGATGTTATTTAGACATGCCGGCTGGTCAAAGAGCCTGCCATTGCTGCGGTTCGAAGCGGGAAACTGTTTGAGCGCATTAGAGAACGTTTGGCCGAACAGCGCTGCTGATCTTTTATCAGAGAACGGTATGTCGAGCCATAAAGCAAAACAACTCGTCAGCTTAGGTCCTGTTCGGCCTTACGCTGCCTTATGCGTGAGTTTTTCGCGATTCGAACTGCGGCCATTGCAGGCGGCGTTATGATGTCTACTCAATTATGCACTTCTTAATATAACTGATTCCGAATGGATTCTCAACTTTGATTTGACCCTTTACAATCCGACGGATTTGTGGATTATTGAATCAGATTCTGGCCTGAAACTTGGTGAAAACAGGAGGACAAAAAGTGAATGCAAACCGGCCTACCCGGCAGCAGGCCTGGGACCTGCTGCGGGAGTTTAACAAAAGCGAAAGTCTGATCCGGCATGCCCTGGCGGTTGAGGGCGTGATGCGCTACTGCGCCCGCAAACGCGGAGAAGAGGAAGACGCCTGGGGGGTCATCGGACTGATTCATGATCTCGATTATGAACAGTTCCCTGAAGCACACTGCCAAAAAACCGGGGAAATCCTCAGGGGGCGCCACTGGCCGGAGGACTACATCCGGGCGGTTCTCAGCCACGGATGGGGAATCTGTTCGGACATCGAACCCCGGTCCGAACTTGAAAAGGTGCTATATGCCATAGACGAGCTCACCGGGCTGGTAGCCACTTCGGCACTGGTGCGACCATCCAGAAGCGTTCTGGACATGACGGCCAAATCCGTAAAGAAAAAATGGAAAGACAAGCGTTTTGCCGCCGGCGTGGACCGGGCCATCATTGAACGCGGAGCCGAGCGGCTTGGCATGGACCTGACGGAACTGATCACTGACACCATCATGGGTATGCGGGAGGTCGCTGAAGCGATCGGTTTAAAGGGTACCTCTTCGGATTAATTCGACGCGTGCTATTTTTATTTTTTTATGTTATATGTCCATCTGCGGTTTGAATATGTTCTTAATTCTACGTGATTGCCTTTATCTCCCGATTCTGCCAGGAACAACCGCTCAAATATATTCCAGGAGCTATTTAAGAAATGAGTTTAGTTAAAATCCCTATATTTCGCGTTATCCCGCACATCATTATCCTGCTGCTGATCATTACCGCCGCAGGCCTGCCGACTCCCGCATATGCCACGAAAGATCTGCAGGAAACCAAACTTCCGGACGCCCTTTCGCCCGGATTAACCTACCTCATGGAACTGGTCGGTCCCGGCAGCCGGGATTCATTTGATCCCAATCAAGTTGCAGAAATTCTGGCTTTTGTCCAAAAACCCAAAAACAGCAACGGCATTTATTATACCGACAACCTGTTCGAGGCGGATTCGGCTTATTACGAATTTGATATTCATGCGGACCTCCGTCAGGTTCTGAAGCTGTCCCACAATCCGGATATTCCGTCTTTTTTGTTGATGCCTTCATCCGTCAGGCTGTCTTACTGGACCCGGATAAACGGTGGCGGGGAACCCCTGCCGCGGTTATGGCAGATGCTTCCGGACCTGAAACAAACCGCGGTGGTAAAAGGGGTTGAACACATCGAAAACACACCGGATATTTTCAGCGGCGCCTATTATAACTATGACCTCAACCGCACGCTGATTCTTTTTAAATATCAGGGACGCAACATCTTTGTTTCGATTTCAAAACAGGCGGACATCTCCGCTGTCGGTCGCAAAGGACTGGTGCTGGGTTCCGATGATACCTGGAATTATCTGTATTCCGACCGTAAAGGATTGACCAAGCCCGGGTTAGGCTGGGTCAGCTCCTACATGTATGATTCATTCGCCGTTACCGTCTTTGACGAAATCGAACCCGGCAAGCCGCTGGTTCGCTGCGGGATTTTCAAATGGATTCGCGCAGGCTGGGCAAAGGTGAATGTGGTCAACAACCGGCACATCCATAGCGGCCTTGACCGCTACGCCAAAACCTTTAAGGAAATAATCGAACATCCGCTATTGCCGGGACCGGACAAGCTGGAAGCGCTCTTCTCAAAGATTGAAAAATTTTCCGATGAGGAACTAAGAAACAGTACCCAAACCTATTTTCAGGTCCTGAAAGATCAATTTGCCGCCGATGAAAACCTTTCCAAGGAATGGGTTTCCGACATTCTCGAAAACGACCGCTACGTGGCCAAGATGACAAGTGCGGAAATGAAATCCATTCTGGTGGTGCAGGCGTTGAAAAAAATTCTTCGCAAAAAATTCATCGCCCTGGAGCAAAAACCGTCCCCCTGAAAGCAGGACTGAAAGCGGATTCCTAATGCCCGCATACCGACCGAACCCATGAACGACGACCATACTTCTGCAGCTTTCACCCCCCCCTTTTATCTGCGCAGCGCCATGCTACAGACCTTTTTGGGGAGTAACCGGCCGGGACGCTTTCGGACGGATTCCCTGGTATCCTGCGCCGAACCCGTCGTCCTTGATATCGAGGGGGGCATCCGGCTCAGCGGCGCCCTGTCCCGTGCGGAGGCGGCCCCCGCCCGGGGATTGGTGATATTGTTGCACGGTTGGGAAGGGAGTATAAACTCCACTTATGCAGCAGCCACCGGGGAGTACCTGTTACACCACGATTACAGCGTGTTCCGATTAAACTTTCGCGACCACGGCGATTCGCACCATCTCAACGAGGGCCTGTTTTACGCCACCTTGCTGGATGAAGTCCATCAGGCCGTAATTGCCGCCGCCCGCATGACCCCCGGCCTCCCGGTGTTTTTGTGCGGTTTTTCCTTGGGCGGCAATTTTGCACTGCGTATCGCGCGCTGCTGGTCGCAAGCGCCGCCGAAAGACATCGAACTGAAGCATGTCGCCGCCATCAGTCCGGTCCTTAATCCATCCAAGGCCACCGACGCAATTGACAACCACTGTGTTATCCGGCGCTATTTCCTGAAAAAATGGCAACACTCCCTGAATATGAAGCAGATGCTCTTCCCGGAACGCTATGATTTCAGCGATATCCTGAAACTGTCCCATATCCGGCAGATGACCGAGATACTGCTGCGCCGCTACTCCACTTACCCGAATGCCGCAGCCTACTTTGACGGCTACACCCTTTGCGGCCGCGACCTGGAAGTTATCTCGATCCCCACCAGCATCATCACCTCAACAGACGACCCCATCATTCCGGTTGAGGATTTTTATCATTTATCCGCCAACAGGGTGCTTCGTCTGATAATTCATCCTTACGGCGGCCACAACGGATTCATCAGCAACTGGCGCGGGCGCACCTGGTATGAACAATACCTGATGAATGTAACTGAAACCCTAACGAATTAGATGGTCCGCGGCCTTAAGCCGGTTGAACGTCATCCGTTTTGCGCCGACAGCCTCCGGTCCAATGCTTCCTTTACCTTTGTCAGGAACTGGCGGGTTGTCAGCCAGGTCGAACTGCCGGCCAGCGTCGCCAGATCCCGGGTCATATAACCGGCTTCGATGGTTTCGGCACAGGCCTGTTCCAGCGTATCCGCAAATTTTTGCACCTCCGGCGTCCGGTCGTACAAACCCCGGTAGTAAATGGCGCGCGTCCAGGCAAACATCAGGGCCACCGGGTTGGTGGACGTTTCGCGTCCGGCCTGATGCTCGCGAAAATGACGGGTAACGGTTCCATGGGCCGCTTCGGTAAGAACCGTCCGGCCGTCCGGCGTCAGCAGCATGGAAGACATCAACCCCAGGGACCCGAATCCCGCAGCTACCATGTCCGACTGAATATCGCCGTCATAGTTCTTGCAGGCCCAGACAAATCCCCCCGATGATTTGATCGCAAATGCCGCCAGTTCGTCCACCATGCGATGTTCGTAGTAGATCCCTTTCTTCTCAAACGCTTTCTGAAAGTCCTTTTCAAAAACGGCCTGAAACGTGTTTTTAAACAGGCCGTCGTAGTGTTCCAGTTCCGTATTTTTGGTTCCCAGGTAGACCGGATACCCCCTTTCAAGGGCAAAATTCATGCAGGAACGCGCAAACCCCCTCACGGAGTCTTCCGTGTTGAAAATTCCCAGGGCGGCCCCCGGACCCCTGATATCGCAGACTTCAATTTCTTCGGACTCCCCGCCGTCCAGCGGGACATATTTTAAAAATACCTTGCCGCCCTGCGGCAGGGTCATATCGGCCCCTCCGAAGAGATCCCCGAACGCATGCCGTGCCACGATAATCGGCTTTTTCCAGCCCGGTACCACCCGGGGAATATTTTTAAAAATGATGGGCTGTCGGAACAGCGTTCCCCCGATCTGGTTGCGGGTGCCGCTGTTGGGCGACTTCCAGGCTTTTTTGAGGCCGAACTCCTTGACCCGCGCCTGATCAGGATTAATCGCGGCACATTTGGCCCCCACCCGGTATTTCTTGATCGCTTCGGCGGCATCAACCAGAATACGGTTTTCGGTGGCGTCACGATTCAGGAGATGATAATCGAAGTATTTCAGATCGATATCCAAATAAGGCAAGATCAGCCATTCCTTGATCCAGCCCCACATCACCCGCGCCATTTCATCGCCGTCGATTTCCACCACCGGGTTTTTCACTTTTATTTTTTTCATGTATTCCTCCATACGATTTTTTTGTCATTCCATTTTTAATTCCCGCCGGAACTTTTACCACCAGTTTTTTGAATTTTTCTTTAAAAAAATAGGCATAATAATCTTGCGATGTCACCGTTTATCCCTGTATGATTTCCGTATTTACACTTTTGTTTTTAAGATTATCTTATACTATAATTCACAAATACAGAAAAAAAAGAGGTGTCTCAATGGCTGTAAAATCCCTTCGCATCATCCGCTGCCCCGACTGCGACGCCAAAAATAAAATACCGGCCGAAAAAATCGGCCGGCCGGCAAAATGCGGAAAATGCGGTTCCGAACTTAAAAGTGAAACCGGACAAACCGCTGCGGCGGATGTGTACCTCCTCCGGTGCACGCAATGCGGAACGAAAAACCGGCTTCCCGGCGAAAAAATCAGGGCCGACGCAAAATGCGGAAAATGCGGCACTCCGTTACAAACGGAGGATTTGTTCAGCGGGGAAGCGTTGATGATAACCGACGGTAATTTTGAAATGAAAGTGATCCGA
>Ga0209270_1004372_pt1 | contig 10847 bp, 8 predicted proteins | sample MTBAKSrepl1MetaG_FD_187456 | JGI IMG/M metagenome (GOLD analysis project Ga0209270, IMG submission 187456) | Enrichment culture microbial communities from Arthur Kill intertidal strait, New Jersey, USA, that are MTBE-degrading - MTBE-AKS1... | ecosystem: Environmental > Aquatic > Marine >...
TACGGGCACCCGGCTGGGGAACATTTGGGGAATGGGCTGAACTGGGTCGGGAGGCTGATATTTCTGGTTGACTTCCCGGCAGGCCTCCACGCAGGTTTCGCAGCCGATGCACTTGCTCAGGTCCAGCAGGGTGGCCAGCTCTTTTCCCGATGAGGCTTGAACGGCTTGGGGTAGAGGCGCCCTAGCCGCGGCGGTGGCGGCGACCGCGGCCAAAGCCCCTTTAAGGAAAGACCGTCGATTGAATTTTTTGGACACTGGGCCTAACTCCTTTGGGTTTTTAATGTTGTCAGCTTAAGAGCCTTTTCCCCCGGAAAAGGTTACATCCGGCTTTTTTCCGTTGGTGATTCCGGGTCGGAGAAACTGCGGCCGGTCCGAAAAAACCGGGCCGGCCGCAATGCGAAATCGAGGGGCGGGAGGGGAGGATCAACCGTAATGCTTTTCCACTTCCTGCTCCGGATTGAGGGCGTCCCCTTCGATGTCCCTGGCTCGGCCCGCCTCCTTTTTTAGGGTCTTGTAATATTCATGCTGGATGAGCAGGTCCATGATCTGGTTTGAGCCGGTCCAGATCATGGACAACCTGGTGTCGCGCAGGAGCCGTTCGATGGGATAGACGGTGGTGTAGCCGATGCCGCCCATGATCTGCATGGCGTTGTTGATGACCTGCCAGCCGGTTTCCGTGGCCACTTTCTTGGCTTCGGAGACCAGCCGCCGGGCGTCCTCGTCGGTGTCGGCCAGCCGGGCCGCGGCATAGGTCAGGGCCGCGGCCGCGTCCAGGGAAGCGGCCGAATCGGCGACCATGAAGCTGATGGCCTGGAAATTGTTGATGGTCCGGCCGAAGGCCTTGCGGCGGGTCGAATAGCGGGCGGCCACCTCGAGGGCGGCTCTGGCCGCGCCGATGCAGCCGGCCGCGGACAGGATTCTTTCCGGGATCATCATCCGGTTGAAGACGGCGTATGCGCCGTGGAGTTGGCCGACCAGATTTTCTTTGGGCACATGGACATCCTTGAAGACCAATCGGCCGGTGCCGCCGCCCCGGGTGCCCAGGAGCTGATAGATGTTCTGGACCTCGACCCCGTGAGCCCTTTCGACGATCAGGCAGCTGATGGAATCGTGGGGCGGGGCTTCCGGGGCGGATTTGGCGTAAACCAGAAACCAGTCCGAATCCTGGGCCCCGACCACGAAACGTTTTTCGCCGTTGAGGACGAAATGGTCGCCGTCCAGAACGGCTGTGGTGGTGGCCCCGAAGAAGTCGGACCCGCCCCGGGGCTCGGTCAGGGCTTCGGCGCTGTAAAGCTTGCCGGCCACGGTCGGGGCCAGGTACTTCTTTTTCTGCTCAGCGGTCCCAAAACGATTGACCGCTTCGCCCACGATGCTGGGCATGACGTAGGCGCAGCCCAGGGAAGTGCCCAGGACCCCGACTTCCACCGAAGCGGCCACGTCGGCCACCCAGTTCAGGTCACGGCCGCCGTATTCTTTGGGGAATCTGAGGCCGAGAATCCCGGCCGTTCCGGCCTTTTCCACGAACCACCGACCCGATTCGATTTGGCCCTGGTCCATCTCCCGGACCATCTGGCTGGGCACCTCGTCCTTGACGAAACGCCGGACCTCGTCCCGGGCCGCTTTCTCCTGATCGGTCAACAAGAAATCAAACATGCCTGCCTCCGTGGATTTTTGTGTGGTATTGATGATCTCTATTATAAATGTCCGGGCATGAATTACCAAGACAAAAAACACGGGGTGTCGATAGCCCATGATATGTAATGTCCAGGCGGAGCTTGGGCACGAGGGGCCACCCCACCCCGGCCCTCCCCGTCAACGGGGAGGGAGTGAGATAAATTCATCTTTTTATTGCCTTAATCAAAGGATCGTGTTACAAGCATGTCTATCCGCCGTTATGCTTTATAGACGTCTTAAATAATGCCGATGAATAAGGAGGTTGGTTATGCTGAAGAAAATACTGTTGATCAGCTTGGCTTTAGTCCTGATGACCGGATCGGCTTGGGCCAAGACCATCGTCTTTGCCACGGATGCGACCTGGCCGCCCATGGAGTTTGTGGATGAGAGTAAAAATATCGTCGGGTTCTCCATCGACTATATGACCGAGGCCGGCAAACTGGCCGGATTCACGCCGAAATTCATGGCCGTGGCCTGGGACGGCATTTTCGCCGGCCTGGCCGGTGGACAGTATGACGCCATCTGTTCTTCGGTCTCCATCACCGAGGAACGGAAGCAGAAGATGGATTTCAGCATTCCTTATTTCAAGGTCAGACAGGCCCTGGTGGTGAGGAAGGATTCCCAGGTCAAAAGCCTGGAGGAGCTGAAAGGCAAAAAGGTCGGGACCCAGATCAGCACCACCGGGACCTTCGCGGTTCAGAAGGTCGAAGGCGTTGTTTCCAAGACCTATGATGAAGTCGGGCTGGCCATCGAGGACCTTTACAACGGCCGGATCGACGGCGTGGTCTGCGACGACCCGGTGGCGGCCAACTATGCTCTGACCAATGAAAAGTACAAAGGGACCCTGAAAATCGCCGCCGTGATCGAAACGGGTGAGGTCGAGTATTACGGCATCGCCGTGCAGAAAGGCAACAAGGAAATTCTGGACCTGATCAACAAGGGCATCAAGGCTGTCCAGGACAAGGGGATCGATCAGGGACTCCGCCAAAAGTGGATCGGGCAATAGTCCAACCGACGCCGGGCCGGACTGAAAGTCCGGCCCGGAAGGCTTCTCCGGGAGCCCGCTTCGTTCTTGACCGACCGCCGAACCTGATGAAAAACGGTCATGGCCGCTAAAACCAAGGACACAGCGCCGGTAACCATTGAGGTGGGCGACGGGGCGGCCATACCCCGGCCCAGGGACATCGGACTTGTTTCGGCCTGGCGGGTTTCTTTAGCCGGCGCCCTGGGCGTCCTGGGTTATCTGCTCCTTTTCGAAACCGACCCTTATTGGGAAATCTTCAAATTCCTGCCCGACGGCATCCTGGTCACCTTCGAAGTGACCGTGGCTTCCATCCTGGTGGCCGTGGTCATCGGCCTGTTCACCGGTCTGGGCCGTATTTCCCAAAACCGGCTGATCAATCTGATTGCTTCGACTTACGTGGAAGTGGTCAGGGGCATTCCGCTCCTGGTCCAGTTGTTTTACATTTATTACGCCTTGGCCAAATTCGTCCAGGTCCCGGCCATGGTGGCGGCGGTCACGGCCATGAGCGTCTGTTACGGCGCGTACATGGGCGAGGTCTTCCGGGCCGGGATCGAATCCATCGACAAGGGCCAGACCGAAGCCTCCCTGTCCTTGGGCTTCAACCGGACCCAGACCATGTTCTACGTCATCCTGCCCCAGGCTTGGCGGACCATTCTGCCGCCGGTGGGCAATGAATTCATCGCCCTGCTCAAAGACACTTCCCTGGTGTCGATCCTGGCCGTGGCCGACCTGCTCCGGCGGGGCCGGGAATACGCCTCCACCACCTTCAACTATTTCGAAACCTACACCATGGTGGCCGTGATCTATTTGATCATCACCCTGATCCTCTCCAAGCTGGTCAGTATCATGGAAGAAAGGCTCAGCCGCTATGAGCGCCGCTGAACCGATCATCCGGATCGAGAACGTTTACAAGTTTTTCGGGCCGCTCAAGGCCCTGGACGACGTGTCTCTGGAAGTTTATCCGGGCGAGAAGGTGGTCATCATTGGTCCCAGCGGTTCGGGCAAAAGCACGCTCCTTAGGGCCGTCAACCGTCTGGAGACCATAGACCGGGGCCGGATCATCGTCGACGGCATGGACATCTACGACCAGGCCCACGACATCAACCTGATCCGGACCGAACTGGGCATGGTCTTTCAGAGCTTCAATCTTTTCCGCCATAAGACCGTGCTGGGCAACCTGACCATGGCCCCCATCAAGCTGAAAAAGACACCCCCGGCCGAAGCCGAAATAAAAGCCCTGGAACTTTTAGACAAGGTGGGCATCAAGGACAAGGCCCAGGCCTATCCGGCTCAGCTTTCCGGCGGCCAGCAGCAGCGGGTGGCCATCGCCCGGGCCCTGGCCATGAACCCCAAAATCATGCTCTTTGACGAACCGACTTCGGCCCTGGACCCGGAGATGATCGGCGAGGTCCTGGAAGTCATGGTCCAACTGGCCAAGGAAGGCATGACCATGGTCGTGGTCACCCACGAAATGGGCTTTGCTAGGGAAGTGGCCGACCGGACCGTCTTCATGGACGAAGGCCGGATACTGGAAATAGGCACGCCCAAGAGTTTTTTTGAAAGACCGGAACATCCCCGCCTGAAAAAATTCATGGAACAAATATTATAGCCGTCAGCCGGATACCTGTCTTGCGGGATTCGAGTTTTTTCGCCGAAGCAAAATCGGTTCCCCCCCAAAATCTTCACAATAAACCAATTTTGGGCGATAATGTCTTCAGCCTAAGAGACCCCGGCCCAAGGCGGGTATGATCCTGGATTTGGAAGGTTCGTTCCAGGCCCGGCCGGGTGGTCATCGGCCTTCGGGAGGTGGCGCATGAAGATCATAGTTTTGTCAACCCTTGTTCTGGCCCTGGTTCTTGGTCCGACCTGGGCCGGTCAGGCGGAGACCTTCCAATTGACCAGCCCGGCTTTCCAACCAGGTCAACCGATTGACCCCAAGTACACTTGCGACGGCAAGGATATTTCCCCGCCCTTGGCCTGGACCGCTCCGCCGGCCGGGACCAAGTCCCTGGCCTTGATCATGGACGATCCGGATGCACCGGTGGGCACCTGGGTTCACTGGGTCATCTACAACATCCCGGCCGGGGAGTCGTCTTTGCCCGAGGCCGTCCCAGCCGACCAGGAACTGCCCAGCGGGGCCCGTCAGGGCTTGAACAGTTGGCCCAAATACGGGTACGGCGGTCCTTGTCCTCCCTCAGGCCAACACCGCTACTTCTTTAAGCTCTACGCCTTGGACGTTTCCCTGGACCTGCCCGTCAAGGTGACCAAGGATAACTTAATGCAAGCCATGAAAGACCATATTTTGGGACAGGCGGAACTGATGGGGGTATACCGTCGGCCCGGCAAGTAGATTTCACCCCCCGACTTTGAATTTTTTTAAAGAGGTCCGCGTTGTGACTCATATTCTGATCGTCTATCATTCCCAAAGCGGGAACACCCAAAAAATGGCCGAAGCGGTGGCCGCCGGAGCGGCGGGTATTGAGGGCGTGACGGTCAGCCTCACGCGGGCCCAGGAGGCCGGGGTCGAGGATTTACTGGCCTGCGACGGCCTGGCCATCGGCTCGCCCGAATATTTCGGGTTCATGGCCGGGTTGATCAAAGACTTTTTCGACCGGACCTACGAACCGGCCCGGGGCCGGAAAGAGGTGTTCAAGAAGCCTTACGTGGTCTTTGTCAGTGCGGGCAACGACGGCCGGGGCACGGTCCGGGGCATCGAGCGGATCGCTCTGGGCTATCCCTTGAAGAAGGTCTATGAACCCTTGGTGGCCCGGGGCGAGGTCACCGAGGAAGTCTTGGCCCAATGCCGGGAATTGGGCCAGACCATCGCCGCAGGCTGCCAGCTTGGGATTTATTGAAGAATTTAGGCTGTTCAAAAATCAGGGGCGCCTCAAGGGCGCCCCTTTTGGTTGGTGTCTAGAAGCCCTTATACGGGTTGGGACCGACCCGTTCCATGGTCTCCATGAATTCGGTGATGATCTCGGGGATGCGCCGCCAGTCGGTGATGCTGATCTCTTCCACCCTGATCCGCTCCGGTTCGAGGACCAGGCGCTGCAAGGTTTCGGAAATCTTGCTCATTCTGACCTGAGCCAGCTCGCTGCCCTTGATGAAATGGCACTGGTAATCATCGCCCGGCCGGCAGCCGAAGAGCATGATGCCGTCGTAACCCTTGGACAGGGCGTCGGCGATCCAGACCAGGTTGATGGAGCCCAGGCACCTCAGGGGAATGATCCGGACATGGGGGCTGTAGGACAAGCGGTTCAGCCCGGCCATGTCCAAAGCCGGGTAGGCGTCGTTTTCGCAGGCGAAGATCAACACCCGCGGTTTTTCCTCGTCTTCTTCCGGGATGTCCAGACTCTTGATCATGGAGCCGATCATGTCCACCGAGTAGTTTTTGAAGGAAATGATTCGTTCGGGGCAGGCCCCCATGCAGATGCCGCAGCGGCGGCAGCGGGTGGGATTGGGCAGGGGGTTGGCCTTTTCGTCTTCGTTGATGGCCCCGAAAGGACACTCTTCAGTACAGCGCTTGCACTGGGTGCACCGCTGCATGAAGAATTCGGGGAAGGACAGGTCGCCGGCCCGGGGATGAACCGCCTGGCCCATGGCCACGGCTTCCACCGCCTGAATGGCCTTCATGGCCGCGCCGGCCGCGTCTTCCTTGGAGGTGCTCATGGTCATGGGCCGGCGGACGCACCCGGCGGTATAAATGCCCGTCCGGCGGGTCTCGTAAGGGAAACAGATGAAGTGGGAATCGGGGAAATCGTACTTCAGAGCCGGCAGGTCCGGACCTTGACGGTAATCCAGCTTCAGGATGCTGTTTTTAACCTTGGGCTGGGTGCCGGGCGCGGCCTCTTCCTGTTTTTCCTCCTGCTTGGTCGGGTCCAGAACTTCCAGCCACTTGGCCGCGTTGGGGACCATGCCCGTGGCCAGGACCACCAGATCGAGTTCTTCAAGCCTGATCTTATCATGGAGAAGAATTTCTTCGGCCTCGATGGCCAGCTTGCCGTTCTGGGCTTCCACTTTCACGGTCTGAGGGTCGCTGCGGATAAAAACGACCCCGGCCTTCTGGGCCTGACGGTAAATTTCCTCATCCTGACCTGGGGTCCGAATATCCTTGTAAATTATGTAAACAGCGGTCTCGGGGTTCTGTTCTTTCAAATAAAGGGCCTGCTTCATGGAAACCCGGCAGCAGACCGCCGAGCAGTAAGGCAGGTGGTTCTGGTCCCTCGAACCGGCACACTGGATGAAGGCCACCGCCGCCGGTTCGGAGCCGTCCGAGGGCCGGACGATCTTGCCGGCCAGGGCTATCTCTTCCACCTGAACATTGGTGATAACGTCCGGGGAGAGTCCATATCCTAAAAAGGTCAGTTTGCCGGGATCATAAGGCGTCCAGCCCGTGGCCTGGACGATGGCCCCGAAGCGCTGCTTGACCTCGCTGCCGTCGGCTTTGATAATAGTGTCAAAGAGGCCGGGACCGCCGCTGATCTTTTCGATACCGGCCGAAGTGTAGACCTTGATTTTATCATTGGCCTGAACCTCGGCCGTCAGCTCGGGCAGACCCGTGTCTTCCAATTCCTGATAGGGCGGCTTGGTCGGGGTGGATTTCCTGAATTTGGCCCCGAACCCCCCCATGGCCGCTTCTTTTTCCACCAGAGCCACCTGGTATCCGGCCTTGGCCGCTTCCAGGGCCGCGGTCATGCCGGCCACTCCGCCGCCCACCACCAGAATATCCTTGGAAAACTTGGTCTCCGCCCCTTCAGGGCCCAGGTAGGCCTGGGGCAGTTCCATCTTTTCGACCTTCTTCAGACCGATCAGCAGGTAGTCCTCGGCCATCATCTGAGTGTCTTCGTCGTTGGGCGTCTGGCACCAAACCACCTGTTCCCGGAGGTTGACCCGATCAAGAATGACGTTGCCGAAATCAAAGGCGTCGTAATTGACCCTGGGGGAGCAGGCCGCGATGACGATGGTGTTGACGCCTTCGGACTCTATATCCTTCTTGATCAGATCGACGCCTTCCTGACTGCACAGAAAGGGATGGTTTTTACAAATGGGCGCCTTTTTGGCCGCCTTGGCCAGGGCGCCGACGTCCAAGGCTTCACCGATGCCGCAGCCGGTGCATATATAGACAGCAGTTTTCTTTTCCATGGAACCCTTACCTCCTCGAAATGGACTGGATGGCCTTGACGGCCGCCGCCGTGCCGCTCTGGACGCAGGATGAGACGTCGTCGGGGCGCTTGACCGTCCCCACCCCGTAAAGACCGGGCACGCCCGAATCGGAGGCGACGAATCCGTAATCGTCATATTGAACGGCCAAGGGGATTTTTTCATGGGCGGTGTTCGGAACCATACCCGTAGCCAGCACGGCCAGATCGGCCCGGATTTTGACGTACTGGCCGGCCTCAGTGTCTTCACCTTCGAGGATGACTTCGCCGGTCTGGGGGTCCTGAGTGATTTTGGCAATCTTGGATTTGATAAAAGAGACGTTTTCGTCGGCCTGGACCTTGACGTAGAAATCTTCCAAACGCTCCATGGCCCGGATGTCAATGAAACAGATGGTTACCTTCGAGTCGGGATTTTGGGTGCGCACATAGGTGGCCTGTTTGAGAGAAGCCAGACAGCAGACCCCTGAACAGTATGGCAAATGGTTTTCATCCCGCGAACCGGCGCACTGGACAAAGACCACGTTATCCACCGGCTTGCCGTCCGAAGGCCGGATAATCTTGCCGCCGGTGGGTCCGTTTATCGAAGCCAGGCGTTCCATCATGACGTTGGAAATGACGTTGCTGTTTTTTTCGAAATTGTAATACTCGATCTTCGAAGCGTCGTACGGGGACCACCCGGCGGCCCAAACGATGGCACCGACCTTCAGGGTGAAGGACTGCGGCTGCATGTCCAGGTCAATGGCGTGGTAAGGACAGGCTTCCTTGACCTTCTGGGCCTGATCGGTGCCGATCAGGGCCGGATCGATGACGTAGCGGGCCGGGAAGGCCAGTTCGTGGGGCAGGTAGGCGGCCTTGACCTTGGACATCCCGAAATTGAAGGGATTGTCAACCTCCAGCTCACAGACCTCGGCGCACTTGCCGCAGGCGGTGCAGTTTTCATTGACATAGCGGGGATTGACTTTGACGTTGACATCGAAATCGCCTTCCTGCCCCGAAACGGCTTCGATCTGGGCCATGGTGAAAAAGCGGACGTTGGGGCTTTGGCGCATTCGCCGGAAATTGATCTCCAGTCCGCAGTAAGGCGGGCAAAGTTTGGGGAAATACTGGTTGAGCTGGGCCACCCGGCCGCCCAGGTAGGGATTCTTTTCCACCAGGACCACGTTATAACCGGCTTCCGCGGCTTCAATCGCGGCGGTGGTTCCGCTGATCCCGCCTCCGACGACGAGGATGGTTTGAGTGGTTTGCGCTTCTCCCATGATTTACCTCCGGAGTTACATCATTCTGTTCTTCTTTGAAGCCAGCCAAAAGGAACGGAAATCGGATTGGCGTTCAGCCTTATTAAACCTTGTGAAATTATTAACGCCACCCGGTAAATAAAAACAGCCGGGCGAGCCTCAATCACCTGACCGACCTTTCCGTAATTTCTACAACCCTTTATCCAAGCAAATCACAACATCTGCTTTCTATCACACTTCATTTTTTTTGCAAGAATTTTTCCTATAGCCAGGCCGATATTTTTGGGGGTCGGGACGGAAAAAAGCGGGCGCCCCGAAGGGGCGCCCGTTGTTCGATCCAAGTAAAACCGGCCGAAAAGCTAGTCGATCAGCTTCTTGACCGGAACCTTTCTTTCAGACCACTTGCCGGTCTTGGGATCATACTTCTGGTTGACAAAGACCAGCCAGTTCTGGTTGTCCATCTTGGGCTTGTCGGCCCGGAAGTAATACCCCGGCCATCTGGTTTCTTCGCGGAAGAGTATGGCCCGAATGTGGGCGTCGGCCTGCCACATCCGGTGGATATTCTCCCAGCAGCGTTCCAGCTCGTATACGTTCTCGGCCGCCAGCTTCTCGGAGTCCTCTTTGAGGAACTCCATCAGCTCCAGACCGCGTTCGCACAAGGCCTTGCTGGTTTTGAAGGCCGAGACCACGCCGCCCGCGTATTCGTCCATGAGTTTTTGCAGGCGGAACATGAACATGAACGGCTTGATGTAGTTGGGGTTGTAATCGTTGTCCGAGGAGTAGCCGGCGTGCTGGGCGAAGGTGTCCAGCGGCTTGAGGACTTTGGCTGTCAAGGCCTCGAGGGCCGCCTTGTCCACCTCCGGCAGGGTGTTGTTCATGGTGATCCACTTGATGGCCTGTTTGGCCGCGTAGCGGCCTTCGGCGTGAGAACCCGACGAGAACTTGTGGCTGGAAGCTCCGGAACCGTCGCCGGCGGCGAACAGCCCGGGGCAGGTGGTCATGTTGCCTACGCCGCCCCAGAAGTATTCATCCGGGAGCTCGCCTTTGCCCTTCAGGTCCGGGGGACCGGAGACCCAGCCGCCCGAAGCGCCGGAGTGGGAGCCGATGAAGTAAGGCTCGCAAGCCGCGATCTCGGAATGTTTCTCTTCAGGAGCGATGTTCTGGGCGGCCCAGAGCAGGGCCTGGCTGATGGTCATATCCAGGAAGTCTTCCCAAGCCTCGGACTCGAGTTCCTTCATCTTTTTCTTGAAGGCCTTCTGGTCGTCCGCGTACTGTTTGGCCAGGTTGGCGATGGCTTCGTGGGTTTCCATATAGAGCGGCCCCAGGCCGGCGTCTACATCGAGCATGCCCAGGTAGTTGCGCAGGTTGGCCGGAATGGGTTTGGCCAAGCCATAGGGAGCCCAATTGTTCAATTCATCCTTGCGCACCGCCATGTATTCGCCGCCGCCGGCCGAAACGGCCCGGGACTTGAACAGGAGGAACCACGCGCCGACCGGACCATAAGCGTCCTTGAAGCGGACCGGGATGAACCGGACTTCCTGGCAGGTCAATTCAGCGCCGGCCATGATCTCGAAGTAGGTGGAGGAACCGCTGTTGAAAGGCGGATACCAGGAACGGCCCAGACCTTCACCGGTGGACCTGGGTTTGAAGACGTGCACCGCGCCGCCCATGGCCGCCACGACCGCCTTGGCCCGGAACACATACAGCTTGTCTTCACGAGTGGAGAAGCCCACGGCCCCGGCGATGCGGCTGCCG
>Ga0209270_1004378_pt1 | contig 10822 bp, 8 predicted proteins | sample MTBAKSrepl1MetaG_FD_187456 | JGI IMG/M metagenome (GOLD analysis project Ga0209270, IMG submission 187456) | Enrichment culture microbial communities from Arthur Kill intertidal strait, New Jersey, USA, that are MTBE-degrading - MTBE-AKS1... | ecosystem: Environmental > Aquatic > Marine >...
TAAGCCATTATACCGAGAGGGCGGCTGGCCGCCAGTCCGGGGGGATTCTTTTTTATCCCCCCGGACTGGCCCCTTCTCGAGCGCCATCATAAACGCTCAACTGTCCGGGAAGATCCTAACTAATACACTTTAATGTCTTCGTCCAACATATTTATTTTATAATAAAGCTCATAATTTGATCTTGATTCTTTAAAATATTTTGTATTGGATCTTTTTTCTTTTACAAATTCATCAAACAGTCTCCATATTTTTAAACGATCTTTAATGAAATCACTAGCTTGTGTGAATATTTCAGATCGCCCTTCCGTTATATTTGGTTTTGATATACCTATTGAAGCTACGACTGCCCACTTACCATATAAAAGACTATATCCATATAAATTAATAGAATCGTTCTTAGATTCAAAGTAATTTTCTAGTTTTTCCATTTCATTAAATAACAAATAAGCAAAAAACATCTCTCGGTATTTATTTGTATTTTTAAGTATTCTATAAAACATATCTTCTCTAAATAATATTTTTTCACTTGTACGTCTAGCTGCAGCAGGTTCACCTAAATATGCCCAATATGCTTTAATGAAAGGCAATCGATTAATGACTAAGTTTTTATCAATTATACCATCATTGATACCGTCATGGAATTCTCCTGCTTTTCTTTCGTAAAAATACCCGTAATCTTTATAAATTACTTTTTGAAGACAAACCTGGATATCATGATTTGATCTTCTGTCTGCTTCACTTACTTCGTTTTGCTGATTGGTGGCATTTGATATTAACTCAATAAATTCGGAACTAATAATTTCATTGTGTGAAACTGGTGTAATTATTTTTAGCAGTACTTCCTTGTCTATCAAAGGATTGTTTTGTTTTTCATGATAATTGTCATATATTTTACTAAGAGTAAATGCAGTTTGTCCACCATTTAGAATTTGTGGTTTTGTTAATATCAATTGACCTTTATTTTGTCTTCCTGTACTTTCAGATATGCTGACATTATCAGATAATATCGTTATTCCATTATTTAAAATCGCAAAATTGTTCTTTTTCCGCTCTGTTATAGATTTTTCGATGTTTTCGTTTACACTCTTTTTATGCAACGAAAGGAAGTTTCTTGGATTATATTTTAATATAGCATTTTTATATTTCGACATAACACGACCGACTTCCATGGTAGGAACAAAGATAGCAGTCACGTTATATTGCCCAAAGTCAGTATCAACAAATTGTTTAAGGCGAGGACTTTCTTTTTGAGCTAATTCCAAACTAATTATGATTTCATCTGGATCGTAATATGTCCCCGTCGCAAGAGGAAAAATTAGCTTTTCATATGCAGAAGAGGCATCAAATATATCATACTTGCAATTATCAATAAGTTTACGCAATTGCTCATCATTATAATTGTATACGTTTCCAAGCAAAAGAACGACATAGTCGTATTTAGCAATGTCTCTAATATTTCCTAATTTCATCTGGAATTCTTTAATTTTACTATTGTATGTTTTTCCATTGCTATCAAACTCATTACCTTTGGTAATACGAGCAACTTCCATTCTAATTAAATCATCTGCATGCATTGATTTTTTTTCAAAATTTGCGGCAGTTGTTCTGAACTTCGATTGAATCAAAAACAATTTTTTATTCTCATAATCAATAAAAAAGGCATCAAGCCCCCCATCTTGGGGACCATCAGTGATGTTTTTGTGTCTTGATAGAAAGTCAGTAAGACCAAACTTAACCTTTAGTAGCAAGTGAATAAATGCTAATGACCGGGCTTGGTTTATTCCTTCTGTGTTTGCCTCAGCAGGATGGTAACTTTTATATGAAGATGGAGCCTCCATTCTTATACGGTCGAGAATTTTTACAAGCATGTTATATTTATGATTCATTTTGGCCTCCGATTTCAATTCTTATTATTGGTTATTTGTATGCATAGTGCCCCACATCTCTGCTGTGGGAAGATATGGATGCTCTCTCGCGTCTCATAGAGTGTTCGCCTAAACCACCATTATTTTTTCATTTTTATAAAAACCAATTATGAGTCAAGCATTTCCATTAACAAGGCTTCTATACCAGACCGTAACCGGGAATGAGTCTGGAGTCTGTGGCCGCCGTTCGCGAAACCTAGTGGCCCAACTAACTATCCCACAGCAGAACTGTGGGGCGCAAACTCACGCGGCCTCGGCCCCCGAGACGACGGGCGACTTAGGCATGTTCTGGCACGTGGAACGAAGTCAGCAGCGGCCGTCCGGAAACGATCAGCGGAAATTCCTCCAGATAAAGTTCGGTCGCCTCGCGCAAATTGGCCAGTGCTTCCTCGATGGTTTCGCCTTGGGTGGTCGTCCCGGTCTCAGGATTGAAGGCGACATATCCCCCTTCCGGGGCCGGGGTCAGAACAGCGGAGAGTTCCATAAATTTTCTCCTAATCCGCGCTTGGTTGAGGAGTTTAGCAATGATGATATGATTTATTTATAACCCATTGTCCCGCGAAGTTGCGGTATAACATCCCAACAGCAGAATCCTCATAAGAGCAGGGCAAGAATCGTTGGGTTTCGCTTCGCTCTACCCAACCTACATTATATTGTGTCATATTTAGCGAATAATACTATATATTGTTGCACTTGGATAAATTTTGGAACAGGCATGAGTCACCGTCCTTCACGGGGAAGGTTTTCGGTAGAGCCCCCTGGAGTTTTGTACATTAATGCGGGGAAAAGGTCAATAATTTTGGGCATCGTAACCTATCAGTGAACGGCGGCGTTTTCCGTCTCTTTCCGCCCGGCCGATAGAAGTGGATTCCTGCTTTCGCAGGAATGACGAACATTTACTACCGTCATTCCCGTGTAAACTGGAATCCAGGCCACAGTTTACTATACGATTACTTGGACGGCCCTCACCCCGCCTGGGGCGGGCAAGCCCGGCCCTCTCCCAAGGGGGAGAGGGATAAAGATTAAGGTGTTCAAGGTGGTTGCGTTTAAGCCTATTCTTTTCAGTTGAGAGCGGCGAGGGGAAAAGGCCGAGGTTTTCGGGTGGGCAGTGGGCGGGCCGAGAGTAGGGCGGGTTTGAAACCCGCCCCTACCCAAACCCGACCTGCGGTGCATTTTACAAGGTAGGGGCGACCGGCCGGTCGCCCCTACCCAAATCCCAACCACGTCCCATTGTACAAATTAGGGGCGCACGGCGTGCGCCCGAACCGGTCTGGTCCCTATAATGGGAGGGCGATTAGAGGGCTTAGTGCCTGATGGCGCAGGAGGCGGTCCCGGCCAAAAGGGCCGATTCGGTGGGGCCGCCGTCCTTCCAGAAGGGCGACAGTTCCCTGAGCTTGGCCACGACCTGGGGGACATGTTCCAAAATATAATCGATTTCTTCTTCGGTGTTGTAAATACTTAATGAAAAACGGATGGAGCCGTGGGCGGCGGTGAAGGGCACGCCCATGGCCCTGAGGACGTGGGACGGTTCCAGGGACCCGGAAGTGCAGGCCGAGCCGGAGGAAGCGCAGATGCCCAGTTCGGACAGGTGAATCAAAATAGCTTCGCCTTCGACGTACTCGAAGCTGATGCTGGTGGTGTTGGGCAGCCTTTGATTTCGATCCCCATTAACCATCGAATTAGGGACGGCGGTCAGGAGGCCGTTTTCCAGTTTATCTCTCAAAGTCTTGATCCGGGTGTTTTCTTCGTTCAGGTGGGCGAGGGCCAGTTCCGCGGCCCGGCCCAGGCCGATGATATAGGGGACGTTTTCGGTGCCGCCCCGGCGTCCCTTTTCCTGGTGTCCGCCGACGATGAAAGGTTTGAATTTGGCGCCCTTGCGGATATAAAGGGCGCCGATGCCTTTGGGGGCGTGCAGTTTGTGGCCGGAGAGAGACAACATGTCGATCTTGGTCTCGTGCAGGTTGATGGGGACCTTACCCACGGCCTGAACCGCGTCGGTATGAAAGACCACCCCCCGGCCGCGGGCCAGGGCGGCTATTTCCTCGACCGGAAAGATCACCCCGGTCTCGTTGTTGGCCCACATCACGCTGATAATGGCCGTGTCCTCGGAGATGGCTTCCTTGATTTGGTCCGGGTTCACCCGGCCTTCCCGGTCCACGCCGACCTCGGTCACCCGATAGCCGAACCGGCGCAGATGATTGGCCAGGTTATTGACGGCCGGGTGCTCGACCCTGGTGGTGATCACGTGTTTTTTTTCAGGATAGGAATGCAGTGTCCCCCAGATAGCGGCGTTGTCGCTTTCGGTGCCGCAGGAGGTGTAGACGATTTCATCAGGATCGGCCCCCAGCAGCGCGGCCAGCCTGGCCCGGGCTTCGCGAAGGGACTTTTCCACTTGACCGCCGAAAAAGTGCATGCTGGAGGGGTTGCCGTAAAGTTCGCTGAAATAGGGGAGCATGGTTTCGACGACTTCCGGGGCCGTCCTGGTCGTGGCGTTATTATCCACGTAAATCGTTTTCACGGCTTCACCTCCACCACCATCAGTTCGGGGGTGACGAATTCCTTGAGTTTTTGTTCCACATAATCCTTGAGGGTGAACTGGCTGGCCGCACAGGTGGCGCAGGTTCCTTTCAGACTGACCGACACCCTATCGCCTTCCACGTCCACCAGTTCTATATCTCCCCCGTCCGTCCGCAAGGCCGGGCGTATCTCCCGGTCAATGGTCTCCTCGATCAGTTTGATCTTTTGTATGTTGGTCAATTTTTTCGGTTTTTGTTCCCGGAGCTGTTCGGCCTGCTTCCGTTTGGTCATGATGCGGTACAGCAGGGCCTCGATCTTTTCATGGCAGTTTCCGCACCCGCCCCCGGCCTTGGTGTAGGCGGTCACTTCTTCGAGAGTGGACAAATTGTTTTCCTCGACCACCCGCTCGATATCCACGTCGGTCACCCCAAAGCACTCGCAAATGATCTCACCTTGAGGCTTCTGGGTCTCTTCGCCGCGATAATTGGCGATGGCCGCTTCGAGGGCCTGCATGCCCATGACCGAACAGTGCATCTTCTCCTTGGGCAGCCCGCCCAGGTAGTCGGCAATGTCCTGGTTGGTGATCCGGGCCGCTTCATCGAGGGTCTTGCCGAGGATCATTTCGGTCAGGGCCGAGGAACTGGCTATGGCGCTGGCACAGCCGAAAGTTTTAAACTTGGCGTCCTCGATCCGGCCCTCCTCGCTGATTTGAATGGTCAGGCGCAAGGCGTCTCCGCAAGCCAAGGAACCTACTTCGCCCACCCCATCCACCCGGGCCACTTCGCCCACATTATGGGGATTCTGGAAGTGTTCTTTTACTTTTTCCGTATAATCCCACATGGTCCGGCCTCAAAATCTTTAATGTTTTTCGGTATATTCACACAGTTCAGTTAAAACTCCGTGCGTCATTTTGGGGTGAATGAAGGCGATCCTGGCCCCGTGGGCCCCGGGCCGGGCCTGCTCGTCGATCAGGCGGACCCCCTTGGCCTTCAGTTCGGCCAAGGCCGAATCGATATCCTCAACTTCAAACGCGACGTGCTGGATGCCTTCTCCACGCTTGGCGATGTGTTGAGCGATGGTGCCTTCGGGCGTGGTGGACTGAACAAACTCCAGGTTGGTCTGGCCCACGTTGATAAAACCGATTTTTAGTTCCCCGACCATTTCTTCGCCGATGAAGGGGAGGTCAAGCATGCCGTTGAAAACCGCCCGGGCCTGGTCCACGTTGTTTACCGCTATGCCGATGTGAGCGATGCGTTTGATCTTCATTTTTCGTCTCCTTATTATTGTGAATATATAGTTATTCTAACTATCCGCCACCGGTTTTTCAAGTCGCCGAATGTTTTAAAGGTAACCATTTTGATCAACGGAACCCTCGCCCTAGAACAGGTCAATTTTTATTAAACCGGACCCGACGCTGTTCATTCGGCTGGTTCCGCCCCGGTCTTGGTCCCCCCGGGTTGCTCCGGTTGAACCGGGGCCGTCGGCTCCCTTTTATTTTTCAGTTGGGTCAGTTTAGTCTGAAACATGGCCCGCTCGGGATCATACTCCACCGCTTTTTTAACATCCTCGTAGGCCCGGCTCATTTGGCCTTGGGCTTCATAGGCCAAACTTCGCAAATAATAGGCCATGGCATAATTCATTTTCAAATTGACGGCCATGGTGAAGTCTTGGACGGCCTGGTCGTAATCGCCTTTGGCCGAAGCGGACTGTCCCCTGAGCAGGAAAGCCACCGCCCGCTCGGTCTGGCTCAGGTCGTCCGCCCCAACGACCTTGGTGTAATGATCAAAGGCTTTTTGGTAGTCCCCTCGGCGGTAAGCCATGAAGCCGGCTTCCAGATCATCCAGCACGCCGGCGGCCGCCGGAATGATTGACAGAAAGAGAACCATCAGGGCTCCGCGGCCGATTCGAGCCAAATTTATTGATTTCCTGGCCATTTTAGGTAATGGTGGTTAAGGTCTTTCGGGCTGCTCACGGCTATCGGCCCGGGTTATGAGTATCGGCGCCGGGGACGAAGACGTGGCCGCATGACCGGCATTCGGCTTCGGCCTGATCATGGCAAATCAGATCGTAAGGATCGATTCCTTCCTGGAGCAGCGCGACGTAATTTTCAATACAGGTTCTGGCTACCACGGCCGCCGACCGGCAAATCGGGCATTCCATTTCCACCTCGTGAGAGATTTAGACCTTTATCCATCCCTGGAACGTGATGTTGTTTAACTCCCCCACCGAAGGCCGGATTGATTTTCCGCCATGAATTCAAAGGAAAGGGACAAGCGGAAGATGGGGGTTGACTGGACATAGTGACTTAAATATACTTAATTTTTACGGATAGTCAAGACCAGGAGTCAAAACGGAGCGTGGTGAGTCAGGGTGGCTGAAAAAACAAGGCCGAAAAAGACCGGCCCAAAGAAAAAAACCGGAATTAGTAAGAAAAAGCCCAAGTCTGGATCAAGCTGGGCCCGCCGAATGGCCTGGGCTTTTCTGTCCCTTTTCCTGGCCGTCTTCATCGTCGGCAGTATGGCCGCGGTCCTGGTTTACCATTATTTCACCCAAAACCTGCCGCCGACGGACAGCCTCCGCAATTACCGTCCGAAGACCGTGACCTATTTTTATGCGGATGACGGGCGGGTCATCGGCGAATTCAGTCACGAGCGGCGGATCGTGGTGCCCCTGGCCAAGGTGCCCGAGCACGTGCGTTTGGCCTTTATCGCCGCCGAGGACGCCAATTTTTATCATCATGAAGGCATAGACATCTTCAGCATCGCCCGGGCTTTTGTCAAGAACCTGGAAGCCGGCAGGATCGTCCAGGGCGGCAGTACCATTACCCAGCAGGTGACGCGTTCCTTCCTGCTCACCCCGGAAAAGACTTACACCCGCAAGATCAAGGAGGCGATTTTAGCTTACCGCATCGACAAGAATCTGACCAAGGACGAAATTTTATATCTGTACTTGAACCAGATTTATCTGGGCCATGGGGCCCATGGCGTGGAATCGGCGGCTGAACTTTACTTCGGCAAACACGTGGACCAGATCACTCTGGCCGAAGCGGCTTTACTGGCCGGCATGCCTCAGGCCCCCAGCCGTTATTCGCCTTTCTCCAGCCCGGAATCAGCCAAGGCCCGGCAGCAGTACACCCTCCAGCGCATGGTCGCCGAAGGCTTTATCACTCAGCAAGAGGCCGATGAGGCCTTGGCGGAAAAACTGGTCTTTCACAACCGACCCAACCCGAATCTCCAGTATACGCCCTATTTCACCGAACACGTTCGCCGGATGCTCGAGGAGGAATTCGGCGAGGACCGCCTGTACAACGACGGCTTGAAGGTTTACACCACGGTGAACATCGAGATGCAGACCGCGGCTCGGGCCGCGATCAAAAAAGGTCTGGCCGAATTCGCCAAACGGCGGAAGTATCGGGGTCCGCTCCGGACACTTTCGCCGGCCGAAGTGGAAGCCTTTCTGGCCCGTCAGGCCGAAACGCCGGCCGAGGAGCCTCTGGAAGCGGGGCGGGACGTGGAGGCGGTGATAACCCAAATCAATCAGAAAGCCCGGACGCTTGACGTCGCCGTGGGCCGGCACCCGGGGCGGATCAAAGCCGAGGACCTGCAATGGACCACGGCTTACGGGACGCCGTTCAACAAGCTTTTCAACGTGGGCGACGTGGTCCTGGTCCAGGCCCAAGGACCGGACCAAAACGGCGGCTGGCTTTTTTCGTTGGAACAGGAGCCTGACGTCCAAGGGGCCTTGATGTGCCTGGACCTCAAGACCGGCGCGGTCAAGGCCATGATCGGCGGCCGGGATTTTCAGGAGTCCCAGTTCAACCGGGCGGTGCAGTCCCGTCGTCAGCCCGGCTCGGCCTTCAAGCCGATTATCTATACCGCGGCCATGGACAGCGGTTTTACTCCCGGCTCGATTATCATCGATTCGCCCATTGTCTACGACGATTTCGCCCACATGCGGCGATGGAAGCCACGGAATTACGACGGCAAATTTTATGGCCCCACCGACCTGTACACCGCTTTGACCAATTCCCGGAACGTGGTGACGGTCAAGCTGCTGAGCAAAGTCGGGGTGCCCAGGGTGATCGAGTATGCCCGAAAAATGGGCATCACTTCGGATTTGGCCGAAAACCTTTCCCTGGCTTTGGGCTCGTCCGGGGTCTCCCTGGCCGAATTGATCACGGCCTACTCGGTTTTTCCCGGTCTGGGGACCAGGGTGGAACCATTTTACATCACCCATGTCGAGGATCGGGACGGCCGGGTGATCAAGGTCTACCAGCCCCGGTTGGCCGAGGCCGTCTCGCCTCAAACCGCTTGCGTCCTGCTGTCCATGCTTCGAGGGGTGGTGGCTCACGGGACCGGGACCAGGGTCAAGGCTCTGGGCCGGCCGGTCGGCGGCAAGACCGGGACGACCAACGACCTGGCTGACGCCTGGTTCATCGGTTTCACCCCGGAGTACATCACCGGCGTCTGGGTGGGGCTGGACGAGATGAAACGGATGGGTTTCGGGGAAAGCGGGGGCAAGGCCGCCGCGCCCATTTTCCTTTATTACATGCAGCAGATAATGGAGGGCAAGCCGATTCAGGATTTCCCGGTCCCGGAAGGCGTCACCTTCGTCAACACCGGGGGCAACCAGGTTTGCTATAAAGAAGGCACCGTGGGGACCGGCTTGTCTGAAGTCAGCACCGACACGGGCGCCGATGACTTCCTCAAGTCCGAATTCAGCGAAAAAGACCTTTAAGCTGTTCCCGTGAAACCGCGCCCTGTTCCGGCCAGTCTCGGCGAGATCATCGGTCCCCAGGGCCCGCTGGCCCAAGCCTGGGCTTCGTATGAACATCGTCCCGGTCAGATTCAAATGGCTGAAGAAGTGGCCCGGGCTTTTGCTCAAGACGACGTGGCGGTGATCGAAGCCGGGACCGGCACGGGCAAGACGCTGGCCTATTTACTCCCGGCCCTGCTCAGCGGCCGGAAAACGGTGATTTCGACCGGGACCAAGAATTTACAGGAACAAATCTTTGACAAGGATATCCCTTTCATTCAACGTCATCTGGGGCGGGGATTCAAGGCGGCTTGTCTCAAGGGCCGCGAAAACTACTTGTGTCTGCACCGTTTCAAGGCTTTCCTGAAAGAACCCACCTTTGCCGCCGTGGCCGAAGCCGTTTTTTGGGACGTTTTGAAGAAATGGGCCGAAGAGACCGCCACCGGCGACCGGGCCGAACTGGCCGAACTGCCCGAAAATTTCCTGACCTGGAGCGATCTGTCCGCGCCGGGCGACCGTTGTCTGGGCGGCAAGTGTCCGGAATGGGATGCTTGTTTCCTGCAACGGGCCCGCCGGACGGCCGCGGCCGCCGACCTGGTCGTGGTCAATCACCACCTGCTCATGGCCGACTTGGCGGTCCGGGGCGAGGGGTTCGGCGAGGTCATCCCCGATTATGAGGCCGTAATTTTTGATGAAGCCCATTTGGTCGAAGAGGCGGCCACCCAACATTTCGGCCTGGCCGTGAGTTCCTGGCGTCTGAGTGAACTTCGTCGTGACGCCCAAAGGGTTTTGGCCTCAGCCGGCCGCCTGACCCCGGCCCTGGGCCAAGCCTTGATCGCCCTGGGCCACCAGGCCGATGTCCTGGCCTCTGAATTCTTTCCTAAAGCCGAAGAAGTCGAGCTGTGGACCGGGGATGATCCGTCCATGGATCGCCTGAGGCGCTTCGGCGGAGAAGTCCTGGCCGGACTGGACTCTCTGGCCGGGCTTTTGGAAGGGGCCGCCCGCGGGGAAGAAGAAATCGAGTCCCTGGCCGCACGGGCCAGGCTCATCAGCCGGGAATTGGGCCTCATCCTCGAAGGGACCGACCGAAAATTCGTCTATTGGGCCGAACGCCGCGGCAGGGGCCTTTATCTACGGGCCTCGCCCATCGATGTGGCTGCCTACCTGCATGAATACCTTTACAGCCGAGGCCTGCCCCTGGTCTTCACCTCGGCCACCCTGACCGCTGAACGCTCTTTTCATTTTTTCAAACAGCGTCTGGGATTGTTCGAGGAAATCGAAGGCCTGATGGTGGATTCCCCGTTTGATTATCAGGAACAGACCCTGCTTTATGTCTCTCCGCGTCTGCCTTCACCCCGGAGCCAGGGCTATCTGCCGGCCCTGGCTGAGGAGATCGAACGCCTTTTGACTTTCAGCCGAGGCCGGGCCTTTGTCCTCTTCACCTCGTACCGGAATTTGAATTTCGTTTATCAGACCCTGTCAGGCCGCCTGCCCTGGCCCTGTCTGGTCCAGGGCCAGGCCCCCCGCACGGTTCTGCTGGAACGATTCCGCCGCGAGACCTCTTCCGTGCTCCTGGCCACCCAGAGTTTCTGGCAGGGGGTGGATGTGCCGGGCCAGAGCCTCTC
>Ga0209270_1004385_pt1 | contig 10796 bp, 9 predicted proteins | sample MTBAKSrepl1MetaG_FD_187456 | JGI IMG/M metagenome (GOLD analysis project Ga0209270, IMG submission 187456) | Enrichment culture microbial communities from Arthur Kill intertidal strait, New Jersey, USA, that are MTBE-degrading - MTBE-AKS1... | ecosystem: Environmental > Aquatic > Marine >...
AATAGTCTGATCCGAATCTTTCGTTTTTAAACTCTTTATTGGCGATGGTTCTGTATAACGCGGCAAATATGGCCGTTTCCGAATGTCTTTTTGCAACGCCTTTTTTAAACATAGTAACTCTTTTCTTATATGGTTTTATAATTAAAAAAGAAAATACTATCTTGAAGGCCTCGCTTTTTACAGTATGTCACGGACAGGTTGATTTTGGTATGTGTCATTCGCTCTTCATCTCGGGCGGGTGGGGCGGGCTTCCTCGGCCGCCTTGCTCCGTCCCGTATAAACCGGATCAGTCCGGAGCACTGAAAAGGGCGGAGTCTTGCAATCGCCAGGTCTCAGAACCATCCCGGATCATGATTCGAATCTCCAAGGTTTGAGGGCTGACGATGAGGACGGCGAAAGTCGGGGGCTGGGTGGAGCCCGGGTGTTGTTCGCCGGGGTTGCACAGGACGACCGAATCCAGTTCGGTCAGCATGGCTCGATGGGTGTGGCCGAAAAGCAGGACCCTGGCCCCGGCTCGGCCGGCCGTCTGAGCCAGTTGGTGCAGGTGGTGTTCCCAAACCTCTTTAGGCTGGAACGGGTTGATTTCGGTCTGGTGGCCGTGCAGGAGAAGAAAGGACCAGGGCTTGACGACCAGGGTCTGTCTTTCAGGAAAATCTTCCCAAAAATCCTCGTTGCCGGTCACGGCCTGCAAGGGCAAGCCGAATTCTTCGGCCACGGCCCTCCCGTCGGCCACCCCGTCGCCCAGGTGACAGAGCAGGTCAAAGGGGCCCTGATTAAGGACGGCGTCCCGCATGGCCTTCCGGTGGCCGTGGGTGTCGGAGAAGACGGCCAGGCGGATTGAGGCGCGGCCGTTAAGGGTCAATATTCGTTCACTCACAATAGAATTACTTCTCCAGGAAAAACTACGCCTCTCGCCCCGGTAAAAGGTCGTGCCCATTCTTCAAAACTCAGCCGGTCTTGCGGCCGGGGCTTTGAAAATGACATAATCCAGACCGGTTCAGTATAAAAAAAGGCTTTGAGGGCGTCGAGAAAAATCGGGCGAACTCGAAAAGTCGACTCTCGTGTCCGGGCTCCGCCTGGGAACGGACTGCCCGGCGGGCTCTGCCTGGTTATTTGGATGTTCGATCCCAAGCCGCCGCCGGCCCAAACGAGGCGGAGCCTGGCCGCGAGGGGGATCATCGATGGCTCCGTTTAGAGGCGATAAAATGAAAAAATCTATAGCAAAAAGAAAAAGACCGGCCTTGGAGCAAGTGATTTTAATTTCCACTCCCTGGCCGCTCTTCAACCGCCCCTCCATCCAACTCGGATGCCTCAAGGCCTATCTTAAGGCCGAGTTTCCCGACTTGAAGGTCCAGGCCCATCATTTTTATCTCGAGGCGGCCGCCGGACTGGGTTACCGGCTTTACCAGGCGGTTTCGGAAAAAACCTGGCCGGCCGAATGCGTCTATGCGGCCTTGTTGCATCCCGACCGGCGCGAGCAGATCGAGAAGCTGTTTCGCCGAGATACGGCTCTGCGCAAAACAGACTTTCAAGACCTGGTCGAACAGACTCGGAAAATCACCGATGATTATCTGGAGAGGGCCGACTGGCCTGACCGGGGGCTGGTCGGTTTTACTTTAGGTTCGGCCCAGTTGACGTCGGCCCTTTACTTGATCAGGCGGATTAAGGAAAAGCGCCCCGGGCTGATCATCGTGGTCGGCGGGTCCATGTTCGCCGGGGAATCCTGGCGGGGGCTTTTACAGGCTTTTCCGCAAATTGATCTGGCCGTCAGCGGCGAGGGCGAGCGGCCTTTGAGCCGGCTGGTTTCGTATTTACGGGACTCGGCCGACCTCGCGACTCTGCCGCCCGTTCCCGGCGTGGTCGCCCGGAATCATCCGCCCTTGGGAGAAGCTGTGACCTCATGGCAAGCGCCGGACCTGAGCGCACTGCCGTCGCCTGATTTCGATGACTATTTCAAGTTGCTCGACGGTTTTGGGCCGGGGAAAAATTTCTTTCCGGCCTTGACCGTGGAAGCTTCGAGAGGATGTTGGCGGCGCCGGTCCATCGAGCCGGGCGAGACCGGCGGCTGCGCTTTTTGCAATTTAAACCGTCAGTGGCGGGGATACCGGGCCAAGTCGCCGGGACAAATCGCGGCTGAGATCGACGGCCTGACCGGCCGGCACAAGGTCCTGGCGGTGAATTTCATGGACAACCTGCTGCCGGTTAAGTCGCTTCCGGAGACCGCCGAGCGACTGGATCGGCTGGGCAAGGACTTGGCCCTTTTCGGAGAAATCCGGGCCACGACGCCTTTTAGCGTCTTGGCGGCGATGAAGGCCGCGGGTTTCCGGGAGGTGCAGATCGGGATCGAGGCCTTGAGCACCAGCCTGCTCAAGAAAATCAACAAAGGGACCACGGCTATGGACAACCTGGAGATCATGAAAAACTGCGAAGAGCTGGGGCTGGTTAATGCCTCGAACTTGATTGTCCGGTTTCCAGGGAGCGACGAGGCCGAGGTGGAGGAGACTTTGCGGAATATCGAGTTGGCCCAGCCGTTCCGCCCGCTCAAGATCACCCGTTTTTGGCTGGGGCTGGAAAGTCCGGTCTGGCGGAACCCGGAAAAGTTCGGTCTTAAGGCCGTTTACAACCATAAAAATTATGAGGTTTTGTTTCCGCAAGAGATTGTCCGTCCGATCCATTTGCCCATCCAGGGTTTTCGAGGCGAAGTCGTCCGCCAGAGAAAGCTGTGGCGGGAAGTGGAAGAAAAAGTCCGGGCCTGGACCCGGGTCTACGAGGAACTTCACCGGAAGCCGGCCTCCGAGCCCATTTTAAGCTATCGGGACGGCCGGGATTTCCTGATCATCCGCCAGAGAAGACCGGGGGCCGAACCTTTGACCCATAGACTGGTCGGAGCCTCGCGGGAGATTTATCTTTTTTGTGGGAGACGGCGGTCGATTAAGGAAATTTGCGCCGAATTCCCCCGGCTGTCAGAAGATAAGATTAGGCCTTTTTTACGCCTGATGCTGGAAAAGAAGCTGATGTTTGAAGAAAAGGAAGAATATTTGAGTCTGGCCGTGGCCTCGAAGCGGAGGGACTGACGGCCGCGGCCGGGGCAATAAGCGGTGGCGGCCCGATTGGACCGGGGGGGTGGCGCAGGTCCGGCAAGGGGGATAAAATTGTAAAGAAACAAGCAAATTTCATTTAATGGGCGTCTTGAGGCCAAAGGAGGTTAGCCATGACCGTTATCCAGGCAGCCAAAAGCAAGTCCCGGGAATGGGTCGTCAGGCAAATGCTCAACCTTCTGCCGCGTCTGTCCATGGACAACATGGAGACCATGATTTCTTTGGGCCAGAAACTCCTTAAAAATCCGGAATATATAGCTGTAGCTGAAGAGATGAAGGCGGCCATCCGTGAAAATCATCCGGCGGTCAAGGTCATTGACAAGGTGCTTCATGATCTGTCGCCCGAGGCTAGTTTCCGCACTATTCACAATCTTTTCATCAAGGGTCTGCTGGCCGGGACCACTCAGCGGGAAGAGATGGAAAAAGAGATGGGGTTCAAGCCGCCGCTTTTCTTCGTGGTCAGCCCGACCATGCGCTGCAACCTGAAATGTTACGGCTGTTATTCGGGAGAATACAATCAGAGTTTCGGTCTGCCGACCGAGGTGCTGGACCGGCTTTTCGCCGAAGCCCGGGAGTTGGGGATGGCCTTCATCACCGTTTCCGGGGGCGAACCTTTTCTGAGGAAAGACCTGGTCGATCTTTTCGAGCGCCATCGGGAGATGATGTTCCAGGTTTACACCAACGGGACCTTGATCGACCAAGACTTGGCCGCCAGGCTGGGCCGGATCGGCAACGTCGCGCCGATGATCAGCCTGGAAGGCTTTGAGGACCGCACCGACGCCCGGCGGGGCCGGGGGCATTTCCAGAAAATGATGCGGGTCATGGACCGGCTGCGCGAAGAAGGGGTGCTCTTCGGCGTCTCGGTCTGCTTGACCAGAAGCAACCATCTCGAACTCAGTTCGGAAGCTTTTGCCGATCTGCTGGCCGACAAAGGCGTGTTTTTGATCTGGATTTTTCAATATCTGCCCATCGGCCGGGAGCCGGACCTCGACTTGATGCTTACCCCGGAGATGCGGGACGATTTCCGGCGGCGGATGCGTTACATCAGGAATCATTGGCCTTTCTTCGTCTGCGACTTTTGGAACGACGGGCCTTACGTCAGCGGCTGCATCGCCGGGGGCAAGGATTATTTCCATATCAACGCCGAGGGCGATGTGGAGCCTTGCGTGTTCGTCCATTTCGCCGTGGACAACATCAAGGACAAGAGCATCAAGGAAGTGCTCGACTCGGAGTTCTTCCGGGACATCCGGGCCCATCAGCCATGGAGCGACAACCATTTGTGCCCGTGCATGATTATAGACAATCCTCACTGCCTGCGGGACCTGCTCCGCCGCCACCGGCCCCGTCCGACTCATCCGGGGGCGGAAGGGATCGTCAATGAACTGGCCCCCTTTCTGGACGATTACGCCCGGCGGTATCACGCCATCGCCGACGTGGCCTGGCGGGAGGAATACGGCCGGGGGTGAGGCGCAACAGTTCTGCCGCAAGAGGGCGGACACATAGGTCCGCCCCTACGGGGCCGTGCCGCCGGGACGGGCAAGAGGGGCGGGGGATCTTCATAGTCCGTTCGTCTGCCGCAAGAGGGCGGACACATAGGTCCGCCCCTACGGGGCCGTGCCGCCGGGATGGGCAGGAGGGGCGGGGGTCTTCATAGTCTGTTTGTCTGCCGCAAGAGGGCGGACACATAGGTCCGCCCCTACGGGGCCGTACCGCCGGGATGGGCAGGAGGGGCGGGGGTCTTCATAGTCTGTTTGTCAGTCCCGTTGGGGACGGACGAATATAGCCTGGGGTTTCAACCCCAGGCCGGGACCACCCGGAGGGGGAAGCCAACATTTACTGATAGGTTGCGGTAAAGCCTTTTTAACGATTGACTCGGGGTGAGTGGCCGGCCTATAATACCGTTGCGTCAAGTGGTTGATTTCGCCCGGAGGATGACCATGCTCGAACCCGGCCGAAAGGTTCCGCCCTTCAGTCTTCCGGACCAGACCGGAACAGTCAGACGATTTTCTGATTTGATCGGCCCCAAGGGCCTGGTTCTCTATGTCTATCCCAAGGACAACACCTCCGGCTGTTCCCTGGAGGCCCAGGAGTTTCGGGACCGGATCGGCGACCTCCAGGCCTTGGGCTTCAAGGTGGCCGGCTTGTCCAAGGACTCGGTCCGGTCCCACGCCGGTTTTGGAGAAAAGTACAGTTTGAACTTCCCCCTGCTGGCCGATCCTGACCTGACCCTGCTCGAACCTTTGGGGGCCTGGGGGGAAAAGAAGATGTACGGCAAGACCGTCAAGGGCGTGATCCGGAGCACTTTTGTCTTTGACCATCAAGGCAAGCTGGTCAAGGTCTATCCCAACGTCAAGGCCAAGGGGCACGCGGAGAAGGTTTTACAGGACCTGAGCGGCTGATAAGTCTTTAGCCTCTGACTACATTCAACCCACGGCCCGGCGGCCTCTGTTTTCTTCAAGGGGGCGGAATCATGACTAATCTCATTATCGTCATCCTGGCTGCGGTTTTGCTGATCGGGCTGCTGATCTTCGAGAAAAAGGGCAAGACCGGGGGCATTCTATCGACCAAAACGCCGCTGTCCTTGCTCTTCGTGCTGACCGCCTTGGTTCAGCCGCACCCGCTGCCTGAATATTTCCGATTTATTCTGATCGGTTTGATCTTGTGCCTGGCCGGGGACGTCTTTCTGGCCCTGCCTGGAGAAAAAACCTTTCTGTGGGGTTTGATTTCTTTTTTGCTGGGGCATGTGGCTTACGTCTTGGGCTTTGTTTCGGTGACCGGTTTGGACCCTTACCGAGCCGTGGAAGCGCTGATCGTCCTGGGCTTGAGTTTTTGGGTGTATATCAGGCTCAGGCCTTATTTAGGCCCGATGAAAGGGCCGGTGGCTCTTTATGTCTTTGTGATCACGGCCATGCTGGCTGCGGCTTTAGGCCTGCTGTCCACGCCGGGTTTGAATCTAAAGGGGGCGATAATGGGGGCGGTGGGGGCGGCCTGTTTCTACCTGTCCGACGTCTTTGTGGCCAGGGACCGGTTTCTCAGGCAAAGGTTTTTCAATCGTCTGCTGGGTCTGCCCCTGTATTACGCCGGCCAGTTTTTGTTGGCTTTTTCGGTCGGTCTGCTGAAATAAATCTTTCAGCCTGGCTCAAGGCGGCCAACCGGTCTCGGTTATTCCCGCAACCAGTCCGTTCTTCCAGGCCGCATTTTCTCCGGGATTTCCTTCAAGCACCGAAAAAACCGTTTCTATTGTAGCCATTGCTACCGCTCCCGCCGATCCGGTTTGCTATTTGAAAGTAAGCGCCCGCCGACGAATTTGAATCGAGGTTGGCGAGGGCCTAAAATTCAGATAGAGGGGGTGAAGCAGGTCATAGAAATCGAAATTTTTTCCGGCTGAGAGGTTTGGAGTTGGTTATTTGGACAGACCAATCTTAAGACAGGGGAGGATAAAAATGGCGACAAAAATTTCCAAAGAATTGCAGGATTTTGTAAAAGGCAAACTGGGCTGGGTGGCCACGGCCGACCAGGAAGGGCTGCCTAACGTCACTCCTAAAGGCACCATCCAGGTGCTGGATGACAACACCATCATTTTTGCCGATCTCTTTTCCCTGAAGACCAGGGATAATCTTCAGAAGAATCCGAAGGTCGCTGTCACCGTGATCGATCAGGAAAAATTCGCCGGGTATCAATTCAAGGGTAAAGCCGAGCTGATCGACGCCGGTCCTGTTTACGAAAAGATGAAAGAGGAGCTGAAAAAAGCGCCGCGGCCGCTGCCGGAGCCGAAATACGTGGCCAAGATTACGGTTGAGGCGATATATGACCAATCTCCCGGTCCGAATGCCGGGAAAAAAATAGGATAACCATCGGTCTCCATGAAATGGTGACGATGACTTATTTGAGTCGGAACCTTCGACGACCCGCCTCATGAGCAAAGGCGGTCTCCCGGATGCCTGTCCACCGCTCGCGTCCGGGAGACTTTATTTATGATGGCGCCTCGGCCTAGACTTCCTCGGGGGAGGGAGGCTGACTTTTCAGTCCGCCAATATCATTATCGAAATTGCCGGACGCCCGGAAAGAAGCTGAAAAACCTAAAAAGGCCATCGCCGGTGGAGGGGGATTTATGAATAAAAAAGTATTGATAGCATGCAGTATTTTCAAGGAAGAAATCGATTTCCTATTGCAAAAAGAGGGGGAAGAGTTAGATATTGAAATCGTTTGGATTGATGCCGGGCTTCATTCGGACCCCGTGTTTTTGGAAAAGGAATTATCATCCGCCCTCCTTAAGGCTGATGATCTCGGAAAGAATGATGTCAGACTTTTGTTCGGTTGGGGCTGCCTGCCCCAGATGGATTCCATAACCGCTGGGAAAGGCAATTCCATGATAGCGGCAAAAAATTGCCTGTCGGCCTTCCTGGGAGATGATAAAGCAAGAAAGCTGGAACAAAATAACTCCATGCTCATGACGCCTTCATGGGTGAGGATTTGGCCGGCAAATATGAAAAAATTCTTCGGATGGAATGAGGTGGATTTCCGCATGAACCTTGGCAGGTATGACCGAATTCTTGTGCTGGATTCAGGTCTTCATCCCTTGACGGATGACGAGATTCTTGAATTTTTCGACCTGGTCCAGGTACCGGTCGAGTTCGAGAGCTTGAATTTGGATCATTTTCATAATATATTGAGTAAGTTGTTAGCGTAAACCTTTTTGGTCCCCGACGGCCTGTTTATCGAGGTTCCGGGCAAGTCAATATCCCGCCGAGGCCGTCTCGGGATCATGGACCTGGGGAATGGGAAACGTGACTATGAGTTGTCTGTGCGAAAAACTGACGCCGAAAAATAGTGAGTGGTCGCCGGTATGCATCGGACAGCTCTGGGTTTTCGAAGGCCTGCGTCCGGAGGAATTGCAAGAGGTCGTCCACCAGGCCTTGCGGCGGCGGTATCAGGCTGGACAGCCTGTTTTTATCCAGGGCGACGTCGCCGAACAGATTTCCTTGATCAAGGCCGGCCGGGTGCGGTTGAGCAAACTGTTGGAGGATGGGACGGAGATCACTCTGGATATAAGAAAATCAGGTGATTTTCTTGGAGAATACATGTTCAGCGAAGAGTTTGACTACCCGGTGAGCGCTTGGTGCATGGAAGAAACATTAGTCTGCAGCTTCACCAAGGAACGCTTCGAAAAATTGATTCTTGATTATCCGAATATCGGCCTCCGAGTCATCAGGAACTTGAGCAATCGTATCGCCCAGCTGACGGATCGAGTCGGGGCCATGTCCCAAACCAGTTTGGAAGAACGACTCTACAGGGTCCTGCTCAATGTGGCCCGGGAACATGGAGAAAAAAAACGGGAAGGCTATGTCATTCAGTTCCCCCTGACCCATGAGGATTTGGGATTTCTGATCGGGGCCCATCGGGTCAGCATCACCCGCACCATGAAGCGGCTCAGAGATTCGGGTAAAATTCTCCAACGAGGCAGGAACCTTGTCCTGCCGCTGGCCACCAGGCCGTAAGTATTTGCGGCCTATCCGGTTTTGGTTCCTTTTTCAGAAAAGATTAATCCTGGGAACCTTTTGACGGGTCTTGGCGCGGACCGGGCCTGGCTTTGGCCCCTTCCGGGCGCGATAGATGTCGGTGCCGGGTCTGGGCCGCCACCGCTCGTCCACCTCGATGATCGCGGCTCCCTCGACCCGGTCCCGGAGGGCCACGGCGGTGGGTTCGCCCCCGAAACCTTTGAACTCGGCAAAGCCGGAAAAGAGGAGTTAAACGCAACCTAAAAACCATGTCCAGAGAGGGCAAACTGTACGGTAGGCTCTTGACTTTTACACTTTTGAACCAAACTGTAATTCTTTTTGATTTATACTCGCTATGTCCCTTCCCCTGGGGGACATTTTAACGTAGCAGTTAGAGGGGACATTTTTATGTTACTAATACAAGTTGCCAATACAATCGGTTACTTTCGATTTGACAGGCGGGGTGGTTTGGGTTACCAAAGCAAAATAATTGGAAGTTCAAACTTTGAGTGAAGGAAAGTTGGGTTTTCCCGGTAATAACCAAGTCCGCCACAGCCTAAACCGAATTTATCCTTTGGCCGCCTTGGTCGGTCAGGAGCCGATGAAGACGGCCCTGCTTTTACTGGCCGTGGACCCCGGCCTGGGCGGGGTTCTTTTGGTTGGAGAAAAAGGCACGGCCAAGTCTACGGCGGCCCGGGCCTTGGCCGAACTTTTACCGGCCCTCCCGGTCGTTCAGGGCTGTCCTTTTCACTGCCACCCGGAAAACCCTCACGAATTCTGTCCCCATTGTTCCAAACTATATTCGGCCGACAGGAATCCACCGGCGGAATTGAAGCCCACGCCTTTTCTGACCCTGCCTTTGGGGCTGACCGAAGATCGCCTCCTGGGCGGGTTGGACCTGGAGTCGGCGATTGAAACCGGACGGGCCGAACTGCAGGTCGGCCTATTGGGCCTGGCCGACCGGGGCTTCCTTTACGTGGACGAGATCAATCTGTTGGAACCGTACCTGGCTCATCTTTTATTGGATGCGGTGGAATTCGGTCAAGTCTTAGTGGAACGGGAGGGGCTTTCGGTCCGGCATCCGGCCCGGATAGCCATGATCGGGTCCATGAATCCCGAAGAAGGCCCCTTGGGACCCCAGTTGACCGACCGGTTCGCTTTGGCGGTCAGGGTCAAGGGGGAGGACGACTCGGCGGCCAGAACGGAGATCATCCGGCGGCGGCTGGCTTATGAGGCCGATCCTTCAGCATTCCGGCGGTCCTGGTTTGATGAGACCGAGGCTTTGCGCCGGCGAATAGTGGCCGCCCGTGAGCGATTAACTGGCCTGAGCCTGACCCCGGCCGCCCGCCAGCTGATTGCCGACTTGGTCCGCCGGGCAGGGGCCAAAGGCCATCGTGCCGATTTGGCCCTTGCCCGGGCGGCTCGGGCCAAGGCGGCCTGGGAGGGTCTGGGTGAAGCCGGCGAAGACCAAGTGGCGGCCGTAGCCGATCCGGCTTTGGCCTTTCGCCGCGCGCCCAACAAGAAAGGCCGGGTCATAATTTCCCAGAGCGGGAAAGTATCCCCTCCACCGGCCCAACATTTTGAAACGCCCTATATACCTTCTGCTCCGGCCCGATTTTTCCAGGTTGTCTCCGCTGGAGAAAACGGCGGCGTCGTCGAAGTCTTCCGGGTTTACAACCCGAATGAAGCCTTCGATTTCCAGACCCCGACCGGCCGCCGGGAGCGGGGGCCGCGGGATAAAACGGGCCGGCGCTCGGCTAGGCAGTCCAAAACGAAAAGAGGCCGCTATTTCAGGTCGTCCCCGGAACGTCTGGGCCGGCCGGTGGCTTTGGACGCCACCTTGAGAGCCGCGGCCCCGCATCAGATCGCCCGCCGCGGTCCGGATTCCCCGGCCCTGGTCATCAGACCACCGGATTTGCGGGAAAAGGTCTTTCGCCATAAGACCGGCCGGTTGATCTTGTTTGTCGTGGACGCCAGCGGTTCCGTCGGCCGTTTCGACCGCATGGCCGAAGCCAAGGCCGCGGCTTTGGCCCTTCTGAGCGAAGCCTACCGGAAGCGGGACCGGGTCGGTCTGATCGCTTTTCACGGGTCAGGAGCCCAGGTCCTTTTGCCCCCGACCGACAGCGTGGAACTGGCCGGCAGGCTCCTGGAAGACCTGCCCACGGGGGGGAAAACGCCTTTAGCCGAGGCTTTGGTCAAA
>Ga0209270_1004392_pt1 | contig 10775 bp, 7 predicted proteins | sample MTBAKSrepl1MetaG_FD_187456 | JGI IMG/M metagenome (GOLD analysis project Ga0209270, IMG submission 187456) | Enrichment culture microbial communities from Arthur Kill intertidal strait, New Jersey, USA, that are MTBE-degrading - MTBE-AKS1... | ecosystem: Environmental > Aquatic > Marine >...
AAGGGAGGATATGCCTTCCAGTACTGCTCAAAAGACTCCCCTGTACACCGGTTGGGGGCGGGTTGGAAACTGGCCCTGTGCGGGGCGCTGGGGGCACTGGCCGTCGCGGCGAGAGTCCCATGGGCCCTGGGCGCCCTGTTGGCGGTCAATCTGGCGTACTACTTCGCTGCGCGTCTGGGCCTCAGGGACTTGTGGCGGGACATCCGCATCTTTCTGATCCAGACGGCGATTATCGTCATCCTCTATGTGGTGAAATACGGCCCGACAGAAGGACTCTGGCCGGGGATTCGAACCGGCGTCCAGATCCTCCTCTTATTCTTGCCGGGGGTGGTGTTTGTTCGGACCACCCAGGGATCTCAGATGATGCGAAGCCTGAAGCGGATCCTGCCGGAATGGCTTTCATTTGTCCTCTTCACCAGTTTTCGCTTTCTCCCCTTCTTTGCCCGCGAATTCCGCGAAATCGCCATGGCCCAGAGACTTCGAGGGGCGCCCATCGCCCCGCGCCAGGTATGGAAACCGAAACATTGGAAAGACCTCTTTAACTGCCTCATGATTCCACTGATGGTCAGAGCGCTCAAGACCGCCAAGGAAGCAGCCCTCTCCGCTGAAGCGAGGGGTTTTGGAGAACGCCATTGATGTCCATTAAAAAACAATTCACCCTTCAGGAGGCCATCTGTCTCGGCTTCTGCGCCAGTTTTATCGTCATCACCCGCGCCGGGCTGCGCCTTCATTTGAATATTCCGGGCCACGCCATGTTCTTCACCATGTTTTTCCTCATTCTTGCCAGGGGGTGTGTTCCCAGGATGGGCGCCGCCACCCTGGCGGGGCTGGTGGCAGGATTGCTGTCCATGCTCCTGGGGATGGGAAAAGGGGGACCGCTGATCCTCCTCAAGTTCGTCGTGCCCGGGCTGATTGTCGATTTAGGGGGGATCCTCTACGCAGGATTTCCGGGGAGCTACCTGGCCTGCGCCATCATCGGGGCCAGCGCCTCGGCAAGCCGTTTCCTCACCATTGTCGTTGTGGAATGGGTGATTGGGATGGACTGGTCCCTGATCCTGCAGCATGCGGCCTTCTCGTCGGCCTTCGGTGTTCTCTTCGGCACCGCGGGTTCACTGATGGCGCCGCCGGTCGTCCGCAGACTGAAGGCCAGCGGGCTGATTTCCAGCGACCCATGAGCGAACACGCCGGTTTGGGACACCGGATACTCAATTCTGCTCAAAACACAGTCTGCATCGGCCCTGCAACTCCGGACTTGCCTGATCCCCCGCTTTGAAGCCGACATCACGTTGAAAATCGTGGGGTTCCTAGTTCTTCGCCTCGACAAGGATGCTGCCAGCCTTCATGACCCTCTTTAATTTGACGACATCGCCTCCGACCCGGCCGATGATGTTGACGGCGCTTGCCGGGATGATCTTTCCCCCACTGCTCATGGGAGTCGGCCCGAAAAAGATGCAGAAGGCGCGTCCGGGGGGCCAATATCCCAGATCGCCCATGGCCACCTCCTCCTGGGCGCTGTCATCCAAATCCGCCGCCACCGGGATTTCGAAGTAGATCTCATCCCCCCAGGTATTGAAAGGTAGATCCAGGGGCAGGACCGCTGCCACCTTCCTGGCCGTCGGGGTATCGTTCAACTGCGCATCCAGGATCACATGGCCCACCGTAATCTCAATATCCATACGGGATCGGCTCCTTTCTTCAAGGTTCCTGCTATCGTCTGCAAACCAAAAACTGATCGTCAAAGACCGATCCAATTAAGAGCTTGTCCCCAAAAACGGCCGCCACGCTGGAACCGGAAAGGGGCCGACCGTCGTTCAGATAGACCTCTGTCAGTGGGTACGGCGGTCCAACATTCGGGTTCACACGAAGGACCTGAGAGGGCGACAGCGCATCGGGATCCTTGGCGTACGTCACAAAGGTCAGGAGTTTGGGGTGGGCCCCGATCCACAGATTCCCTTCCCCGTCCACCTCGATGTTGTCGGCGCCCGTGCCGATGGGGATCTCCCCTCTGAGAGACAGATCCCCGGTTGTCGGCTGCCGGTCGTACACGTACACCTTCTTGGCCACGGTCGCGGCCACATAGAGGGTCCTGCCGTCGACGCTCTGGTTGATCCCGTTGGCATAGGCCAGGTCTCCCACCGCCTCGCGGAAGGCCTTGCCATCGTAATAGAGGACATTCGAGCGGGCCAATTGGAGATAGTCTTCGAGGGTCCGGCCCCAGCGGGAGGCTGAGCCATGATCATTGGTCACGTAGAAGGCCTCCGGGCCGACCGGAAGCACGTCGTTGGGGTTGATCAGTAGGGGGTCCTGGATGGATTTGCGGTGCACCAGCTTCCCCTGGTTCAGGTCAAAGATCTCCACGAAGTGCCCCTTCTGGGTGTGGTTGACCACAAACAGGGTTGCCGCGCCCCCTTTGTCTACAAAGAGCCCGATGCCGTGGGGATGGAATTCCTTTTGAAAATCCGATGTGAGGTTAACCAAAGAAGGGGATGAGGCAGCAAGATCATAGCCCAGGATGGCCCCCTGTTGCCCTTTGCCCCCACGAAACCAGGGTCGTCGGTCATCCGAGGAAATAAAGGCCAGACCGGTTTGCGGATGGATGGTAATATCTTCGGAACTGAGGACCCCGCCAACCGTCCGGCATGGCCCCGAGGCATGGGGCACAATGGTCTTGAACTCCCCTGCATCATAAAGGGTCTTGACTACAAAGGCGGCGATGCCCAGCAGCAACAGCGCGCCGGGGACGATCCACATCATTTTCTTGCGTTTCATGATACCCCCCTTCTGGGTTAAATGTACCACACGAAACCCCTGCGGCCTTCTCCCGGAACCCTGATCTTTTGATAGTTCAGATTTGATTGATTTCTCCGGCCCAGAGCCAATCCAGAAAGAACCGCAATGGGAGGATTTGGATGGGGTCAGGTGGCTGTCGGGGGGCAGTATCCCTCGACACCGGCAACTCCTTTGGCCCGGTGTGCTCATCTGCGATTTTTCTTTTTGCTGGCCTTGGCCTGCTTTCTCCTGGCCTTCTTTTTTTTGTCCATTTTTCGTGCTCGGGCTTCGGATACTCCTCGGCCGAATCCAGTTTCACCCGATTGAAACCCGTCACGTTTCTTTTCAAACGCAGCCCACCACGACATATAAAGATGGAAGTCGTCATGGAAGTCGCTTTCGTAATACCTCTTTCTGTCTTGAAGGTAGGACTCTTTGCCTTCCGCCAGGGCATCGAAAAACGACTCGATTCCAATATAGCCGGGAAATATCAGCTCCCTTTCGTAGGCATCCGTGATGAGGTCCATCAATTCTTCGGGATAGAGGTCGCAGACACAGGAGGCCGCCTCAGACCAGAAATTAGAGGAATCATCGGCCTCAGATCCGCTAAACAGGCCCGAAAAGAAATCCATCACCTCTCCCTGAGGCAACTCCCCGAAAAGCACACCCATAACCAGGGCCTTCATGGCCGCGCCGCGGACATACTCGTTCGCATTCCGGCTCAGAACCAGGTCCTTGATCCTGTCGTATCGGCCTCCGCAGGTCTGGTACAGAATTCGCGGGAAGTCTTCTGTGATCATATCGCCAAAAATCGGGTCAAGAACTTCATCTGGCAACGACATTACGTTCACGATGGGGGCGTGCGCACCGCAATTCTTGAAGTGTCCCAGGAGCTGCAATGCAAACATGGGGCCGTAGCTCCACTGGTCATCGACGCGATCTTCGGGATCGGTTAGCAGGTCCTCCAGGATACGCAGGAGATAAGGGGTTATCTCCGCCTCGTGTTCAAGCGCCAGATCGATCGCCTGCCGCGGGTACTCATTGAGTTCTTTTTGCCTGAAAACGTCCAGAACCGTTTTGATTGTGTCGTTCATTTGTCTTGCCTCTTTTCAAAGCGCGACCGGGGTTCGGCCCAGCCGTGCGGTGATATCATCGATCAAGAGGGAAGGTGCCTTGCCCATCTTACTGTGTCTTCGTACGCGCATCGGATGCCTGCTCCCGCCCTCTCTCCACTGACCCTCTACAACTTGGCAGGCTTACACACAAACTTAAGAACGTAAGGAGCCCCATGTCCGCACACATATTCAAAACTCATCAAAAGGGCCTAAGCCTTCGACCCCGTAGATCTTCTCCGCTTCCCAGTTGACAGCCAGTTCGAGGATGGCCAGCGCATCCCCGACCGTTACAAGCAGCATTTGTTGAGCAGGCGGCCTCAAGTAATGGGGAGAATGCTCATTCAGTTCCTGGGCTACGGCCCGAACAAATGAAGCCTGTTCGTTGGATAACATGTCCCCGGAAAAGGTGAGCCTTTTGCAGTCGATGGCGGCTTGGGCCAATGCCATCATTCTTTTTTCCTGAGCCTTTGACGGGATAACAATCGGTAACTGCCTGAGATCACCAATCTCCCATTTTTGTGTGTGCTTCAGGAATTTCATCTTGAAATAACTGAGGATATCGGAGTTGAAGAGCGAAAGAAAAGCAAGGGCCGCAATGGTTCTTTTGACAGGGGTCAGCCTCATGCTGTCGGCGTCAAAGATGCAGGGGTCCTGGAACCTGGCCTTCATGGCAACATGGTTCGCGACGGCGGTCCAGGTGATGCCCGCAGTTAAGTACATGTGAGCATTTCTCATCACGGGCATTCCGCTCTCAGGTCTGCCGCTGTTCTCGAATAGCCATTCAACAGACGATTTCGACCAGTCAATATATAGGGGTTCGTTATCTACCCATCTGTTCCCTTCAGGGTCTCCCTTGCGAAAAGGCACAAAGAGGCCGCGGCCGCTGAGACCATTATAGATGGCAGCAATGCGCGGGGCATCCGTCGGATCAGAATATTTTTCCGAGGACCGAAGGCCTATCGAACTCCTTGGAATCCGTTCCCCGGTCTTTCTCTTCGGGTTCTCCCGGGCAACCCAACTCAACAGATCCGTGCACAACCGGCAGAAATCATCATCGGTGATGCTCCCGGCCTCCCTGAGCCTCTTTGGATCCCATTTCCCTCTTGTGAGCAGCACTTCCTGCTGCCAAAAGGGTTCAAGCCGTGGATCACTTCTCCACAGAGAAAAAAGTTCGGCCTTTCGGCGGGTCCACGCGAATGCAAAATCCTGCTCATCTGCCACCAGGGCCGAAGGCACGATTCGATAGAGGTCTCCCTTTGCAAGCCCCAGCCTCTCATTCCCGAACTGATCTCTCAGCGGTTCCAGGCAGGCCTCCCAGGCCGCGCCATTTGCAGTCGGCCGATTTGGATCACCACCGTGCTCCTTGAGAAGCTTTTCAAAAACAGGGTCTACCGCGTCATCGTTTCGCCATCTGGTGGTCCAGATCTCACGTCTTCTGAGGATCTCCTTGGCCTGAGGCGTCCCCTCCAGGTAACCCAAAAACCTTCCATTGTTGGCAGTGCGCATGCCTTGCCCACCCTCTGCAATGATCCCTACCAGGGTGATATCTCCCGGCTTCAGGGTTCGATGGTAGGATTTGATCTCTTCAATGTTGTCTGCGAACTTCTGGGATGTCTCAATCTTCGGCCACCACTCATCTACAAGGCGTTTGACCGGTTCGTTAAACCGCTCGAACAATTTGAGGGTCCCGTGCCTGGGTTCAAAAAAGACCTGCCTGTGCGCGGCCCCATAAATCGCAGCGGGCACGCTGTGGAGCCGCAAGGATTTGTGTATTGCATGGCTCACCGCGCATTCAGGCCGCTTGATCTCCGTGATGCCGTCATTCCATTGGAAGCCCTGCGTTATGGCAAGATCGGGAAGATCCTCCTCGGGTCGTGTTACTGCCCGTTGGCGTCCTTTTCGAGGTCGGGCCTGTATGAATACCAGGCTGTGATTTTCATCGGGCTCGCCTTTGGCGGCGACAAAAATGCCCGCATCCACAGTGGCCTCGAAGGGGTCGCACTGCCCCAGATAAAGAAGACGATTCTCCTGAAGCAACCGCCGCATCCGCATCTTGCTCGCAAGGGTGAAAAAGGTGTCGGATACAATAAACCCGAAGATTCCCCCTGATCTGAGCAGTTGGAAACCCAGATCAGTGAAATGGACATAGAGATCCTCCAGGTAGCCTGCCCTATGCATAAGGACATTTCGCCATGCCTGCTCGCTGCTCGTATGCGTGGAGACATAGGGTGGGTTTCCAAGTATGGCGTCAAACCCCCTAAAGGATGCCTGCCGGGGGACGCCCAGTTCCTCGAAGAAGATGGTCGGGAATTCCATTTCCCAGTGGAAAGGCCGTAAGTCTCGCGTGAAGGCTGTCAGGTCCTCGTCCAGAAGTTGGCGGATCTTCCTGGCATGCTCTCTCTCCTCCTCGTTAAGGTCGTCTCTCGAAACCATGTCTCTGACGACAAGCTGATAGTCCAAGTCCGTTAGCCCAAGGCCGTTCAGGGATGCAAGCCAGAGGTCTCCTGCGCTGATGAAAGGATCGAGTTTTGACCGAACGGCTTTCCATCGCATCTCCTTTTTCTTGATGACCTCCATTTCGGTGCTGGCCGTCTCTTCGATATTCATATTGGTTGAAATGACCGCCTTGAGGGCCTTTGTAAGGTAGGAGGAAATATCGAATGGAGTGGTCTTGGTTCCCGCCTTGGCACTCAAAGGGGGCTGATGAAGTTCATCCACATGGAGCTGGAGAAGGGAATTGCCGCAACGCAGGTGGTGATCCAGAAAGTTAAGGGGCTCGTCCACCGCAATACAGATAAGCCAAAGGGAAAGCTTCGTGAGTTCGACAGCGAGGGGATTGAGATCGACCCCGTAAATACAGGCCTCCACAACGCGGCGTCGCCAGTACGCGATCTCCGCCTTCTCTTGAGAAAGTCCGGGAGATACGGGGACCAACCCATCGCTATGGATTTGGGACCGTGTCCGCCTGTTCTTGCCTGCCGTGACAATCTGTTCGGTCATTCGGCGAGTTGTGGGATGTTCAAAAATCCGTTGTGCCAGCCATTCAGTCGCTCGAACAAGGAAGTGGCCGCTCCCCATTGCAGGATCGACGATGTTCAACTGAAGGACAGCGTGGGCGAATGAGTTATCACGCCTCTTTTCATCCGACTTCCCCTTAAGCGCCGTCTGAACAGCGGGAATGGACTCGATTTCAGCGATGAGAGGCTGAAGCGTCTCGCGGATAAGAAATTCGACAATCCAATCCGGCGTGTAGAAAGTCCCATGGCGGTGGTTTTGACCTTTCTCGTTCTTCAGGACAAGCCGCCCCTTCTCGCGAACCAAATGGGCGCCCAGGAGGCCTTCATAAATATCCCCCAGTTGTCTGACCTCAAGGGTACCGTAATCGATCGTCTCTTCGGTGGTGATGTTCTGTTGTCTGGCCGACGCCCTGGCTGGTGGCTGCGCGAAAACGAGTTGGCGAAGGATGTCGGACAGGGATTTGTCGCCTATCCGCCAATTTTCGAGCAGCGGGTAAAACTGCGGGTTGAACAGCCCCCCATTGTATTGTGTCACGCCACAGGCGATATTCTGCTCCTTTCGATCACCGTTGATCAAATGAAACAGCTTCAAAAGGTGTTCATAGAGCGTTTCAAAGGCATCGCTATCAAATTCATGCTTGTCTCGCAGCCGGTCTACCAGCCTGGTAAGGGAATAGTCTTGGCGATACCTCGCATTAGCCCCCGGCCCCCCTTGTTTGGCCGGCAGGAGATCGCGGCTTTCAGCATAGAGAACAAAGAGGAGGCGATAGAGAAATATCAATGCGTTTTCATATAGCTGTCCAAACTGCGCCGGTTCGATGGCATTCCTTTGATGGCAGTAGAACCCGTTGGCGAGGTCCTCAAGAACGTCAATAATGCGCCTCCGCAGCCTTGTCTCGATCGTCGTCTGAAGATGAATGGATTGCTCACGGATAGCGTCGAGGCGACAAAGGCCCTGCTCATCCTTTTGGAATGCCTCGGGAGTGAACATGGCAAGGAAGATACGAAAGTCGTTAAGCGTGCAAAAGGATAATCCATGGGCCAGATGGAATACAGCCGTAGCGTCCGTGGCAGCCTGCTCACAATAAAGCCGCCACTCACAGCCGTTCGTCAGGATGGCCCAGTTAAAATACCGTTTGCCAAGGGCGTCTTTGGCGTTGCGAAGGTAGTCTTGAACCTGCTGACTCGGAAACCAACCCGGTGTGTCTTTGCGCGAAACTCGATCAAGGGGATGATTTACCTTCTTGGCTTCAAGTACTGTGGCAGCTTGCCCGTATGTTGATGCCGGATCAGTCGTGGTGGAGGCCTTTCTAAATGCATCCGCGTCAGCATAAAGACAAAAATCGGGGCGTTTTTTCGCGAATTGGCCCAACGGCAGCGCCTTTTCAGGGAGGAGTTCCCATCCCAATAGTCTCAATACCGGTTCAATGAACGCGGAACAGGTGTACCCCTCGCCCTGCCGCCACAGTGCCTCGTAATGTTCAAACCAGAGTGTCTTCACAGCATCATAAATGGCGCTGGCTGCCTCGGGTGTTGGAATGAAGTCAGCGGCCGTCACATGGTTGTGAATATAGCTGGCAGAAAAGAGACCCCGACACTCCACCCACTCGGCTGGCGTCTCGGCGACGAGATCCAGGGTCAGTTGCGTTGGCTTCCAGTCTTGCATGGTGATTCCCTCATCTTACACCGCCAGTTACCCCCTCAAACCGATCATCTTCCAAGGGAGTAGCGTCCTTGCCATTTCGCCTTGCCTTCTCAATGGCTTCATGCGCGCCCTTGCGCATGAAAGTGATGGAGAACCAATCATCTTAGGCTTGAATGAGAGGTGGTTTCAGGGCGTAGGCAGCAACTGCGTCTCGAATACGTTTGATCCCCGATCCAATATTCTCAACCAGATTCATTCGGGCCATGAGAGAGAACAACAGAAGGTTGCGGGGACGGCTGACATGCCCAAGGTCCTTCAATTTGAGGTCGGAGACCAATCCCCCGGGATCCCAGATCTCAACCCTGTCGTTGTAGATGTTGACCTGGCTATTGGATGTGGATCGGCAGTCCCGATGGGCCATAGCGTTCACCAGGGCTTCCCGCAGGGCCTCCTCCGGCAATTCGAGGATCTCTTCACGCGGACCACTCTTTATGACATACTCGGTGTTCAGGTGAGTCCGAAGATAGGCTGTGGCAGCGTCACGGATGTAGAGGCGGTTGGCAGAATAGGGTTTGTTCGGGCCGGAGGGAGAAGTAAGGGTCGTATTCGTAAACCAGGGCCAGCCTGAGGGCCTCCACCCAAGACGGAAATGGCCCGGATCGGCGTTGAATGGCGGCTGTTCGGGGCTTAACTCAAGGGTCTTAAGCTGGTTTTCGTCCAGGACGGGCTCATACACCTGGCCGGAATCAGGACCCTTGCCGCTCAGCTTGACCGAAGCGCCAATGGGCACACAAACGATGCCCTGGACAGGCTCCGGGAAAAGGGGGCCGGTGACGGTTGAGCACGGTTTTAGTGTCTCGGTATTCATGGATTACACCTTATATAATAGTGGCGCTGGGTTCCACAAGCGCGGATTCATGAGTGTTGTCTTGCCCCTTTCTGGGTCTTAAGCCTATGGGTCGTGCGCCAGGATATGTCAAGATACAAAACCCCGACCTCCGTAAATCCGGAGCATCGGGGCTCATGAACGCTTTGCGACCATTTCCATTCCTCTTTCCCTCTTTCATTGAAAAAAGGACAATCAATAACCAATATTGGTCATTATTTCATAGTCTCTTGTGCTCCAGATGTCAATGAAAACATGGTGAATGCATGCCCTGAGAACCTCTACCAGAGGGCAGAAAGATCCGACGGCACCGAACCCTTAACCGCTCAAGAAGAAGCCCAGGGGCCAGACATGCGCTAACAAACCTGGATCAACCTCACAGACACAGGTCAGGGGAGAAGTGTTGGAGAAATGACGAATCAGGGTGGCCCTGTCGGGGAACATTCCGTTAGTCTGTCTCGATGTGGGGGGCCATGGCCTTTTCGAACTCGACGTCGGATAGGGTCATGATCCGTTGATGAAGGTGCCGGAAATGGATCAACAGGTCCATTGCGAAGGGGGTCAACTGGGAACCGCCTCCCCTCCCTTTTCCCGTATTTCGGACCAACAAGGGGCGGTTGAGACGCTCTTCCGTTGCCTTGATTCTGCCCCAGATGCCCCGGTAGCTCATCTTCAGTTCTTTGGCAGCGCCCTGGATGGAGCCGAGACGGTCGATGGCATCAAGGATTTTCAGCCTGCCCAATCCAAATACCACGTGGCCTGCCGGGTCCTCTATCCAGATCTTGGATCGGATATGAAATGGAAAGTCTCCTCGCATGGTTTTTTTTAGCATATCGCCTGAAACCCTGCAACCGGAAAAGCCGGATTTTAGCCGTCTCTTATTATGTCGTGCTTGACATATAAAAATTAGCATGATATATGGCTCAAACTGCAAATATGGTGATAATATCCTGGAAAGAAGGGTGTAGGTAAAGGGCACCATCTGAAGCATTATGCCTAATATGACATAAAATTACGCTTTCATCGAGGCGTATCCCATATCTGAGGATGAGGTTGTTCCATGGACTATAGATTTGTAAAGACCACTTGCCCCTTTTGTGGGTGCGGCTGTCAGATGTTCCTGGAAGTGATGGACGGTAAGCTCATAGGAACGCTTCCTGTCAAGAACGCCAAGATGAATCAGGGAAAACTGTGCATCAAGGGGTGGAGTGCCCACGAATTCGTGCAAAGCCCTGATCGGCTGACCCAGCCGCTTGTTCGAAAGAAGGGAAGGCTTGAGGAAACCTCTTGGGAAGAGGCCCTGGACACGGTTGCCTCCCGTTTGTCGTCCATCCGGGACGCGC
>Ga0209270_1004399_pt1 | contig 10755 bp, 5 predicted proteins | sample MTBAKSrepl1MetaG_FD_187456 | JGI IMG/M metagenome (GOLD analysis project Ga0209270, IMG submission 187456) | Enrichment culture microbial communities from Arthur Kill intertidal strait, New Jersey, USA, that are MTBE-degrading - MTBE-AKS1... | ecosystem: Environmental > Aquatic > Marine >...
GGTCCCTGATTACCGTCTTCGTCTCGCCATAGACCATGCGGACCAAAGGCATCACGCGGTAACTGCCGTCGTCCGTTTCATCCTCAACGCCGTCATCATCGGCATGGTCCAACCGCCTTGGTTTGGAGTAGATACTGACGGCATCGAGATACTCCAACAAGGGATTTTCCGACTCGTCAGATTCCTCGTGTTCCTTCAGTACCAAGCGGCGTTCGGCACGTTCCGCGAGTTCGCTGGCGAAATCGAGGAATTGGCTGATCCGCCCAAGATAAGTCTGGTTTGACGCGTCCTTTTCCTCGAGGATAGCGTGCCGCAGAGCGTCTATTCCCCTGGCAATGATGTCGCGGCGGGTCTCGCGTTCACCCAAAGCATCACGTACGTGCGGATCGTTGAGGGGCAGGTAGCGGGCAACGAACGCCGGAGACCGGAAATACGCCATCAGAACTCCAAGAAGTTGCTCCCGATAGCGCCGGAGGATTGTGTAATGCGGCTTGTCCATCGCGGCCTCCAATAGCGAGAGAATCTCTCGATTGAAGGGGCTCTCAATGTCGGAGAGACGACGAACAATCCGGGCAAGCCAGCTCTGGACGTCTGAAGACTGCCGTCGGGCGTCCAGACCGAGCTTCTTGCCGGCGATGTCTATGATCCTCTGGTTGACCTCCTCGCGCAGATGCTCGGCGAGAGCGCGCGCCGTCTGGATGTAGAAGCAAAAGACCAGAACCTTCTCGCCTGCAAGCCAAAGGTCAACGGCGCGCTCCACGGTGGTCAGGATTTTGGGATGAGCCATTCGCAGTTCCCTGGACGCCTCGCGGGAAGGAATAAGCAACGCGATCTGCTCTTCATACCACCGCGTCGGGACTAACCACGACGAGCCTTCCGTCTTGGCGGCCAGTCCGTCGTCAAAGTCCTTCGTTCTGCTGCGCCCGTCCCTTGTGTGGTGAAACGCTTCGTAGGAACTAGCCAAGCCTTCCGCAAAGAACGCCCTCGTTCCGGCGGATTGCGCGAGCTGGCCCTGAGCCCTCGCGGTGATGAGGAACGGAAGCAATGCTCGCTCGTGAATGGGGAGCCCTTCAACCACCTGGCGCGAGTCACCGGAACCAGAGTTTCCAATGGCCTTGCCAACCAGCACATTGCGGCGAGGGATAGCGGCCGTGCCTGGTAGGAGTGGCAAGCGATTGTGTCGGATCAGCCATGGTTTCAGCAGTTGCTCGGCATGCTCTTTTGTCGTGGTACAATCCTGGTAGGCCTGAACCATCTGCTGTTCCCAGGCGTCTGTCTGTCCTGCCTCGACACGGCTCCACCACTGGAGAACTCGTTTCTCTTCATCCCCCTCCTGCTCGGCACTGCCGAGCATGTGGGCCCGTAGCTTCCCCCAGTGTCGGTCAAATCGTCTTCCTGCCAGACGGTTCCGGTCCAGCGCCTGCTCCAGTTTGATCATTGCTGCCATGAATTCTTCGCGGCTTCCGACCGGCGCGTCCTTTGACGACCATCGCACGGCGGAAAAACTGCGCAGAACACGGATGAGTTCCTGATGCCCCAGTTGGAAAGGCGTTGCCGTGAGAAACACCATTCGGTCGAACTTGTCTTTCAGCAATGCAACGTCATCTTCACTTCCCTGACGGAAGAGTTGTGCCAGGCGCGTCGAGTCGTTCTTGGCGTGATGAGCCTCGTCAAGTATCAGGAGGGGGGATCGCCATCGGACGAGGTCGAGCCATTGCTTATAAGCATTATGGCATGCGTCGCTGAATCTCCGCCGCACCTGCTTACGGAGGGACGTTTTGACGGATTCTGGCCGCCATCCAGGGAGTTCACGCAAAATGCTACACAGAGCCGTCCAGTCGATCCGATGGGCGTCTCTCGCCAATCGGTTAGGAATCGGATCATCGTCTTCCTCGGAAAGAATGTTCTCCTCCACGAGAATGCGCTTCCAACCAAGAACGTCGGAATGCATCAAACGACGAGTGACCTCTTCCGTGAGGCGGTAGTTTGAGAATTGACGGACCAAGTCGGCCGCCCAGCGATAGAGTCGTCGCTTTTGCGTATCGCTCAGTCTTGTCATACCACGGGCAAGGCGGATCATTGCCAGCTTCACCCAAGGGTCGTTGAGCCCCCGCGAGAAACAGCCCGTTGTAATGAACACAAGGTGGGTACGCCGATCCACACGGTCATCAAGGAGCTTGAAGAACTCCGTCGGCGTGTGGGCGTATTCGTCGCGCACCCAATCCATCGCGTGATTCCGTACGCAGTGCGTCTTGAATTGTTCCCAATCCCGTTGCCATTTCTGGCGCAATCCCGCCGGCACCATGACCACGACGGGGCAGTGTGTCCGCCGCGTTGACGCAACGACCGAGGCAACAACCGCCATTGCCACATAGGTCTTACCCATGCCGACCTCGTCGGCCAGCAACACGCCGGGTTGCACAAGGAGCCGTTCCAGAATCACTCTGGCCGTCTCGGCTTGACGCTGAGCATCAGCGGGATTGATTTGGGCCTTGCCCACACCCTCCAATTCGATGATGTCGCCCGCTATGGACCACTCGACCGGCACTGGCTATTCCTCCTCCGCTACGTTCAGGAGCCTCGCGTTTTCCGAAAGGGACGCCTCAAGATAGCGAGACAAGTCCTCGGGTAAGGGGCCCGACTGCTCGCGAATCCGCAGAATCACCGCCCTGATCCTTTCACGGGCTTCATGGAACAACGGCATGGCCCACTTGCCATCTCGTCCACAGGAGCGGCGCACCTGTTTGCCGACATGACCAACCGACAGAAGCATCTCGGCCAGAACATAGAGCTGATAGCCGGTTTCCGCCCCAGAGGGGTGTCCACCTTCATGACCGTTCCCACTGCTGGACAAGGTCTCGGCCAGATGAACCGGGCCGAGCGGATCACGCAGGAGTCTGTAACGAATCGCGTCCGGCGTTGGCGAAGTCCGAGCAATGCGGTCAGCCATGGCGGCAAGGCCTCGCCCAAACCGACGCACTCGATACAAGACATAGTTGGACGTGTCCACAGCACGCAGCGATTCGATGGCCGCATCGGTGCTGGTGTTTCGTTTGCGCCATGCATCCTGCTTCTCGATCCACTCGGCGGGGGTTCGGCCGCTCAGCAGACACTCGATGATACCGTCCACGGAAAGGCCACGGAACTCCTCGGGAGGAAGCAGGTCGGTGTCCCTGTCCTCGACGGCCACCGCCAGAAACGCCTCCTGGCGCTTGGCATCCTTGTCTGTCCAACTCACTCGTAAGGCAGTGAGATGAACTCCGCGCGATCTCTCGTCCAACGTAAGTAATAGTGTGGTTCCGCCAGGCACGCATGACTCCCGTGAGAACAGCGAAACCGACTGCTCGGCAGATTGTCCAGCGAGACTGATGCTCCAGTCCGCTGGTTCCGGCTGGGTGCGGTCAATGCCAACGCAGACTTCGCCCGTTGTCTGCGAGTAACTTGCGCACGCGAAGAACGCGGGCAGATGCGGTTTGGCCGAGGGAGCGTCTTCGGGAGCCTCTTCAGGGTCCTGCCAGACGATGTCGTCCACGCTGACCGGGTCATCCCATGAGATCGGAATCCCCAGTCTGTCGTCAAACGTCTGACCCTCTCGTTTCTCGTCTGCCTTGTCCTCAAAGACAAGATTGGCTTCGCAGTTGAACATGCCAATCCCCATCCCGTGCGGCGTGAAATTGCTCGACCCAGCCATCAACAGGTCATGGGAGTCGCCCTCGATGAGAATGGCCTTGGCATGCAACTCGCGTGGCCTCTCATCTACTTCATCAACGCACATTGGCACGAGGAGCACGCGGGCATTCTTGCCGAATCGTTTCTTCCAGCACTGACCGAATTGTTGGGGCAGGGGAACGATACGACGTTTTGCGCCCTCTGGCGCTGGTGCCTCCGGGACGATCAACCACCCCTCGGCATCTCGCGCCATGGGCAGTTCTCGCATGCTGTGCAGCACGGTATCCTCACTATTAGTCTGCTGTCCCACAAAGGGGGTCATGACAGTCAACCCAACGACTCGGCGCGGTAACCACATCTGCATCAACTGCTTCAACGCAGATTGCGCGGAACCCGACGCAGGCGTGGGGTGGCTGACAACGAGACCGACTCGAGGTCTCTCCCTCGGTCTGAAATCCTGCGGAGCGCTCGACCAACGCCGCACTCGCGCCCGTATCTGCCCGGTCGTCTCACGGATACGCTGGGTTGCAGCGGGCAGCGTCCGCGACCAAGCGCAGAGAGTATCGACGAAGGCAAGCGCATCGCGCAGGACACTCAGCGGAGCCGAAATGCGGGCGTCGAAGAAATCCAGTGCCGCAAACAACTCCCGATTTCGGCGATAGCCCTGACGCGTCAGATTCGCCGATCCCACGATGACACGAACGAGCCGTTCCCATACCAAAACCGTCACTTTCGCATGCTGAATGCCCCCCGGCACTTGAATCGGCAATTGATCCCACTGAAGCGTTGTCTGGCGAGGATCGAACTTGGACGCGTCCACGAGAACGCCAACGTGGGTGGTTGCGAGTGATTCTTCCCGCTCGATGATGAAAGTCCGTTCGTTCTCGGTGTGATCGAAGCGCAGACCGAGGAAGCGAGGAAGGAGCTCAGCCTCGAAGAAGCTGGCATCAAACTCAAACGTGGTCGCTACGCAAAAGACAGGTTCACCTACCCCGCCCTTCAGACCGTTATCGGCCGGAGGTCTCCAATAATCCGCCAGAGGCGGTTCCTCGACCGTTTTACGCCTCCCCATCTGGCACCTCGACTCCTGATTGGCCAAGCTCGGCAAGGAAACTGTAAGCATTCGGCACGCGGAAGGTGTGCAGGTACCTCACCTCTGACTGCGGTGGTACGTCGCTCGCCAGACCGAACCCTGGCATGAGCGTCCACCGCTCGCCAGGCTCAATCCACATGCCTTTTCCCTTCGATGTCTGAACATCTCGATGCCGGGCCATGATAATTTCGATTAGACGGGTCGAGCTTTCCCCGCCGGTCGTTGCTTGCGATGCGATGACATCCAGAGGCTCAAGGGGATTTCGGTCAGCAATCTGTGGAGCGGCAGGGACTTTCTCTATGAGATCGCGCAGTCGCCGTGAGGCTCCCGGCAACTGCCGGCACAAGGAACGAAAGACTGGGAGCAACTGCTTGTCTGACTCGATCTCCAAAGGCTTTGCCTGGCCACCTCGCCGTGTCAGCCCCCAAAGCAGACAATTGAAGGCCGTCTCAAAATGGCTGGCGACTTCCTCGTAAGCATCCGCCAATCGAATGGTAAGATCTATAACCCTGTCAGTCTCGCGCTCATTCACCAATAGCGCGGGAAGCAAGGCTTCAAGCAACACCTTGCGGTCTTGTTCACCGCGTCCGCCATCGCTGGCCCCACGGTACACTGCGATGGCGTTCGGTTCGCATAACAGTTCAATGCATCTGCCACGGATTGGATCGCCACCGAGAAGACTACGAAGTATGGTGCGTTCCCGTTTGCCAACATTGTCAGGTCGCAATGATTCTGCCAGTTCTTGCCACCCGGACCAGCCCGGGCTTCTCCACTGTTGCTCAACAAGATGGGCCACCGTGGCCTGCGTGAATCGGTCGAGCCACTGCTTACCAGCCGAATCGCTGTTGTCCTCATCGAGCAGTCCCGGCAGTTCTTTGTCAGCAGACCACGCCAGAAGCAGTTCTTCTCCGTTACGCCCGAGGACATCGTCCTCATCGATCACTCCGAGATGCCTGGCCAGCCGCGCAACGACTCCGTACGGGCCGTTGACCGCTTGGCCTTTCAGGAAGTTTGTCCTTCCCAAAAGGGTGTCGCCGGAGAGAAGAGCCCTCCTCGCGAGCAAACTACCCGGAAGCCTCCGGGTTGCTCTCTGCCAATTATCAGGTTCCCGCACGTGCTGGCGCACCACAGCAGAGACAAAAAGCCGCTCAAAGCTCAAGCGGGCCGCTAGGCTGCCATCTTCCGGACTGCTCAGTTTACTCTTTGCTCGTTCCGCCACCAATGCGGCTATCGCCACAAATGTCAGCAGCCGAGGCCGCCACATGCGTGCCGTAAAGCCGGGAAACAGGACCTCTGCGATGCGCTCCGCCAGCCCCAGGGTGCCCAGAGGATCAATGCTGCCCGGCGGGTCCTCCGCTGGGTCCAAGGATGTTGCGCGGAGCAAGTATTTTACCGACAGACCCATTCAGAACACCTCATAGTAGTCTGCAGGTTGGAAATGCTCGGGTATGCTGATCATCGAATTGGCCTGCCATGTGCCATTCCCGTTTCAGGACCCATCAGGGGCAGATGTTCCAGCCGCCCTCAGTTCGTGAGATAGCCCATCAAGCTCTTCCTTGGCCTTTTGGAGAATCAACGCCGCGCATTCCATGCAGTAGTTGTTCTTCGACATGTTCTCCTTGATGACCAAGCATTTGTCGCCTTGACAGATAACATGCTCCTGGTTCCGCGAACAGTGTCTCCGCCGCTGGGCGGTTTCGAAGCAAGCGGATACGAGAAGGCGTATTAGCTTGGGCATAGGTCATCTCCTTGAAAGGCGCTCCTGGATTTGGGCTTGGACGTTGTCCCCGATCTGATCAATCTGTTCCAGGACTTCCTCCAGCCGCTCCAACGGGATTTCACTGCGGGTGCCGCCGTCCGCTTCGAGCCGCTCGTTGACGGCCCCATTCACGATCATGATGACCGCCGCGTAGTTGTTGGCGCTTCGCAGCTCAGGGTAGGCCAGGACGATGTTGCGGCCGTTGATGGACGCGCCGAGGGCGTTCAGAATCCGGCTGGCCAGGGCACGGGAGCGCTCGTTGAGCCTTCGGCGGGCCTCCTGACGACGACGCTGGGGCGTGACCGGTATCTCCCGGGGCTCCATACTCTCGCGGGTCCGTGCCTGAATGAGGCGCTGGCGAAGATTTTCGCGGGAAAGCCCAAGGGCCTCGGGGTCGAGACCGCGCCTTCGGAATTCCTGGACGAGGTCGTCGATCACAGCGTCATCCATCGGGTCGAGGTATTCCTGCTCGATGAAGTGGCTGATGATCTCGTTCTGCACCACCATGTCCGGCGTCAGACGTCGCCGCCGGCCCGGCTCATCAGCCGGAGGTCGCTCGTCACCCGCTTCAAGCCAGCCTTGGATGAGTTCCTGGTCCTCCTGGTCGATACGTCGGAAATCCTCCCAATGTCGGTCGACGTTCAGGCCCACATGGGAGACCGCCACGCCCCGGTTGTCCGGGTGCTGGGGGTTGTTCTGGTGGATCACCCGCATGACCCTGCCGATGAACTGGACATAGGGCGACAGCGACCGGAAGGGCTGGAAGATGGCGGCCACGCTCAGGTTTGGGTGATCAAATCCCTCCCCGAGCATCCGGACCTGGACGATGCAATCAATCCGGCCTCGACGCAGGTCCTGGAGCACATCCTCAATTTCCTCCGTCGGCATGTTGCTGTGGATTTCACGCGCCTGCAGACCGCGCTCGGCGTAAAGGGACCGCACCTGGCGGGCGTGATCCACCGAACAGGCGACCGCGATCAGTTGATGGAATGTGCCGGTCGCCCGGAGGTGCTGAAGCCACTGGATGCTGGCGTCCACGATGGACCGGTTGCACTCGGGCGCGAGGGCCACGCCACGGCTGAACCATTCCTCGTCCCGGAGTTGAAGGACCTCTTCAAGCGTGTGCCGTCTGGCATCTCCTCGATAGGTGAAGGATATCTCCTCTGGCGCGACGTTCACGGCGGTTATTTGCTTGATGTATCCTCGTACCATGGCGGTCCGGAATGGATAGGCATAGACCCGCTCGCCGGCGATCTCGCGTCCGTCGCCTCTGAATGGCGTGGCGGTCAGGCTGACGACCTTGGCGTTGGGGAACCGCTCGAAAACCCGTTCCCAACTTCTGGCCACGTTATGGTGCCCCTCATCGACCAGGATCAGGTCGAAGAAATCATCCGAGAAGGCGGGAAGCCAGCGGTCGGCCCGGCTGGCCAGTTGCTGGATGTTGGTGACCACGATATGCGAGTTCTCGCAGTCATGGATGTTTGCGTCCTGGCCATCCAAGACGGCCGTGAAGGGACCATGACTCACGTCGGTCAACACGCGCGTGGAGGTCCAAAAGCACTCGCGCCCAGCGACGTCGAAGGCAGTGGATATGCCCCGACGAATCTCAAGGTTCGGGGCGATCACCAGTACCCGACCCTGGGCGGTCTCAAAAGGCAGCAGGGCCATGAGGCCCGTCTTTCCGCAGCCCACCGGAATCTGGAGGATGGCGTGCTCGGAACTGTTCCGGAAATGTTGGCGCGTGCGAAACCATCCCTCAACCTGGGGATCGCGCAGGTCAGGATTGCCCTGGATGAAGGGCCGCGTTGTGTTGAAGAATCTGGCTATTTCCTCGTTTGTCATCTTATTGCGAACCTTCCGGCTGTATTGAACCTAACTCCCGTGATGAAATCTCCTTATTGCCCAGTAACTTGAACGGGCTCACAGGGGGGTCGTATTCGTTCCCGTGGCGTTGTCTTACATCCTCGTCAAGCAGGTTCCAATCCGTGCTGTTAGCATGGGAGTGACTGCGGCAATCCAGTCCGCCAGGAGTAGAAATGCCACATTGATCCGTCAGGATAAAGCGGTCATGCATCGACTCAGAACCAGGTAAAGACTCCCAGAGGAACACCCTGAATCTATGGCCATCCACAGCGATCAGCGGCCGAAGCTTTTGTTCCCAGCCGGCGAGGTGGTCTGCAACGGTTTGCCCATCGGGCCTCTGTTTACCCGCTTCCGCATGGATATCGATACGCCCTTGAAGCCTCGCATGCCCTCTTTGTCCAAAAACGTTCGAGCAGATGGTGACCGTGTCGAGGTAGCGTGATTCATGCGAGTTCAGCCAGGGGTCGATAAGCGCCAGGGATTTCGCATGACGCAATATCGGAGCAAGAGCGGCGCGGTAGTCGACATCCGATTTGGTCAGCGACAATGTCCTCTTCCGTCGACCGTTCCATCGTGCTGAATCCAAAGAACCGAAGAACTCGACCAAGGCGTCGCATTCGCGGCCGCAACCGTCTATTAACGGTTGGCTCAGGACAATGGCGTGAAAGGGAATCCGGTCATGCGAATCGAAGGCCAGGTTCAACCATTCCTTATCATTGCCGGGATCGCCAGCCATGCACCTGGGATGTCGAACCAGCCGATGCCGATCATGCAGCACCGAAAGGCATGTAAGGACTTTATCTTTCAACGCGGGTGAAAGCGTTGTTGCCCTCTTCTCCGTTACATGACGTAACCATCGATCTTTGTGAAGATTTGCCAATAGGCCGTTTTCGGCTATTCCCCGCAAAAGCTCGACCAGAATAATGCTCGCGCTGCCGTTTGTGTCGGCTATGGATGCGTCGAATAGGTCGGGCGTCATGGCAAATTCATAAAGCATAGGCAGCTCCTCCTTTACGCAAACCGTTCACGATAGCCTTCTTCAAAGAAGCCGCCCGGCCACGCGTCCAGGAGCTGACCTTCTTCATCTAATTCCAGGTGGCGCACTGCCGACGATGTTCCTTTCGGCTGTACAAACAACACGCACACGTCCTTCGGAGTGATAGGTGGAACTCCTTCAGGCAGTTCGTCGTTGCTGGTTTCACGCATCCGGCGCATTACGCGCAAAAGCAAGTGTTCGCTATGCGTCTCAATCAAGAACCTGTTCCTGCCTGGGCCAAGCGCAGATTGGATGAACACGTCTCCCAAGTCGGCCTGGAGCGCCGGGTGCAAATGGATTTCCGGTTGCTCGATGGCGACGATCTGGTTTCTCGATGCGTATGCGCCCACGAGAATCGGCAAGACCTGACTGACGCCAATCCCCACGTCCCGATGGCTCACCACTGTGTTCGATCGGCGGTCGATCATGATCAGCTCATTGAGCTTGTCGATATCCGAGGAGCGGATAAGGTCTCGGATCTTCACCGCTTCCGCCTCCGGGTCCTTGACGACAGGATAAGCCCCGGTTGGCGTGGGGCTGTCGTCGTAATCCGGCTCCATATCGAGTTCAATTTGTTCAAGCCCATCGAGAAGCGGGCCCTCCAATTGATCAATCCCAACCAGGTCTCGCAAGATCAGTTCGTATGGTGTCTGGAGTCGGTCAGGCGCGGAGAGCCATTCATTAACCAGTTTCCGAACACTTGCGTCACGACGAATCACGTCCCATGCGTAGCCCCCGCCGGCATACCAGTTCGGATCGTGGTGCTGAGAAAAGGCCAGATGACGCGGCGGATAAGACCGCAATGGACCCAAGTATCTGAGCCGCGATAGTTCACCCGCGACCACCTGCCCTACGCCTCTTAGAATCTCGTCGATCTTGCGGGGAAGGAATGAACGTACTGCCGCGCTCAACTCCTCTTTTCTGCGGGCTTTGCTGATCGTAAAAAGCCTGGCCTGACCGCCCGGGCTGAAGACATTTGACTCCGCCAGCCCATCCGGCAAGAACTGCGTACTTTTTGCCACCACCTCCGGGACAAGCTCGGCAATCGCCTCATCAAGGCCCTCAAAGTCCTCCGGGTGAATCGTTTCGGTCGTTGTAGAAAGCAGGACCATCGCTTTGATAACTTCCCGAAATACAGGATGTTCGTGATCCAAGCGGTCGAGCTGAAGCTTACCGTCTCTGCGGCGACTCATCCGGAGAAGGCTCTGACCATCGGCGAGAAGTTCATAGGTGTGAATTTCAGGAATTGACTCCGGGAGCGGGTGGTCCTGATCGTCCAGGCCGATGCCAAGATTGAGGAGCATCGTGACCTGCTTCACCGGCGCGAAGAGTTCT
>Ga0209270_1004401_pt1 | contig 10752 bp, 14 predicted proteins | sample MTBAKSrepl1MetaG_FD_187456 | JGI IMG/M metagenome (GOLD analysis project Ga0209270, IMG submission 187456) | Enrichment culture microbial communities from Arthur Kill intertidal strait, New Jersey, USA, that are MTBE-degrading - MTBE-AKS1... | ecosystem: Environmental > Aquatic > Marine >...
GAGATCTGCCAGGCCTCCTGAAAGATCAGGTCCAGGGGCGGCATAGGGTCCGGCGCGTGAATTCTGTCCAGATACCAGAATTGCTGCTTTTCCCACTCCTCCCTCTCTTTGGAAAACAGGTAGTGGGACGGATACATCTCTTCCCACCCTTCCAGCTCAGCTGGAATTTCATACTCATGTGGATCCGGAAACCTTCCTTTAATTTCATCTGCCATGTTTTTCCTCCCTTCTTAGGTCTTGGGTTAATGAAAGGGCGTAATGCCCACTCATGAGATGCCGGAAGAGGTAAGGACAATAGACAAAGGCTTAACTTTTGACGACGCAGGTGCCGTCCCCCATGACCTAGGGGGGGATTCACTGCAACAGACAGACTGAAAAAGAAAGATGATGAGCAGGGGTGACACAGCCTCATCACCCGTAATATCCTGACCAGGCTGATCCGAATGGCCGCCAGGACCAAAAGTTTCCGTTAGAGACTGCGCTATCTTGATAAATAGAATTAACTCTGTCAAATTCTTTTTTTTTATGATATACATAAGCTGGCCTTATAGATAATTCCTGGTTATAATATTTAATTAAATGAGGACCATTCAGCCCTGAGACGCAAAAACCCGGATTGAGAAATGGAGGAGGATGTCCCATGCTCAACTTTAACCAGCTGCGGGTTTTCTGCCTGGCCGCAAAATACGAAAACTTCACCGCTGCAGCTGAAAAGCTTTTTATCACCCAGCCTGCGGTGACCGCCCAGATCAGACAACTGGAGGCCGCCTGCAACCTGAGGCTTTTCAAAAAACGGGGGAGGAAGGTCTATCTGAGCGACGAGGGAAAGATCCTGTACCCTTATGTGCGCAGGATATTTGAATACGAAAAGGTGCTGGAAGATGTGATCGAGGATATGCACGAACTGAAGCGAGGCGTCTTAAGGCTTGGCACCACCAAGGCCTATGCCCGCTACTTCATGCCCCTGATCATTACCCGTTTCCGGGAAACCTACCCGGACATCAAGATCCATCTGGATGAGGGGAGTTCCCAGGACATGACCCTCAGTTTGGTCGATTTCCAGAACGAGATCGCTGTGATTGCCAAGGCCCAAGGCCATCCCGAGGTCTGTTTTTCGCCCTTCAGCATGGAGGAAGTCATCCTCATTGTGTCCCCGGATCACCCCCTCGCAGGAAAGAGCAATGTCTCCTTTGATTTGATTGCCACAGAACCGATCATCATGAAAGAGATCGGATCGGGAACGCGACGGGTGGTCAGCCAGCTGTTCGAGAAAAACGGGCATACGCCTAACATCCTGATGGAGACCAGCAATACGGAATTCATCAAACAGCTGGTTCAGCGGGGAGATGGCATATCCTTTCTGGTAAAGCAGTCCGTGGCCGTAGAATTGGAAGAGGGGAAACTGGCCTCTGTAGCATTAGACGGTTCCAAGATCTTTTTGGATGTCAGCATCGCCTACCTGACAGATCAACACCTGTCGCCGCCGGCCCAGGCCTTTCTGGATATGCTCCGTAAGATGGCCCCGGACAAGAGCCCGTGTCAGGGGTTCAAGGCCATTGTGGGGGAGATGCTCAAGAACTGGGAGCAGGGAAACCTGCGCAAGCCCCCCGGATAGTGCAGGCATGCCCGCCTTGTGCGTCACGCCGGCGGATGTCAGGAAGGCGCCGAAATGGGTCACCTCGGACCCTGGCCACACGATAACGGCCTGAATTTGGGCAGCGTCACCGTATCGTCCACATCCTCCCACACCACCTCCACGGGCATATCGCAGGCCACCTCCTCAGGCGGGCAATCGACGATATTGGTCAAGAGGTGAGGCCCCTCACGAAGGGCCACGACGGCTGCGGTGTAAGGAAGATCGGATGCAAATCCCGGGTGATACGCGATGTGGTACACGGCAAAGGTATACACCCTGCCGGTCCCCTTGGCAATCAACCAGTCGGTTTGCGCGGAATGACACCGGGGGCAGCGATCGGACGGCGGCCATCTGACGTGGCCGCACGCGCTGCACTGTTGAAATCTGAGTTCGCGCCTTCGACACCCCTCCCAGAAGGGCTGGTTGTCCGCATTGATCTTGGGTAACGGTTTAGCATAGGGCATGGCTTACCACCTCCTCAGCAGGATGCATGAATGGCTCTCTAAGATGCCGCCGTTGTCGCTCACCATGATAATCTCAGGCGATCGGGTCCGGGTTTCAGGACCGAGCTGCCGTTTTCCACAGCGTCCCATGATCTGCATGGCCCCCTCGGCGATCGGCGTCAGCCCCATAAAATAGGCCTCTGACAGCTGTCCGCCCGATGTATTGACCGGCATGCGTCCGCCCGGCTCAATGGTGCCGCCCTGGAGCCAATCACGGCCCCCGCCGGCCTCAAAAAAACCGTAGTCCTGGAGGGTGATCTCCACGGTGTAAGTGAAGCAGTCATAGATCTCGCACGCATCCACGTCGTCCAGGGTGATGCCGGCCATGGCCAGGGCGGTCTCTCCGGCCTTTTTGGCGCCGGTCGGCCCGGCCATCCAATCGGACTGCGCAATGGGCGTGGAGGGATGGTGCTGACCCATTCCCATGATCACGGCCGGAGGCTGCTTCAGGTCGCGCGCCCGCTCCAGCGTGGTGACGATAACGGCCCGGCCCCCATCGGTGATCAGGCAGTTGTCAGGGAGGCGCAAAGGCTCGACCACCCATCTGGCCTTGTCGTAGTCCGCTTCGGTCATGGGCTTTTCATGCATCATGGCGGCCGGATTGAGGTTGGCCCATTTGCGCTGGCCTACCGCGATCTGTTTCCAGGTCTCTGGCCCGGTGCCGAATTCGTGCATGGCCCTCCTGGCGGCCAGTGCATATCCGCCCGTGGCGCCGAAATGGCCGAAGACGGCATCGTCTCCTGAAAGGTCCATAAGCAACTGCTGCATGCTGTCGCTGGAAAAGGCATTGTGGCCGTAGGAGATGAGGACATAGTTGCATAATCCCGATTCGAGCACGCCAACTGCGTGCTGGATGTGACTCCGGGATCAGTTGGCGTCCTGACTGATGTAAGCGGGCGAGATCCCCAGGTGGTGGGCGATCATGGTGGGGGTCAGCGCATTCTCATTGGAGGCCGCGGGGAACTGTCGGTAGGAGATAAAGCCGTCCACATCGTCTTTATCCAACCCGGCGTCTTTCATGGCGTTGGCCGAGGCCTCCAGGTGAAAACTGAGAGATGTCCTTCCGGGGACGCGGCCCTGGGCCGTGTATCCCACCCCCACAATAGCGTACTTGTCTTTCAGCGATGCCATGATCAGACCTCCCTTCCTCGATAAACGCTAAAGATTTCTGGATATGCCGACGGTCGAAACCTAAAAAAGCCTGGCCGTCGCCCGAATACGGCGGCAAACCGCTGTGCTGGGCCAAGACATCCTCAGTCATGAATTCGCGGGTCACCCAGGGATCGTACATTCTGAAATCAGGGACATAATTCGTCACCCGATCCTTCCATATGGTTTCCTCATTGCAGCCCTCCGTTTCTCTCCAAAGACGCTGAATTGCGACGTGGACAACATACCCTTTATATGTACAATATGCCGTACAGGAGGTGCCAAAATGGAAGCCATAACCTATACAGCAGCAAGGCAAAATCTTGCCAAGACAATGGAAAAACTTTGTAGAGACCATACGCCGATGATTGTTGCCCGTAACTCCTCAGAATCTATAGTTATCATGTCCTTAGAGGACTATGAATCCCTTGAAGAGACCGCCTATTTGTTGCGGTCGCCCAAAAATACCAGACGGCTGATTGAATCCATCGCTCAACTCGAAAATGGCAAAGGAAACGAGAAGGAGCTTTTACAGTGAAGCTCATTTTTTCATACCATGCCTGGGACGATTACATCTATTGGCAAAAAACTGATAAGAAAATTCTTCACCGCATCAACACCCTCATTAAGGAAACAAAGCGTGACCATTTTGAGGGTGTTGGCAAACCCGAACCATTGAAACACGCACTTTCCGGCTATTGATCCAGGCGAATAAACGATGAGCATAGATTCGTTTGTAAAATAACAGAAGATGCAATCCATATTGCTCAACTAAGATATCACTACTAATTCATCTTGGAAAGCAGGCCCTTTGATGTGGCCCCCCACCCCCAGCCCGGCTATCCGGCCTCAAAGACATTCTCAAAGCGCCCCCGATTCATCACGTGGCGCCATGCCCTGCACGTCCGATTCCAAGAGTTCGTGACATGCCTTCTCATCAACACACCATCCTTCAAGAGTCAACGGCAGACCCCTTTATGACATGTGAGCAAAAGGAACAGAATGCGTTCTCAGGGGCTGTTGTCTTCGCCCAGGGATCCAAGTGCTTCCCGGGCCGCTTCTTCCAGGTCGGGAGACAGATTTTTTTCCATAAACGACGCTATCCTCGGGATCCAGGTCGGATCTCCAATCACCCCGATCAGGTAGAGGATATCGCCCTGCACCGCCTCATCCACACGAGGCATCCGCTTCCACAGGGGCTCCAATACGCTTCGGGCAAGGTCAGGCGCCCGCTCGGCCAGGTCCTCCATGACCACCATGGCCCCCAGACGAAGGGAAAACAGATCACTGCTCAGCAGGTCCATAAACGCGGCAAACAGGCGGCCGGCCCGGATCATCATGTCGGCCAGGGGCCCTGCATTCCCCTGCGTGATCATATGTTCCAGTACCTCCCTCGAATACCCCGCTTCCCCTCCTTCTACCAGGGCCTCGATCACGGACTCCAGCCGGATCTGGCCGATCCATCGGAGGCCGTCCTCTCCGATCAGCGTGGGAACGCTCTGGATCCCCTCTGCAAAGGCCAGGTCCGGAAACAGGAGCCCGTCGATGGCCGTCACATGGATGCCCGGATTCACCAGGGGCAGGGGGGCAATCTGACGCATCACCGCGGGACAGTTGTGGCAGTGGGTGCTCATGAAGAGCGTCAGGGACATCGTGCCGGAATGGTTTTTCAGTATGCCCCTGATGTCGTCGCGGATATCCGCCTCCCCCCTGTCGATGGCCGAAAGCAGATCCATGAACGGATCCAATTCCATGCCCTCGGGAACGAAATGGAACGTCCACGATTCACCGATAAGCATCCCCGGGAGGTCGCCATCCAGACCGGCGGATTCTTCCACCACTATTTTGGGCGCAAGCTCCCGGAATTCCGTGGCAAACCGTTCAATGGCCCTGCTCTGAGGCCCCTCTGTCCGCACCAGGCGGAGGGTAACCCCGGTGGCCAGTCCCTCGTTCCACTTTCGAATGGCATCCGCCCGCTTCTTTAATTCCTCGTGCACTATCCGCACCTCATGGAAAATACGCTCTGTTTCAAGACTGCCTACCCCTTGGGCTTTACAAGGACGCGGGCCGCGTCCATAACCCCCTTCAACCGGGCCACATCGCCCGTGACCCGGCCAATCATATTGACAGCGCTTGCCGGTATGATCCTCCCCTCCCTGCTCATGGGGGTCGGCCCAAAAAAGATACAGAAGGCCCGTCCGGTGGGCCAGTACCCCAGATCGCCCACGGCCACCTCCTCCTGGGCGGTCTCATCCACTTCCGCCACCACAGGGACTTCAAAATAGATCTCATCCCCCCAGGTGTTGAAGGGGAGGTCCAGGGGCAGGACCGCCGCCACCTTCCCGGCCGTGGGGGTGTCATTCAACACCGCATCCAGGACCACGTTGCCGACGGTAATCTGAATATCCATACAAGGCCACCTCCTTTCAGCTTCCGACGCTCTCCCAAAGCGGCCTGACGGCCGCAGCCAAACAGCGTTCTGCCCGCCCGTGGGGGTCTCTGCCCAAGGGCTGCAACAAAATGCGTTCATATCGTTCGGCGACCGCCCCCGGGCTCGGGATGCCGTTTATTGAAAGGCAGCAGGGAATCCCTATCCATGAAAGGGCGTCCTTGGGGCTTAAACAGACTGTATTTTAAAGCCCTGCTGCCGTCCCCAGGAGCTGTGTCCGGTTTTTGCAGCCCTTGGGCAGAGACCCCCACGGGCAAACTTCTTCGCACATTCCAGAAAAGTCACAGACAAAAAGCAATAAAATGCGTTCATATCGTTCGGCGACCGCCCCCGGGCTCGGGATGCCGTTTATTGAAAGGCAGCAAGGAATCCCTATCCATGAAAGGGTGTCCTTGGGGCTTAAACAGACTGTATTTTAAAGCCCTGCTGCCGTCCCCAGGAGCTGTATCCGGTTTTTGCAGCCCTTGGGCAGAGACCCCCACGGGCAAACTTCTTCGCACCATGCAGAGAAGTTACGGACAAAGATTCTAAGCGCATCGCATGTATCCGTCACCGCATCAGCGTCCTGCCGGGCCCGGCCAACCCCGGCTGTTTGCAGCATCCGCCGGCTATCGGGCCGGGGCAATCCGGATTAAGTGCACATTGCCTCCCGGTAACCGGATGAAGGGAGACAAAAAATAGTCTGAGAAGAAGGAATTCCAGATCTTAAACTCCCTGGACCTCCTTCATCCCGGAAACGTGCTCAATCCAGCGGCATACAGGGATCGTGTAAATCGCTTGTCAAAAGTGGCTACACTGGCGTCTTTTTCGGTTTTGCATACAACCGCCACGATGGCATCACCAAAATCAGCAATCTGATCGGGCCAGAGTCTCAGGAGAGATTCAACGTCAAATTCGTGGATCAGTCGAAGGCCCGGCAAGGCAATGAAATCAGCAATCATCTCTCGGATCTGAGGTTTCGGATGGCGATATATCTTTTCAAGCACATACACAAATTCGGTCAATACATTTTGCGGGCAGAGAATGGCCACCTTGAGCCTGGCGGCGTCATGGAAAAGAGAGGCAATCTTCTCCTGCTGGACAGGGCTTCGGTCCGTGACAAAAGAAATCAAGGCATTCGTATCGATTACCACTTTCTTCATATGCTTTTCTCAGCCCGTTTTTTTCTGGCAAGATCGATATCCTCTGTGATGTCGCCCTTGCCGACCTTGACGGCGTTCCTGTATTCAAGGAATTTTCTCCGAACCGGCAGCACGATCGCCCTGCCGTCTTCCACCTTCCATTCCAGGGTATCGCTGACCGAAAGTTTAAGTTGCGACCTAATGGTCTTCGGAATGGTTGTCTGGTATTTTGAAGTAACCACGGATTGCACAGCCCATCCTCCTTCCACGATTTTCCTTACAAATAAACGATATCGTAAGGAGGAGGGATTGTCAAGGCAATGCGGAATTGAGACTTTTTGGGGAAAGATGAGAGGAATCGGACGTCTCAGCAGCCTGAACATAATCCTTTTCTACACCAGAACATGAGTCAACCGTAGACTTGATCCCTTTATTTTGGAGATCTCCTGTCAGCCGGTTTTGTCGCGATCCAGCCTGTCTTTCAGGTATTGAAACCCCGGCGTGATGCTTTCGGTCAATCCCATGGGCAGGAAGCTCTTGGCCGGAACCCCCATATTCATCTTTCCCCCGGTCTTAAAGAGATAGGGCATGGTCTCGGCCAGCATGCCGGCCGGGATGCCGATCCCGATCTCATGGTCCCCAATGCCCGCAAACGCCCTGTCGCCCATGCCCGGAACAACAACCTGCGGGCGGCCGGTCAGAAAGGGAAGAAGGCCGCCCTTGACGCAGGATTCTCCAAACCCTTCAAATGCGGATGCGACCGGTTTCTTGTAGTCATAGCAGAGCATATGAATGAGATGGGTGATGTGGGCGCCGTCTCCAAAAACCAGCACCGTATCCGGCGTCGCTTCTGTGATGGTCAAGGGGGATGCGACAAAGCCGATATACTTCCGGGCCTTTTCAGCTCTGTCCCCGGCGAAGGCCTTCATGGCGAATTGATAGCGCATCTGTTCGGCGGCCCGATCCTTATGCCAGCCCTGACGCACCTGGCTTTCCACAAAATCCGCTTCGCTCACATCCACCCATAGATGCATGGCCGAACCCGGCACGCAGAAATTGTCCTCGGCCGTCATGGCGGTGGTCCACCCCCAGCGGCGGGTGTAGGTAACCGCCTGACAAAGGCTCCATTTCTGGCCCTTGTCATGCGGTCGGACGGCGCAGGCAGGGATCTCGGATAGATCGCGGATAAACCGGATTGCTGCAGGATATGTGGGCAGGTGCAGCCGATCATATAACTCATTCCCTATTTGCCTCCACCCATTTAGGTTCATAGTCATCCTCCTTCATCATCATAGTTTGATAACGGGTGTTTTCCTTGCGCCGAGAACCCCTGTCTGACAGTCCTCTAAAGGAGACCTGAAAGCACAATCTCATGCCCCTTTGCAGCGCAAGGCGGGTGCATGAGCAGGCTGAGTAGTTTAGCCCTTATTGTCAACATGTTAAGTATAGACTTCCCCCATGCCACGCTGTTCAAATGATGTCCCCGTTCCATAACGCCCGGCAGAAATGCTGCCAAGGCAGTACAGTTATATCTGGGTTGACTTTCTCTGGAAAAGGATCCCTGGAGACAACCAAGCTTTTCCCCGGTCTCCATTCCTCCGCAAAAAGGTGAAGCCCTTTAGTCCTTGTCTCGGCCGCATGCTGGCTCGATTTGATTTCAATCGCCACTTCCGCGTCGCCCAGAATCAGGGCCACTTCCGATCCACTCGCGGTCCTCCAGAAGCATATGGGAAAATCCTTTCGGCTGTAGTGACAGTACGCCCAGCATTCCTGAAGGATAAAATGTTCAAAGGCACGTCCGTATTCCTGAGTGCCCGGACTCAAAGATGGGTAGTTCAGAAGCGCGGACACGATCCCGGTATCAAAGAAATAGAACTTGGAGGTTTCGATGAGCCTCCTTCCTTTTGCCCTTTTCCAGGGAACCAGTAATCGCCCGACCAGCGTATCCTGAAGGATCTGATAATATTCGCGGATCGTCTTGACGGAAACACCTGATTCCCTCGCAGCATTGGAATAGTTAAGCAGCATTCCATTGGCGGCGGCTGCAGACCTGAGAAATAGAGAAAATGCCGGGAGATTCCGGGTCAGGGCCTCGGCCTGGATCTCTTCCTTGAGATAGTCATGTACATAGGCTTTTAGGTCCATATGGCTGTCAGGAGAAAGGCAGTGGGGCGGAAGGAACCCCGATGCGAGGACGCTATCAAGATCGAAGTCTCCGAGTTCGCTGGATACCAGTGGATACAGTTCAAACCGCCACGCCCTTCCGCCCAGCAGGTTGACTTCTTCGCGTCTCAACTTCCGTGCGCTCGACCCCGAAAGGATAAAGCGATAGTCCCGATTCTCGATGAGCCAGTGGATTTCGTCCATCAGATGAGGGACTTTCTGCACCTCATCGATAACCACGGTTCGAGATTGCTGAGCATCCAGCATACGCCGCAGCCGCTTTGGATCGCGACTGAAAGACAAAAACATATCGTAATCCAGCAAATCGATCCAACAGGCTTGCGGGAAATGCCTCTTCAGGTAGGTGGTCTTCCCTGTTTTCCTGGGGCCCCATAAAAAGGCGGATTGATTCGCAGGGAGATCCAAATCAAGGATCCTGGGGATGTATGTGCCTTTTTCCATGGATAGAGCCTATGATAATTTGGAGTATGAGTCAAATGGTTTGTGATAATTTGGAGTTCGGTACCAAAAATCGGTCCGCCCTTGTCATCATGGGACATCTACCCCCCGTATTCGTAGGGATGGAATGAATTTCCTCATTGTCCTCCATGATATCGATCACATAAACGACCAGTGGGCCGGGGACGGCATCTCGATCGAACAGGATTTCGACTTCCTCCTCGGAATAGTTATGTCTTGATTTCATCTATTGGCAATATCTGTTTCCCGCGTCCAATAGTGAGTATGGATTGGGACACCCCTCGGATCCAAAGCAGGCTTCCACCTGAAAACCCTCCTCGTCCATTCGGTTCAAAAAGCGCTTCTTGGCGGCCTGCACATCTTCTACGCTCACCACTTCCCGGGCCTCAATCGAAACCTGGGCCTCCACCCGCTGAAGGGCCTTTTTCCGAAGAAAAAAGGGTGCTTTTTTAATCTCTGCATCTGCCTGTGGGAGCCACTTTATCCCCTGCCTATAGTTCCAACAAAACAGTTTGACAACCCATATCCTACGGCATCCTTCAGAATGCGGCGTCTTCGATTTGCTCAAAATACGGTCATATGGTAAGCTCTACACACAATCTTTTAGACCAGAAGGCACAAAAAGCTCACCAGGGCCTGCATTTTTTCGCTGCCACCCTCGTTGAACAGAATGGCGCTTTAAGTAGGTCGGAGAGGGAAAAGGGGAAAGGAGGTATTCAGTATGCGAAGTGAGCCCGTTTTGGCCAGTGGAGCCACTGGATACGTGGGAGGACGGCTTGTCCCCCTGCTACTGGATTCCGGGTATCGCGTCCGTGTTATAGGCCGTTCCCTTTCCAAACTCGAATCACGGCCTTGGGCGGGACACAAAAATCTCGAAATGGCCCAGGCCGATTTTCTCGATTATGCGTCTCTCGAGAAGGCCGCCGAAGGCTGTTGGGCGGCTTTCTACTTGGTCCATTCCATGAACCCTCGACACAAGGATTTTGCCACGGCCGACCGCAATGCGGCGCTTAACATGGCAAAGGCCGCATCCCGGGCCGGTCTGGAGCGGATCATTTATCTGGGTGGCCTCGGGATTGAGGGGAAGACCTTGAGCAAGCACCTACGTTCCCGCACAGAAGTGGGCCGAATCCTACAGGCCGGTGACGTCCCCACGACGTTCCTCCGCGCTGCCATGATCCTGGGCTCGGGAAGTGCCTCTTTTGAAATGATGCGATACCTGGTAGAACGACTGCCGGTCTTGATCACGCC
>Ga0209270_1004403_pt1 | contig 10741 bp, 9 predicted proteins | sample MTBAKSrepl1MetaG_FD_187456 | JGI IMG/M metagenome (GOLD analysis project Ga0209270, IMG submission 187456) | Enrichment culture microbial communities from Arthur Kill intertidal strait, New Jersey, USA, that are MTBE-degrading - MTBE-AKS1... | ecosystem: Environmental > Aquatic > Marine >...
AAAAAAAAGAAAAAAAAAGAAAAAAAATAAAAATGATAACAATAATCACTGTCTCCCGGCTTTTAAGATCAAATCAGAGGCTGAGGCTTACGGTTATACCCTGCGTGTAGACGCTCAAAATACCCCTTAAAAGCGTTTCTCATTTCCGGCCGACATATTCCGGTCGGAGAAAAGGAAGCCGTTTAAAAGGCATTCTGAGGCTTTTAAAGGGGTGCCGTTCCTTTTGGCTTAGGGTAGGGGTCAAGTCTTTTAGGCTTATTTTAGGTTTACCAGGAGAAAACCGGCCTTGATATAGGGGTCGCACCCCACACTCTTTTCAAACTTATTTTGATTTGAAATGCAACTCAACACTCCTTGCACCCGTAACTATCACTGCTATAATCTAAACGATAGGTTGGGGTGGGAAAGTTATGAGTAACCAAGAAAGACAAATAATTTCAAAAAAAAGAGTTGCTGATCACGGGGAGGTCTATACTTCAGAACGAGAAGTAAAAGCAATGCTAGATCTCGTTAAAAGTGAAACAGAGCGAATAGATTCTAGATTTTTAGAGCCTGCGTGTGGTAATGGAAATTTTCTTATAGAAGTGCTGAAAAGGAAGCTGGGTGTTGTCACACGTAATTATTCTCATTCACGTGTTGAGTACGAAGTGTATGCATTATTGGCGATTTCCAGCTTATATGGAATTGATATATTGGAGGATAATGTTGAGGCCTGTAGAGATAGGCTCAATAAATATTTCACTGAAGAGTACAATAAATTGTTCAAAGATAAATGCGAGGCGAAATATTACGAGGTAGTATCTTACCTGTTGGAAAGAAACATTATATGGGGAGATGCCCTGACATTGCTTAGAGTCGATATACCTGACTCGCCAATTGTTTTTTCAGAATGGTCTTTGGTGAATAAAGTAAAATTCAAAAGGAGGGATTTCACGATGTCACATTTGCTTGAATGTGCTCCATTAGAAGGAAAAAATCTTTTTTCGGATCTTGGAGAAGATGTGTTTATTCCAACTCCTATTAAAGAATACCCTTTAACGCATTATTTGGAGCTTAAAAATGCTAATTGATACATATAACCCGGATGTATTGACATGTATTGCTAATCTTAGCAGTGACGAAGTTTTTACACCCCCTAAGCTCGCTAATGAAATGCTAGATTTGCTTCCTGATGAGATATGGCATGATAGAACAATTAAGTTTCTGGATCCTTTTACTAAAACCGGTGTCTTCTTAAGGGAAATCACACAAAGACTCATGGAGGGGTTAAAGACAGAGATCCCAGATGTTCAAGAACGAGCTGACCATATCCTTAAAAACCAGGTTTATGGTATTGCAATAACCGAGTTGACAGCTCTACTTTCCCGAAGAACTGTCTATTGTTCAAAAAAGGCAAACGGAGAATATTCTATTTGCAATTCTTTTGATAACGAACAAGGAAATATTTTATATGAAACGGTAGAGCACAAATGGGAAAATGGGAGATGTGTTTTTTGCGGAGCTAGTCAAAGCATTTATGCTAGAGCACCAGAACTTGAAACTCATGCATATCAGTTTATTCATACACTTAAACCAGAGGAGATATTTAATATGAAATTTGATGTTATAGTTGGGAATCCACCATATCAAATAAGCGATTCTGGATATGGGAAAAGTGCAGGTCCTATTTATCATAAATTTATTGAACAAGCGAAAAAACTTAATCCACGTTTTTTGACAATGATTATTCCCGCTCGGTGGTTTGCTGGTGGTAAGGGTCTTAATGATTTTCGTTTTTCAATGTTAAACGATAAAAGAATTAGAAAACTCATTGATTATGAAAATTCAACCGATATATTTCCTGGTGTAGATGTTGCAGGTGGTATATGTTATTTTCTCTGGGATCGTGATAATCCAGGGCTTTGTGAAGTGACTAATTATGTTAATGGTATCAAGGAAAGTTCTGAAAGAATATTAAATGAATTTCCAGTATTCATCAGACATAGCAAGTCAATCCCAATAATTAGAAAAGTATTGATAAAGAAAGAAAATAACGGAAAAAATTTAAGCTCTGTAGTTTCATCAAGAAAACCATTTGGATTACCAACTAATTATACTCCAAAGGAATTTGGAATTCCTTGTTGGTTCACTCAACGTATAGGATTAAAATTTGCCGACAAAAATGATGTTTTGGATGAAAATAATTTGCTAGATAAATGGAAGTTGTTAATTCCACCAGCACCTATCGCAGGACAAACAGATTTCTCAAAACCAGTTGGATTTTATTACGATGGAAATACACGAATTGCTAAGCCTGGTGAATGCTGCACGGAATCCTTCATTGTTGCTGGTGCATTTACAACAAAAAAGGAAGTTGAATCTTTTAAAACATATTTATTCACTAAAACAGTACGTTTCCTATTACTTCAATCAGTAGTCTCTCAACATGTAACGAAAGACAAATTTATTTTTGTGCCTGATTTGACTAAATATGAGGGTGCTTATACAGATAAAATCCTATGTAAACGATGGAATATTAATAATGAAGAGTGGGCTTTTATAGATTCAAAAATCAAAGATATTATTGGTGATAAATATGGGGACAAGGTCATTGATGAAGAATAAGTTTTTCCCAAAACGGCCCAATGTTAATCCTACAATATATGCCTATATGGACTCAAACCCTCAATACGATGGCCTTCTCAAAGTTGGCTTTACAACGATTGATGTGGAGGCAAGAGTTTCTCACCAATACCCTGTTCTAAGGCCGGGCGAAAAACCATACAAAATACTTTTATCAGAACTTGCTATTAGAAATGACGGGACTTCGTTTACAGATCACGATGTTCATAAATATTTGAAAAGGAAGGGGATTGAAAACCCAAAAGGTGAATGGTTTAAATGTTCTGTGGATGATGTTAAAAATGCGATTATTGGAATCAAAGAAAGGAAGTATGTTGAAGACGACAGAAGTTTAAGTTTTTCTTTGAGACCAGAGCAAAAGGCCGCTATTGAAAAAACAATCAACTATATTAAGGGTTTTAGAAAAGAAAACCCAAATACGACAACACGATTTTTGTGGAATGCCAAAATGAGATTTGGCAAAACTTTCGCCGCATACCATTTAGCAAAGGAAATGAATTGGGAAAAAGTTCTTGTTTTGACTTTTAAGCCAGCTGTTCAGAGTGCTTGGGAAAGTGATTTGAAAAGACATATTGATTTTCAAGGATGGCAGTTTGTTTCACGAGATAATATTAGTGATTTTAAATTAGATAAAACAAAGCCCGTAGTTTGTTTCGGCTCATTCCAAGATTATCTTGGGAAAAATGAAGCCGGGGGGATAAAACCGAAAAATGAGTGGGTTCATGCGACACATTGGGATTGTGTTATTCTTGATGAATATCATTATGGGGCATGGCGTGAGAACGCGCAGGACTTATTTGATTCTGAAGAAAAAAAAGAAAGAGAATTTTTAGATGGAGAAGGGCGTGAATATTACGATGAAGATATAATGCCGATTACAACGAATCATTATCTTTACTTATCGGGGACTCCCTTCCGAGCTCTTTCTTCTGGTGATTTTATTGAAGAGCAGATCTTTAACTGGACTTATACCGATGAACAAAAAGCAAAAGAAACATGGGAGGGTGATAACAACCCCTATAAGTCATTGCCAAGAATGGTCATGTTAACTTACAGACTTCCAGACTCAATCCAGAAAATCGCTTTGCAGGGAGAATTCAATGAGTTTGATCTTAATATCTTTTTTTCAGCCGAAGGACGTGATGAAAAAGCAACTTTTAAATACCAGGAAGAAGTACAAAAATGGCTCAACTTCTTGAGAGGAGCATTTAGTGAAAATGAGACATCTGTTCTTAAATTAGGTGGGAAAAAGCCTCCACTTCCATATTCAGATATACGTTTACTAAATTTACTGAATCATACACTGTGGTTTTTACCTTCTGTCGCATCTTGTTATGCTATGAGAAATTTACTACGGGAGAGAAATAATCTATTTTATCAGGATTATGACATTGTTGTAGCTGCCGGTCATAAGGCAGGTATTGGTGTAAATGCTTTACCACCTGTACTAAAAGCGATGAAAGATCCATTGAAGTCGAAAACGATAACGCTTACTTGTGGAAAACTGACAACAGGAGTAACCATCCCGCCATGGGGTGGAATCTTTATGCTGAGAAATACATCAAGTCCGGAAACATATTTTCAAGCTGCGTTTAGAGTTCAATCACCCTGGACGCTTAAGAACCCTGATGGGAATGATCCTAATAAAGAAGTTGTATTGAAAAAAGAATGTTATGTTTTTGATTTTTCACCAAATAGGGCTCTTCGACTGATTGCCGATTATAGTTGCAGGCTTAATGTAGAAGAAACAAACCCAGAAAAAAAGGTTGCAGAGTTTATTCAGTTTTTACCTATTTTGGCGTATGACGGAACCGCCATGAAAGAGATTGACCCTGCTGGAGTCTTGGACATGGTGACGAGTGGGACGACAGCCACTTTGCTTGCAAAACGATGGGAAAGTGCCCTGTTAGTTAACGTAGATAATGATACCCTTAATCGGTTAATGAATTCAAAAAGGGCAATGGATGCACTCATGAACATTGAAGGATTTAGAAATCTTAACAAAGACATAGAGACAATTATTAATAAATCTGAAGCGATAAAAAAGGTTAAAAGAGAAGCCAATGAAAGATCATTAACAAAGGATGAAAAGAAAGAATTGTCACAAGAGGAGAAAGATTACAGGAACATGAGAAAAAAGATCCAAGACAAACTAATCAAATTTGCAACAAGGATTCCAGTTTTTATGTATCTTACAGATTATCGTGAAAGAACACTGAAGGATGTTATTACCCAACTTGAACCAGGATTATTTAAAAAAGTGACGGGATTAGATGTTAGTGATTTTGAGCTTCTTGTAAGCCTCGGGGTTTTTAACCACAGCTTGATGAACGATGCTGTATACAAGTTTAAAAGGTATGAAGATTCCAGCTTAAGGTACATCGGAATTAATAAACATGAAGGTGAAGATGTTGGTCTTTATGACACAGTTATCACAAATAAGGAATTTGATGAGACGATAGAAGGGGTTGAGATTTGATAAGAAGATGAAGATGATGTAGTGCTCCCCATTAGTCAAGAACAAAATAGTTTAGTGTTTGCTTCAGTTTCGTAGTCCATCCTGTATTCCTCCGGCGTCCTGTAATTCAAAGATGAATGAGGATAATCGGTATTGTATTGTCCAATCCATAAAGCCGGGGCTTCTCTCAGCTCTCCGATGCTGTCCCATTCATAGGGCCACACGGCATCTTCCTTTATCGTTCTGATGACTCGCTCTGTATCAGCATTTCCCCTGGGATTCGACCAAGATGTAAAGATCTGACGGATCCCTAAAGCACTGCACTCTTTCATGAACCTCACTGAGGTCGGCTGACATCCGTTGTCGGAAATAAGCATGGGAACCTCATAGCCCCCCTCCCTGATGCCTTCGGGAAAGATACAGTTCACCGCCTTGTTCAGAGCTTCCAGCCAGTCCTCTGTCTTGGAACGGGCCGATACAGAGTATCCCACGATCTCCTTTGTGTACCAATCTAAAACAACGACCAGATAGACCCAGCCCGAATAACGGCTCATGACCTTTGTCATATCGATTCCCCAGTACTGATTCGGCCTCTCCGCCACAGGCTTGGAACGCTCGATATACCTGGATGCACGCAGTCTTTCGTTCTTTCTGACAAGCAGGCCCTGGTGGCCGAAGAACAATACAAAAACGCCCCAGATGAGAAAAAGATCATCACCGAGATGACGGCATATCGGAAAGACTATTTTAAAAACAAGAAGGAAAAAGAAAAAGATTTTTAATCTTCGAAATGCTTTATCGACTATTTTATTCGTATTTTATTCGTATTTTAGGAAGGCCTATCTGGTTTTATATGTTTTAGTTACAACGACAAACATGGAAGAAATTTATAAAATTTTCCGTGAAACATGGAAGAAATTTATAAAATACTCCGTGAAACATGGAAGAAATTTATAATTTAACATGGAAGAAAGTTATAACTCTCAAGCTTAGGGGTCGGAAAAAATTTTCTATTACCTGAATATAATTTCTGCGATAACAAAGAGAAAAAGGCCACTTAGGGATGGAAAAACTCTTTGTTTTTGGGAGACAAAGATCTAAAGGATGGGTCTCTTCGACCCCAGAGATCCTAGAATTAGGAGGAAACATGGAAGAAATTTATAAAAATTTACATAAAGTATGGAAAAATAAAATTTACTTATAACAAATTTTCCATAAAACATTTGTATTATTATTGAAAGAGTATATACTCACATCATGAATCAATTAGGACTTTTTGATGAACCCAAATGGGATAATAAATTAGATGAACTTCTGTCTACATCAAAAAAGATTCTTTTAAAGCATAATGCTTTGATCAGTATCTCTGGGGACTTAAACGAAAATCAATATAAAGCATATAACATTTTTTTGTTTGTTGCCAAAAAGGTGTTATCAAATATCAACGAAAATCAAACGCTATTTAGATTAACAATCAGGACCCTGGGGGAATTTACTGGGATTGAATTTGGGACCAACTATGAATATGTAAAGGAGATCATTGAGGGTATAAAAAAGATCTCCGTGGAGACTGATGTTTTAAACAGGGCCAGGGAAGACAAGATCGAATGGGGGTTCATGTATTTGTTGGCCAGTGCCACAATCAAAAAAGGCAATATTACTTTTTCATTTCCTGCCGAGATTTTGGAGGCTCTGAAATCTCCTCGGTTCTATACAAAAATTGATCTAAACACTATAAAAGCTTTGAACGGAAAATATAGCATTATGCTTTATGAAAATTTACTGAGCTATAAAAACATGAAGGGGATGCTTTTTTCTATCGAGGATTTTCGCAAGCTAATGGGGTTAGAAAATAAATATGAAAGCATTGGGGATCTAAAGAGATATGCGGTAGAACCGGCCATCCAAGAAATCAATGATAAAACCGGAATGGAAGTAACGGTCAAATACATTCGTATAAAGAGAAAAATAAAGGCAATTCAATTTAAGATAAACAATGCTGAAGAAGTGTTTTCTGAAAAGGAAAAAAGCGAAAAGCTCCTTACCATTCGAGGATTATTTGATAATTGTGGGATTAAATATGACCCATCAGATGCAAATCAATTTTTGGAATATGATCTAGATATGATAAAAAAAGGCATTGAGAAGGTTGTTGAAAATAAACCAAGGAATCATATGGCGTACCTCCATGATGTTCTCAAGAAATATCAAAAATATGGATTCTTCTCAATAGAAGAATTGGAAGAGTTGAAAGAAGACGAAAAAAAAGAAATGGCTGAACAGCAGAAAAGAATCATTGATATGGCCGGGATTGATATAAAAGAGATTGCCAAAAAAATGAAAGAAAAGTAAATAACTTGTAGTGCTCCCCATTAGTCAAGTGTAGTGCTCCCCATTAACGCTCCTTTCTCATTCCACTCTAAACCATTTTGACCCTTCTGTTAATGGGGAGCAGTATAAACTCGTCAAAGACACCCTTAAAAGAAGCCCCAGATTTTGAACAAGAAAAATGGAATTGTAGAAATACACAAATAAAGAAATACGAAATTATGTCTTTATGAAAATCAGTATCAGATATTTTTTACTTTAAATTATTGTCTTTCATCCACTGGTTCAGTATATAACGGATCGCAGCTGCCAGGCTTAGGCCATTATCAGCGGCGTATCTTTCGATAATTTCTTTATCGGTATTTGAGATGGCCATAAAGATCCTGGCATCATTTGTTTCTTTTTTCTTAAGGCCTGATTTTTGGACCTTCTCCTCCATCAGCTTCCTGTTTTTATCTGATGACTTTAAAACCATTTCAATACCTCCTATCGCATCGCTTTGGCCAGTGATATAAACTGGGGAATGGTTCGGTCTTTTTCATAGTATTCAAAAATGGATTGATTGTTGAGTTGAGCTTCCCTGATCTTTGATGACTGTGATATTTCAAAAACATGATAGGCCATTTGCTTTATTTGCTCAGAGAAGACGACATGCTGGTTGATGGAGCGGTTGATGTTGTTGACTACGACTTTATCATGCAATATATTCCGCCTCCAGTTTTTGTTGATAGCTTTAAGTTCTTCCGTAAACAGTTCAATTCCGTCAATTGCAAAGTACTCCGGAGTGATAGGGGTGATTACCTCCTTAACACTGAGAAGAATGCACCGTTCAAGGTTTGACATGGAAGGGGACATATCGTAAACAACATATTCATATCCAAGTTTATCGATTTCTTCGTTGAGTTCCGCGAAAGAGTAGGGCTTCTTAAACAAAGTTGTTTCCCCGAAATCTTTGATTTTGCTGCTTCCGAAAACAGGAAGCATATCGAATTTACTATCGATATTGACGATAGCATCTGATACGTGACATCGGTCTTCTAACACATCAACTAGGTCAACCGAGATATTCTTATTGCTGCAAAACCAGGTTGAGCTATTGCCCTGCATATCAGCATCGATGAGCAAGGTCTTTGCGGTCTGTCCAAGCCAAAAACCCACATTCCCAGCGGTTGTAGTTTTCCCGGTCCCGCCTTTAAGGATATGGATCGCGTACGATTTCATTCAAATACCTCCTATATGTATAAAATACAATATCTATTTTGTTTCGATATAACTATTATATTTATCCAATGCCATATTGATTTTGTTTTCATATTATGATTATAATGCCTTTTTTTAACATTACAAGGGTATACAATAAAATTATAGTAAGAGTTGTCCAAAACCTCCGGAAGTGTATACTTTAGATATAAAAATTTAGAAAAAGGGGCTTTATGAAGGTTTAGGATTATTTTGCTCATATTATGGGTATTTTCTTTTTTTACGGTCGTTTTTTCTGATAATAATATTGATTGAAAACCCCTATTTGTTTAGTTAATATATTTGTAGATTATATACGAAAAGGGGGTTTTAAATGATATACGGATATATCCGGGTCAGCACTGAACACCAGGATAAGGAAATCCAAAAAGATGTCCTCCTAAGATATGCTCAGGAAAAGAAAATCTTGGTTGATACTTTTTTTGAAGTTGATGCTTCTTCTAAAGCCAATTTTAAAAAAAGGGTTTTGACTGAATTAATGGGTTCTCTAACAGAGGGGGATCAGGTCATCGTTACAGAACTCTCCCGCCTTGGGCGAAGCGTGAGCGAAGTCACTCAACTGGTCAACCAGATGATTGAGAAAAAAGTTCGACTGACAAGCCTTAAGGAAAACATCGATATTAATGGGTCTCATTCTACGAGCTCTAAAATGATGGTAACCATGATCTCCTTATTTGCTGAACTTGAAAGAGATCTTATTTCTCAGAGGACAAAGGAAGCTTTGGCCACCAAGAAGAAAAACGGGGCCAGGCTGGGCCGCCCTAAAGGCCCCGGAAAATCTAAACTGGATGAACATCGAAACGAGATCGCAGAACTCCTCCAAAAAAAGGTATCCATCTCCTCCATAGCCAAAATACTCAGCGTCAATTACAGCACATTATATGTTTACATAAAAGATAAAATGTAATCTCTACAACATAAAATCACTCGTATCTTGTTTCATTAAGAGCCCAGTAGGCTTTTGTGTTTTTCAAGGCCGGTTTTCTCCTGGTAAACCTAAAATAAGCCTAAAAGACTTGACCCCTCTAAGAAGATATCAAACCCCTAAAATTGAAGACCTTATACTGCTCCCCATTAACGCTCCTTTCTCATTCCACTCTAAACCATTTTGTCCCTTCTGTTAATGGGGAGCAGTATATAAGTGTTTACAGTAGAAGAAAGGTGACTCCTATAATTCATGAAAAACTCTTATTGCTCTTTTATCTTCAGAAAAATATGAAGGATGAAGGACAAAAGCCTTTTATTAGACTTTTTTTGGTTGTTTTAAGTCATCAAAGCCTTATAAGCTCGGCATCCGAATCTTATATGGGAGTGTTCCGGGAAAAATAGATCAATAGTCATTTGTATAGGATTTCCGGTGTGCTTCTTATCAGACATCGACCTTAGATACAGGATGATGAAACTCGCCGAAAGGGCTAAGGGTTTCAGATCTTCGCAGAACCTAATAATCATTTTGCCGAGATCCTAAAGATGAATTTGATCTCATCAAAATCCCGCATCACTTTTTTTATGATCTTCTCATCTATCGGGATCTTATGAAGAGTGATCGCATTCAGAAATCTGGCTATCTGGTTCAAATTATTTCCCGCCTTGTTTAACAAATAAAGCCTAGCTTTCTCCATCTTTTTCATTTCCCGGCTGACCTGTTTAATGACAATTTCATCATTCAATATTGTCCTCCGACAATATTCGCTGATTGTAATATTTGCAAGATCAGCCTTCTGCTTTACTAACTTCCAATCTTCTTCACTGATTCTAAAGTGCAAATATTTTTCCATGCAGTCATCCTTTCTTCACGGGGTCTTAGGGTCCTCCCTAAAATATGATAACAACATTGGTATCATATGCACGCCAATTTGCTACTTTTGTAGCACATTGGGTATCGTGCCTTGATTTAATATAACACTTTTTATTTTCACTACAGTCTGTCACACAACAAAAAAAACAAAAAAAAGAAAAAAAAAGAAAAAAAATAAAAATGATAACAATAATCACTGTCTCCCGGCTTTTAAGATCAAATCAGAGGCTGAGGCTTACGGTTATACCCTGCGTGTAGACGCTCAAAATACCCCT
>Ga0209270_1004404_pt1 | contig 10741 bp, 8 predicted proteins | sample MTBAKSrepl1MetaG_FD_187456 | JGI IMG/M metagenome (GOLD analysis project Ga0209270, IMG submission 187456) | Enrichment culture microbial communities from Arthur Kill intertidal strait, New Jersey, USA, that are MTBE-degrading - MTBE-AKS1... | ecosystem: Environmental > Aquatic > Marine >...
AACGATTAGGTGCAAGGTTCATTTACAGTGAGAAACTCACCGACCCAACGACAAAAAGCCGCCAGAGGCTTAATGGGGAGGTATACCCGAAAAATTGTCGATTTTTATCTGATTGAATTTACAGTACTTTTTTGGGGATAACTTTTTTCTTGACAGGAACAATATAGGATGTCCCCACCCTTTACCCAGGGTTCCCTGAATCCTGCAATGGAGAGCATGCCGCCGGCAATGGTATCTCGATTCCCTGCCGGCAGCACGTTTTTGACGATATGATGGGATATGGGTCTCTTTACTCGCCACTGACATTGATGGCCTCCCCATCAAAATAGATGTCGTAGCCGGTCCCGTCGCTCCTGAGTACGGCAAGCCCAAACAAGAATTCATAATAGCCTTGCGGCAGAAACCCTCTGAAGATTTCATAGTCTTCAAGCTGAAACAGCTCACCCATGTAACTGGGTATGCTGGGCATCACCCGGGTCTGGTCCTGAGCCTTCTCCCATCCGCCATTGGGTGAAAAGTGGTAGATAGTGAATGTTTCAGATCCCTTGAAAGGATATGCGATGGCAGTAGCGAACCACTCCGCATCAACACCTTTCAGGCTGTTGGGATGCAGGCAGTATGTCACCAGAAGGTAGTCGGAAGTGGTTGCCTCAAGAGGATCAAGGTCATCCCATGGCGCTGTGGCAGCGTCCAAAAGACGGGTTTCGATTTTTATTTCCTTTCCGTTTGAGGTTTCCGGGCTTACGTAGAAGAAGGCTTCAGTCTCACCAGCCGCAGTCGAAGCGGTCGTTGTTCTGATTTCCGGATCCGGTTCGGTAAAGAGCTTTTTTATGGTGGCAACTGCAGCTCTATCACTTAGAGAATCCGGCGGATAGGGCCTGTTGTTTGCGACATCCCAGTTCTGGTCCCATGGGCGGCTCGGATCCTTTGTGACGCCGTGAATGCCGAACCATTCTTCATCCACCCAGTTACCGGGGAAATTTCCGGCTCTGCCGGAAGGACTACCGTCATGGGTTTCGGGTGAACATGCATTGCATCCCTGTTTGTCCCACTGGTCGGCCCACATGAAAAGCATGCCGCCCGAAGATACGCCATTGTTTACAGTGGAGTTCTGTACCATGTCCTGGTAGTGGTATTTGATGAACGTCTCTTGTCCTGCTGCGTTGTTGGGGAGTTCTTCGGGGGTGCCTGCAGGATAGCCTTCATCGGGCACATGCCTGGACGCGGGGACACCCCATTCGGTCATGAGCAACGGCTTGTCTGTTCTGGATCTATAGCCGGGCCAGAAATCGGCCGTGAACCCGCTGCTGGGGCCAGAACTGCTGGAATCCCCACGGTAATTGTTGATGCCCCAGGCATCAATATGGGGCATGGCCTTCCCATTTTCCTTGGGGCCGATCTGAGTTACGGCATCAAGAGATTGAAATGCGTCGTCGATTAATGCCACGGTTGTAATTTTGGTCGGGGCGATTTCTTTGATCATCTTTCCCACCTTATTCACCCATTCCCAGAATGTCGGGTCGTTTTTAAATTCCGCGTTCAGCTCGTTTCCTATCATAAAGCCCATCACCGCAGGGTGATCTTTCAATTCGGTTGCGAGCCGCCGGTACTCGTTTTCGAGCTGGCTCTGATAGGGCTGTTGCGACCAGTTGTTCTCCGTATATACGCCCACCAGTAGATAGATGGGATCCTTTCCATTATTGTACAACATATTCAGAAACTTGTTGTGTTTTATATCGAACTGCCTATTCGTGCAAAGGGGATCAACCGTATAGTCGCCGGCCGCGCATGTCCACATGGCGTAAAGCCTGATAACATTGACCCCGGAAGCCCTCATTTTGGGAACATCCCTTTCCACGATGTTTTTCCAGACCATGTCCTGGCCCTCGAAATTATAGAAATAATCTCCGTAAGGGGTCTTGCTGGGTGCGTTGCCGACAGGAAGCGGATAGTAGCACATCCCTTTTGCAAAAAACGTCTTCCCGTTGAGCAACATATTATAGCCCTGCAAAGACCAGTTGCTGGTGGCAGCGCTCGCGGTTCCCAATAACGAAAAAACAAAAAGCGCAGCCGAAATGATCATCACCAGTCTTTTGAAACGCTGAAAATATCGCATATTATCTCTCCTTTCAATAGGTTATAATTTTTAGTTCGTAGGTGGACGCGTTATTCGGTTTGTATTACGCCAATTTTTCAGCCGTCTGATTTTCCTCATTTTTCAAGATAGTGTATCGATGTGACCGCCGCACGGGGACGGCCGTATCCCGATCGTCTACCCCCTAAGGATACTCTTCTACGATACCGTGGCATCCATTTAAGGGAAATGGGGTGATGACTGTATTGCTATAAAAAAATGCAGGTATTTTTCAAAGACAACGATTTGGAGAAAAGATTGAATAGTCACTCGCGGCAGGGCAGCGGGACGCCGTTAAGATGTTAAGATTAACAGGGTAATCAGAAAATGAGGATTAAGGGGACAATCCTTAACATCTCGCACTGGGAGAATAGCTCTGACCAACGCCGTCTGGTTTGTATTGATAGGAGCCCTGTTGATCATGATGGGGTTGCGCTCTCCCATCCTTCAGCGTTTACACCTGACACCGGCCACTATTTATTTCTCCATTGGCATAGCCCTTGGCCCGTCGGTTTTTGGCGCTTTCCACTTCAATCCGCTTAAACAAGCGCATTTGCTGGAAGTTTTTGCCGAAAATGCGGTTCTGTTGTCGTTGTTTATAGCTGGCATGAAAACGCCCGTGCCGGTCAGATGGTTGGAATGGCGTGTTCCCGTGCGACTCGCATTCCTCTCCATGACGATCAGCGTTGCCCTGACAGCCGCTTTTGCTTATTACGCGCTGGCCTTGCCTCTGGGCGCGGCTATTCTGCTGGGAGGCATTTTGGCGCCTACCGATCCTGTGCTGGCCTCGGATGTACAGGTTCGGCACATGGGCGATAAAGACCCTTTGCGCTTCACCCTGACCAGTGAAGCGGTCATGAATGACGGCAGTCCTTTTCCGTTTATCATGCTGGGGCTGGCAATGCTCGGCGCTCCGGCCAGTTACGAAAATCGAAAAGGGGAAAACACCGAGACCCGGATTATGGAAGCCGCTGCCATAGCTGCTTATCAACGCCAAACACGTGTTCCTGTTGTAGAGATTTTGTTAGCCGATGATGCGCCTCAATTTAAAGAACTTACTGCACAACTGGCCCTCTGCTGGATTCATGAAGGACGTCACTACAATCGTTTAGATCCAATCGTTCCCTGCAATGTTGATGCTCTCACGGATTTTAAGAGGGGTTTTTGGGATTTCTATGGAGATCTTTTGAAGTACAAAAATGATCCAAATCCTGAAAAAGCGGCAAAGTTATCCATCGCATTCGACGAGTTGTTTTCCACCCAAACAATTTATTATGCATTAAACGATCGCATAGAAAAAACCCGGAATAAAAAGGAACAACTGTTGATGGTTCTAAAATATCCCTGGTTGCCATTGCACAACAATGATTCAGAGTTGGGGGCAAGAGTAGAAAAGCGCAGGCAGGATGTCAGTCTGCAAACCAAGTCAACTGCGGGGACAACGGCCAAACACGCATTCCTTACAATTACCCAAACCGCCAAAAAGCTGGGTGTTAACGCCTATCGATATATTTTTGACAGGGTTTCAAAAAATTTCAGTGTGCCGTCGCTTTCTGATCTGATTGTTGAAAATGCCTTACCTCAACTTGAGTAGCTCATCATCGGTTCAAATATCGAGAAACCGATGCCGCACCCCTGGTATTCGAGAAAGCATCTTGTCGGAGGTCGTATGATACTGTACAACAAAAAGGCGACTACGATCTTCCATCGTGAATTCTCTCTTTTTCAAGCCCCCATGAAATTTGAATAGGATACAATTTGGCAAACTTTAGGGATATGAAGACCATACTGCGGAACTATTCCTGGATATCCTTTACGGGGGTGGTGCACCGCATGGTATCCGAAATAGCCGCGTAGTCCCACTCCATCGGGGAAAGGGAGCTTAGAAAATCCTTCCGAACCCAACCGTCCCGGGCCTTCTACCGGTCGAAACGCCGAACCATGAGATCTTGTTTTTCACCCACGGGCTGCAGCCGGATTGTCGGTATTCGTATCCCGCACTTTCCGGCCAGTGTCAGGGTGGCATATTCGATCCGCAAAATGTTCAGAGTATTGTCTCTGGCCGGGAATTTGGCATTCCACAACGCATCCTGCCACTCGACCGTGCATTTGGGCCCTGCCCCGCCCATACTAGACCCCAGACGCAGCAGGCGCACACGGGATGGGAGACCTCCTCCCCTGCCTCGATCCTGGCGGTTGCCGACAGCTCTGCTTCCATCTGGTTATGGGTTTTCTGAGGGTTGCCCGCGCGTTTCGGTGTCAGGCGCATCATCACGGATGTGCACATAAATTACGTGTTGACTATTCGCACTTGATGTGAGAATAGATGCCAATCTCATCCATAATGAAGCGGAAATACGACAGCGACGACACACCATCTGAATCGCGCATGGTTTTTGGAAGGCCGGAGTGAGCGAATCGTCAGTAACGAATGCTGGCAGACTGGCCCCGGTTTTTTGAGGATAGATGGAAGAATCCCTTTACGAAGGAGGTGAAAGTCATGTCCGTAGAAAGTCCGTTCATCCTTGTCAACCCCGAGCGCTGCGTGGGGTGCCACACCTGTGAGCTGGCCTGCGCGGCTGCGCACACCCGGGCAGGGACGGTCCTTGGGGCCGTCGTTGCCGGCGAGCGACTCCAGCCCCGCAACCGGGTGGTGCAGGTGGATCATGTCAAGCTCTCCACCCAGTGCCGGCAGTGCGAAGACGCCCCCTGCGTCCGGGTCTGTCCCACCGGCGCCACCTACCGCACCGCCACCTACACGGCCGTCGATCCGAAACGTTGCATTGCGTGCAGGCTCTGCATGATCGTCTGCCCCTTTGGGGCCATCCGTGTGGCGACCACGGAGATCAGCGGCAGGGAAAAGAAGGCCGCCGTCAAATGCGACCTCTGCACGGATCGGGTCGGAGGTCCTGCCTGCGTGGCGGCATGCCCGACCCGGGCCCTCAGCCTGCGATATCCCGTAGAGATCATGCGGGAGGCCGCACAGTCCACATCCCGGCAGTTTCTCGACGCCCTCAGGAGTCAGCAGGAACTGACCGCCCATCCATAGCTTGAGGAGGTGACGAGCCATGACCATCAGTGACAAGATCTTAGGCAGGAGCATCGATCCTGCGGTACACGATATGCTGACACGGGCCAGCGAACTGGGCATCGAGACGGCCTGGGAACGCTATGAGGCCCAGTTGCCCCAGTGTGGGTTCGGCGAACTGGGGGTCTGCTGCAGGCACTGCAACATGGGTCCCTGCCGCATCAGCCCCTTTGACGGCGAAGGCCCCAAGGCAGGGGTCTGCGGGGCCACGGCCGATATCATCGTGGCGCGCGGTCTTATCCGAATGATCGCGGCAGGGGCCGCGGCCCATTCGGATCACGGGAGGGATATCGCCCATACCCTCCTCCTCACGGCCGAGGGAAAGGGCGGAGGATATGAGATCAAGGACGAGGCCAAGCTCAAGGCCCTGGCGGCCGAGTACGGCATCCCAACCGAGGGCCGGAAAAATACCGACATCGCGATCGACCTGGCAAAGGCGGTCTATGCAGAATTCGGCAAGCAGGAAGGCCCCATCCAGTTTACCCGGAGGGCCCCACAACAGCGCGTGGCATTGTGGCAAAAGATAGGGATCGACCCGCGAGGGATCGATCGGGAGATCGTGGAGATCATGCACCGCACCCATATCGGGGTCGACAATGATCCCGTTCACCTAATCCTCCACGGTCTTCGGGCCTCGGTATCGGACGGATGGGGCGGCTCCATGGTGGCCACCGAACTGAGCGACGTCCTCTTTGGCACGCCCACGCCGCAGCGCTCCGTGGCCAACTTAGGGGTGCTCAAGGAAGACCACGTCAACATCATCCTCCATGGACACGAGCCCACCCTTTCCGAGATGATCCTTGCGGCCACCGAAGAACCGGAGATGATCGCCCTGGCAGAGAAGTACGGGGCCAAGGGGATCCAGGTGGCCGGGATGTGCTGCACCGGCAACGAGATCCTGATGCGGCACGGGGTGCCCATTGCGGGCAACTTCCTGCAGCAGGAGCTGGCCGTCATCACCGGGGCCGTGGATGCCATGATCGTGGACGTCCAATGCATCATGCCTGCATTAGGGAATCTGACCGGCTGTTTTCACACCAAGTTCATCTCCACATCGCCCAAGGCCAAGTTCCCGGGGGCCATCCATATGGAATTTCACGAGGAGCATGCGTCAGAGATCGCCCGGGAGATCGTCAAGGTCTCTGTGGAGAACTTCCGTCTCCGCAGGCCCGAGATGGTCCATATCCCCAACGAGCGGATGGAGTGCATGGCCGGGTTCAGCGTGGAGGCCATTGTGGCGGCCCTGGGCGGGACCCTCGACCCGCTCCTGGAAGCGATTAAGGGTGGGGCCATCAGGGGGATCGGGGCCCTGGTGGGGTGCAACAACGTCAAGATCCAGCATGATTACGGCCATGTCAACCTGATCCGGGAGCTGATCCGCAACAATGTGCTGGTGGTGACCACCGGGTGTAACGCCATTGCCGCGGCCAAGGCCGGATTGCTCCTCCCCGAGGCCGCGGAAGAATGCGGCGATGGGCTAAAGGGCGTGTGCAAGGCACTGGGAATACCGCCGGCCCTCCACATGGGCTCCTGCGTGGACATCAGCCGGATCCTGGTGGCCTGCGCCGCCATTGCCAAGGCCCTCGGGGTGGACATCAGCGATCTCCCGGCAGCCGGGGCAGCCCCCGAATGGATGAGCGAGAAGGCGGTCAGCATCGGGGCCTATGTGGTATCGTCCGGGGTCTTCACGGTGTTAGGGACCGTGCCCCAGGTCCTGGGAAGCCCAATGGTGACCGAGCTTCTGACAAAGGGGGCCAACGATGTGGTGGGCGCCGTCTTTGCGGTAGAGCCCGATCCCTTCAAGGCGGCCAGGCTCATGATCGACCACATCGAGGCCAAACGGAAGGCATTGGGGATTTAGAATCTTTGTTTGCAACTTCTACGCAATTTGCGGAGAAGTTTTGGTGAACCGCCAAGGCGCGAAGGACGCGAAGAAGTCTTGATGGGTTCGTTCTGATCCTGGAAGAAAGATTCAGGATCAGAACAGACCAAGCCCTGCCGGGCGGTAGTCAGTTATTCGGTAATAGCCTTTGGACAAAAAAATTTTTGTGTCTTGGTGGCTTTGTGTGAAAATTTTTGGTTGCGGCGGTTAGGCCGCCTTGGGGAGAGGGAGTTCGCCATGCCGTTGATTGCGTCACGTGACCATCCTCCGGCCGGAGCCGTACTGGCCCGGCTGCATGAGATCCATTCGGCCCGGGGGTATCTCCCCGAGGCCGACCTTCGCACGGCCGCTCAAGATCTAGCCGTCCCCCTGAGCCAGCTTTACAGCGCCGCATCCTTTTATTTCGCCTTCAGTTTTGAGCCGCGTGGGAAACATACGGTCCAGGTCTGCCTGGGTACGGCCTGCTATATTCGGGGTGGGGACCGATTGGAGGAGAAGATCGAGACGCTTCTGGCCGTAAGGCCGGGTGAAACGACCCGGGACGGCGAGTTTACTCTCGAGACGGTACACTGCCTCGGGTCGTGCAGCATGTCGCCCGTCATACGGGTGGATGAAGAAACCTACGGCCGACTCAAGGTGGACCGCGTTTCCCGCATATTAAAGAAGTACAGACCGGATGGGACAGGGGAGTCATCGGTCGAGGAGCAGATCTCATGAAGATACGCACCCATGCGGACCTGGAGGGGCTGAGGGCAGAAGGGGATGCCCTACTTCATTCGGCTCGGCCGAGGATCTGTGTCGGGATGGCCACCTGCGGCATGGCGGCAGGGGCCGGGGCCGTGTTTAAGGCCATCGGTGAGGCGGCAACGGCGTCCGGCCTGGATGTCATGCTGGTTTCTACGGGTTGCATCGGCTGTTGCCAGCAGGAACCCGTGGTGGACGTGCGCATGCCTGGGCAGGGAAGGGTCGTCTACGCCCGCATGACGCCCGAGGCCGGAGAACGGCTGATCGCGGCCCTCTCTGCCGGCGAGCTGCCGGCAGAGCATGCCATGGCGGTCATCCCCGAGCCGGGTTCAGCTCTTCCTGAAAAGCCGCAGGGGTTATCTCACCTCCCGCGCATGGAGGATCTCCCCTTTTATAAAAAGCAGCAGAAAATCATCCTGCGCAACAGCGGCCGCATTGATCCCCGGCGCGTCGAGGAGTATGCGGCAGCGGAGGGCTACACGGCCCTTGAACGGGTGCTCCTCCACCTCTCCCCTCAGGAGACGATCGACGAGATCACCCGATCCGGGCTCAGGGGGAGGGGCGGGGCCGGTTTTCCCACCGGGAAAAAGTGGGATCTATGCAGCCGGGCACCCGGGACGGCCAGATATATCATCTGCAATGCGGACGAAGGGGACCCAGGGGCCTACATGGACCGGACAGTGCTTGAAAGCGACCCCTACGCGGTGATTGAGGGGATGACCATCGCCGGGTATGCCATTGGGGCCTCAGAGGGGTATGTCTATGTGCGAAACGAGTACCCCCTGGCCATCGAGCGGATCCATCACGCCATTGAACAGGCCGGGGAACTGGGCCTCTTAGGGGATAACATACTGGGCTCGGGCTTCACCTTTTCCATTGACGTGGTGCGGGGGGCGGGTGCCTTTGTGTGCGGGGAGGAGACGGCCCTCATTACGTCCATGGAAGGGGGGCTGTCCGAACCGAGGCCCAGGCCGCCCTATCCGGCCGTGAAGGGGCTCTGGGGCCAGCCCACGGTTATCAACAATGTCAAAACCCTCGCGTCGATCCCGGCCATTGTGGCAAAAGGGGCGGACTGGTATGCCGGCATCGGGACCGAGGGGAATGCCGGGACCGTCGTCTTCTCCTTAGTGGGGAAGGTGGCCAACACCGGGCTGGTGGAGGCGCCCCTTGGCCTGACCCTGGATGAGATGATCCACGGCATCGGCGGCGGGGGGTTGGACGGGAGGCAGGTTAAGGCCGTCCAGACCGGGGGTCCTTCGGGGGGCTGCATCCCAGCCAGTCTGTTCCATCTCCCCATTGACTATGCCTCGCTGAGCCATGCCGGGTCCATCATGGGTTCGGGCGGCATGGTGGTCATGGATGAAGAGACCTGCATGGTGGATGTGGCCCTCTACTTTCTCCGTTTTACCATGGCCGAGTCGTGCGGCAAGTGTACGCCCTGCCGGGAAGGGACGCGCCAAATGGTCGAGATCCTGACGCGCATCGTGGAGGGGAAGGCAGACCCTGGGGATCTGGACTTGCTGGAGGAGGTGGCCCTCTGGGTCAAGGGGGCCTCCCTGTGCGGCCTGGGACAGACGGCCCCCAACCCGGTCCTCTCCACCTTCCGGTATTTCCGCGATGAATATGACGCCCATGTGAACGAAAGGAGATGCCCGGCCGGGGTCTGCCGTGCCTTGGTCCGATTCGCCATTGCGCCCGGGCGCTGCACCGGCTGCGGCCTCTGCCTGCGGGAGTGCTCGGTGGGCGCCATCACGGGGGAAAAGAAACAGCCCCATAGAATCGATGAGGCCCTGTGCGCGCGCTGCAGGGCCTGCTACGACATCTGCCCTGAAGGGGCCGTCGAGATCGCGAGGTAAGCCCATGCCGACTGTAACCATTAATGGAACGTCCGTCACCGTGCCTCAAGGGACCCTTCTCCTGAAGGCCGTGGAGGAGGCGGGGATCACACTCCCCACCCTCTGCCACCATGACGCCCTGTCTCCCTATGGGGCATGCAGGCTCTGCATGGTCTTGATCACTGCCCCTCGTCGTGCCCTAGTGGCCTCCTGCGCCTACCCCGTCGAGGAAGACCTGGCGGTGGAGACCCATAGCGCGGAGGCGGTTCAGGCCCGCAGACTCGCCCTTGAGGCCCTCATGGCCCGCTGCCCTCGCTCCCATGTGATCCGCAACCTGGCCGAAAGGGAGGGCGTCACCACAACCCGCTTCGGCATGCCCCCGTCCGAAAGGGCCGACGAACTGTGCATGTTGTGCGGCCTGTGTGTGCGCGTCTGCCGGGACCTGATCGGCGCAGCCGCCATTTCCTTTGTGGGGAGGGGATCGGAACGGCGGGTGGGCGCCCCGTTTGCCCTCCAATCCGATGCCTGCATCGGATGCGGGGCCTGCGCAGAGGTGTGCCCCACCGGCGCGATTCGAATGGAGGACCGGGGCGATCAACGGATCCTCCACGCCTGGAACACCCGCATCCCCCTTGCCCGCTGCCCTGGGTGCGGCCGGTTCTTTACGCCCGCGCCCACCCGGTTTCTGAAGGATATGTTCCCCGAGATGGAGGCCATCTGGGATGTGTGTCCTGCGTGCAGGCAGGAGAGGACAGCCAGACAGTGGGCAACAGAACATCCTTTAATAATTCAGTAAGTTATGCGCCAAGTGAGTAATTGGAGTTTCTTGCGACGGATTCTCCGCTCTCCGCTGAAAAGCCGACTCCGGCTAAACTCATTTCCAGTTTTTTGGCAGGCGCCGCATGGGATATGCCCAATTTCAATTAAATTATGTGGGTATGCACTTGACTCCAGTAACCACAAGATGTAGTATCCTTGGGTATGGAGGAAGATTACCCACGAACTTTGATGGAGCTTGAGAGCCGGTTTAGCACAGAGGCTGCCTGTATTGAATATCT